>Ga0299913_10002758_pt1 | contig 14043 bp, 13 predicted proteins | sample RVTome_9_FD_201360 | JGI IMG/M metagenome (GOLD analysis project Ga0299913, IMG submission 201360) | Soil microbial communities from uranium-contaminated site in the Upper Colorado River Basin, Wyoming, United States - RVT155D38 (version 2) ... | reverse complement strand
CGGAGATCGCATATCCGACAGCAGCCAGTCGGCGGTTTCGCTCGCCACGTTGGCAAACGCGGGCTCGCCCGTTGCGAGGTACGCCTGCGCGTAAAGTGCTAGCAGGGGGCCGTTGTCGTAAAGCATTTTTTCGAAGTGCGGAATTTGCCATTGGCCGTCTACGGAATAGCGACAAAAGCCCCCGCCCAGGTGGTCGTAGATCCCCCCCTCGGCCATGCGCGTGAGGGTGAGCGACACCATGTACAGCGCTTCCACATCGGGGTCCTGTCCGTGAGCCCCGGCCCGCCAGTGTCTCAGAAGCCTTTCGAGACCGGACGCGTGGGGAAACTTCGGCGCTCCGCCGAAGCCGCCGAATTCCCGGTCGAACGATTGCCCTATCTGGTCGCGCGCCGCATCGAGCGGCGCCCGCGACAGTTCGGCGTCGCCGGGCGGCGTTACCTGCGACAGCTGAGCGAATATGTCCTCGAGCTGCCGGCCCTGACTGCGTATCTCTTCTCGATGCTCCGCGTAATAGTTCGCCACGCGCGCAATCAGGTCGGAGAATGACGGCATTCCGTAGCGCGCCTCCTTGGGAAAGTAGGTGCCGCCAAAGAACGGGCGCTGTTCTTCTGGATCGATGAACATCGTCAGCGGCCAGCCGCCCGGTCGCTGCGTCAGCAGCTGGTGAGCCGTCTGGTAGATCTTGTCGAGATCGGGGCGTTCTTCGCGGTCCACCTTGACGTTGACGAAGAGTCTGTTCATCAGCGCGGCCGTCCGTTCGTCCTCGAAGGACTCGTGCGCCATTACGTGGCACCAGTGACACGCGGAGTAGCCGATCGACAGAAGTATCGGCTTGTCGCTTGCGCGTGCGAGAGACAGCGCCTCCTGGCCCCAGGGATGCCAGTCGACCGGGTTATCCGCGTGTTGCAGCAGGTAGGGGCTGGTTTCCGTGGCCAGCCGGTTTTTGTGTCCGGTCTTTTCCTTCATGGGTTTCCGATGGGGGAAGTGAGCGTTCACTATAACGTATCGACCGTGTACGTCGGCTCGCTTGTCTTCGATTGAGGCCGCCGGGGCTCTGTGCCTGCGTTGGCAGGCCTGCGACCTTCCGGGAGGGTGGCCGATGCCTTGCGCCAGCCGAGTGCGGTCTGCCGACCTGATGCTTGCGTGCCTTGCAAACTTCAGCGCGGGACAGGACACTAGCGGCCCATGATTCTCCCTCTGACGTTCCTGCGCCCGCATGCTGCCTTATCCTGACATCGACCCGGTCGTATTCTCGATCGGCTTTGTCAAGGTTCGCTGGTACGGGCTGATGTACGTGGCCGGCTTCGTGCTTGCGTGGTGGCTCGCGCGGAAGCGGTCGACGCGGGCCGATGCCCCGATCAGGGCGGCGCAGGTCGATGACCTGATTTTCTACGCCATGCTCGGGGTCATTGTCGGAGGACGACTCGGTTACGTGTTCGTCTACGGCTGGGAGCAGCTGACGCGGGATCCCCTGTACATCTTCAAGATAACAGAGGGAGGCATGTCGTTTCATGGCGGCATGCTCGGTGTCGCGGCAGCATTGTGGGTGTATGGACGCAAGGTGGGGAAACGCGTCTTCGAATTGACCGATTTCGGCGCGCCGCTGGTGCCGCTCGGCCTCGGTTTCGGTCGTATCGGGAATTTCATCAACAGTGAGCTGTGGGGCAAGGCTACCGAAGTGCCGTGGGGATTCAACATCAATGGCGTCGGCCGACATCCGTCGCAACTTTACGAGGCATTGCTCGAAGGCGTAGTTCTGTTCGTCATTCTTTGGGTGTTTACGTCCCGCCCCCGACCGTACATGGCTGCCACCGGCATGTTTCTCCTGTGGTACGGCGTATTCCGTTTCTTTGTCGAGTTTTTCAGGCTCCCGGATGCAGACCTCGGATATCTTGCCTTCGGCTGGGTGACGATGGGGCAAATCCTGAGTACACCGATGATCATCGCCGGCGCGCTGATGCTGTTGCTCGCTTATCGCGGCGATCGGGCAGATATCAACCGACCCTGAGGTATCCGCCTGACATGCACCAGTACCTGTCGTTGATGCAGCACGTGCGCGAAAGCGGCGTGGACAAAGAGGACCGCACCGGGACGGGCACTCTGAGCGTGTTCGGATACCAGATGCGTTTCAACCTCGAGGACGGCTTCCCCCTCGTCACGACCAAGAAACTGCACCTGCGCTCGATCATCTATGAACTGCTGTGGTTTCTCAGCGGCGATTCGAACATCGGATTCCTCAAGGATCACGGAGTGTCGATCTGGGACGCCTGGGCGGACGATGCGGGGGATTTGGGGCCTGTTTACGGGGTGCAGTGGCGAAGCTGGCCGACACCCGACGGCGGGACGATCGACCAGATCGGCGATGTCTTGCGACGTCTTCGCGAGAATCCGGATTCACGCCGCATGATCGTCAGCGCGTGGAATGTCGGTGAGCTGGAGAGGATGGCGCTGCCGCCTTGCCATTGCCTGTTTCAGTTTTATGTCGCTCAGGGCAGGCTCTCCTGCCAGCTATACCAGCGCAGCGCGGATGTCTTTCTCGGTGTGCCGTTCAACATCGCCTCCTACGCGCTGCTGACGCACATGATCGCGCAGCAGACCGGGCTGCGAGTCGGCGAGTTCATATGGACTGGGGGTGACTGTCACCTGTACCGGAATCACCTGGAACAGGCTGACGTGCAACTGCGGCGTGAGCCGTTCCCGCTCCCGCGGCTGGTGATCGCGCGCCGCCCTGACAGCCTGTTCGAGTACCGTTTCGACGATTTCGAGATCATCGGCTACGAGGCCCATCCGCATTTGCGGGCTGCCGTCGCTGTCTGAAGCGCCGTGACGACACTAACGCTGGTCGTCGCGGCGTCGACCAATAACGTCATCGGTCATCGCGGCCAGCTGCCCTGGCGCCTGTCGGACGATCTGAAGCGTTTCAAAGGGTTGACGATGGGCAAGCCCGTCGTGATGGGTCGGAAGACCTACGACTCCATTGGCCGCCCGCTGCCGGGTCGTCGCAATATCGTGGTGAGCAGCAACAGGGAGCTGAGGATCGCCGGCTGCGATGTGGCCGGTTCGCCCGACGAGGCGTTGAGACTTGCGCGGGACAGCGGGGCGGAAGAGGTCATGATTATCGGAGGCGAGAGCATCTACAGGGACTTCCTGCCGCGCGCCGACCGGATCCACATGACCCGCGTACACACGCAGATCGATGGGGATGCGTTCTTTCCCGAGCTGAACGCCGACGAATGGCGGTCCACATGGCGCGAACCGCACCCCGCAACATCGGACCAGCCCGTCGCATACACCTTCGAAACCCTGGAACGCCGACAAGTTTTAAATGGGAGGCTGTAGGAGCCCGCCTCGCGGGCGATCCCAGTCGTCGGATTCCCTGCGAACCATGGAAAAGAAAGCGGTAGAAAAAAGTATTGCAACCGACCACTTCGTCCTTAACCGAAAGCGGGTGATCGCCCGCTAGGCGGGCTCCTACAGCCTGCTAATCATTGCTTGCGCAGGCTCGGTAACCTTTCGCGCGCCATCGCTTCGGCCGCAGGCATGTCGATTTCATCCAGGTTGGTGGCGTCTCTGACCAGTTGGTCCAGCAACTCGTCTTGCACTGCGCCGCGTTGCTGCGCCAGAGCGTAGGGGATTTCGTCGTGGAACATCACCATTGAGTATCGCGGTACGAATCGATCCGGCAGACGGCGCTCCAGTTCGAAGGAAAGTGCCTTTCGCAGCTTGTATTTGGGGTCCCGTACGGTATCCCGCATTTCGACATAGTTTTCTAGCGCCATGTCTGCAATGGCATTGGCGTTCGGTCGCTGTTCCGCCTCGAAAGCCGCAAACGCCTGTTCCCAGCCGTCGCTGGCATCGAGAATGCGGTCGAGTAGCAGACAGTCCTCGAACGCGAGGTTCATCCCCTGGCCGTGAAACGGCACTAGAGCATGGGCCGCGTCCCCGATCAGGAGCATGTCGCCCGCGTCGTGCCAGTGCCGGCATCGCACGGTGCCCAGTATGCCCACGGGATTCGCAAGAAAGGCCTCTGTAAGGTCCGGAATCAGCGGTACGACGTCCCCGAACCAGCGGAGGAAGAATGTCCGGACCCCGTTCGGGCCGTCCACCGAGGCAAAGCTGTGCGTGCCTTCGTTCGGCATGAACAGTGTCAGCGTGAAATCGCCACCGGGATTGGGCAGCGCAATCAGCATGAAGCCGCCTCGCGGCCAGATATGCAGCCCTCTCGCGTCGATCTGATGCCGCGCGTCTGCTCCCGGGGGAATTCCGAGTTCCTTGTAGCCGTGAGGTAACAGGTCTTCCGTGGCGCCAACAGAGGCCCCGAGCGCGCGCCGGATCGCCGACCCTGCGCCATCGGCCGCAATGAAGGTCTGGCCCCTCAAAACGTAGTCGCGGCCGTGAGCCAGATCGGTGACCGTGAGCTCGCGGTCGGCCGCGCCGAACGCGCTCGCCTCCTGCTCGAACTCGAGGACAGTGTCGTATTCGCGGTCGGCGGTCTCGATGAGAATGCGATTGAGCTCCGCGCGCGATACCGAGTAGATCTGCTCGTCGGCGTGCTGTCCGTATGGTTGAAGTTCCGTAGAGCCGTCTTCGGCGTGGATGATGCGTCCGCGCATGGGCATCAGGAGCGGTTCGACCTTCGCAAAGATGCCGGCATGGCGCAGCGCCGCGATGCCCCGTGCGGACAAGGCAAGATTTATCGAACGACCGGCGACCGCCGCGCCCTTGCGCGGGTCGGCCCGGCGCTCCAGCACCGTCACCTTCAAACCACGGCGCCGCAGCATGATTGCAAGCAGGCTGCCGCAGAGGCCCGCTCCGACGATTGTCACCTGCTGCTCTGTCATCGTCGGGCGGCCGGCCGGAGGCCTTCGACAGCGGCCTCGAGGCGCTTGACGAAATCCCAGACGTCGGTGAAAGAGTTGTAAAGCGGTGCTGTTGCGACGCGAATGACATTCGGCTCGCGCCAGTCCGCAAATACATCCTGCTGTTCGAGCCTGCGGAACACCTCGCGCGGTTCCAGGCTCGCGTCGCTGACGCAAAGCGACAGCTGGGAACCGCGTGCATCCATCGGCGTGATCGTCGTAATTCTGTCCTGCAGGCGCTGCTCGAGCAACTGCGCCAGATACGCCGTGAGGCGCAGGGATTTGTCCCGCAGGCGATCGATGCCGGCCTCCTGGAAGACGTTCAGGGATGCGAGAACCGGGGCGAGCGAGAGTATGGGCGGGTTGCTCAGTTGCCAGAGTTCCGCACCTTTTGCGGGTTCGAAGCTTGCCGCCATGCGGAAGCGTGTTTCCTCGGCGTGACCCCACCAGCCCAGTAGCTGCGTCGACGCGTTTGCATGGAGGTGGCGTGTGTGCACGAAGGCCCCGGCCACAGCACCAGGACCGCCGTTCAGGTACTTGTAGCTGCACCATGCCGCGAAGTCCGGTGCCCATTCGTGCAACGCGAGCGGAACGTTGCCTACCGCGTGCGCGAGGTCCAGTCCAACATGACATCCCTTGGACCTTGCCCGCGCACACAAGTCCTGCATGTCCAGAAGCTGGCCGTTGTAGTACTGCACACCGGGCAGAAGCAGCAGCGCGATCTGTTCGCCGCAGTCGTCGAGTATCCGCTGCAGGTCGTCGACGTACAGCGCCCGGTCGGAAGTGCGTGGGGCCCACTCGAGCAATGCCTCCGCGGGGTCGAAACCTCGCAGGCGAATCTGTGACGCGGCAGCAAAGCGATCGGAGGGAAATGCCGTGGACTCGATGAGGATCTTGTACCGAGACGGATCGGGCCGGTAGAACGACGTCATCAGAAGGTGCAGATTGACCGTCAGCGTGTTCATGGCTACCACTTCGTCGGTTTCGGCCCCGGTGAGCTGGCAAAACCCCGCGGTCGCGAACCGGTGATAGGACAGCCACGGACGGTGCGCCTGAAAGTGTCCTTCGACCCCGAGACGCGCCCAGTCTTCGAGTTCTTCCTGCACGTATCGCACAGCGTCCTTTGGTTGCAGGCCGAGCGAGTGACCGCAGAGATAGACGGGAGACCGGCCGTGCCGCGATTGCGGGAAGTTGAAGCGGGTTCTGAAAGAGCCGAGTTCGTCCGCGGCGTCCAGTGACAGCGCCACATCGCGATGAGTGTCGGCCGGCGCGGTCATGCAAACTTTTCCCGCTTCAGGTTCAGCCAGCTCAGTGCGGCGCCGGCGAGAAGAGTATCCCGCGTCTTGTCGTCGAGGTTCATCGTCTCGATCATCTTTCCCGGGTGGTGTTCACCCAGCGGGAACGGGTAATCGCTGCCAAGCGCGATGCTGTCTGCGCCCATCAGGTCGATCATGTAGCGGAGCATCGCCGGTTCATGCACCAGAGAATCGACGAAAAAGCGTCCAAGGTATTCGCGGGGGTTTCGCTCATTGTTGGTGGCGACGATGTCGGGGCGCACGTTGAAGCCGTGTTCCAGGCGGCCGATGATGCCCGGAAACGCTCCGCCACCGTGCGCAAACGCGACCCGCAATGTCGGCAGGCGCTCGAATACGCCGCCAAAGATCAGCGAACAGATCGAAAGCGCCGTCTCCGCCGGCATTCCCACGAGCCACGGCAGCCAGTAAAGTCCCATGCGCTCCCGGCCGAGCATCTGCCAGGGATGCACGAATACGGAAGCGCCGAGATTCGCAGCTGCTTCGAGCACGGGAAATATGCGGTCGTCGTCCAGATTCCAGCCGTTGACGTGCGAGCCGATCTGCACGCCGGCAAGCCCCAAGGGGCCGCTGCAGCGTTCCAGTTCCCGGATCGCCAGGTCCGCGTCCTGCATCGGCAGCGTGCCCAGGCCGACGAAACGGCTCGGATGCTCGTCCACCAGCGACGCAATATGGTCGTTCAGGATGCGGGAAAGGTCAGCCGTATGCTCGGCCTTGGCCCAGTAGCTGAACATCACAGGCACCGTGGAGAGGACTTGCACGTTCACATTGCAGGCATCGCAATCGGCGAGGCGCACGTCGGGATCCCAGGAATTCGCCTCAATCTGCCGGAACTCCTTGCCGTCTATCAGCATTCGCGCGCAGCCGGGACCATGATGCTCCAGCTGTACGAAGCCGCCGTAACCGTAGCGCTCGGCCAGGTCAGGCCAGTCGCGAGGAAGGACATGTGTGTGGATATCGACCTTCAGCATGAGTGCCTGCATGCTGCGCGATTGCCTGGAACCATGACCAATCCGGGCTAGGATCCGGGCACGGGCGTGACTGCACCGCAGTTGGCGCAGGTACGGTTGTCCTCGGACCCGTAGAAGCGATCGAAGATCGGCGGCAACTGCCCGACGATGTCGGTCAGATAAACGTATTCTTCGTACAGCTTGTGATGACAGTTGTCGCAGAACCACATGAAGCCGTCCAGCTCGTGCGGCAGGCGCTTGCGCTCGACGACCAGGCCGACCGTGTTCGCAAGACGCTGTGGTGAATGCGGCACTTTCGGTGGCAACAGCAGAATTTCGCCCTCACGGATGGGGATGTCGACCCGGCGACCGTCCTGGATGGTCTTCAGCAGCATCTCACCTTCAAGCTGGTAAAAAAATTCCGGGCCCTCGTCGTAATGGTAGTCCTTCCGCGAGTTCGGCCCTCCGACCACCATCACGATGAAGTCGTCATCCTCGAACACCTGTTGATTGCAGACCGGCGGCTTTAATAGGTGGCGGTGCTCGTCGATCCATTTCTGGAAATTGAAAGCTGTCAGCGATTGCATGGTCTTATCTGATATCCCTCGGTCGCTCCGTCGTCGCGTCAACGAGAGCGATACATTTCAGCTCGATGGCGATCGGCGTCGGCAGCCGGTTGACTTCGACCGTCGTCCGACAAGGGCCCTCTTTCGGGAAGTACTCGCCGTAAACGCGGTTGAAGGTGGAAAAGTCGCGTTCAATGTCCGTCAGGTACACCGTAACGTCGACCAGGTCGGCAAACGTGGCGCCGGCACCGTCGAGCACCGCCCGCACGTTTCTGAAAACCGCGTGACACTGTCGCTCGATGTCGTAGCTCAGCACGCGTCCGCCGTCGTCAAGCGTCGTTCCGGGGACCGGACCGCCGTCAGCAGGGCGCGGACCGATACCCGACAAAAACAACAGGTTACCAGCCCTCCGTGCGTGCGGGTAAGCGCCCACCGGCGGAGCGGCGCTGCTCGCGAAAATGCCTTTCTTTCCTTTCATCACTAGGTTCCGGAGCTCCGAACCGGGAGCGAGGCAGTTTACTCTGTTGGCCGGCAGCGGAGCACTTACTCCGAGCAGCCGACCTGCGCGATCTGCCGGCGCTTGTCCAGACGAACCGCCGTCAGTTCCCTGTTCCATACACAGCCGGTGTCGATGCCGATCAGGTCCGGCTTGACGATCAACCCCAGCGCCGACCAGTGACCGAACACGATGCGTGTGCCGCGCCAACGTGCATCAGGCACCTCGAACCACGGGATGAGGCCCTTCCCGGCACGGTCCGGCGGGCCCTTGTGCGAGTAGTCCAGGCGGCCGCTGCCGTCGATCATGCGGATGCGCGTCAGGCAGTTGACGATAAAACGCAGTCGCTTGTTGCCCGTCAGCCTGCCGGACCAGCGGGATGGTGTGTTGCCGTAGAGCTTCGGCAGGAAATCCCGGTAGTCGTCTCCCTGCAGCACCGCTTCTACTTCCGCCGCCCTGGCGAGCGTCTTTCGGATCGTCCACTTCGGATGCAACCCCGCATGCACCATAAGCGTGTTCATGGACTCGCTGAAATGAGCAAGCGGACGCTTGCGCAGCCATTCCATCAGCTCGTCACAGTCGTCGGCGCGCAGCAGATTCCTGAGCGTCCCCTTGCGTTCGTCCGGATCGCCGATACCGTTCGCCACGGCGAGCACGTGCAAGTCGTGATTACCGAGGACGGTGACGACCGGCTTTCCGAGATCTCGCACGAAACGCAGTGTCTTCAGCGACTTGGGGCCGCGGTTGACGAGATCGCCGGTGAGCCACAGGCGATCCGAGTCCGGGTCGAAGGCGAGCTTGTCCAGCAGGCGGCGGAAGGGGTCGTAACAGCCCTGGAGGTCGCCGATTGCGTATACAGCCATTTCAGGCCGCTTGCATCACGGGCCGTTGAGGGGGCGTCGCGCCGCATTGTTCATGAACGGGCAGCGTGTGTCGCAGGCAGAGCTCTGACGGGGGGGAGGGCTTTCCAGGAACGCCGTGAACCCATCCATGGGGGCTTCGCGCAAACATCCCCCTCTTTGGGATGATTCGCGACGATCCTGGAAATCCCCCCCAGTCAGAACTCTGCTGAGACGTTGTGGCGTTCATGAACAATGCTAGGTTGGTGCGGTGGTTTGCTGCAGTCAGTGGAGCACGCCCGGGACGGCGAGGGTGAAGGGGGGGATGGGAGCGTCGAAGCTCAAGCCGTTGTCGGCCTGCATGCGGTAGCTGCCCTGCATGGCGCCGACGGGTGTTTCGAGGATGGCGCCGCTCGAGTAACGAAATTTTTCGCCGGGATTGAGGTGCGGCTGTTCGCCGACGACTCCGTCGCCGCGGACCTCCTGGACCTTGCCGTTCGCGTCGGTGATCAGCCAGTGTCGGCTCAGCAGTTTGGCGGGTACGGTGCCCTTGTTGGATATGGTGATGGTGTACGCGAATACGTAGCGCCCCACATCGGGTTCGGACTGGTCGTCGACGTAGTCCGTCGCGACTTCGATACTGATTTCGAATTCGTCGTCTGTCATTCTGGATAACGGCGTCTGTTCCGGCCTTGCTGCATTCTATCCTTATTTGTCCTCGGGAGTGACGGGGAATGATTAGAGTACTAGGGCGCGGTCTCCGCGAGGTGGTTCGCGAGTGCTATCCATGCCGGGATGGAGACTGTCTCGGCTCGTGCGCCGGGGTCTATCTGTACCGCCTCCAGGTCCTCGTTCAGAGCGGTCCCTTTCAGTGCGTTCCTCAACGTTTTGCGCCTCTGACTGAATGCCTGCGCGACGATGCGAGACATGAGTTTCGGATCCGTTATCGGCATTTCGTCCGGTCGCCTGGGCCACAGACGGATGAAGGACGAAGTCACGCTGGGTGGCGGACTGAACGCGCCGGCCGGTACGTCGAACAGTTTCTCGGAATGCATGCGGCAGCCCAGCATGATTGTGAGTCTGCCGAATTCACCGGTCCCGGGCGACGCCGTGATCCGGTCGACGACTTCCTTTTGCAGCATGAAGTGCAGGTCCCTGACCGCACTCGCGCAACCCGCCATGCGGAACAGCAACGGCGTCGAAATGTTGTACGGAAGATTGCCCACGATGCGGAGCTCGTTCCCGAGCGACGCGAAATCGAAGCCTAGAGCGTCTGCTTCGTGAATCGAAACGTTCTCGAGAGATCCGTAGCGTTGACGCAACCGGGGGACGAGGTCGCGATCGAACTCGATCGCATGGAGCGATGCGCCAGAATCCGCGAGCGCTCCGGTGATCGCTCCGCGACCCGGGCCTATCTCGACGACGGTATCACCGGGGCGTGCCGCAATCGCGCCGATGATGCTCTGGATGACCGTCGCGGACTCGAGAAAGTGCTGCCCGAACCGTTTGCGCGGTGTCTGCACTAGTTAGCGGTCAGCATGGCGGCCATTTCAACTGCGGCAAGCATGCTGCCCGCATCGGCTCGGCCGGTGCCGGCGATATCCAGAGCCGTCCCGTGATCCACCGAGGTCCGCACGATCGGCAGCCCCAGCGTGACGTTCACGGCCGTGCCGAAACCTGCATACTTCAACACCGGCAGCCCCTGATCGTGGTACATCGCAAGGACGGCGTCGGCCTTGCCGGCAGCGGGGGTGAACGCCGTGTCGGCCGGAACCGGGCCGCGCACATCGAGACCGCGCTTTCGCATTAACGAGATTACCGGCGCGATGACGTCTCGCTCTTCACTGCCGAGATATCCGCCTTCCCCTGCGTGCGGGTTGAGGCCGCATACCAGGATCGAAGGCTTCGCAATGCGAAATCTGGTCCTGAGATCCGCGTTCAACACGTCGATGACGTCCGACAGGCGCTGGCGAGTCAGGTAGGCAGAAACGTCCTTCAGGGGCATGTGCGTGCTGGCCAGCGCGACCCGGAGATCCGCGGCGACAAGCAACATGACCGGTGTGCGCGTGGCGGTGAGCGCGGCCAGATACTCGGTATGGCCCGTGAATGGAATGTCCGCATCGTTGATCGCGCTTTTCTGCAGCGGGGCCGTTATGAGGGCGCGAAAAAGCCCGCTGGTGCAGCCTTCCACGGCTCGCTTCACGCCTTCCAGCAACGAGTGGGAATTCTCGGGATCCGGCGTGCCGCAAACGTCGCGGTTCGGTAGCGCTTGCGTCATGACTACGAGCTCGCCGACACCCGCTCGCGCCGTTCTCTTGGTCGAGGGGTCGAACTCGTGCGCTTTGATATCGGTCCAGCCCAGTCTCGCTGCGCGTGCCAGCAGCATCTCCGGGTCAGCGACGATGACGAGCCCGTCGGAGTGGCCGCGGCGCGCCAGTTCCAGACACAGGTCCGGGCCGATACCGGCAGGTTCACCAGCCGTTACGACGAGCGGCCTGTCCGCAAGCGGAAAATTCAAAACCGTCGAGGCGCCGGCCACGAGATGCGCTAGCCCGGATTATTCATGAACGAATGGCAGTTGTGGCGCACGGCGCCTTCCTGACAAGACACCTCGATACGTCGTCGGTTCATCAATAATCCGGGCTAGGATCGTATATCGACGTACGCTTCATCCCGCAGTCTGCGGACCCAGAGCTCGGATTCGTCAGCAAGCTTGCTGTTACGAATCCGCTCGATGCAGTTGCTCTCTTTCAGGTCTTCCGTGTTGTCGTACGTCCGCCGGTCGACGACTTCTAGTATGTGCCAGCCGAAGCGTGACTGGAATGGTTCCGATATCGCACCCAGTTCGAGCTCTTTGGCCACCTGCTCGAACTCCGGAACGAAAGTGCCCGGTCCGCGCCATCCCATGTCGCCGCCGCTATTGGCTGAACCCGGATCGTCGGATAAAAGCTTGGCCAGTTCGCCGAAGTCCTCGCCGGACTGCAGCTGAGCTCGCGCGTCCTCCAGACGCTGCTTGGCGGTTTCGTCGTCGATGATTTCGTTCGGCGTGATGAGTATGTGGCGAATTTTCATCTGCTCGATTTCGCTGCGCTGATTGACGCCACGCACGTCGTTCACCTTGACGATGTGATAACCGCTGACGGCTCGCATCGGTTCCGAATAGTCGCCTGCCTCCATGGGCCCGACGACATCGGAAAAGAGTGTCGGCAGCTGGTCGCCCTTGCGCCAGCCGAGGCTACCGCCTTCGAGACCGGTCTCACTGTCGGAGTATCGCACCGCCATTTCGCCGAAGTCCGCACCCTGTTCCAGTTGCTGGTAAACGTAGCGTGCTTCGGTTTCCGCCTCCTCGAACTGCTCGCTGGTTGCAGACTGGGGCACCGAGATCAGGATGTGCGACAGGTTGTATTCGGAGTTGACGACGACGTTGTCTTCGAGGTCTGCGATGCACTGCTCGATTTCCCGTGGAGCGACCGAAATGCGGCTGGTGACGTCGATGCGCCGCAACTGGTCGAGTACCAGCTGCTTGCGCATCTCACGGCGATATTCGGCGTAGTTGACACCATCCTGCGCCAGCAGCTCGGGCAATTGCTCGAAGGAAATCCCGTTGTCTTCGGCGACTTGCGCGATCGCCGCGTTGAGCATCTGATCGGAAATCTGGATGCCGACCCGCTCGGCACGCTGCAGCTGAATCTGTTCCAGGATCAGCCGCTCCAGCACCTGTTCCCTGAGCACGCTCGGCGGCGGCAACTGCAGGCTCTGTTCACGCGCCCGCTGCGCAATGATTTGCGTCTGCCGCGACAGTTCGCTTTTCAGTACGACACCTTCGTTGACGACAGCGGCGACGCCGTCCAGCATCTCTCCGCTGGTCGAAAGTTCGGCGCCCAGGGTCGCGGGAGACCATGCCGCCAACGCGCACGACGCTAGTATGTACCTGAATTTACTCATAAAAACCAAAGCGCAGACGCGCTTATTCGATATCGGGTGTGTACCCAAGAATACCATGTTCCAGTAGCTTGTCGGCTGCGGTGCCGACGCTCGTCATTCCCTTCAACACCAACTGCAGACCGAAGGAGGAGTCGCGGGTTCCGTCCCTCGTCGAGATGTGACGGCGAGAGACCAGCCGCAGGCCCCAGCAGCAGCTCTCGTACTCGAAGCCGAAAAACTGCTCGAGAACCTCGTTGTCGCGGAAGGAAAAGTTGTAGCGGCCGACAAAATTCCAGCGTTGGGACAGGGGCCATGACCAGGATACGTCTCCCTGTTCGAGAGAATCCCGGCGGAAGCGATACGCCAGGTTGAGGATCTTGTTGGACTCCGGTCGATACTGGAGGCGCGCCTGTGAACGCGTCGTCGCGTCGTCGCCTGTACCCCACTGATGCCCCAATTCGAAGTTGAAGTGCTGGTAAAGCGGGAAGCGAACTTCCGCAATGTAGTCCGAGGTTTCGCTCGTGAGGTTCTGCTGCCCGGGAAGCGCGACCCCCTGCTCGCTCAGGTAAAGCGCCTGGCCGATCGTCGCACTGACAATCTCCTTGCCGGTGTCGCTTTCGAGAATACGTGAGGTCACGCCAACGCTCACCTGGTCAGTGTCGGCGATCCGATCGACGCCGAGGAAGCGATTCTTTCGGTACAGCTGCACCAGATTCAGGTCCGGCATGATGGTGTCGAACAACGGCAGGTCCGACTGTTCGCGATGCGGGACGTGCACATAAAGGACGCGCGGTTCGAGCGTCTGGACCAGGTGCCCGGAGGAGTTCATGCTGCGCTCCAGGACCATCCCGGCGTCGAGGCTTGCAATGGGGACGGTGCGGCTCGGATCGTCACGCTGGCCCGGTTCCGTATCATTGAGCAGATACCGCGTGTGCTCGAGGACCGCTCCGGGCGTTATGAACCATCCAGCTCGTTCGAGAGGCCACTCGACTTGCGGCGCCAGGTCCATGCGCCAGCCGGTAACTCCGACATCGCGGTCGAAATGGACCAGTTCGCCGTCGAATGCATAGCGCATGCCGAGCACCTGGTCCGGCCA
>Ga0299913_10002757_pt1 | contig 14043 bp, 13 predicted proteins | sample RVTome_9_FD_201360 | JGI IMG/M metagenome (GOLD analysis project Ga0299913, IMG submission 201360) | Soil microbial communities from uranium-contaminated site in the Upper Colorado River Basin, Wyoming, United States - RVT155D38 (version 2) ... | reverse complement strand
AAGTGGCTCACAAGAAGGGATTGGGCTCGTCGAAGAACGGCCGCGACTCCGAATCCAAGCGACTCGGCGTCAAGATCTTCGACGGCCAGGAGATCAAGGCGGGCATGATCGTCGTCCGTCAGCGCGGGACGCGGTTCCGGCCCGGCGACGGCACCGGGCTCGGCCGAGACCACACGATCTTCGCCACCCGCGACGGAAGAGTCGTCTTCCGCACGAACGGCGACGGTCGCGTCGTCTCCGTCCTCTAGTCGAGCGCCGACCTGTGTTCCACGACCGCGCGCGTATCCGCGTCAAAGGCGGTCGCGGCGGCGACGGCTCGCTCAGCTTCCGGCGCGAGAAGTACGTGCCGAAAGGCGGCCCGGACGGCGGCGACGGCGGCCGCGGCGGCGAGGTCTCCCTCGTGGCCGAGCCCGACCTGCGCGATCTCGCATCCTTCCGGCGCCGCGGCCGGTACGAGGCCGGGCGCGGGCGCCACGGGGAGGGCTCGAACCGCACGGGCGCCGACGGGGAGGACGTCGAGCTGCGCGTCCCGGTGGGGACCCAGGTGCTCGACCCCGACGGCCGGGTCCTCGCCGACCTCGCGCACGCCGGCGCGCGGGCCGTCGTCGCCCGCGGCGGCGCGGGCGGAGCCGGCAACCGGCGCTTCGCCACGCCGACCCACCAGGCGCCGCGGCTGGCCGAGATCGGCGAGCCCGGGGAGGAGGCCGAGCTCGAGCTCCGGCTGAAGCTGCTCGCCGACGCGGCGCTGCTCGGCTTCCCGAACGCGGGCAAGTCCTCGCTCCTGCGCCGGCTCTCGAACGCGAAGCCGAAGGTCGCCGACTACCCGTTCACGACGCTCGCGCCCGTCCTCGGCACCGTGGACGCACCGGACGGCCGCCAGCTCACCGTGGCGGACGTACCCGGCCTGCTCGAGGGCGCGAGCGAGGGCGTCGGCCTCGGCGACGAGTTCCTCGCCCACCTCGAGCGCGCCGGGCTCTTCCTCCACGTCATCGAGGCGCACGAGGACGTCGAGGCAGGCTTCCACGCCATCGACCGCGAGCTGGCCGCCTACGGCGCCGGTCTGGCCGAGCGCCCGCAGATCGTCGTCCTGAGCAAGTCCGACCTCGTGGCGGAGCCGCCGTCGGTCGAGCTCGGCGACGAGCGCGTCGTCGCGGTCGTGGCGACGTCGGCAGCGACCGGCGCGGGCATCGAGGAGCTGACGCGCGCGCTCTTCGCGTTCGTTCCGGAAGCCGCGCCGGGACCGGCCGCCCAGGAGGAGATGGCCGACTTCCTCGTCTACCGGCCGCGGCCCCCGCGACGCCGGAGCGCCCGGATCTTCCGAACCGACCGCGGCTACCGCGTGCGCGGCGAGGCGAGCGCGGAGGACCTCCGCGCCGTGGGCATCAAGCCGGACGACGTCGTCGAGTTCGAGGACGAATGACCGTCGGCATCCTCGGGGGCGCCTTCGACCCACCGCACGTCGGCCACGTCGTCCTCGCCCGCGAGGCGATCGAGCGCTTCCGGCTCGAGCGGCTCGTCGCGCTCGTCGTCGCCGAGCCGGCCCACAAGCCCGTCGAGACGCCTGTGGAGCGGAGGCTCGAGCTCGCCCGCGCGGCCTTCGCGGACATCCCGCAGGTCGAGGTCGCGGCCGACGACCATGCCTACACGGTCGACTTCCTGCGCGAGAGCGATCTCCCGGACGACGCCGTGTTCGTCATCGGGGCGGACGAGCTCGCCGACTTCCTCACCTGGCGCGAGCCGGACGAGATCCTGCGTCTTGTCCGCCTGGGAGTCGCCGCCCGCCCGGGCTACCCGTGGGAGCAGCTCGACGACGTCCTCGCCCGCCTCGACCGCCCCGAGCGCGTCGAGCTCTTCGAGATCCCCGCCGTGACGGCTTCCTCGACCGAGGCTCGCGTGCGGGTCGCGGCCGGGCGGCCGATCGACGATCTCGTCCCCCCGGAGGTTGCGCGCCTCGTCGTCGCGCACGGCCTCTACCATGAGGGTGTTGACCCTCGAGGGAGGGCAAAGCTACGCTGAGACCGTTGACCCAGGAGATGCCAGGCCGCTGACGCCCATCGAGCACGCCCGCCGGATCGCTGAGCTCGCCCAGGAGAAGCTCGCCGCCGACGTCGTCATCCTCGACATGCGGCCCGTCTGCTCCTACACGGACTTCTTCGTCGTCTGCACGGGGCAGAACCCGCGCCAGACGAAGGCCATCTACGACGAGGTCCGCGAGCGCCTCAAGCACGAGGAGGCGCTGATCCCGCGCAGCGCGGTCGGGGAGCGCGAAGCGCGCTGGATCCTGGCCGACTACCTCGATGTGGTCCTGCACGTCTTCACGCCCGAGGCCCGCGAGTACTACCGCCTCGAGGAGCTGTGGGGGGACGTGCCGTCGGTCGAGCTGGCCGCGGCCGGCTAGCGCCGGCCCCCCGCGCTCCGGGGCGAAGATTCTCGGCCGCTCGCGCGTCTTGTCGGCAGATGGTCATGGACCGACGGTCGTGACAGCCCTCCAGTCGACCTTCCTCGACCGCCCGCGGCAGGACGTGCGCGCCTTCCGCGAGCCTCCGGTCCTGATCGATCGCATCCGGGAGTCGGTGATCGGGGACGACACCGTCCTCGACGGCCCCTTCGGCCCGCGGCGGCTCGTGTATGCGGACTACACCGCGTCCGGGCGCTCGCTCTCGTTCGTCGAGGACTTCATCCGCGCCGAGGTTCTCCCGCTCTACGCGAACACGCACACGGAGGCGTCGGCCACCGGCCTGCAGACGACGCGCCTCCGCGAGGACGCCCGCCGGATCGTCCACCGCGCGGTCGGCGGCGGAAAGAACGACGTCGTCGTCTTCACCGGATCGGGCGCCACCGGCGCGATCGACCGCCTCCTGCGCGTCCTCAACCTGAGCCTGCCCGTCGACCTCGACGAGCGCTACGACCTGTCCGCGGCCATCCCGGCCGACGAGCGGCCGGTCGTGTTCGTGGGGCCGTTCGAGCACCACTCGAACGAGCTGCCGTGGCGCGAGTCGGTCGCCGACGTGGTCGTGATCCGGGAGGACGAGGACGGGCGCTTCGACCTCGACCATCTCGAGGAGGAGCTCGAGCGGTACACGGAGCGGCCCTGCAAGATCGGCAGCTTCTCGGCCGCGTCGAACGTCACCGGCATCCTCACCGACGTGGACGCGGTCTCCATCCTGCTCCACCGCCACGGCGCTCTCGCCTGCTGGGACTACGCCGCCGCGGGGCCGTACCTGCCGATCGACATGAACGCCGTCGCCGACTGCGACGACGGGCACCTGGCCTACAAGGACGCGGTCTTCCTCTCGCCGCACAAGTTTCCCGGCGGTCCGGGGACGCCCGGGATCCTCGTCGCCAAGCGCCACCTGTTCGCGAACCGGGTCCCAGGCCTTCCGGGAGGAGGCACGGTCGCCTACGTCACCCCGCAGCATCAGACCTACCATCCCGACCCCGCCCACCGCGAGGAGGGCGGCACGCCGGCGATCGTCGAGTCGATCCGCGCCGGCCTCGTCTTCTCCCTGAAGGAGGAGGTCGGGACCGACACGATCGCGGAGCTCGAGGAGGGCTTCGCGCAGAGCGCGCTCGACTCGTGGACGCAGAACTCCCGCATCCTCCTGCTCGGCAACCCCGAGCTGCGGCGCGTCTCGATCGTGTCGCTCGGCATTCTCTATCCGCGCCCGGCGCGCCCGGTCGGGATGCTGCACGCGAACTTCGTGGTCGCCCTGCTCGACGACCTGTTCGGGATCCAGGCGCGCAGCGGCTGCTTCTGCGCCGCTCCCTACGTCCACCGGCTGCTCGACTTCGACGCCGAGACGTCCGCCGCGCACGAGGCGGAGGTCGTCCGCGGAAACGCGGGCGTGAAGCTCGCCTTCGTCCGCCTCTCCTTCAACTACTTCCTGAGCGAGACGGTCTTCGAGTACCTCGTCGACGCGGTGCACTTCGTCGCCGACCACGGCTGGAAGCTCCTGCCCCTCTACCGCTTCGATCCCGGCACGGGGCTCTGGCACCACCGCGACGGCCCGCGGCGGCCACGGGTGACGCTGGACGATCTCCCGTTCCGCCCGGAGACGCTCGCCCTACCCCGCCGGCGCGAGACGGCGCCGGAGTCCGTCCTTCCGGGCTTCCTCGCGGAGGCCGGCCGCATCGTGGCCGCGGTCGAGGCGCATCCGCCCGCCGCCGAGCCGCCCCGGCACGTCTCGGACGAGTTCGAGCGGCTCCGCTGGTTTCCGCTTCCCCACGAGGCAGCCGCGGCACTCTCCGCGGCCACCGCGGATCGCAGCGCCCCTTAGCGGTCGCCGCCGCCCTCGCCGAAGCCGCCCAGCAGGTAGATCACGAGGACGATCACGCCGGCGAGGAGCATGGCGTAGATCCAGAAGGAGTGCGCCCCGAAGACGAACGCGCGGGCGAGGCGGCGCTCGTGCCGCTGCTCGGCCTCGGGCATCGGCTCCCGAACGGGGCTGTAGTCGGTCTTATCGTCGGGCACCTCGTTAGCCGTGCCCGGAGGAAGACGGCGGAAAACCAAGCCTGGTCCCGTCGATGTCCCCAGGGAGCGACTACACTTGAACGGCAACGTCTGCGTGGGGCCATAGCTCAGCTGGGAGAGCGTCTGGCTGGCAGCCAGAAGGTCGCGGGTTCGAATCCCGCTGGCTCCATCCCGTCCGCGCGGCCGGCTCGCGTCGTCCGCCCGTACAGGCCCGGAGGGGTAGCCCCACCACGAGACGCCTGACCGCCCCACTGCCCCCGCGCTTCTCTTCGGGTCGAATGGAGGCGATGAAAGGAAACCCTCTCCTGACCTATCTCTCCGTGATTCAGCTCCAGACCCGCCGCCGGCTCGTGGAGGACGAGCTCGAGCTCGCGGCGGCCCGCACTGCAGGGACACCGCGCCCGCGCCGACGCCGCCTGCTCACGGCCGTCCGGGGCGCCGCCGCCGCCTAGGCCGCAGGGCGTGTGGCGGCGCCTCAGACGGCCGTGCGCACCCGCGCGAGGGCCTCGCGGTGCCGCAGCGTCTCGTACGCGATGAGCGTTGCGCAGACCGCCGCGACGAGCGCGAGCGTGACGAGCCCGTCGACTCGTGTCGCGACGGGGATCAGCGCGACGCTCACGAGCGCCGCGACCAGGCGACGGAGGTTCACGGTGCGAACGTTCCGGAAGCGGATCGCGTCGTGTGCGAGCAGGTAGAGCGCCACGCCGCCGCAGAGCGCGACGGCAGGCACGGTCTCGAGCGGCGCGTCGAGGTGCTCGAGCACCTTCTCGGCTCCGAGGGCGACGAGGACGATGCCCGCGAACATGGGGAGGTGGAGGTAGCTGAAGGCGTCACGCGCAAGGCGCGCGCGCTCGTGGCCGCATGCTTCGATGAGCTTCCGGCGGGCGACGACCGCCACGACGTCGAAGTACGCCCACCAAAGGGAGGCCGCCAGTCCCACGCCGAGCACGGCCGAGAGCACGAGGGCCGGGCCGAGCTCGATGCCCTCCGCGCCGATGCCGATCGCCACGATCGACTCGCCGAGCGCGATGATGACGATGAGCCCGTAGCGCTCGGCGAAATGCCCGGCGGAGACGGCGAAGCCGCGCACGCCGAACACGTATGGGCCGGCGTAGTCGATCGCGAGCGCGAGCACCCAGAGGGCGATCTGCGCGCCGCCGTCGAGGAAGCCGGCGACGACGAGGAGCGCAGGCGCCGGGATCGCCGTCCGCGCCAGTCGGAACGCGGCCTGCCGCACGTCGACATGCGGCGTCGCCTCGGCAAAGAGGACGATGTGCATGACGCGCACGGCGAAGTACGCGACGCCGAAGAGGACGCCGTCGTCGCCGAAGGCGCCGGGGACGGCGAGGCCCGCCACGAAGAGCGCCGCCATCGCCCCGAGGACGGCGAGCCGCGACGAGCCTTCGTCGGGATCGATCTCGTTCGTGAGCCAGGCGTAGGCGCCCCACGTCCACCAGACTGCGGCGAGGACGAGCAGGCCGCGGCCGACCCCGGCCCACGTCGGGTCGTCCGACATGAGACCCGTGACCTGCGTGAGCGCGAACACGAACACGAGGTCGAAGAAGAGCTCGAGCGGCGTGACCGGATGCTCGCTCTCGACCTCGTCCTCGAGGTCGGCGCGAAGCTCGGCGTCCGGCTCGGCGCTCATCGTCTCGATGATCGCAGGAGCGCAAGACTCACCGTCGGCTCCGGAGCCCGGGAGCCGGGCCGAACCGGCAACGAGAGGAGTGAACGCGAATGGCAAGGGTGATCGTCGGCATGACCACCTCGTTGGACGGGTTCGTGGCCGACGAGAGCGGAAGCGCGAGCCGGCTCTATCCCGACCTCGCGGCTCTCCGGAGCACGGCGTACATGAGCGAGGACATCGAGGAGACCGGCGCCGTGCTCATGGGGAAGCGGACGTTCGAGATGGGGGACCCGGACTCCTACGTCGGGAACTACGAGTTCCAGGTGCCGATCTTCGTCGTGACGCACGAACCGCCGCACGTCGTGCCGAAGCAGGACGAGCATCTCACCTTCACGTTCGTGACCGACGGGGTGGAATCCGCCGTCGCGCAGGCGACGGCCGCCGCGGGCAACAAGATCGTTCAGGTGGTCGGCGGGCCCGGCGTGGCGCGGCAGCTCCTGCTCGCCGGCCTGGTCGACGAGCTGCGCGTCGACGTCATGCCGGTGCTCCTGGGCTCGGGCCTCCGCCTTCTCGAGGACGTCCGTCTCGCGCGGATCCAGATCGAGAAGATCGGCGTGCAGGAGGTCGGGGCGAGAACGAGCCTCAGCTTTCGCGTCGTGAAGTAGGCGGCGCTTGCGGCCTCGCGGTCGCGCGAAGCTCCCGGAGGACGACGGGGTCGATGCGCTCGGCGCCGTTCACGCGCTCCTCGAAGTTCTCGGTGCCCGCCCAGGCCTCGAGGGCGTCGCCGAGGCCCTCGTGCCGGAAGCCGAGGGCGGCGAGGCGCTCGCGCAGCTCGTCCGCGAGGGGCTCGTCCACCTCCAGCCAGTCCTCCTCCGGCGTGCGGCCGAAGAAGAGGTCGTGGACGCCGTACAGGCGCGCGAGCTCCTCGACGGGCCGGGGATGGTCGTCGACGCGGAGGTCGACGGCGACGTCGCTCGTCCCCCCGTAGCCGCCTCCGCGGCGGGCGACGAGGAGCGCGGCCGCCTGCTGGCCCCGCCGGTCGCCCCCGGCGGCCTGCGCGGCGGCGAGGCACGCGACGAGCCGCTCCGCCAGCGGCCGCCCGTCGCCTGTCTCGAACGCCTCGGCGAGCGCGTCCACGGTCGCGCCCGAGACGAGGATGTTCCCCTGGGCGGCGTAGCCGTCGCCGGTCCGCCCGCCCGCCCACGCGAGGCACGCGGAGCCCGTGTAGGTCGCCGCCCGGCCGTGCGCGTCCACCACGCCGAGCTGGCGGTGGTCGCGACCGTCGTCGCCGCCCACGAGGCGGGAGAGCACCTCCTCGGCGCCGCACCGCTCGCGCAGGAGCGCGAGGCCGTCCGGGCGGAAGGCGAGGTTGGCCCACGCCTGCGTGGCGAGCGCCCCCACCTCGGCCTCCACCGCCGGCACGGCGGCGCCCACGGCGAGGAACTTGGACTGCACCGCGACGCCCCATTCGCGCGCCTCGAGGTCGCAGGCGACGATCGAATAGGTCGCGATCACCGGCCGATTCTGCCAGGCCGGGGCCGGATGCCTCAGACGCGATCCTCGAGGCCGGTGACGCCCTCCTGCTCCGAGCAGTGCGCGCAGCAGAAGATCCGTCCGTCCGCCTCGACGCCGTGGCCGATGACCCGGCAGCCGCAGTGGGCGCACGTCGGAGCGAGCATGTGGATCGCGCACTCGAAGCTGTCGAACGTGTGCGACTCCCCGCCCATCGTGACCTCGAAGGACTTGTCGTAATCGTTTCCGCACATCTCGCAAACGGCCATCGCCGTTCCTTTCGTCGCTGTCTCCGTTCGCTTACCCGGGACGCCGTGGTCGTAACGGCGACGCCGCCGGGCCTGCCGCTAGACTTCGTGACGGAAATGCGCTTCCTCCTTCCCTAGCCACAGGAGAGCCACGCGGCGACCGCAGGTCGCCCGACTCTCCCCGGTGCCTCTCGAAAGAGAGGTTTTTTGTTTCCGGAGCACGAGATGACCGAGCGGTACGACCCCAAGACGATCGAGGCGAAGTGGCAGGAGGCCTGGGAGCGCGAGCGCGCCTTCCACGTCCCCAACCCGACCGCCCCCGTGGAGGCCGGCGGGCGGCGGACCTACGTGCTCGAGATGCTCCCGTACCCGAGCGGCGAGCTCCACATGGGGCACGTGAAGAACTACACCCTCGGCGACGTCCTCGCGCACGTCCGCCGGCGCAACGGGTACGAGGTCCTGCGGCCCATGGGCTACGACGCCTTCGGCCTCCCCGCCGAGAACGCGGCCATCAAGGAGGGCGGCCATCCCCGCCTCGTCACCGACCGGAACATCGCCGCCATCCGGGAGCAGATGCGCCGCATGGGGTGGGCGATCGACTGGGACCGCGAAGTCCTGACGCACGAGCCCGAGTACTACCGCTGGACGCAGTGGATCTTCCTCCGCCTCTTCGAGGCCGGGCTCGCCTACCGTAAGGAGGCGCCCGTCAACTGGTGCCCGGTCGATCAGACGGTGCTCGCCAACGAGCAGGTGATCGACGGCCATTGCGAACGCTGCGGCTCCCGGGTCGAGCGGAGGAGCCTCGAGCAGTGGTTCTTCCGCATCACCGCTTACGCCGACCGGCTGCTCGAGGAGATGGACCTGCTCGAGTCCTGGCCCGAGCACGTGCTCACGATGCAGCGGAACTGGATCGGGCGCTCGGAGGGCGCGGAGGTCATCTTCCGGATCGAGGAGCTGGACGTCGACCTGCCGGTCTTCACCACCCGCCCGGACACGCTCTTCGGGGCGACGTTCTTCGTCCTGGCGCCCGAGCACCCGCTCGTGGCGCGGCTCGTGGAGGGGACGCCGCACGAGCAGGACGTGCTGGACTACGCCCGCCGGGCGGCGGGCCGCTCCGCCGCCGAGCGCGCCGACCCGGAGAAAGAGAAGACCGGCGTCTTCACCGGGCAGTTCGTCACCAACCCGGTGAACGAGGTGCGGCTCCCGATCTGGGTGTCCGACTACGTGCTGATGGAGTACGGCACCGGCGCGATCATGGCCGTGCCGGCGCACGACGAGCGCGACTTCGAGTTCGCGCGCCGCTACGAGCTGCCGGTGACGGTGGTCGTCGTCCCGGCCGAAGGCGAGGTGGAGGAGGACGTCGCCTACGTGGGCCACTCGGAGGACGAGCGCCTCGTCGACTCCGCCCAGTTCTCGGGCATGTCGAGCGCCGAGGCGAAGCCGGCGATCGTGGAGTGGCTCGAGTCGCGCGGTCGCGGGCGGCCGGCGGTCGGCTACCGCCTGCGCGACTGGCTCCTCTCGCGCCAGCGCTACTGGGGCTGCCCGATCCCGGTCCTCCACTGCGACGCGTGCGGGCTCGTGCCCGTGCCGGAGGAGGACCTGCCCGTGCTCCTGCCGGAGGTCGAGGAGTACGTGCCGAAGGGGCGCTCGCCGCTCGCCGCCGCCGAGGACTGGGTGCGGACGTCCTGCCCCCGGTGCGGTGGGGAGGCCCGACGAGAGACGGACACGATGGACACGTTCGTCGACTCGTCCTGGTACTTCATCCGCTACACGGACCCGCGCAACGAGAAGGCGCCCTGGGACCCGGCCGTCGCGAACTACTGGCTGCCGGTCAACCAGTACATCGGCGGCGTCGAGCACGCGATCCTCCACCTGCTCTACGCCCGCTTCTTCGTGAAGGTGCTGAACGACCTGGGGCTGCTCGCCTTCCGCGAGCCGTTCCTGCGCCTCTTCACGCAGGGGATGATCTATCACCTGGGCGCGAAGATGGCCAAGTCGAAGGGCAACGTCATCTCGCCCGACGACATCGTCGCCGAGCACGGGGCCGACGCCCTCCGCCTCTACGTCCTCGGCATGGGCCCGGCCGAGGACGACATCGAGTGGCAGGACAGCGGCATCTCCGGCATGTCGCGGTTCCTCGGCCGCCTCTGGCGCCTCGGGCTCGAGGTCGCCGAGCGGGGCGCGGTCGACGTGCCCGCCGACGGCCCGCTCGTGCGCCGGGCACACGAGGCGATCGCGAGGGTGACCGACGACATCGACCGCCGCTTCCAGTTCAACACGCCGATCCCCGCGGTGATCGAGCTCGTGAACGAGATCTACCGTGTCAAGGACGATCCCGCCCGGGCCGGGGAGGTGCGCTTCGCCGCCGAGACGGCCGTAAGCCTCGTGCAGCCCTATGCCCCGCACCTGGCCGAGGAGCTCTGGGAGCGGCTGGGACACGAGCGCCTGTGGGGGGAGCCGTGGCCCGCCGCCGACCCCGCCCTGCTCGAGCGCGAGACGTTCGTGCTCGTCGTGCAGGTGAACGGCAAGGTCCGCGACCGGCTCGAGGTGCCGGTCGGTCTTCCGGAGGCCGAGCTCCTCGCCCGCGTCAGGGAGTTGCCGCGCGTGCGCGCGCACCTGGACGGGAAGGAGATCCGGAAGGAGATCGTGGTGCCCGGCAAGCTGGTCAACCTGGTCGTCTAGCCGGAGGCGGGTCTTCCGTACGCTTCCGGGGTGAACGCCGCCGACGTTCTCCTCCTGCTCGCCGTCGCGGCGTTCTCGATTCTCGGCGCCCAGCGGGGGCTCGCCGCGCAGGCGCTCTCGCTCGGCGGGCTCGCGCTCGGGGCCGTCGTCGGCTCGCTCCTCGCGCCGTTCCTCTTCCCGGACAACTCGGCCTGGCTTCCGATCGCCGGGCTCGTCGGCGCCCTCGCGGGTGCCTTCTTCCTCGGCACGGTCGCCGCCGCCCTCGGGCGGCCGGTGCGGCTGGCCCTCGCCGCTCGACCCTCCCTGGCCGTGCTCGACCGGCTCGGCGGGATCCTTCTCGGCGGGCTGATCGCGCTCGCCGTCGGCTGGCTCGTCGCCGTGCTGGCGCTCCACCAGCCGGCGCTCGGCCTCCGCGGCGAGGTGCGGGGCTCGGTGTTCCTGCCAAGGCTTCTGCGCGCGGTGCCGCCCGACAGCGTGCTCCAGGCGCTCAACCGCTTCGACCCGCTGCCGCTCCTGCCGGGACTGGAGGAGGCGCTCCCGCCGCCCGACCCCAGCGTTCGCAGGAGCCCCGGCGCACGGGCCGCCGCGGGAGCCGTCGTCAAGATCGAGGGAACGTCCTGCGAGGTCGGGACGCAGGGCTCCGGCTGGGTCGTGCGGCGCGGCCTCGTCGCCACGAACGCCCACGTGATCGCGGGCCACGAGGACACGCGCGTCTTCGCGCCCAACGGCCAAGTCCTGAGCGCCCGGCCGGTCTACGTGGACGCGGCGAACGACGTCGCGCTCCTGCGCGTGCGCGAGCTCAGGATCGGCGCCCTCTCCGCGAGCGCGCAGGGCGATCTCCCTCGGCCAGTGGCGCTCCTCGGCTATCCCCGGAACGGGCCGCTCACGACCACCGCCGCCACGGCCGGCGAGCCGCGGACCGTCCTCTCGCCGGACGCCTACGGCGGGCGCGTGCGACCGCGGGTCGTCGTCCCCCTGCGCGGTGCCGTCCAGCCGGGGGAGAGCGGCGGCCCCGTCGTGGACCGGCGCGGGCGCGTCGTGGCCATGATCTTCGGCGGGACGAGGCGCGGCGGCGGCGGATACGCCGTCCCGGTCGACCTCGTCCTCGAGGCGGCCGCCGGGCCGCTGCGGGGGGTCCCTTCCGGGCCCTGCATCGTCCGCTAGCCGAGGCTCGCCGTGCGGACTCGCTCGAGGCCGGCCTCGAGCATACGGCGCTCCGGCCCGGTTCTGGCGTCCTCCATGGCCGGGCCGGCGATCTCCTCGGCGAGCTCGAAGGCGTCGGCCGCGCGCTCACCGGCGTCGGCACGCGCAGCCGAGGCGGCGACCCCGGCCAGCGCGTCGAGGACCGCCCCGGCCACGCGGGCATTCGTGCGGGCGAACCGACCGATCTCGGCGAACGCCTCTCGAAGGAGCTCCCGGAAACCCTGGGCTTCGGCGTAGACGAGGAGGTCGGTCTCGCCGAGGCGGCGCAGGCGGTCGGGCAGCCGTCGCCCGCCCAGGATCTCCAGGGCGTCGCGCAGGTAGCCGACGCAGGTGACGGCGGTCGTCGGGTCGTTCACGCCGGGTGACAGCGCCCGCACGGCGATGTCGGCGAGCTGGCGGAGCCCGAACGCCGCGTCCTGTGCCACGTCGCGCTCGCTCTGGATGCTCACGAGGCTACGGAGCCGCTCACGCGCCGCAGCGTCGATCTCCTCTCCGGGCCACACGTGCATGAGCACCGTCGCCCGGGTGACCTGGTCGCCCGGGCGCACGGACACGTGCGCGCGCGTCGTCTCGGGGAGGCCGGCGTCCGCGAAGTCGTCCAGGGCGACCGCGCGCACGTAGCCGGGCCGGCGCGGCCGCACGAGCGCCGGCGCACCGGTGGCGCGCCACGAGGCCGGCGCGTCATCGCGCGCCGTCTCCGCGCCGTACTCCTCCGGGTAGAGGCGCTCGACAGCCGCAGCGGTTTCGGAGGCGATGTGCGCCGCGATGTTCTCGACCTTGATGAGCTGCGCTATGCGATGGATGAACACGAGCAGGAGGACGAGCCCGACGAGCCCGAGCACGATCGAGCCGGTGACGGCGAGCGCCGGGACGAATCCGCCGGCGCCGTCGTCGTCGCGGACGGCCCGCAGCACGAGGAGGCAGTAGACGAATATGCCGACGAACGCTCCGGCCACGAGCTGGCTCGGGCGGTCGCCGAGGAAGCTCCGCAGCGCCCTGGGCGTGAACTGGCTCGAGACGAGCTGGAGGGTGACCACGGTGATCGAGAAGGCGAGGCCCCCGACGGTGATCAGCGAGCCCGCGACCGTCTCGAGGATGGTGCGGGCAGCCGAGGCATCGCCGTCGAAGGCGGCCGGGACACCGTCCCTTCCGGCCGTTCGGTCGATCTCGACGAGGCCGACGGCGAGCGCCGCTCCCGCGAGCGCGACGACCCCGGGGAAGAACCAGAAGCCGCGCGCGACGTTCTGCCACTGGCTTCTGATCCAGACCACGTTCGGCACATACCCGCTTCGCGTGGTCCTGAGCGCGGGCTGTGACGCTCTCGGCACGTTCCGTGCGCCACACGTGCGTCTTTCCGCGGCACGATCGTCGGCATGCGGGCGCTGGTGCTGCTTCTCGTTCTTCTCTCGGCTCTCTCGGCCGGCCCCGCGGGCGCCGGCTCCCGCACGATTTCGCTCCCCGCCGTCGCGGACGTCGGCCTTCCGTTCTGGTGCGACTGGGGGTACGACTGGGAGGAGCGCTGCTACCGGGACGACGGCCCGCGGCTGCCGGTCGGCGGCGACGACGACAAGGTGTGGCGGGCCGCGCTCAGGTTCTCGCTGGGCCGGCTCCCCGGTGCCGCCGAGATTGCCTCGGCGCGCCTGCACGTCAGGCACGACGGCACGTGCATCGCCCCGCGACTCGGATCCATCGCGTGCGGCGAGCTCGGCTACGTCGTCGACGTCCACCGCATCCTCTCGTCGAGCTGGTTCCGCGAGCGCGAGGTCGAGATCGACGACCGCTCCCTGTACGCGGAGGTCGTGCTCGCGGGCTGGACTCCTCAGTGGCTCGTCTGGGACGTCACGGAGCTCGTTCGCACGTGGCATCGGAAGCTCGTCCCCAACAACGGGGTGCTCCTGAAGCTCCAGGACGGGGACGAGGCGTTCGGCTACGGCGGACCCTATCTTCTCTCGTCGAGCCATCCCACGAGCGCTCTCCGGCCACGGCTCGTCGTCTCGTACGCCGGCGGCTGAGCTGCCCGTGCGCATCCCGCCGATCTCGCGCGCGCGTGCGCTCGCCTACGGCCTGGCCGTCCTCGCGTTCCTCGCAGTCGCGGGGCGGGTGACGCTGGGCAGTGGCGGCGAGCCGCGCGCCGCGCCGACCGCGGCACCCGAGCTCGAGGTCGAGGAGCAGCCGGCGCGCGAGGTGGTCGTCCACGTCGCGGGCGCGGTGGCCCGGCCCGGCCTGTACCGCCTGCCGGACGGGAGCCGCGTGGACGACGCCATCGGTCTCGCCGGCGGCGCCCGGCCGAAGGCGGCCCT
>Ga0299913_10002756_pt1 | contig 14044 bp, 14 predicted proteins | sample RVTome_9_FD_201360 | JGI IMG/M metagenome (GOLD analysis project Ga0299913, IMG submission 201360) | Soil microbial communities from uranium-contaminated site in the Upper Colorado River Basin, Wyoming, United States - RVT155D38 (version 2) ... | reverse complement strand
AGTCCAGCGGATAGACCATCGACTCGCGCACGATGCCGAGGCGCACGCCCTTGAGCGCGCCGGCGCCGCCGTCTTTCGTGATGTGGCTAGCGTAGCGTGTGTTCAACACCGACGAGCGCGGCACCGTCGACCAGATATCGCGCGGATCGTAGTAGCCGTTGTCCTCATCCTTCAGCGCGTCGAGGATTTTCGCGCAGTCGCCGATGGTGCGCGCATGGATCCCTGAGCGGTCGCAATAGATGTCGGCGCCGATGGCGCCGCCGTCGAAGCCGATCATCGACTTGTGCGGCAGGATCAGCGCCACCGCGTTGTGGTTCGACGGCCCGCGGCAGGAGGCGCGCGTCTCCTCGCCGAGGCTCGCCATCACCATGTTGGTCGAGACCGACAGCGCCGAGCCGGAGCTGGAACCGAGCGAGGCCGAGCGCGTCGTATCGTAGGGGTTCGACGGGTTTCCGCCCCAGGTGCTTCGCTGAAAACCGAGCGTCGACGGCAGCACCTTGTCGGGCTTGTGCTGGCCGCCAGGATCGCCCGCGCGGCCGTTGTATTCGGTGTTGACCGCTTTGGCGAAGATTATCGCGCCCTTCTCGCGCAATTGCTCCACCAGGATGTGGTCGCGCGCCGGAAAGTCGATGTCGTAGGCGGCATCGCCCGCCCCGGTCGAGCGCAGGTCCTTCACGTCGAAGGAATCCTTGAACGAGAACACCACGCCGTACATCCGCATGGCGTCGAGATCGGGATTGCGCCCGTATTGCGCGTCGAGTTCCGCCGCGCGTTCCAGCGCATCGGGGAACTGACGGAAATATTCGCACACCGGCGGCGCCGCCGGCGGCAGCGGCCCAAGCGATGGATGCTTGTCGAACTCGCCGCGGCAGGTCACCGAGCGCTCGCCGCGGATGTTGAGCGTCGCAAGCGCATTCACCTGCCCCGCGTTGGGAATGCCGACGATCATGCCGAACTGCTGCTGCACGCTCGGGTCGGACGCGGTCGGCTCCATGCGGCCGAGTTCAAGCGGCGGGCCTTTGTATTGATCGAGATCGGGCAGGATTCCGGAGGCCTTGACCGTATGCGTCGGAAACGTGAGCGGCGCGCCCGCGCGCACCGTGCCGCTCGCCTCCGGCACGGGCGCCCCGTCCTCGGTCACCAGCATGCTGGCGACGCCGTTATAGGCACGCACGCGGCCGATGTAGTGCTGCACGACTTCGACCAGCGTGATCTGCCCGGCTTTGATCGCCGCATGCAGCTCGTCGATGGTCGCCTCTTCGAGACGGAAGGCGACGGTGCCCGCATCAAGCTTCTGGTCCATGACTGTGCTCCTGCCTACCTACTCCGTTCGTTCCCGCGCAAGCGTGAGCGGGAATCCAGGAGCCATACGACGAGCCTTTCCGCTTTCCACCCCCGGGGTCCCCGCTTCCGCAGGGACGAACGGGACAATTAATCTATAGGCACGAACAGTTCCTCAAGCTTCATCTTCTCCGCAATGATCCCATGCTCCACGAGATAGGTCACCAGCGCCTCCAGCGTCGGGCGGTTAGCCTCGATGCCGTAGGGCCAAGGATCGCCGCCGAACAGGTCGTCGATCTGTTCGATGGCCGGCATCAGCCACGGCAGCATGTAGCGCGGCGCGCCGGTGAAGCGCATGTGCGTGAGCGCGAGCGCCTTGGCGTCGCAGAAAGCGCGATACAGGCTCTTGCCGATGAAGGGATGCCGCTCGTAAACATCGCGCCGGATCGCGACCAGGTGCATGATCGGAAAGATCTTGGTCTTCCTGTAGTACGCGGCCTCCGCCTGCGCGTAGTCCGGAAACAGCCGCACGATATCGGGGTTCTGGCCCAGCGCCTTCGGCAAAGTCGCGCCGATGATGGCGTCGATCTCGCCACGCTGCAGCAGCTCGCTCAGCGAGTATTGCGAGGTGTTGATCGTAAGGTCGACGGGTTTGAGCAGCGGCAGCACCGTCGGCGAGCCGTGCGCCCCGGCGGTATCGATCGCCCCCTGCACCCAGTGGATCGCCGACAGATCGACGCCGTACTCATGCTGCAGCAGCCCGCGAATGAACACCGCCGCAGTCATGGTGTGGAGCTGAACGCCGATCCGGCGTCCCTCGAAGTCCTTCGCGGTCCGGATTCCCGATTTGCGGTTGATGACGATGTAGCCGTGCCGGAAGATTCGCGACGGAAACACCGGCAAGGCCACGAACGGACACTGCCCCCGGCTCGTGCGCTGGATGAACTCGGAGCTCGACATTTCCGAGAGATCGTAGGCCTGTTCCCGCGCCATGAGGTCGAAGATCGCGCGCGGGTCCTCTTCGACGATGAATTCGAGGTCGATCCCCTCCGGCCGCACGTCGCCGGTGTAGAGCGGCAGCATCCGGTCGTAGAGACCGGACGCAAACCGGAGCTTCACATTTGCCATCTTCGGTCAGCCTCCGCCGTTGTCCGGCGAAGGCTAACCAAGCATGCAAGGCGGCGCCAGTGTCCCGGCTATTGTATCTTCCCGCCGGTCACGGGACTGGCCATCACCAGCATCCAGAGCTTTACTGCAGGTACTGGACCGTAGTCGTCCGTGTGCCGACGACGACGAGTTGCCCGTTCTGGCATGCACGGCGACGCTAGTATCCCGGCTATCGTATCGTCCCGCCCGTCGCGGGAAATTCGATCCGTATCGGTTGCGCGCACACGCAACGCCACCGACTATCCCAACGTTTCCAGTGTCCCGGTTACGGCGCAGGCGGCTGAGTTCGCCTCGCCGTTTAGCAGCAATTCAACGAAGATGCGTTGCTGGCTGGCGACCTGCACATCGCCTGGTTGAGCGTATGGAAATGATTCGGAGAGGAATGGACGGTCGGCAGATATTGGCCCACCACAAGCGAATAGTCGGCCCTATACACCCCGATCCCGCCGGACCTAAACGTCGACTCGCCATATATGTAGCACGAGACTCGCGTCGCGTTCAGGCGGCGCTTGGAACCCGGCCTGGGGAAGAAGCCATTGCAACCGCTACCGCCACAAGTCAGCTCGCGCCACACCTGATAGTGCCTTGTGGAGATGACCGTCGCCGCCGGCGCAATCGTTTCCATCACCTGCCCGGGCACGCCTTGGGAAGCGAGCAGGCGGGGTGACTGGGCCGGCGACGGATGGCCCGACAGCGGGAGAAGCATCGCCGAGAGAATGGGCAATGCGATCTTGCGTGACAACTTATACCTGATCATCGCGTTGGTTCCTTCCTATCTGCTCATAGAGGCCCGGCGTTTGCCCAAGCCTCTCCTGTGTGGCGTTTTTCGCCTTAGCGGATTTACGAAATCACGAAATTGTGTTCTCGCCAAAGTGGCGTCCCGCCCGACCGGCGAGGCCAACCAGTCCGACGATGCAGCGGTCAATCGTCGTCGTCTTCACCGCCGGCTTCGGTCATGGAGAATCCACTGAGATGCTCCCCGACGCCGATCTCGCAGAACATGACGAAGGTCGATCCGTCTTGCGTCGGCGCGCCCCAAACAAAGTCCCGCACGCTGATCTGGCTCCACGCCGCCCCTATCCGCCGCACATTGCCGCGGTCATATCTCTTCAGCGTCGCCGTTGAGGTGTATCGTATCCAGTCGGCGGTCAGGTTCATCACCCGCATCGTGCAGCGCGTGGTCAGCCGGGGCACGCATGGTTCATCGCGGCGGTGCATCTGGGGCTGAAGCCAAATACGCGAACGTCAAGAATCCCACCTGATTGCGCGTCGCGAACCAGCGGGCAGACGACGCCAAGCCGCTGGTTGGCCTTGTTGATCAGCGCCCCGAACTGCGACACCTCCAAATGCGCCGCCGAGGGATTTCCGGCGCCGCTCCAGCGTTGGCAGATTGTAGCCGGCCAAGTCTTTTTATCGCGCACCTGCGCGCCCTGCGCAGTTACGGAAAATGCCAGTGACGCGACCACGGCCGAGGCGGCCGCCGCGATAGCGATATATCGACGGCGCATTGTGGCGTTTGACATGGCATTATTCCTTTTGCGTTTGCCGGCGGCGCTGCACCGGGCGGCGGTTTCATGAGGCGGGCAGTCCGGCAGGCCCGGCGTTTGCCCAGTCCTCTTGTGTGTCGTTTTTCACTTTGGTGGATTTACGAAATCACGAACTTGTGTTCTCGCCAAAATGAGCACACGATATCGGCTTCCGCACGAGGCGAGCACGACGTCGGCAACATCATTGAAATTGCTAGTATTTTCCTCGCCCGCCTTGGGCAGCATCGACGCTGTTCACCTGGGCTGCGTCCGCGCTACGATGGCCGCCTTACAATGAGGGACCGCCGCCATGCCCGAACTGAAGGACTGGATGAAGCTCATCCCCGAGGCCGACCTTGCGACCTATCGCGCCGGCGGCTTTCTCCGCAACGTCGCCTTCGGCGAGCGCACCGCGCTGATCGTGGTCGACGTGACGCTCGGTTTCTGCGGCTCGCGCGGCCTTACGCTCGAGCAGGCGATCGAAGAGTTCGCGACCGCCTGCGGCCCGGTGTCGTGGGAAACGATGCCGCGCATCGCGCGCCTGATTAAGCTGTTCCGCGACCGCGACCTGCCGATCGTGTTCACCAACGCCGACATGACCGGCAACGCCTACGCCGGCAAGGCGACGAAAGGCGAGCGCAGCAAGAAACCCGATCCGCGCTTCAACGACTTCCCCGCGGAAATCACACCGCGCGATAGCGAATGGGTGCTGGCGAAGACCAAAGCATCAGGCTTCTTCCAGTCGCCGCTCACTGCCTATCTGGTGCGCGAGCGGGTCGACACCGTCGTGGTGTGCGGCGTGTCGACCTCGGGCTGCGTGCGCGCGACCGCAGTCGATGCCTTCTCGCACGGCTTCAAGACCTTCGTGGTCGACGACTGCTGCTTCGACCGCTCGTGGTTTGCGCATTGCGCCAATCTGTTCGACCTGCATGCGAAGTACGCCGCCGTCCTCTCGCTCGCCGAGCTGACCGCGCTGATGCGGCCGGCGCGGCTGTCGAGCGTGGCTTGACGGGCGTGTATCCAGACTTGGATTGATACGAGATCGCTCGCTGCGTTCTCTGGCGACGCCACAGACTGTATCGCGTACCGCAGGATGCCGCGAATACTCCGGAATTTGCCTCGCCGCCTCATGCGGCAGCAATGCCTTCGATCTCGATCAGCAGGTCTTCGGCGAACAACCGCGAGACTTCGACAAGCGTTATGGCGGGCGCGGCCGGCGGCTCGACGCTCCTCAGGAACCGATCGCGGGCACGCCTGTAATCGGACAGCCTGCTAATGTCACGCACGAAGACGGTCAGCTTGACAAGATTGGCTGCTGTGCAGCCGACGCCGGCAAGAGCTATGGAAATGTTCCTGAACGCTTGCTCAGCCTGAGCTTCGAGACTGGCGCCTCCCACAAGCTCACCGCGGACGTCGCGTGCCGCTTGACCGGCCAGGAAGATCAATCGGCTGCCTCGAACATCCACGACGTGAGAGTAGCCTGGTGGCCTTTCCAACTCCGGTGGGTTTACCAACCGGATTTTGTTGATGCTGCCTTGGTCTGACATGATAGGGCCCTCCTCACTTCGAGATATGCTCGACTATCGCTTGTCAGGCATGGGCCAGTCATTGCAAAGTGTGGCGCAGAATGTAGCTCTTACGCATGATCGTGCTAAACCGGCCGCTAAAAGATACTAATCATGCCAAGAATGCGCTTGGATCGGATTGACCGCCGGATTGCTGCCGAACTGCAGGCCGATGCCCGATTATCGAACGTCGAGTTGGCAAGTCGCGTGGGCTTATCGCCGTCACCTTGCCTCCGTCGGGTAAAGAGGCTGGAGGCGGAAGCCTGATCGAAGGTTACCGCGCCGTCCTCGAGCGAAGTCGTATCGGGCTCGGCTTTTCTGTCTTCATCGCGGTCAAAATTCGGGAACATGCCAACGAGAAGGCGCTCGCGTTCGAACGCGAGATCAAAGCAATGCCCGAGGTGATTGCGTGTCACCTCGTCTCAGGTAAGGCGGACTATCATCTTGAAGTCGTCGTCCCCGATCTCGAACACTACCAGCAATTCTTGGTGGAAAAGTTACTGGCGCTGCCGATTGTTCGCGATGTGCGCAGCAACATCGCGATTCAGACTTTGAAGGCAAGCGCCGCCTTGCCGCTCGAACATCTTGAGTGATTTCTCCTCAGACCACTTGCGTCATTTCGCTGCGCTGTCGAATTGAATCACTACGGTCGCAGTATACTCCCTACCTCCCTTCCAGCGCGTAGGATGGGTTGAGCGAAGCGAAACCCATCGCTCACCATGCCGACGATAGGCCGTTGATGGGTTTCGCGTTGCTCAACCCATCCTACGGTGGCGCCAAGCCAGCGGCACTCACACCAGCCGCGACGTTACGCCCATGTCGAGGAAATGCTTGCCGATGATCTCGAACACCGAGTAGTGCGCCTGCACCTGCTGCAGCACGGTGTGCAGATCGCGGAAGCGGCGCTCGAACGGATTGCTCTGGAAGATCGCGGTCGCGCCGGCGCCGTGATAGGCGGTGTCGACCACGTGCTTCGCCATCTGCGTCGCATGCGATTCCGCCATGCGCAACTGGATGCGCTTGTCGAGGCTGACCGCGCCGGCCGAGACCGCTTCCTCCCAGATCTCGTCGAGCGCCTGCATAAGGAACACGCGCGCCGAGGCAAGCTCTGTCTGCGCCACGCCGACCTGCGACTGCACCACTGCGTTCTCGCGCAGCGCGCTCGAGCCGCCGGTCGGCGACGAAATCTTGCTCTTGGCAAGTTCCACGAAGGCATCGAGCGCGCTTCGCGCAATGCCGAGCGCGACGCCGGCAAAGCTCGCGCCGAACAACTGGTGCGTGGTGAAAAGATAGAGCGGCCCATGCTCGCGCCGTTCCGCCGGATCGCGGCCAAACACGATCATCGTCCGCTCTTTCGGCACGAAGAGATCGTTCACCGCATAGGTGTCGCTGCCGGTGCCTTTGAGCCCCATGACGTACCAGTTGTCGATGATCTCGGCACTCGCGCGCGGGAAGATGAAAGTGCGCTCCTCCGGCTTGCCGTCGGCGCCGGCAAGCGGCGCCTCGCCGCCCGCCTGATAGACCGTGCAGTGCGCCGCCATCCAGGAGGCGTGACGGCTGCCGCTCGCAAACGGCCAGCGGCCGGTGAGACGATAGCCGCCGTCGGCGACGATCGCCTTGGCGGTGCGTCCCTGCGGTCCCCAGTTGAGCACCGCGCGCTGGTCCTTGCCGAACATCTCCCACGCGACGGCATGATCGAGGCTGGCCGTGATGGTCGAGCATACGGAGGACTGGCCGAGACACCATGCCGCGCTGGCGTCGGCCTTGGCGATCTCCTCGATCACCTGGATGTAGACCGGCAGCGGCAGTTCGTGCCCGCCGAGCGAACGCGGAAACAGCATGCGGTAGAGGCCCGACGTGTGCAGCGCATCGACGATGTCGGGCGGCAATTCGCGGTCGGCCTCGATGCGCGGCACCGCCGCGGTTATCGCCGGCGCCAGCGCCCTCGCCTGGGCAAGACAGTCGACCGCCGGCCCTCGGCCCGGCTTCACCATCGCGACATTCGCACCAGCTTCCATTGCGCCGCCTTCACTCCGACTGCCTATGCTCGGCCCATCATAGCCGCTGATGGGACGTCAAGGCCATCGGGGCTGCGGGCAGAACCGGCGCTTCCCGGATGCGCTGATTTGCCCGCTCCGGAACCGGCCGCCGGGGCCGCTCTCGCATTTGCGAACACCGGCTGCTGGGGTAGTGTCGCATGCCCTGGCGCGCACCGCGGACTTGCGATCCGACGCTCACGCAGCCGGGCCAACGGAGGGAGGAAGAAGATGATTGCAGGACTGAGACTCGGCGCCGTTGCGGCCGCGGTCGCGTTGGCCGCGTTCGGCACACCGGCAAAGGCCGCCTATCCGGAAAAGGACATCACCTTCGTCATTCCGTTCTCGCCCGGCGGCGGCTTCGACACCTATGTGCGGCTGATCGCGCCGTTCGTGCAGAAGCACCTGCCGAACAAGGTCAACGTGGTGATCAAGAACGTGCCCGGCGCCGGCGGCCGCAAGGGCCTGACCGAGGTCTACCGGGCGAAGCCCGACGGTTACAACATCGTCATCGTCAACGTACCCGGCGCGATGGTGCCGCCGCTGGTCGGCCAGAGCGTCCAGTACGATCTCGAGAAGATCACCTGGCTCGCGCGGCTGAGTTTCGATTCGTATCTTCTGACGGTGCCGAGTAAATCGCCAATCAAGACCTTCGACGAGTTCAAAAAGTTCGCCGCCTCCAACACCGTCAAGGTGCCATCGACCGGCTCGGGCTCGACCGCGCATGCGATGACCAAGGTGTTCTTCGGCGTGCTCGGCATCAAGGGCCAGATGGTCACCGGCTACAAGGGCACCAAGGAGATGACGCTTGCCGTCATCCGCGGCGACACGCCGGTGGGCATCCTGCCGTCGGAGTCGACGCGCAAGTACATCGAGGCCGGCGACATCCGCGCGCTGCTGACGACGGAAGACCCGAGCGACTACCCGGGCGTGCCGACCGCCAAGGGCATCGGCCTTGCCGACCTCAACGGGCTGTTCATCCACCGCCTGGTGGCCGCGCCGCCCGGCCTGCCCGACCCGGTGCGCAAGGTCCTGTCCGACGCTTTTACGAAAGCGATGGCCGATCCGGAGCTGCAAGCCGCTGCTAAGAAAGCAAACCGTCCGTTCGCGCCGCTCGACGGCGCCCAGGCCGAGGCCGCGGTCAATCAGCAGCTCAAACTCTATCTGCGCTTCAAGGATGACCTGAAGGACTAGCCGATTGACCGGAAAGCACAGCGGCGCGCCCGGCGCCGCTGTGCGGCAGATGGTAGCTCGCAGTGTTTGACGGCCTCATTCACGGCCTCTCCCTGATCGTGACCGTGCAGGGCATCATCATGCTCGTGCTCGGGGTCATGGTCGGGCTGATCTTCGGCGTCATTCCCGGCCTCGGCGGCACCACCGCCATCGCCCTTTTCATCCCGCTGACCTACGGCATGGCGCCGCAGGACGCCATGGCGCTTGCCGGCGGCATCATGGGCGCGGTCTCGTTCGGCGGCTCGATCACCGCGATATTGCTCAACACGCCGGGCACCGCGCCGAGCGCCGCCACCTGCTTCGACGGCTATCCGCTGGCGCAGCAAGGCAAGGCCGGAATGGCGATCGGCGCCGCCGGCATGGCGTCGTCTGTCGGCGGAATATTCGGCGTCGCCATCCTGGTCGCCGTCATCCCGGTCGCCAAAACGCTGGTGCTCGCGTTCGGCCCGGCGGAGTTCTTCATGATGGCGCTGGTGGGCCTCGCCTCGATCGCGGCCTCCACCGGCGGCATGGTGCTGCGCGGGCTGATCTCGGCCGCCGCCGGCTTGCTCATGGCCTTTGTCGGCTACGACGCCGTCAGCGGCGGCGACCGCTTCACCCTCGGCTTCGACTACCTGTGGGACGGCATCCCACTGGTGCCGACACTGATCGGCCTGTTCGCCATCGCCGAGATGATCAAGCTGTCGATCGAAGGCGGAACTGTCGTGCGCACCAAGGAATTCGGCAACCGCATTGTCGGCGTCGGCGAAGGCGTGATTGCTGTTGTACGCGCCTGGCCGACCGTGCTGCGCTGCTCTGCGCTCGGGACGTTCATCGGCGCGGTGCCCGGCGTCGGCGGAACCGTGGCCTCGTTCCTCTCCTACTCGATGACCATGCAGCTGTCGAAGCATCCCGAGCGTTTCGGCAAGGGCGAGATCCTGGGCGTGATCGGACCGGAGGCCGCCAACAACGCCAAGGACGGCGGCTCGCTGATCCCGACGCTCGCCTTCGGCATTCCCGGCGGGGCCGAAATGGCGGTGTTCCTCGGCCTGCTGGTGCTGCATGGCCTCGATCCCGGCCCGATGCTGCTGATCGAGCACGAGGCGGTGATGTTCAGCCTCATCGTTGCGCTCACCATTTCCTGCATCGTCGCCACCATCATCGGGCTTGCGATCACCCGCTGGCTGTCGCTCATCACCCTTGTCGACGTGCATATCCTGGTGCCGGCGGTGATCTCGGTGTCGCTGGTCGGCTCCTACGCCCTCAACGGCAAGATCGAGGACGTGGTGATGGCGGCGGTCGCCGGCGTGCTCGGCTACCAGATGATCAAGTACAACTACCCGCGCGTCACCATGGTGATCGCGCTGGTGCTCGGCGACCTGGCCGAGCGGAGCTTCCATCAGACCATGCAGATCGCCGACAACGACTGGAGCATCTTCGTGACCCGGCCGATCTCGCTGCTGCTGCTGCTGTTGATCGTCGTTTCGCTTGCCGTGCCGATCTTGCGCTACACCTGGGCGCGGCGGCATCCGGTCCAGGCCGGTTGAGGGAGCGCGCGATGTCTTGGTCACCCCGGCAACGCGATCTGGCGGTTTCGGTCGGCGTCCTGGGCTTCTTTGTCGTCGTTCTGCTGTGGACCTATCGCTTCCCGGAAGCGCGCGGTCGCGAATTCCCCGCTCTCGTCAGCATGGCCGCGATCGTGTTGTGCCTGATCGACCTCATCGCCCATACCGATACGGCGATTGGACGCCGGCTTGCTTCGGTGCTGACCGGTGCGGTCGCCCCATCCGCGGGCGTCCCGAGGCACGGCGCTTGGCGCGAAACGATCGCCGTTCTCTGGCTTACCGGTGCGACACTTTTGATTGTGGTTGCCGGCTTCCTCGCTGGCATACCAGTTTACGTCTTCGGCTACATGGTGCTCCACGCCCGCCGCCCGCTGCGGCAGGGGGCCATCGCTGCCCTGGTCACCACGGGCGCAATTTGGTTGGCATTCCAACTACTTCTCGGCTACCAACTGTACCGCGGCCTCCTGTTCGAGGGCTGATGCGGAATGCCCGCCCCCGCCAGGGGCGCCGAGGCCCGCGACATTTCTTCGCAATGCCGTTGATTCTGCAACAATCGAGCCGTGTGACGCTATTTCGCTGCTGATGCTATTGCTCTTTCCAAACCCGACGGTAAAACTCTGAGCCACGTGGGCTCAGTCCCAACACAACAAACTGCCAAACATCCAGAGTGGAGGATCACATGAAAAAGATCATCGTCTCCGCATTCGCCGCCGCCGCGATATCGGCTGCGGCGTTTGCGCCCGTCCCTGCGCTTTCGCAGGAAGTCACGCTCCGCCTGCACACGTTTCTGCCGCCGGTCGCGAACCCGGTGAAGCATTTCATGGTGCCGTGGGCAAAGAAGATCGAGACGGCGTCGAAGGGCCGCATCAAGGTTCAGATCTATCCGGTGATGCAGCTCGGCGGAAAGCCCGAGCAGTTGCTGCAGCAGGTGCGCGACGGCGTGGTCGATATCGTGTGGACCCTGCCGGGCTTCACCCCCGGCGTGATGCCGAAGCTTGAGATCTTCGAACTGCCGTTCCTGCACCGCAGCACCAAGGCGACGGTGCTCGCTCTCCAGGACTATGTCGAGAAGCACATGAAGAAGGAGTTCGAGCCCTATCACGTGCTGCTCGTGCACGCCCATGCGGGCTCCCTGTTCATGACCAAGGATCCGATCAACAAGGTCGAGGACTTCCAGGGCCTGAAGCTGCGCTCCTATTCGCGCACCAACGCGTGGATCCTCGAGGCGCTCGGCTCAGCTCCGGTACAGGTCGCGCTGCCTGAGCTGGTGCCGATGATGAACAAGGGAACGATCAGCGGCTCGATCCTGCCATACGAGATTGCTCCCGCCGTGAAGATGCAGGACCTTGCCAACTACTTCACGACCCTGGCGCCGCCCCAGCCGCGGCTGAGCACGGCCATCTTCACGCTGCTGATGAACAAGGCGAAGTACAACAGCCTGCCGGCGGACCTGAAGAAAGTGATCGACGACAATTCCGGGCGCAATCTCGCTCCGGAGGCGATCGAAATCTGGGATCGAATCGAAGTCGCCGGCGAGAAAGTGGTGCGCTCGAAGTCGAAGAACAAGTTCGGTCAGCTGAACGCGGCGGAAACCGCCAAGTTCAAGACGAAGGTGCAGCCGGTGTTTGACCGCTTCGTCAAGCTGCTCGACGACTCCGGCGCCAATGGAAAAGAAATTCTCGCCGAGGTGGAGGCCTTGGAGGCCAAGTACGACAAGTAATCGAGATTCGTTCCATCGAGCCTCGATTCTGCTAGCATGACTTCAGCAGGATTGATCCGGCCGCTCAAACCGGCCGGATCGCCTGCCGCACGAAGCAACAGCCGCCAGGGAGGGTGACGTGAACAGGTTTGCACTCGCTGCGCTCGCAGCGATCGGGTTTTCCACATCAGGTCTCGCGCCGAACGCAGCGCAATCGCAGGAAGTGACCCTGCGCGTGCACACGTTCATGCCGCCCGTCGCCAATCCGTATAAGCACTTCCTCGTGCCTTGGGCCGAAAAGGTCACCAAGGAATCCAACGGGCGGCTCAAGGTCCAGCTATACCCTGCGATGCAGCTCGGCGGCAAAGCACCGCAATTGTTGCAGCAGGTTCGCGACGGCGTCGTCGACATCGTCTGGACGCTGCCCGGCTTCACGCCCGGCGTGATGGTCAAGGATGAGGTATTCGAACTGCCCTTCATCCACCGCGACACGCGCTCCAGCGTGCTGGCGTTGCAGGACTTCTCCGACATGCACCTGAAGAAGGAGCTTGAGCCTTATCATCCGCTGCTCCTGCACGTGCACGCCGGCTCGCTGTTCATGACCAAGGGCGCCATCAACAAGGTCGAAGACTTCAAAGGCATGAAGATCCGCTCGCCGTCCCGCACCGGCACCTGGATCATCGAGGCGGTGGGCGGCACCGGCGTGCAACTGCCGCTGCCCGAGCTCGCGCCGATGTTGACCAAAGGCACGGTCGACGGCGCGATCCTCACTTACGAGATCGCCCCCGCGGTGAAGATGCAGGAACTGACGGACTACTTCGTGACGCTCGCGGGCGCTCAGCCGCGGATGGCGACGACGGTGTTCGCGTTCCTTATGAACAAGAACAAGTACAACAGCCTTCCCGCCGATTTGAAGAAGGTGATCGACAACAACTCAGGCCGCAACCTTGCGCCGTTCGCCACCAAGGTCTGGGATATGATCGATGGGGACGGACTCAAGGTGATGCAGTCGAAATCGAAGAACAAGTTCGTCACACTGGGCCCGGCGGAGACGGAGAAGTTCAGAAAGGCCGTTGCGCCGGTCGACGACCGTTTTGTCGCCGAAGTCGATAAGCATGGAGGCAACGGCGCCAAACTCATCGCCGATGCAAAAGCGCTGGTCTCCAAGTACTCGAAATAGCTGCAAGCGCCCACCTAAGGACGCGTGAAGAGACGCCCAAGAGACGCGCATGGCGGAACGGCCTCATGACGACGTCCTGCCCGACGACCCGTTTGGCAGGACGCTTTATAAAGTCTGCATCGCACTTGCCGTTTTGGGCGGGCTTCTAGCCTGCGTCATGGCGATCATGGTCGCCGTCAGCGTGACCGGCCGCTACCTGTTCTCGGCGCCGGTTCCGGGTGACTATGACCTCGTCGGAATCATAAGCGGCACCGCCGTTTTCGCGTTCCTGCCCTACTGCCAACTGCGGCGCGGCAACGTCGTAGTCGACTTCTTCACAACGAACATGCCGGCGCGCGGCAAGGCCTTCCTCGATGGGATCGGAACTCTATTCTACTTGATCATCGCTGTCGTCTTCACGTGGCGGATGTACTACGGCATGGTCGAGATGCGCGAGAACAATGAGGTGATCGCCGCATTCAATTTCTATCGCTGGTCGACGATTCCGCTGAATATCATCTGCATGATCGTCCTGATCGTCGTCATCTTCTACACGCTGACGCGCGACATCAACGATGTCCGGACCGGCCGTCAGTTGGCCAGAACCGTCGTCAGCGGAGACTGATTGATGAGCGATCTGGGGATCGGGGCAACCGGCTTCTGCGTGCTCTTGGTGCTGATTGCGCTGCGGGTGCCGATCGCGGTCGCAATGCTGACGGTGGGACTGGTCGGCTATTGGTCGATCGCGGGCACCACCGCGCTCATGAGCTTCCTCAAGACCGAGATGTATTGGCGCTTCAGCTCCTTCGACCTCTCGGTCATCCCACTGTTTCT
>Ga0299913_10002755_pt1 | contig 14046 bp, 17 predicted proteins | sample RVTome_9_FD_201360 | JGI IMG/M metagenome (GOLD analysis project Ga0299913, IMG submission 201360) | Soil microbial communities from uranium-contaminated site in the Upper Colorado River Basin, Wyoming, United States - RVT155D38 (version 2) ... | reverse complement strand
TCCACGTCCTCGCCGGTCACCGGATGCGCGAACGCGAGCCGGGCGGCGTGGAGGAACTGCCGCTCCAGCCCGAGGTCGCCCTCCACGCCGTAGATCGGGTCGCCGGAGACCGGCAGATCGATCGCAGCCAGATGAACGCGGATCTGATGCGTCCGGCCGGTCTCGAGCCGGACACGCAGCACCGTGTGCGACCGGAGGAGCTCGACGACCTCGAACTCGGTGACGGCCTCGCGCGGCGTCGCCGAGTCGAGCGAGTGACGCGTCGGATCGTGCCGGTCGCGCCCGATCGCGGCCTCGATCCGCCCGCGGCGCGAGCGCGGCCGGCCGCGCACGAGCGCGAGGTACTCCCTCGTGATCCCGCGCTCCCGCAACGCCTCCTGCAGCGTCCGGTGGACGGCATCCGAACGGGCCACCACGAGGAGCCCCGACGTGTCGCGGTCGAGGCGGTGCACGATCCCGGGCCGCTCGGCCTCCTCCCCGCCCGCGACCGCGTGCGCGAGGAGCCCGTGGACGAGCGTCCCGCCCCGATGCCCGGCCGACGGATGGACGACGACGTCCGCGGGCTTGTCCACGACGAGCAGGTGCTCGTCCTCGTACGCGATCCGGAGCGGCACGTCCGCGTCCGGCTCGAGCGCGGTCGCGGCGCGCTCGGGCGCGTCGAACGCCACCTCCTCGCCGCCCTCCAGTCGGTGGCTCTTCGGCCGCCGCTCTCCCGCGACCGTCACGCCCCCCGCCGCGAGCAGGCGCTCGGCCGCCGTGCGGGAGCCCACGACCTCGACGCCGGCGAGGAAGCGGTCGAGCCGTTCGCCGGCCGCCTCGGCGGGCACGACGAGCGTCAGGCGCTCAGACACCGCCGCGCGACGGCCGCGGGCCGTGCACGCGCGGCTTCCGCTCCGCGGCGATGAGGGCGATCATGAGGATGCCCACGCCGGTGACGATGAAGGTGTCCGCGAGGTTGAACGCCGGCCAGTACGTGAGGTCGAGGAAGTCGGTCACGTGCCCGAGCCGCACGCGGTCGACGAGATTCCCCGCGCTCCCGCCGATGAGCAGCCCGAGCGCGATGGGAAGGATCGGATGCCGCGCGCCCGCCCGCGCGAAGTAGAGGACCATCCAGAGCACCGCCGCCGCGGTGAGCACGGTCACCGTCCCCGCCCAGCTCGAGAAGAGTCCGAACGCGATTCCCGAGTTCCGCACGTGATTGATGGTGAGCGGCCCGAGCACGCTCACCGACTCGCCGAGCTCGAGGCTGCGGACGACGATCGCCTTCGTCAACTGGTCGGCGAGGAGCGCCGCGAGGGCGATCGAGACGAGCGCGATCCACTCGTACGGCCCGGCGGAGAGCGACCGCTCCGCCACCGAGATCGGAACCCGTCCGTCGGTCGCGGACCCCACCCGGACGTCGAGCGCCCGGGAGGGCTCGTTCGTCAGCCCCGCTCTTCGAGCCGTTTGCAGTCGATGCATTTCGTCGCGTACGGCATCGCCTCCAGGCGTGCCTCCGCGATCGGCTGGCCGCAGCGGGCGCACGTCCCGAACGTCCCCTCCTCGATTCGTTTGAGCGCTTCCTCGATCGCGGCGAGCATCTTCCCCGAGTTCTCCTCGAGGGTGAAGTCGAGCTCGCGATCGAACGTGATCGTGGCCGCGTCACCGAGGTGGTTGTCGAAGGTCTCCTCCTCCTCGTCCTCGATCGACCCCGGGTTCTCGTCGTGAAGGTTTCCGAGCGCGCGCTCGACCTTCTCCCGTTCCTCGAGCAGGAGCGTACGAAAACGATCGGTGTCGACCCCGGCCACCGGCCCAGTATATCGCCGGGGGTGGCTGTCCCAGGGTGCCGGTCAGGCGGCCTGGTCGGGCCGGATCCGCTCCTCGGCGTCCCCCTCGAGGCGGTCGAGCGCGGTGAGGAGGAAGGCGCGGTAGCCCGCGCGGACGTCGGCCTCCAGCGAGCGAAGACGCCGGATCTCGCCCCGGACGCGCTCGCGTTCTCCCTCGGCCTCGGCCGTGATCTCGCGAGCGCGAACGCGGGCCTCCTCGAGGATCAGGTCGGCCTCCTTGCCGGCCTGGGCGCGGAGCGCGTCGGCTGCGCGCTCGGCCGAGACGAGGCTGTTCCGGAGAAGGACGTCGACCTCCTTGTAGCGGGCCACCTCGCCCTCGAGGCGCTCGACCTCGTCCCGGAGGTCGGCCCGGTCACGCCAGACGGACTCGAACGAGCGGACGACGTCCTCGAGCAGGTGGTCGACGACCGGCCGCTCGTAGCCGAGCGGTCGGCGCGGAAAGCGGACATGGCGAATCTCGACGGGTGTGAGCGTCACCCGTACGGGTTCAGCGCAGGAGGCCGATTCCCTCCTGGACAACCGCGTTCAGGACGTAGAGCACGATGATCGCGAGGATAGGCGAGAGGTCGAGGCCGGCTCCGCCGAGCCGGAGCTGCGGGAGGAAGCGGCGGAACAGCCGCAGGTACGGATCGACGACGTCGTAGAGGAAGCGCTGGATCCGGTTCAGCCACACGTTGTACGGAAGCGGGATCCAGGACGTGATGATGTACGCGAGCACGAGCCCGAGATAGACGTAGAACAGCGTCTGGACGAAGTTCTGCGCCGTCGAGATCGAGTCGGCCAGGAGCATGCGGGAAACCTACTTCGCCGCGCGGCCAGCGGCCACCTGGGCTCACTCGTCCGGGCGGGCCCGCCCCCGTGGACGGATCGGCACGGGTTCGCGGCACGGTGTGAACGTCCGACGCGTCTCGGGACGTCGCCGCGCCCGACCTGGCGGATCTCCCGGCGGCCTAGGACTGGTTGAAGAAGCCGCGTTCGGCGAGCCGCGCGCGCTCTTCCGCCGACACCTCGACGTTGCGCGGCGTGAGGAGGAAGACCTTGTCCGCGATCCGCTGCATCCCGCCGTTCAGCGCGTACGTGAGGCCGCTCGAGAAGTCGATGAGGCGCTTGGAGAGGTCGGGATCCGTGCCCTGGAGGTTGAGGATCACCGGGACGGCGTCCTTGAACTTGTCGGCGACCGGCTTCGCGTCGTCGAAGTTCCGCGGAACGACCAGGTGGACACGCACAGACGCGGACGCTACTGCCTCGAGCGGCGGACGCCGGGAACCGCCGGAGCGCAGCACCGCGGTCGGCTGGACGTCGTCGGGGTCGCTCCAGTCCTCGAACTCCGGCCCGCGACGCCGGCCCGCGTGAAGGCGCCGCACGTTGGGGCGCTCGCGCTCGCGGTACCCGCGGTCGAGCTCCTCCTCGGCGTCGAAGGCCTCGTCGTCCCAGTACTGCTCCTCCTCGACGATGCCGAAGTAGACGAGCGCACGATTCCAGACGTCGCCGACACCCATGACGGCGAGAAAGCTTACCGGCCGTACAGGATCGAACCGATGCGCACGAGCGTCGCGCCCTCCTCGGCCGCGACGCGGTAGTCCTGCGACGTCCCCATCGAGAGCTCCGCGAGCCCGTGCTCGCCCGCCAGCTCGCGCAGCCGGCGGAAGTACGGGCGCGACTCCTCGGGGTCCGAGGCGAGCGGCGGCATCGTCATGAGGCCGCGCACGTCCACGCCCAGCTCCCGCACGTCGGCCAGGAATCCTCCGAGCTCCCCGGGCACGACCCCGCCCTTCGTCTCCTCGCCGGAGAGGTTCACCTCCACGAGCGCCGGGATCCCGACCCGCCGCGCGGCGGAGAGCGAGTCGAGCGAGTGGAGCAGCTCGCACACGCCGGACACGTCCCGCGCCTTGCGCGACTGGAGGTGCCCGATGAAGTGCCAGCGGAACCTGTCCCCGTAGCGCGCGTGCTTCGCGAGGAGATCCTGCAGCCGGTTCTCGCCGACCACCTCCACCCCGGCCTGGGCCAACGCCGCCATGTCCTCGAGGCCGACGTACTTCGTGGCCGCGACGATCGTCGGCGCGGGGCCGATCTCGGCGCGGATCCGTGCGAGGCTCTCGGAAACGACCTCAGGCGAGAGCGGCAACGATCCCCTGCCTTCCGGTCCGGCCGCGGTCGCGGCGATGGGAGAAGTAGCGCCTCGCATCGCACGCCGTGCAGCCGCCGACCCGCTCGACCGACTCGACGCCGGCCTCCCGGAGCGCGAGCTCCGCGGCGAGCGGGAGGTCGAGCCGGGAGCCGTGCACGACCTCGGGCCCGAAGCGCGCCCGGAACGGCGCCGCGACGTCCTCCCCCACCTCGTAGCAGCAGGGCCCGATCCCGGGCCCGATCGCGGCCGCGGCCGGCGCACCGACCGCCGCGATCCCGGAGTCGGCGATCCCGGCGAGCAGCCCGCGCCACCCGACGTGGAGCACGGCGAGCCGCGGCGCCCCGTTCGACGCCGCGAGCGCGACCGGCAGGCAGTCCGCCGTCACGAGCAGCATCCCCTGCTCGGGCCGGTCGCTCCAGAGCCCGTCGCAGGGCTCGTAGTCGGTCCCGGGCGTGAGGACGCCGAGCGGCCGCGCCTCGGTCACCCGCGCGCCGTGCACCTGAAGCGCCATCGTCGCGGTCTCGGGATCCACGCCGGCCGTCTCGCACGCGCGCCGGCGGTTCTCCACCACGCGCGCCGGGTCATCCTGCGTCAGCAGCCCGAGGTTGAGCGACGCGAACGCGCCCTCGCTGACGCCCCCGACCCGCGTCGTGAACGTGACCCGCACGCCCGGCGGCGCCCCTTCCCACACGAGCGTGCTCATCCACCCACCAGCGTGATCATGACGCTTGTGACCTCCTCGTACGCCGTCCCGATGAGCTCGAAGAACGGGTCGCGGAAGAGGAAGATGAGCCCGAAGATCGCGAACATCCCGTACTGGTCGAGCGAGCGCCACCGCTCGTAGGTCGCGTCGGACATCGCGACCGCCACGATCCGGGAGCCGTCCAGGGGCGGTATGGGGAGGAGGTTGAACACGCCGAGGATGACGTTCACCTGGTAGAGCAGCGCGAGCACCTCGAACGCGCCTTCGGACAGCTCCACGTGCACGAGAACGGCGACCACTGCGAGCGCGATCACGAAGTTCGTCACCGGCCCGGCCACGGCGACGAGGGCCATGCCCTCCTTCGGCCGGCGAAAGTAGCCCGGCTGCACGATCACCGGCTTCGCCCAGCCGAACATGAAGCTCGAGAGCCAGAACGTGATCCCGAACATCGCCGTCCCGAGCGGGTCGAGGTGCGAGACCGGGTTGAGCGTCAGCCGCCCGTGCTCGCGCGGCGTCGGGTCGCCGAGCCGCGTGGCGACGACGGCGTGCCCGAGCTCGTGGAGCACCATGCTCCCCACGAGCAACGGGACGAGATAGAGAAAGAGCTCGAGCTCGCTCATGCGGCGCCGAGCAGCTCCCGCGCCGCGTCGAGCTCGGCCGAGCGGCCGTCGAGCTCGCCGTTCAGCTTGCGGCGGAGCAGCTCGTCGAGGATCTCCCCCACCCGCGGCGACTCGGCGACGCCGAGGCCGGCGAGGTCGCCGCCGGTGATCTCGAGCGAGACCGCGCGCAGCGCGTGGAAGTACCGCTCGAGCCGCTCGCGCGCCGCGCCGTCCCCGAGCACGAGCGCGAGAAGGGCTCCGTCGGGGTCGTGCGGCTCGACGAGCCGGCGGACCTCGGCCGCCTCGTCTGTCTCGGAGAGGAGCTCGAGGAGCCGCGGTGCGACCGTGACGGCGTCCGCGACGAGCCCCGCGTCGCGACGCCGCAGGCGCAGCCGGTCGAACCATTCGAAGAGCTCGACCGCCGACAGCCGCCGTGCGAGCACGGCCAGGCGCGCGCGCCAGGCGGGCACCTCCGGCGTGAAGCGGGCGCGCAGCTCGTCCGAGACGCCGACGAGCCGGACCGACTCCGCACCGGCCGCGAGGCGTGGGTGCACCGCGGCGGCCACGCCGAGCTCGCCCATCCGCGCGACCGCGTCCCCGGCCCGCTCCTCCGAGAGGAGCGCCTGGAGCTCGTCCCGAAGGCGCGCCGACGAGAGCTCTCCCACGAGGTTCATCTCGACGCAGGCCCGCGCGAGCGACGCCGTGTGGCCGTCCATGCGGAAGCCGTAGCGCGTCTCGTAGCGGATCCCGCGGAAGATCCGGGTCGGGTCGTCGATGAACGAGAGCGGATGGATCACCCGCACGACACCGGCCTCGAGATCGTCCAGCCCGCCGAAGTAGTCCACGAGCCGCCCGAAGTCCTCGCCCTTGAGGGACACGGCCAGCGCGTTGATCGTGAAGTCGCGGCGGAAGAGATCCTGGCGAAGCGTCGCCTGCTCGACCCGCGGAAGCGCGGCCGGCCGGTCGTAGAACTCCGTCCGCGTGGTCGCGACGTCGATGCGCGTGCCGTCGCCCGCGATGACGACCGCGGTGCCGAACTTCTCGTGCGGGACCGCGCGTCCGCCGAGCGCGGCGGCGAGTGCCTGCCCGAACGCGATCCCCTCTCCCTCGACCGCGATGTCGACGTCGAAGGTCGGCTCGCCCATGAGGACATCCCGGACAGCGCCGCCGACGAGGTACACGCCCTCGAAGCCCGTTCCGACCGCCTGGATCGCCTCGAACGCGGGCGCGAGGCTCTCGAGCGCATGGAGCCGCTCGCTCAGGTCGGCCGCCGCGGGCGCGGGCTCGGCGACGGGCTCGTCGAGTGCCCGCAGGAGGTCGCTGCGCGTGACCACGCCGACGACCCGCCCGTCCCGGCGGACGGGAACCCGGCTCGCGCCCGAATGCACCACGAGCCGCTGCACCTCGGCGAGCGGCGTCTCCGCGTCGCAGGCGTGCACGGTCGCCGTCATCACGCTCTTCACCGGCGCGTGCGCGAGCTCGTGCCCGATCGCCTTGTCCAGATCCTCGCGCTCCACGAGGCCGACCACCTCCTCCGGGTCGCCGACGAGGATGCCGCTCTGGCGATGGCGCTGGCACTCGACCATCGCGTGCGCGACCGTGTCGTCGGCCGAGACGAAGCGGGCCGGGCGGGACATGATCTCGCCCGCCGTCCGCGACCGCCGGGCGGCGGCCGGCAGCGCCGCAAGCACGAGCTCCCGCGCTTCGGCGGCCGTCCCGCGGAAGACGGCCGAGGCCGCCTGCGGATGGCCTCCGCCTCCGAGCGCGGCCGCGATCGCAGCGGCGTCGAGGTCGGCCACGCGCGCGCGGGTGACGCAGACGACGCGCTCCTCCATCTCGACGATCGCGACGAGCGCCCGCGCGTCCGTCAGGTCGACGAGCTTGTGCACGAGATTCGAGACGCCGTCCACGTACTCCGGCCATGCGACCGTCGTCACGAGGACGGGGATGCCGCCCGCGTCGTGCTCCTCGAGCGCGTCCTGCATCGCGTCGAACAGGCTCCGCTCCTGCTCCCCGAGCGGCGTGTGGAGGTAGTGGGCGACCATGTCCTGCCGAGCGCCGTGCCGGAGGCACCAGGCGAGCGCGTCTGCGTCGCGCTGCGTGACCGTCGGATACGTGAGGGAGCCGGTGTCCTCGTGGATCCCGAGCGCGAACACCGTCGCCTCGAGCGGCGTCGGCTCGAGCTCGCGCTCGGCGAGGATCCCGACGAGCGTCGTCGTAAGCGCCCCGTCCTCGCTCGTCACGAGGCCGGACTCCGGGATCCAGTCGGGCCGCTCCGGCTGGTGGTGGTCGAAGGCGACGACCTCGATCCCGGGCCGCCGCGCCACGTCTTCGAACTCGCCGAGCCGCTCCGCCTGGACGGTCTCGACCACGATCAGCCGCTCGATCGCGTCGTGGTCGAGCGTGCCCGTCTCCGCGAGCTCGAGCTCGTCCGCGTGGAGCCGGTAGAACTCGCGCACGTTGCGGTTGAGCGACCCGGAGAGCGCCGCGACCGCGCCCGGGTACAGCCGCCGGGCGGCGAGAAGCGACGCGAATGCGTCGAAGTCCGTGTTCGTGTGCGTGACGATGACGTCCACGCGACGAAGCCTAGTGCTGCCGCCCGCCGCCCTCCCCGGCCGTGTCCGGCACGGACAAGGGGACAGTCCCCGGGTCAGGTCCGCCCGGGACTAGCGCGACGCCCGCGGGAGGGCGCCTAGAGGTGCGCGACCGCGTCGATCTCGACGAGCACGCCGCTCGGCAGGTACGCGACCTGCACGGTCGCGCGCGCGGGCGGCTCGGAGCCGGCGTGGCGCGCGTAGACCTCGTTCATCGCCCCGAAGTCGTCGAAGTCGGCGAGGAAGATGCCGCACTTCACGAGCTTGTCGAGGCCGGAGCCGGCCGCCTCGAGCACGGCGGCGACGTTCTGCATGACGCGCTCGGTCTGCTCGGCGATCCCGCCGTCCACCACGTCGCCCGTCGCCGGGTCGACGGCCACCTGGCCTGAGACGAACACGAGGTCGCCGGTCACGATCCCCTGCGAGTACGGCGCGCCCTGGAACGGCTCGGGGGCCTTGTCGGTGTGGATGACGCGCTTTGCGGCCACGGGCGGATCCTACGCCTCCACGCGCTCGATCGCGGCGCCGAGCGCCCGGAGGCGCTCGTCGATCCTCTCGTAGCCGCGGTCGATCTGGCCGACGTTCCCGATCGTGGACGTCCCCTCGGCGCAGAGGCTCGCGATCAGCATCGCCATCCCGGCGCGGATGTCCGGGCTCTCCATCCGCTCGCCGTAGAGCCGCGCCGGCCCGTTCACGACCGCGCGATGCGGGTCGCACAGGATGATCCGCGCGCCCATCGTGACGAGCTTGTCCACGAAGAACAGGCGGTTCTCGAACATCTTCTCGAAGATCAGGATCGTTCCCGCGCACTGCGTGGCGACGGCGAGCGCGATCGAGGTCAGGTCGGCCGGGAAGGCCGGCCAGGGGCCGTCCTCGATCTTCGGGATCTGGCCGCCGAGGTCGTCCTCCACCCGGAGCTCTCCCCGGCTGACGCGGACGGAGTTGCCTTCGACCTCCGCGCGCACGCCGAGCCGCGCGAAGCCGGGCCAGACGGCGACGAGGTCCTCGGGGACGACGTCGTCGATCACGATCTCCCCATGCGTGACCGCGCCGAGGCCGACGAAGCTCGCGATCTCGATGTGATCGGGGCAGATCCTCCACTCGCCGCCGCGGAGCCGCTCGACGCCGCCGATCCGCAGGACGTTCGAGCCGATTCCCTCGATCTGGGCGCCGAGCGCGACGAGGAAGCGGCAGAGGTCCTGGACGTGCGGCTCGCAGGCGGCGTTCCCGATCACGGTCTCGCCCGGCGCGAGGACGGCGGCCATCACCGCGTTCTCCGTACCGGTCACGGACGGCTCGTCGAGGAAGAGCGGCCCGCCCCGCAGCCCGTCCGCGCGCATCGTGAAGCGGCGGTCCAGCTCGACGGACGCGCCGAGCCGCTCGAGCGCGTGGATATGGACGTCCACGCGGCGGCGGCCGATCACATCCCCGCCGGGCGGCGGCACGATCGCCTCGCCGGCGCGCGCGAGCAGCGGCCCGGCGAGGAGGATCGACGCGCGGATCTGGCGGCAGAGCTCCTCGTCGAGCTCCGTGCGCGGCTCGCTTGCGGCGTGGACGAGCACCTCGCCCCCGCCGCGGCGCTCGACGTGGACGCCGATCGCGGCCACGAGGTCGAGCATCGTCGCGACGTCGCGGATCGCGGGAACGTTCGTGAGCAGCACCGGCTGGTCCGTGAGGAGGCAGGCCGCGATGATCGGCAGCGCCGCGTTCTTGTTCCCGGCGCTGCGGATCCGGCCCTCGAGCGGGCGGCCTCCCTCGATCACGAAGGACTCCGACGCCGCGTCGGTCGCGATGATGTCGGTCAGGGTGCTGTCCACGAGGAACGGGGCGGCCCTCGGTCGGCCGCGGCGGGCTATCCTACCCGGCCCGATGGAAGTGACGCGCGAGCGCGCCTGGGAGACTCTCACGAAGTACACGAAGGGCGAGCCCCTGCTCCGGCACGCGCTCGCCGTCGAGGCCGCGGTGGGCGGGTACGCGCGGCGGTTCGGCGAGGACGAGGAGCTCTGGCGCTCGGTCGCGCTCCTGCACGACTTCGACTACGAGATGCACCCGACGCTCGACCGGCATCCGCAGGACGGCGCCCCGATCCTCCGCGAGGAAGGCTGGCCGGAGGAGGTGGTGGAGGCGGTGCTCTCCCATGCCGAGCACCTCTCGCTCCCGCGTGACACGCCGCTCAAGCGGACGCTCTTCGCGTGCGACGAGCTGGCCGGGTTCGTGCATGCGTGCGGGCTCGTCCGCCCGGACGGGATCGCGACGCTCGAGCCGCGCTCGGTGAAGAAGAAGCTCAAGCAGCCGTCGTTCGCGGCCGGCGTGAACCGGGACGACGTGCGCAATGGCGCCGAGCAGCTCGGGATCGAGCTCGACGAGCACATCGCGAACGTGATCGAGTTCATGCGGCCCGTCGCCCGCGACCTCGGGCTGCGGACGGAGGCGGCGCCGGCGTGAAGGTGACGATGCTCCTCGCCGACTACGCCCAGGTGGCGGACGGGAAGCTGACGATCGTCGGCGGCGGCTGGTCGGTGACCGGGCCGATGCCCGTGCCGTTCGCGATCGCGATCCTCTTCGAGGTGCCGTGGGATCGCGCGAACATGAAGCACCGGTTCCGGCTCGACCTCGTGGACTCGGACGGCCACGTCGTCTTCGTCCCCACCGAGGAGGGCGAGGAGCCGCTCGTGATCGAGGGCGAGTTCGAGGCCGGGCGCCCGCCGGGGCTCAAGCCCGGGACGCCGCTCGACGTGCCGATCGCGATCAACCTCCCCGGGCCGCCGATCCAGCCGGGCGGGCGCTACGAGTGGCGGCTCACCGTGAACGGCGAGGGTGGCGAGAACTGGCGCCTGCCCTTTTCCACGCGCGCGAACGGCGAGCCTCCTCCCGCCTGACGGACCGTCCCGGTCACAGAGCGCCCACGAGACGCTGCAGGTCGTCCTCGTCCGTCCACCAGCCGCACGACGCGCGCACCATCCCCGTACCCGGCAGCTCGCGGACGACGACCGCGCGCTCGGCGCAGCGCTCGACGACCTCGGCCGCCTCGGCGCCCCGGGGCCGGAAGCTCACGAGCGTCGCCTGGCCCGGCTCCGTCACCAGGTCGGCGCGCTCGCCGATGAGCTCGCGGCAGCGCTCCGTCACGGCGCGCGCGGCGGCGTGGCGCTCCTCGCCTGCCTCGTCGGCGAGGTCGAGCGACGCGAGGAGCCCCGCCACCGAGCCGGGCGGGAGCCAGACCGACTCGTGCCGGCGCGCGCCCGGCCACGGCTCGAGCTCGGCCACGTCAGCCCAGGACATGTACGACGCCGTGCGCATGGCCAGCTCCCCGCGCTCGTCCGGCCGGACGTAGAGCGCCCCGGTCGTGTCCGGCCCGCAGAGCCACTTCTGCCCCGAGATCGTGTAGTAGTCGACCCCCAGCGCGCCCACGTCGACCGGGATCGCGCCTGCGCTCTGGGCGCCGTCGACGAGCAGCCGGAACTCGCGCCCGGCGAGCCGCCCCAGCGGAAGCACGTGCCCCGTCGTCCAGAGGACGTGCGATACCGCGACGAGCCGCGTCGCCGGCCCGATCTCGCGCTCGAGCACCTCGAGCGCGCCGTCCGCGGGCACCTCCGACACCCGCGCCACCCGCACGCGCGCCCCCGACGTGCGGAGCGGCCCGAGGAGCCCCGGGTGCTCGGAGTCGGTCGTCACGATCTCGTCCCCCGGCCCGAGCCCGAGGCCGGCGACCACGATGTTGCACCCCTCCGTCGTCGACGTCGTGAGCGCCATCGCGTCGGGCGGCGCGCCGACGAGCGATCCGAGCCGGCCCCGCAGCTCGTCCCGCAGCCCGAGCACCTCGAGGAAGAACGGGTGGCCGGCGCGCCCCTCCTCGAGCGCGCGACGGAGCCACGCCGCCTGCGCGTCCGCCGTACGGCGCGGGAGCGGCCCGAACGTCCCTGCGTTCAGGTATGCCAGGCGCTCCAGCACGGGGAACTCGGCCCGCAGGCGCTCGAGGTCGAAGCTCACGCGACCACCGCCTCGACCGGGGCGTGATCCGACAGCAGCCGCCCGCCGAGCACGCGCCGGGCCGGCTCCCACGCGTGCGCCGGCTCCACGAGCGAGAGGCCGCGCACGAGGATCTGGTCGATGCCGTCGATCGGCGCCGAGAAGCCCTCCACCGCCGGAGACGGCACGTTGAAGTCGCCGCAGAGCACGACCCGCTCCGCGTCCTTGACGAACGCGGCCGCGCGGGCCGTCTCCGCCTCCGCGAGCCGCGGCTCGTTCGTCGCGTGGAGGTTGGCGAGGACGAACGCGCCGACGTCCACCGCCTGGCACCACCGCTGCTGCCGTCCGCGCCGCAGCCACTCCCACCGGCCGACGTCGTTGAGCTGGAGCAGCCGCTGGTCGCCCACACGAAGCCGCGGCCCGACGAGCACGACGTTCGCCTGCCCCGTGACGAGCGACCGGAGTCGGGCCGCGTCGATCTCCGTCACCACTCGCGCGAGCGGCCCGAGGAGGAGCGACGGAACGGTCACCGCCCAGCGCGCCGCCATCCCGCTCCACCGCTCGAGCCGGCCGAGCGCCCAGACGGGCACCTCCTGCAGTGCGACGACGTCAGGCCCGTCGGCGGTCACGAGCTCGACCATGTGGCGCAGGTGCGTCCGCCGGCCGGGCGGGTGCGTGCGGCCGTGGAAGAGGTTCCAGGTGCGGACGACGAAGGCCACGGCCGCGTAGTCTCGCGGATGCCGTGCGCTTCCGCCGCCGCCCCTTCGCGGACGTGATCGGCCGCCAGCTCGACCTCTTCGAGGAGGAGCACGCGGCGCTCGTCCGCGACGCCGAGACGGCGCTCGCCGCCTACAACGAGGCGCCCCGGGACGAGGCGGAGGAGCGCTACGGCGACTTCCGCGACCTTGCCGCCGAGGGCGAGGAGCTCCTCGCCGACCTCCGCGACGCCTACGCGACGACGCTCGACGAGGAGACGGCGGACGCCTACTCCGAGGCCTTCGACCGGGAGGTCAGGCGCCGGCTCCCTCGCTTCGGTCTCGACCTGATCTAGCTACAGCTTCAGGTCGCGCCGCTCGAACGCGAGCACGGCGGCGCCGGCGAGCACCGCCGTGACGAGGGCGAGGACGCCGGCCGCCCCCCAGTCCATCCCGTCGACCAGCCGGTCGTAGCTCGCGTAGTAGTAGAACGGCGAGAGGACGCGCCACGGCTCGAGCCAGTCGGCGAGCGGCGCGAGGGCCATCAGGAGATACGCGGCGACGGCGAGCGCCGCCGGAACGCCGATCGCCGGCCCACGCCGCCCGGTCGCGGCCCCGGTGAGAAGCGCGAGCACGCCGAAGAGCCCTCCCAGCAGCCCGGCCGCGAGCGTCGCGGCGAGCATCCGCCCGGCCGAGACGCCGAGGTCGACCGCGAGCCCCGACGTCCACGACGAGAGCCAGGTCACGGCGGCGAAGAGCGCGACGAGCCCGAGGAGGCCCAGGAGCTTCTCCGCCACGAGCCGATGGCGGCCGACCGGGTTCGCGAGCAGGAGCTCGAGCGTTCCCCGCTCCTCCTCGCCCGCGATCGCCCCGGCGCCGTGCCCGATCGCGAAGATGAGCAGGAGAAGCGGCACGAGCAGCGCGAACACCTGCCCGTCGAGGTAGCCCGCCGGCGAGAGGATGTCGAGGCTCTCGCGCCCTCCGAGGAGCGCGCGCATGAGCTCCGGCGAGTCCTCGACGAACCCCTCGATCTCGGGGCTGTCCCGGACGCTCGGGTAGAAGATCACGTTCACCCACACGAGCGCGACGACGCCGACCGTCCACCACGCGAGCGACCGCCGGGCGTCGCGAATCATCCGCAGAGCGACGTCAGCCATCCGGCACGCCGCGGTAGTACGCCATGAAGATCTCCTCGAGGTCCGGCTCGCGCGCCAGCAGCTCGACGACCTCGTGCCGGGCGAGCTCCTTCACGAGCGCGTCGACGGGGCCGTGAACGGTGAAGCGGAGTCTCTCGCCCTCCCCCTCGACCGACCGGACGGGCTCGAGCGCGCGGAACGGGGCCGGGTCAACCGTTCCGGCGAAGCGCACCTCCACGAGCCGCGGAGCCCGGGCACGCAGTGCCGCGACGGTGTCCACCGCGACGAGCTCGCCGCGGCGGATGATCGCCACGCGGTCGGCGATCCGCTCCACCTCCGCGAGCTGGTGCGAGGAGAAGAAGACGGCGGCGCCCCGCCCGGCCGCCTCGCCCACGAGCT
>Ga0299913_10002754_pt1 | contig 14049 bp, 12 predicted proteins | sample RVTome_9_FD_201360 | JGI IMG/M metagenome (GOLD analysis project Ga0299913, IMG submission 201360) | Soil microbial communities from uranium-contaminated site in the Upper Colorado River Basin, Wyoming, United States - RVT155D38 (version 2) ... | reverse complement strand
TAGACAAACCAGCCCGCCCGCCAGACCCGGTTCCTCAATGATGGCGGCTTTCACCAGCACACTGCCTTGGCCCACTCCGACCTCGCCGAGCACGACCCTGCCTTCGCGGCCCTAGCCGCCGAGGCCACCACCACCGCACTGCGGCAAAGCGACCCAAGCGAGACGCGCTCGCTACTGCTTTACAGGAGCACTCTGGCCCTCAACTCCTACCGCAGCGGCGATGCAGCTGACGCCAACGAGGTCACCGGCCAAATCCTCACCGCTCTGCCGGCCGTCAGCTCCCGCCGCCTCCTCGCCCGCCTACGCCCACTCGCCACCGAAGCCGCCACCCACGACTCCACTGCCACCGACCTTGCCCACCGCCTCAACATCCTCACCACGACCACCTGAACCAGGTGCTGTACGAACTGGCTGTCGAGCAGATCTTGATGGTGTGAGCGGCCCTTGATCGCCGCTTATCGAACAGTAATCGGGCGTAAATATCTCTGAATCATGGGATGCCTGGTTGTTGTTGCATGGCAGGCGGGCGGCGTCGAGGAGCCAAGTCCAGCTGTCCTGTGATGTGCTCTCCGGTATCGATTCCATCGCGCTGTAGCGTCAGAAATCCACTCGCGAGCTGCTTGGCCGAAGACCCCTCAGCGACTAAGCGCCGGGCTAGATCTACAAGTGTGACTGAGGCAACGCCATGCTCTTTAGACACAGTTCGGGCGTCGCCATCGTGGGCTAGGAGGGTGTGACTGTGTCGGCGGGCAAGCAGAATGCTCTGCGCCTCACCGAGGTTTGCTCTCGGATCGGTCTGCGGGGGGCGCCTCTTGCGTCGCGCCTTCGCATCGCCTAGAGCTTTCAGACGGCCCTTGATAGGATTGAGGTCGTGCTCGTCGACGGTCGTGAAAGTGACGACGGCCGTTAGCCATGCCGCACCTCTTCCGTTGTAGCTACGTGCCGCGTGTGCGCGTCGATCGGTGCCCACCGATCGATGTAATAACTCTGCTCGGACCGCTTCTACCCAATGCGCTTTGCCGTGACATCGAGCGGTAACTATGTCACGGAGGTACTTAAACCCACCGATGCACAACAAGGGGCCGGCGTCCAAAACGTAATCTGTGTTCGGGCCGAGATCTGCTACATCGGTGGATGTGCCTTGACCCTGACTCACAGCAGGCGTTTCCCATCGTCAACGTCGCTGAGGGTACCAGGGTCTCTTTGACCTGCGCCGGCCTCGGGGGTGATGGCTTTCGACGGATCGTCCTGAGCGTCATCATAGTCACTTTGAACTCGCCATCGATCTGTTGACACCACAAGCGCCAGCAGTTCAGGGTCAGCATCCTCGCCGCTTAACGTATCCCTTGCTGCCCACGCATCGTCGGCGTACGGCGGCCAGTCATCTGGCTGAAGCCGGACTGCAGAGGCGGCGCTAATCGGGTCAGAGAGTGCCATGTAATCGGCGTTAACGGCTATAACAGGGTCCTCAACAGTCACCGCATTGAGAGGACCGCCGTGGAGGTTGGCCGCCCCTACTGCGACCGTCTGAATGCGCTTCAAGCCGTCCTGTTGAGCCAAGTCCAGGAGTTCTGCTACTAGGTGACTCACGCCCGCGCGCCACCACCGGTCACCAAGGAAATCATTCAGCGGCCCGCGGTATCGTAACTCACTGAGACGTGCAGCTAACCGGCTATCGCTGCTAAGTGCTCCATTAAGCGACGCAATATCGATTCCGAGCGAAACTGCTAAGTAAGTACGGTCCAAGAGAAAAGTCGGAAACGGAAGTATCCTATGGAGGAACCACCTTAGCCAAGCCAAGCCGGCAGTTCGTTCCGCAACCACATGTTGAGGGGGGCGGCATTGCTCGACCTGCCATCGGGCGTCTTCGGCCCAGGCTGCGCCGGGGAGGTCAAGCCAACGCAGGCCTGGGTCTCTGCTGTCGGCGCCCCAAAGCTTAGGAAGGCTACTAGCCGCTCGCGCGAGACTGGCTATGCGGCCTGAGGGTGACGGTAGATTCGGCAGGATGCCTTCTCCTTTGCTGAACACCCACTCCAGGTTGTACTGTCTCGCCAGTAGGTGCTCGCGCGCAGCCTTCGGAAGCCCGGCGCCCAACCTGTCCAATTCCCCTGTTCGAAGAACAAAAGCTACTGGTAATTGTGGCGGACGAATTCTAATGCCGCTCCCCTCAACATGTGAGCGGAGGACGGCCGCCAGGCCGAGTCCGTCAGGCACATGAAGAGTCGGAGGAAGATCTAGTCGATCTCGTCCCGGCCAGTTGTGCAGGTACTGATCCAGCACCACGGCTGTAGCTCTGGTTAGGAGCTGATAATCAAGATCGTCTGGGCTAACCGTCACCGCCTCCACTCCCTGGTCAATGACCAGTTCGGCAAAGCTCCGTTGGTCCTCATCATCGACTATGACGACCAACGGTTGACGTGCACCCTCGCCCTCGGCGGGGACGGGTACGATCATCGACGCTCCTGTGGGTCGGGGAGATCTACACGGATGCTTGTCGCGAAGCCTGGTGGGGGCTCGACGAAACGGATGATGCCTCGGTAATCCTCAATCAACGCCCGCGTAATCGGCAGGCCGAGCCCTAACCCTTGGCCAAGCACCTCGTTCACTTCGACCGTTGTGCTCTCGAATGGCAGGAACCAACGCTCCGCCTCTTGGAGGTCGATTGCCACGCCTGTGTTATGCACGAAGAGGGTTGCACCCCGGGTGCCGAGGAGTGCTCCCGTTAAACGGACAACACCTGGCGACCCCGCGTTTTTCACCGCGTTTGTAAGGAGGTTGGTTAGCATCACACCGACCTCTGCGGGAAACATCGGGGGTGTCTTTAGGTCTGGTGGTAGAGCGTCTTCGATTCTCACGTCCAAGCGTGCGACTTGGTCGGACAAGAGCCTTCGTACGATATCAAGCCGCTCCGTCATCCGCACCCTGGAGCGTCGACGGCGAGGGTCGGCGACGAGCACATCTGTGAGATAGCTGCTTTGTCGGGCCAGCGTATGTGTAAGGTCATCCAGGGCGCGGACGACGCGCCGTACCCGTGAGGCCTGCTGGCGATTGAGTGTGGTGTCCGCCGCGAGCGGATCGAGTAACTCGCGCAGTGTACGCGACTGGCCAAGCATTCCATTGATGTCGTGGACGAATGCTCCCAGTTGAAGGCCGACACTGGCGAGAATTCGAAGCTCGGGTTGGATCTCGCGCAAGCGTTCAAGTTCGGAGGCTGCGACCTCGAGTCCTGCAGCGACTGTTTCGACGGCTTCCATTTCAACAAGGGGAACTGACGCCATCTTTAGCGTTGTCACGGCTATGCGTGCGTCTGTGATGACACGCCTAGCTGTAGCCGACAGCACGGAAGGCTGAAGAGCATCTGCAGCTCGCGTCTCGGCTTGTGTGTCGGCAGTCAGATCGGGCGTGCTAGGCGGAATGCCGGAGGGGCGCTCGGTATCGGCATCATCCCCCTTTGGTCCGTCCAACGGCACATTTTCCGGAGCACCGGCTCGCGCAGGACCAAGCCGCGGGGTAGGTTGGCGTTCAGCACTAACGCGTCGCCGTTCACGTTCCTCAGCACGGAGGAACACAGATCGGCGTACCCGGATGCTAAGGCGTATACCGGTCTGGACGAGGTCTACAAGAGCCTCATAAGTCGAGTCAGGAACAAACCCTTCTCGATTAACAAGGCTGCGGAGCCCGCCAGCGCCATCCTCAGTGAGAAAGACGGCGCCGAAGTAGCCCGTATTGGCGGTCGCTTGGAGACCTTCCCTGTGGTCAACTTCTAGCTGATCGCTCGTATCTGGATCGATGTCGATGGTGTAGAATCGGGGTCCGGTTCGATAGTCGCGATCAATGCTGAGCCAGTCATCTCCATATTCGCCGTACGGCAGCACCCGGAAGCCTTCCAGATATACCCGCACGCCACTGGTCGAGCGTACGAACCCGGACAGTGGACCCCGGCGAGTGCTTGCCTTTGGCATCGTCAGGATGCGGGCCTGGAAACGTGGACGACCGATCAACGGTGCCTGGCGTTGGAATCGATACGTTCGGGCTTCTGGCTCTGCTTTCGCGTATCGTCTTAGCGGTGTGACTTGGTATTGAACAACTTCGGTTGTTGCGTCGACCTCCAACAGCCACTCGAAGTCCTCGCCGGCGCGCCGCCACAGATCCTCACCAATATCCAGGTCGCCCGTGAGTCGAACCTCGAATCCTGGGTCGTGGTCATTAAGCACATCGCGAATGACGGTGCGCTGGATTAGCGGCGGCGATGCCGGTAGGGCCGCAGGCCAAGCCGGATCCGTCAATGCGTCTGGGGGTTGCGCGGACCGTAGTTCGGTGACGAAAGTGGCCAACTGTCGATCTGTCCACAATGTGCGCAATCGGCGAAGTTCCAGCGCCGTACCATGCGGTACGCTAGGTGACGGTGGAACGCCCAAGACCTCCAGTCCCTCGGCGAGATTGTCGAGGTCATCCTGTTCCTCAATGACGTCCCAGTCGAGCACGGCTCTGACTCCAACGGATGACTCTGGATCCTCGCTTTGGCGAGCTTCGGGAGACCGTGGAACGCTAGTTACGCTCAACCATGCTGCTAGCTTGTGGGCTGCAAGTCGCCCAATCCCCTTTTGGCCTGTGTAGCGGCGGCGGTAGACTGGCGAACGTCGGTCGTCCGCTTCTTTGGCCCGACTGGCAATACGAAGGAAAGCAGCCTCGAATCGTTGTCTCGACATGCCGTGGCCATTGTCAACAACGCGCAGGACTGCCTGCGATCGGCCGAGGTCGGCTGCCTCAACGGTCACCTGTGATGCGTCGGCGTCGTAGGCGTTCTTGACGAGCTCGAGGAGGGCGGTACTTTCGCGGCCGACAAGTAGCTCGCCAAGTTCGCGCAGCAAATGAGTGTCGACGCTGAACCCAGCCGTGGCGGCTCACCTCCCAACGTTCGATCGAGCTCACGGTATCAGTTGTTGAGCGTTCCGGTTCAGTCCTGAGTGCCCAATGTAGCAGGCACGTTCAGTGCGAGAAGTGACCTGGGCTCGATCTTGAGTGACCCTCCGTGATAGTGCCGTGCAAGATCGGCAAGTCCTCGCAAGCCGTCCTCCGATCGTAGCCACTGCACGAGGGAATCCCGAGGCCATGGTGTGCCTTCTTCCAAGTAGATTCCATACAGGTTGTTGCTCCCCACGGCCGCAGCATCGTTGACTATCACCCGGTGGAACGGCTTACCGACCGGGACGAGGAATAAGTCCGGGGGTGCGACCGGCTCTACTACATACCACTCAGGTCTGTGGCTGGTGAGGTATCCGGTATGAATACCCAGTTCCCGACCACGGGCGAGGTAAGCTTTCACCTTTTCGTCGGTCTTCGCGAGTTCTGAATCATTCAGATCGATCAACCACCGGGGCAGGCCCGCCGACGCAAGCGCGTCGTGAGCACGAGTATCGAAGCAGCCGTCGGTGCAGTGAGCCGGCTTCACGAGCGCGCGGCGCAGCGCTTGACTTGGTAGGCGGTGCTCGTCACGTTGGGCGTCGGTGATGAAGAAGAAATTACTCGCACCAGTCGCAACACCACGCCGGATCTTTGCCACCTCGCCGAGTCGCACGGTGGCCTCCGCGGGCCGATGCGTAGGACGACGAAGCAGGCAGGTAAAAGTGGTCGGGCAGGTTCCGCTCCTATCGGGCTCGACGGTACGTCCCGGGACGACGGCGGCTTGCGCTTCATTGGCAGGAAAATCAATGCGGCACGCTAAGAAGGCCTGCTTAACGCGTTTCACTGGCCCGATCAGCAGCACCATTGCAGCCACCTGCGTGCCGGGAAAGACGTCGACTTCGCTTGGGAAAAAATGTACCTCCACGCGTCGCCGCCTGGCTGCCCACAGCCAATGGCGGATCTCCCGGCCATATCGTGTTTCACACCAGGAGGCGGGAAGCAGGAGGCAGACGGTATCCTCCGGACCGAGCGCGTTGAGTGTGGCTGCCAGGAAATATGCGGATAGGCCAGCTAGCCCGCTCGTTATGAGGTCGCCGGCGACCCTTCGCGCTGCTACTTTTTCCTTCTCGGTCATGCATTGGTGCCGCGTATAAGGCGGGTTCCCCAAGATGAGTCTTGGCCCTTCGAGTTCGCACCATCGCTCCTGCAACCATGCCAGATAGTCCGCAGGGGCGAACGCCAGACGACTTGCTCTGAACTGGCCATTTCCATCCCGTACCGCTGCCCGGGCAGCCAGTAAGCCGAGTGTAACAACATTGACATCCACGGCCGTGACAGTCGCTCTGCGCCACGACGCTAGAGCAGCCAAAGTGAAGGCTCCAACACCCGCCCCCGGATCGACAACCTGACGTGGCGGACGTGGTAACAACCTACGAGACTGCTCCATCATGTACCGGACGATTGGAGCTGGCGTGAAGAATGTGCCGAGCTGGCGGCGATTTGCCCCGCTAACAATATAGTTATACGCTATCGCGAGTATGTCGTCATCGCCGTCCAGCGAATCATGCACGGCTGCCACGAGTGAGTCATCCACGATGACGCCCGCGTCTCGCGCCCATGACGCTAACGGCTCGGGCCATTCATTGACCTTCGACGGCGCCAACGCGTGAGCCAGAGCGCCCAAGGCAGCGAGCCGGCTGAGTTCCGTACCTTCAGCACCCGGCACGCGGTCGGGTGTGAGCGGAGCGGCCTCACTCGCGTCTGCCCAGCGGATGAGGTCGATCGCTGGCTGCGGCAGGTGGCTCGGTAGGCGGCGCATGGCACCTAGTCTCCCGGCTCACACCGGGGGGCATTACCCCAGCCCCTCTGCGACACGCTGTCGGGTCGATAAGTTACGGGGCTGGAGGTGGTCATGCACGAGGTTGTCGAGGCCCGGCGTCCTGAGATCGGGGCTCTGTGTCGCCGGCTTGGTGTGCGCCGTCTTGAAGTGTTCGGCTCGGCCGCTGGGACTACGTTCAATACAGAGTCAAGCGATGTGGATGTCCTGGTTGAATTCCAGATCTCATCACGGCTCGACCGCTTCGATGTCTACTTCGCGTTGAAAGAGGGTCTTGAGCAGATCCTTGAGTGCCCGGTGGATGTTGTCACTATCACCGCAATTCGCAATCCGTATTTCCTGGAAGAGGTTATGCGAACTCGAGCGACTCTGTATGCGGTGTGACCCGTTGGCGTATCGATGGGAGGCGCTTCGGGCTGAGTCAGCGAGTGAGCCAGCCGTGGTCGCGGAGGCGTTGCCAGGCTTTGGTGACGTCCGCCTCGGGGAAGGTGGCCTGTTTGCGGGCGTTCCACCGGTGGACGTAGTCGACCGCTCGGTTGGTGTCGGTGCTGACCTCTGGTTCGGTGCGGGCGGCGAAGAGGACCGTGGCGAGGAGTTCCATGCTGTAGGCGCCTTCCCAGCCGGCTGTCAGGTCGAGCACGCGGTCGGTGGTGGCGAGGATGGTGGGTCGGTTGCTGAGGAAGTCGTGGGCCTGCTCTTCGGCTCCTGGCATCACTTCGATGGGGTCGAGCGTGAGGACTGCGGTGCTGCGGTCGCCGTAGCCGCGCAGGTAGTGGCCTTCCATGGTCTGCAGGATGGGGTTCAGGGATTCGGCGTAGGGGCCGTAGCGGCCCTTGGTGTACTGCAGCCGCAGTGGTAGCCCGGCGTCCTGCAGCAGGTACACGAGCTTCTGGATCTCCAGGAGCGAGGCGCCTGGCCGGAGCAGATCGAGCCGCTGCACCATGGCGCCGCGCGCGTAGCGGGCCACAACGGCCAGCAGCGCGGCTCGGCCCACGGTCATGGGCGGCCGGCTGGTCGCGATCGGCAACTCCGCGGCCGGCGGTGCGCCGGCCGGCGGGTACACGATCACGCGTACAGGCAGTGGGCCGAGGGCTTGTTCGATAAGGGGGAGGACATCGTTCCAGTCGAGGCCACCGCTGCCGCAGCCCAACGCCGGGATGGCGATACCCGTGATGCCCAGTTCGGTGATCCGGTGTGCCAGGTCGTGCAGCCCGGCGTCGATGTCCTCGATGCGGGAACGGGACCGCCAGTGGCCCTTGGTGGGGAAGTTGATGATGTAGCGGCGGGGGCCGCTGCGGTGGCTGTCCCAGACGAACATGCAGCCGATGCGCACGTCGTCGTTGTCACAGGCACGCTTGTACGCGGTGAAGTTGGCGGGGAAGGCCTGCTTGAACTGCAACGCGACGCCTTTGCCCATCACGCCCACGGTGTTGACGGTGTTCACCAGGGCGTCGACGTCGGCGCGGAGGATGTTCCCCGAAGCAAACTCGATCACCGCCACCTCCCTCCGGCTCAGCGGTACTTCCTGCCGTTGTAATACCACCGTGGTCTGACAAGAACCTGTTGTGATGAGCCGGCCTGTTTGAGGATATCGCTGGCGGCGGTCGCCGCAGCCGTGGTGCGAGCCACCACCCATCTGATCACATGCCAAGGCAGCCGACCGTAAACCAGGAACTCGGCCGCGCGGCGTGTTGCTCGGTTCGGGTCCTCCGGGGTGCTCGTCCACATCACGGCCTCCTGGAGTTCCCAATCGATCTTGGTGTCCAGCAGGTGCAGATCGTTGAAGTACTCGGTGGTCGGTGCGCCGCAGTTGCCGTTGCTGAACACCCAAGGAAGTCGGGCGCGGCGCACGTCCTGGATGGTGGTCACGAGATAGACGAGGGAGGTTTGGCCGTCCTGGTAGTGCGCCACGCCACCGCGGGCGATCCGGTAGAGCATGGGTGACCTCGGCGCAAAATAGAACGGCACATAGTCGGCCGGGCAGCCGCCCGGTTCGCAGGTCACGGCGTTGCGCCGACGGGCGGCCTTGATATCCCGGTCGCCCACTTCTGTGGTCAGGCGGTCGCCGACGAGTGCGTCAGGGTAGAGTATCCCGTCGGCAAGGACGGGACGAAGATTGTCGATGTGAGTGAAGTGCATGATGAACCGCTTCTCGGGCGCTCGCCCCTGGCGCAGCACTCGTCCCCTCGCTTCCGCTCCCAGTCGGCCCTCGATAGGCGGGCGACCGTACCGCGCGGCAACGACACTTCCGGGCGGCTCGCAGGTCTGACGCAGCCGTCAGGACGCGAGGAAGACCTCGTCGAGGTGCCATTCGAGGTACTCGCGGTTGGGTCGGTCGGCGCGGCGTTCGGGGATGTCGATCGGTGAGCCGGTGCGGGCGTAGAACTCTTCGCCGTTGCCGAACTCTTCGCGTAGCCGTGGGCTGACCATGAGTCGATGAGCAGGATCGACGGCGAGGTAGCCGCGGTCGTAAAGGGTGTGCACATCGGATCGCAGCAGCAGACCGTTGTCCACGCGATGCTCGCCGCCCTTCGGGAGGGGGCGGATATGCGCTGCCTGCAGGACCGGCCGGATCTTGGCGCCGGTCACCGCGCAATGTCGGTGGTACGCCTCGAACACCACAGCCTGGAACGCCTGCTGGCCCAGCCGTTGCGGGGTCAGCCTCGGATCGCCGTATACCGGACCGGACAACCGCCACGGTCCGCTGGGGTCCAACTCGATGGTGACGCCGAGGAGGCGGTTGAAGAGCACGTCGAAGTAGGTTCTGGTTGCGCTGGCGGAGAGGTCGTATCCCTTTCCTTGGACGATGTTGGAGGCGAAGTCCGGGGGTGGCTCGGCCACGTCATCCAGCGGGAAGAACGCCACGTCGCGCACGAAGACGCAGCCGATGAGCGGATCGTCGCGCGGTGCGAGCGGCGCCCGCCGGTACCGCGCGACCCGGCTCCGCATTTCGGTCAGGCTGGACACCCCGTTGGCCTCACCGAAGAAGTCCCAGGCTTCCGAGACGCGCAATGCGCGGAAACCGCTGTAGAAGCCGCCACCGACGACCCGGTTGTGTGGATAGTGGGTCTTGAAGAGGAACGGCTCTCCGACCGACAGGACGCGAAACTCCCGCGACCCACCCGGACGCCAGAAGTTCACCTCGTTCAACGCCGGACGAGTCGCAAGGTAGCGATACCAGTCGCCGTCCGTCACGCCGACATAGGCCTTCACGGAAGCGATCGTGCACCCCTCACAGCTTTGGACGCCAGCCCCAGCAACGATCGAGGACCGGCACGAACGCCGTAGCCATCATCCGGTCCGGCAGACGGCCGGTGGTGGCGCCGCGAATCCGTCACACGGGCGTGCCGGTGCGGGTGGCGAAGGCGCGTAGGCCGGGTAGGCGCTGGGCCGCCGGGTCGCGTAGCAGGCTGGTGGTGATGTGCTGGATGGGCTGGCGGTAGCGGACTTCGTCGGGCGCGGCTCGTTCGGCGGCGAGCAGGGCGCGGTAGCACGGCTCGGGTTTGCCCCACTGGTGGAAGGCTCGGGCCACGTTGGCCCAGTGGCGGGCGCGGCGCTCGGCGGTGGGGATGGCGGCGGGGTCGATGCGGCGGGCGGTTTCGATGGCGGTGCCGGAGTCGCCGAGGACGCGCGCGATGCTGATCTGGTAGCCGCCGACCCAGGTGGGGCCGAACGCGGTGTGCCGGTGGTTGCCATCCCTGCCCAGTCGGGTGGCGGCTTCGGTGGCCTCGGCGATGAGAGCGCGGGCATTGCCGCGGTCGCCGTCGACGGCGGCGGTGTAGGCGGCGGTGGACAGCAGCGATCCGTATACAGATAGGTATTCGGGGCCGCGGTTCAGCTCCGGTTGCAGGGTGGCCGCGGTGTCGACGACGAGCCGCTGTGCGGTGTCGGCCCGGCCGGTGCGGCGCAGCACGATGGCCCAGGCGCGGTGGGCCGCGGCCTGGGTGAGCACGTCGTCGCTGAGGTGTGCGGCCTGCAGGGCGCGGTCGGCGGTGGTCCAGGCGAGCTGGTCGTGGCAGAGCTTGACCATCAGCTCGCTGGCCAGCAGGTAGACCTCGGCAAGCTGGCGGTTAGCCGAGGCAAATGCCTGTCCGGCGGGCTGATCGGCGCGAGTGGTCAGCGCCGCCGACACCAGATTCGGCAGGCGCGCGGCGACCTCGACATAACGCCCGAGGTCGAACGTCGCGTGGGCGGCGGCTACCTGCTGGCGCAGGCGGGCCAGCGGCAACGGAGGGCTTGTGAGCGCCGGCGGGTTGAGCAGGGCGTCCGCGACGGCCGCGACCGGATTGCTCGCAGCCGCGGACAGCGGGAAAGGCGTGTTGAGCATCGCGGTGCCGGCGACTCCAGTGAGTCCGACGAGCAAAGTGCGGCGACGCATTGGATCGGTCTCCTCGGCCGGCGCGGTGGCCCCGACCATAGCGCCGGGTGCTGGCGTGTCGACAGATCTTTGCGGAGTGTCGGCCAGCCCTAACACGTGTGGGGCTACGTCGAGGGCTTCGGCCAGACTACGAATCACCATGACGTCGCGCAGTGGCTGTTTTCCCCGCTCCATTCGTGACAGTGCGGACACCGAGTAGCCGCACCGGGCTGCAAGTTCCGCCAGAGTTAGGTGCTTTGCTTGACGCAGACTGCGCACGAGCGTGCCGAGATCATTGAGATTGGGAGCGACGTGAGCCCGTCCGCTGTGCTGGACCGGGCGAATGGTGTCCATCGCCTGCGCTCCCCGTGCTCAGCCTGGGTCTGCCAGTGTAGCGAGGCCGCAACGCCGTGGACCAGGGTCATTTGCGCGGTATGCAAGTCGTCGGTCGACTTCCACAACGTACGTGGTAAGCGGTCCACCTGGCGCGGTGTCCTGCCTTGCGAATGCCGTCGCAGGCGAACGGGAGGGATCGCAATGAGAGATCACACAACACGGCCGCTGGCATGGCAAACCAGCGTGGTGCTCACGGCTGCCGAGTTGGATCGGGCCGGTCTGCTGCGTGCTGACCGGGGTGCCCGAATCAGCCGGTTCGCCGTCTTCGTGCCGTCCGACGCACGCGGCGAACGGCGCCCGGTCACCGTCGGATCCGGTGCGGTCATCGGCGCGTTTGCGGTCATCCACGGAGGGACCACGATCGGCAGCCAGGGCCGGATCGAGGACCACGCGGTCGTGGGGCAACCGGAGCTCGGTTACGCCGTAGGTCATGTCTACGACGGCTCTGGCGGAGTGACGATGATCGGTGCTGGCGCTGTGATCCGGGCGGGCAGCGTCGTCTACACGGACGTCTGTGTCGGGGTGAACACCGTGGTGGGACACGGCGCGTTGTTGCGCACCGGGGTTCACATCGGCGCCGACACGCAACTCGGGCATCACCTGACTGTGGAGAGAACCAGCCGGATCGGGCGGGAGGTGCGGTGCTCGCCCGGCTCGCACCTCACCGGCGGCACGCGGATCGCCGATCGGGTGTTCCTTGGCGCCGGCATTCGGACCGTCAACGACAAGTGGCTGATCTGGCGCGATCCGAACCGAAGGCCGGTGCTGATCGCGCCACGATTCGATACAGGTGCCAAGGTCGGTAGCGGCTGCGTCGTGCTGACTGGGGTGACAGTCGGGGAGTACGCACTGGTGGGCGCCGGATCGCTGGTCACGCGTGATGTGCCGGCCCGGACTCTGGCCTTCGGCCATCCGGCGCGCGTCCACGGCGATGCGCCATGACCAAGCAAGCGATCGCGGCCTGGTTGCAGCCTTTGCTGCGTCTTCTTGATCCGACGGCCAGCATCGACTGGCAGCTACTGCACGCCCTCGCCGATAAACTTGACGATCTGCTCGTGGTCTATCCGGTCGGTGCTGACATTCGGCCGGGACGCGAGCGGAGGCGTCGGTTGCTGGCGATCCGCCGCGAGCTTGCCAAGCAGGTCGACACAACCGGGCATGCGCCGCAGTTTCAGTTGCTCGCCCAATTCGTATGCGGTTACCGCGACCTTGACCTGCGCGACGCCACGGGCCTGGGTCATGGTGAGCTCATTGCCAGGCACGGCAGCCCCACCTTGCGGCACCACTGGATTCCTCGGTTGCGGGCTGGCGATGTAGCGGGAATTGCCGTCACGGAGTCACACGGTGGTTCCCCTCCTGCCGAAAGCCGGACGTGCGCGGTTGCCGAACATGCTGGCACCTGGCTGATCAGCGGTCGCAAGACGTGGATCAGTCGGCTCGTCGAAGCAGCGGTGTTCGTGGTCTTCTTCCGCAACCCGCGGGGTCGGCTGGTCGCGGCTGCCGTCGACGCCACGAGCCGCCGACTACGGCGGTATCCGGTCACTCCGAGTGGACTCACGGGCTGGGCCTGGGGCGTCCTCGAGCTCGACGCCGTTCCCGTGCGGGCGGACGATGTCCTTGAGGGCGACGGCATGGCACTGCTGCGCGAGCACTTCGCCGGCTACCGGCCGCTGGTGACCGCCACGGGACTCGGTGCCGCCGCGGCCGTCTTCGATACCGTCGCCACCGGGTTGGCGAACCGCGTCGAGACCGGCGAGCTAACGCGCCTTCGCGATTCAGCGTTGATGAGCCTCGGTCGAGCCCACGCGCAACTCGTCGGCGCTCTGCTCGCGACCGCCGCGGCAGCGCAGCTGGCTCGGATCGAGGATTGGCGGACCGAATCGTGGTCCGCGGCGATCAAGGCCTATGGCGTCGACACGGCCCATCAGCTCGCTTCTGAACTGTCACTGCTGCTCGGCGCCTCGGGGTTCCGGGCGGACTGCCAGGTTGCCAAGATTCGACGCGATCTGGCTGGCCTGCTCTACGCCGACGGCATCCACGACAGCCTTTACCGGGCTGCCGGAAAGCACCACATAGCAGCGGCGACTGGTCAGGCGATTCTGCGGCCCTGTTCGCACAGCGCCGTCACACCCTGCTCAGCCGCTTCAACTGCCACCGCAAGACGGTCGGCCAGTAAAGGCTTCACCCGCTCCCGCAGTTCCGTCAGACCGCAGAAGCCGGCGGAGAGCAATTCACCGTCGGCCGGCACCAGCCCGGCCACGTCCGTCTCGTCCAGTACACCGCCGTCGAAGACGAACACCACGCCCTCGGGCCGAGAGTCCTGCGGCCACACATAGTCCACGACCAGCAACCGGCCAACCGGCTGATCCCATCCCAGCTCCTCGACGAGTTCGCGCCGTGCGGCCGCCCACGGCGATTCCTCGGCGGCGACCGCGCCGCCCGGGATCTCCCAGTTCGGCTTGTACGACGGCTCGACAAGCAGCACCCGGCCCATGGCGTCACGGAACAACACACCCGCGGCCATCCGCTTGCGATTCAATCCGGCGACGTATTG
>Ga0299913_10002752_pt1 | contig 14053 bp, 8 predicted proteins | sample RVTome_9_FD_201360 | JGI IMG/M metagenome (GOLD analysis project Ga0299913, IMG submission 201360) | Soil microbial communities from uranium-contaminated site in the Upper Colorado River Basin, Wyoming, United States - RVT155D38 (version 2) ... | reverse complement strand
TAGTCTGACCGCGGTCGCGGCAGTCGCACTGACCACAATGTTCGCAGCGACCAGTGCCAGTGCGGCGGTTGCCGGAGGCGGCAACGGCGCCGCGCCGGCCGGCGCCGTCGGCACTGCCGGCGCGGCGGTGAACTTGGCGCAGCTGTACGTTTCGGTCCCCACCCAGCCCATCGTCAGGGCCACGCTCGGCCAGTTGAACGTGATCGCCGACACCACGGTGCCCTCGGCGGTGTCGTTCCTGGAGCTGGTCGGGGTCGAGGCCGCCAACCAGCGTGCGGTCGCCTGGAAGCGCGACGCCAAGTCCCCCGACGCCAAGGGCAGCAAGGACGGCGTCCCCGACGTCAAGGCGGGCGACTCGAAGGCCGAGATGGCGGTCGGCGGCTGGAACGCCGGATCCGACCTGCAGCGCACGATCGCCCAGCTCGACCTGCTCAGCGGGGATCTGGAGTCGCACCGCATCGGTTTGAAGGGCTCGGTGGGCGAGCGCGGCATCATCAGCGAGATCACCCCCGACGGCGCACGCTCGCGCAGCGACATCACGCTTGAGGGCTTCCACGTGGACCTCGGCGCGCTGCTGCCCGCCGACATGGTCGCGCTGCCCTTCGGCATGACCTTCGAGATCAGCGACGAGCTGCAGCTGCCGCTGCCCGAGGAGGTCGCCGACGAGGTCAGCCGCTTCCGCTCCGTGCTGGACCAGCTCGAGGTGGTTGAGGGCGCCGTCGCGGCGTTCGACGCGGCGAAGGCGCGCCTGGACGAGCGCCAGGCCGAGTCCCCTGAGCTGGCGGAGCTGCTGACCGAGCGCAACCTCGCCGAGGAGGCGCTCGCCGCCGCCCTGGCCGACCTCGAGGGTGCCGACGACGCGGTCGCCGATGCCGAGCGCGCGCTGGCTGACGCCGCCGAGGCGATCGCGCCGGCCGAGGCGCTGGTCGCGGCGGCCCAGGAGGACCTGGCCCGCGCCCAGGACGAGCTCGATGTCGCCGAAGACGCCGCCGCCGACAAGCAGGCGGACGTGAACGCGGCCGAAGCCGACGTGGAGGACGCCGAGGCCGCCGTCGACGCGATCGAGGCGGACATCGCGGCCGCCGAGGCCGACATCGACGCCATGGGGGCCGACATCGACGCGATCGAGGCCGAGATCGACGTGCTGCTGGCCGCCGCCGCGGCGGACCCGTTGAACGCGCCGGCCATCATGACCGATGTCGCCACGAAGCTGGTCGACATCGACGCGATCGAGGCCGACATCGACGCCCGCCGGGCCGACATCACCGCGCTGGAGGCGGACCTGGTCGACGGTGACGCCGAGGTCGACGCCGCCCAAGCGGTCCTGGACGCGGCCGAGGCCGCCTACGCGCCCTACGCCGAGGACGTGGCCACGGCGGAGGCCGCTCGCGAGGCCGCCGAGGAGTCCCTGGAGGACGCCGAGGACGACCTTGACGACGCCGAGGCCGACGAGATCTCCGCCGAGGCCGCCCTGGACGCCGCGAGCCGTGCGCTGGGCGCTGTCGAGGACGACGCGTCGGCGGCCCGCGATCGCTTCGCCGCCGCGGAGCTCGCCTACGACGCCGCCGCGGAGGCCGCCGCCGAGCTGGACCCCGAGATCGACCTGCTGCGTACCGAGGCCGTGGCGATGAAGGCCCGCATGGCGGCGACCTTCCTGGAGCTGAACGCTCGCCTGGCCGACCTGCCTGACCTGCTGAACATGCAGGAGAAGCTGCTCGATGCGCTGCAGGCGGTGCCGGTGTTCGCGATCGGCTCGCTGCGCATCGTGGGCGACGCCTCCGCCGACGCCGACGGCGCCAGCGCGGTGTCCGAGTGCGTGCTGTCCGCGGTCGAGGTGCTGGGACGCCCGCAGCCGATCACGACTTGCGCCGAGCTGGCCGCTGCGCAGGAGCAGATCGAGGCGGAGATCACCGAGTTCCTGTCGCTGATCGCCGGCAATGCGGTGCACGGGGTGTCGATCGTGGGGCCCGAGGCCGAGTTGAATGAGCGCGACGTCCCCGAAGAGGACGGTTTCACCGTGGCCGCCGTCCACACGACGCCGCTGCGGGTGGTCCTGCCCAAGGTCAACATCGGGATGGCCTGGGACGAGACGCACGAGCGGGTCGGTGAGATTGTGGACGAGCTGCTCAACGCCCGTCCTGACCTGCGCGCGATCCCCGAGTTCTCCGACGTGCCGCAGGCGCCGCTGAACGAGGTCGAGGTCCAGTCACTGGGTGTCGCCGCCCCGGGCCGGATCAGCGCACAGGGCGCGGGCACGTGGCGCATCGCCGACGGCGACGAGCCGCTGGCCGAGCAGCTGGAGGAGTTGGAGAACCAGAACAACCAGGAGCCTCCGGGAGCCCCGGTCGAGGGCGAGACCATGGGCGTGGAGGCCGAGCTCGGTGGCGCGGACAACGACGCGACCTACCGCCCCGCAGCCGATGAGAACGGTGGCTGCGTGGGCTGCGGCGGCGGCGGTGGTGGTGGCTGCACCACATGCGGCGGCGGTGGCGGCACCGGGACGGGCGGCGGTGGCGAGGGCGGCCGCAACGACGAGGCCCGCGTGGGCGGCACCATCCCCGACGGCGGTGCGGGGACCGGCGGCGCCGATGGTGCCACGGCCCCGGGTGCCGGTTCCGGCGAGGGCGCCGGCGGTGGCACGGGCAGCGGCAGCGACGGCGCCCTGCTCGGCTCGGACCTGCCGATGGCTGGCGTGGACCTGCCGCACACGGGCTCGGAGGCGATGGCCGGTCTGGCCGGCCTGCTGCTGCTGGGGCTGGGGGCGGGGCTGCGCCGCCGCCGTCCCTGATCCCAACCTGGCAGATTCCCCTCAACGTGGCGGATCGCGCTCATATATGAGCGCGATCCACCCAATTTCGGGTCGTTCGGGAAAACCCTCATCCCCGCTTTGACGCCGCCGACAGGTTCGCCGTAGGTTCGACAACCGGAGGCGGGAAACCGGGGGATGGCGGGCATGAGTGGGTTGGAAGCGCGCGGCGCGGGCCGCGACGCGGATGTGGTGATCGTCGGCGGCGGGATCGCCGGCGGCGCGCTGGCGACCGTGCTGGCCCGCGCCGGGCGATCGGTCGTGGTTCTGGAGCGAACGGCCACATACCGCGACAAGGTGCTCGGCGAATACCTCGTGCCCTGGGGCGTGAACGAGGCGCGACGCCTGGGTCTGTACGACACCATGGTGGCCGCCGGTGGCAACGTCATCACGCGCCTGATCCACTACGACGAGTGCTGGACGCCCGAGGAGGCCCGCCGCGAGGCCTGGCGCCTGGACGAACTGCTGCCGGGTGTCCCCGGATCGATGGGTGTCGGGCACCCGGCGCTGTGCGACGCCTTCGCCGCAACGGCGGCGGGAGCGGGGGCCCGCATCCTGCGCGGCGTGAGCGGCGTACATGTGACGGCCGGCGCTCGTCCGGTCGTGCGCTTCCACCACGACGGACGTGAGCAGGAACTGCACCCCTCCATCGTGGTGGCGGCCGACGGGCGCGACTCGTCGGTGCGGACGCAGACCGGCTTCGAAGTCCTCCAGACTCCCGTGCTCGGCTATGGCACCGGCCTGCTGGTGCGCGACGCGAAGCAGTGGCCGGAACAGGACGAGGTCATCGGCAACGAGGACGGCCGGCTGTTCTTCGTGTTCCCCCAGGGCTCAGGCCTCGTGCGGCTCTACCGCCTGGTGCTGCCGCACGAGCGGCCCCTGTTCGCCGGGCGCAACCGCACCGAGCGCTTCCTGGAGGAGTTCAAGCTCGACTCGGTGCCCGGGTCGGAGCATTTGTGGGAGGCGGAGCCGGCCGGGCCGTGCGTCACCTGGCCCATGCACGATGCGTGGGCGCGCCGACCGGTGACCGACGGGGTGGTGCTGATCGGCGACGCGGCCGGCTACACCAACCCGCTGATCGGCCAGGGGCTGTCGATGGCCCTGCGCGATGTCCGCCTTGTGGCCGAGACGCTGCTGGACGGAGGGCGCGAGCCCGACGCGTTCGAGGGCTACGTGCGTGAGCGCAAGGAGCGCCTGCGGCGGCTGCGGTTCTCCGTCGAGATGTTCGCGCGCTGGCGCTGTGTCATGGGCCCGGAGATGATTCAGCGGCGCCTGGAAGCCGATGATCTGATGCGGGCGGAGCCGCTGCTGGGGTCTTGGTTCGCGGGCCTGTTGATGGGCTCGGAGCTCATGCCGGCCGAGGCCTACACGGACGAGGTGCGCCAGCGCCTGTGGTTCACCGCCTGACCCGTCGAGGCGTATGCTTCGGTCCCCCTCACGCGATGACCGATCGGGAGCACCCGGTCACCGCGGCCGACGGAACCCGTGGGACCGATGAACGCTTCCGTGCCGCGCCTCGAGCTGCCTCCACGCGCCCAGAGCGCGAAGGCGGCGCGCGCCTTCGTTGCCGACACCCTCGCGGGGTGGGAGTGCGGCGCGCTGAGCGATGTCGCGGTGCTGCTCGTGAGCGAACTCGTGACCAATGCCCTGCTGCACGCCGGCACGACCATCGTGGTGGATTGCCGCATGCGCGAGGACGCGGTGCGCATCGGTGTCTCGGACGGGGTCGCGGCCAGCGGGGCCCGGCGTGGTTTCGCCGCGGATGCCACGACCGGGCGCGGACTGGTGATCGTCGAATCGCTCGCGGACGACTGGGGCGTCAGCCGCACTGAGCAGGGCAAGACGACGTGGTTCGACTTGCGCCTTCCCTTCGGCGGGGAGGGGTGACGCCCATGGCCGATCCGGACCCCGATCTGCGCACCGTCGTGCTCCTCGGCGTGCCGGTGGGCCTGTACCGGCAGGCGCAGGAGCGCCACGAGGAGCTCATGCGCGAGCTCGCCCTGGTCGACCTGTCCACCAGCGACCAGCTGCCGCGGCGCCTGCTCGACATGGTCGCGGAGCTGCGCCGCAGCTACGGCCGCTTCACCGAGGCGCAGCAGGGACACCTCGCCCAGGCCGTCGCGCGCGGCGACCAGACCATCGACCTGCACTTCTCGGTGCCCGCCTCGGTCGGCCGGGCGGCGGCCGACTTCCTCGCGGTGCTGGACGAGTCCGACGAGTTCTGCCGCAACGGCGACCTGCTGGCCCTGGACATCACGCCGTCGCTGTATCGCCTGCGTCACTGGTATTTCGAGCAGTTCATCGCCCAGATCGCGGGCGAGCCACCGACGCCCTGGCGCGAGACGGACGGCGCGCCCTAGCATCCTTCGGCGGAGATCGACACGAGCGCTGGCGCGGGCCGGCGAGGTGGGAGGCACCGATGGCGGGTCCGGTTCCGGGCGTCGAGCTGCGCAATCCGGAGCACGCGGTGGCGCGCGTGGAGCTGTGGCACTACGCCGGGCCGCTGGCCGCGCCGTTCCGGCCGAGCTGGATTCCCGGTTTCCCGCAGTACGAGAACCGCTGCACGCTCATCCGGGTGATCACACAGGGGGGCGTGGAGGGCTGGAGCGCAGGCCCGGCGATCACGCGCGAGCGCCAGGGCCTGGGCTACCTGATCGCGCCGTACCTGATCGGCGAGGACGCGGTCGACATCGACGGCATCCAGCAGCGCCTGCGCGAGGCGGGCTATCTCGGCTGGCGCAACTGGTGGATCGAGCCGGCGTTCTGGGACATCGCCGGCAAGATCGCGGGCAAGCCGGTGTGCGAACTGCTCGGCGGTGCGCCGCGCGAGGTCGGCGTGTACGCCTCGACCGGTGAGGTGCGCACCCCCGAGGCGGCGCTGGAGACCGCCGAGGCGCGCCTGGCCGACGGCTATCCCGCGATCAAGATCCGCGTGCACGAGGACGAGGAGCGTGACCTGGCGCAGGTGACCAAGGTCGCCCAGGGCATGGCCGGGCGCATCAAGGTCGGCGTCGACGCGAACCAGGCCTGGCGGGTCAGCGCGATCGCCGATGCCCCGCTGTGGGACCTCGACCGGGCCAAGCGCTTCGCCGACGCCTGCGCCGATCTCGGCGTCGGCTGGATCGAGGAGCCCCTGCCGATGGACGACTGGGACGCGCAGGCGGCGCTGTGCGCCTACTCGCGTGTGCCGATCAGCGGCGGGGAACTGCACAGCGCCGGCTACGCGGAGCTGGCGATGATGGTGGACCGCCGCTGTTACGACAAGTTCCAGCCCGACGCGATGTTCACCGGCGGCATCCAGCAGACCATGCGGCTGATCGACAAGGTCCGCGCGGCCGGCCTGTCCTACACCCCGCACACCTGGACCAACGGCGTGGGCTTTGCGGTGAACCTGCAGATCATGGCCGCCTCGGGCTTCGCCGACCGCGAACTGCTGGAGTTCCCCATCGACCTGCCGGGCTGGACGCCCGAGGGCCGCGACTCGATGCTCACCGAGCCGTTCCTGGCCCGTGACGGCAAGGTCGCGGTGCCCACGGCGCCGGGCCTGGGCATCGACATCGACCGTGGCATGCTGCGCCGCCACGGCAAGCGCTACTTCACGATGGACCGCAAGCGGCTGATCTGGTTCGCGCTGCGCGACCGGGGCATCAAGGCCAGCCGCGAGATCGACGCCGCCAAGAAGGCGCGCGCCTGAGACCTATCGGTCGATGCGCTGCCAGGTGCGGCCGCGATCGCCGGAGCGGTAGACGCCGACCTCCCGCAAGGCCGCGTACTGCGTCTCCCCGACGGTCAGGAATGCCGTCGGGGGGGCAGCCAGCATGCCGCGCGGGGTCCACGAGTAGCCCTGGTCGGCGCTGAGGAACACGGTGCCGTCCTCGGTGAGCGCCCACAGGCTGTCCGCCGACGGCCACGCGAACAGGTTGAGCGACGGCGCGGCGATGCGCTTCCACGAGCGCCCGCCGTCGCGGCTCTCCTGCACCTCCGGTAGGCCGACGCCGCCTTCCGGCACGGCGCGCACGAGCCGCGCGGCGTCCGCCGGGTGGACCGCGAAGTCGAGCACGCCGGGCTGCTCGGCCAGCCGCTCCCACTGCTGCAGATCGGTGCTGCGCAGCAGCCGCCCGCTCGACACCTCCCAGCCGTAGACCGCGCCGCCCTGCTCGGCCAGGCGCTTGAACGCCGCCTGGCCTTGCAGCGACTGCGCGCGCCAGGTGCGGCCGTCGTCGCTGCTGGCGATCAGGCCGAGCGGCTCGCCCGACGCGGACAGCCCGCTCGCGAGCAGGGTCCTGTCGCTGTGGCGCAGCACGGTGCTGAAGCGGTGGCGTGGCCCGCCGGCGCGCTCGGCGCCGTCCGGCCCAAGGCGCCACAGGCCGTCCTCGGTGGCGAGCAGCAGGCCGCGCCCCGCACGCGCGATGCCGTGCACCGTCGCGAAGACTGCTTTGCGTTCGTCGACCGTGGCCGAGGCGGTGGGGGAGGGCCGGTCCGTGGGCTCGTCAGATGGCTCGTCTGGGGCATCGTCCGTCGGCGGGGCGCTCGGCCCCGCGGCGGGGGTCGTCGCGGTGGGCTCGGGTGAGAAGGTCGGCACGGGCGGCCCGTCGTTGCCACGCGACAGGGCCAGGGCCGCCACGAGCCCGCCCGCGACCAGCACCGCGAAGACGGCGAGCCAGGCGGAGTCCCCGCCGCGCCCGTCCCGCCGCTCAGTCGCCATGTCGGCAGGAGTTGTACACCGTGTTCAGTCGAAGACGGCCGAGGCCCACTCCACGGCCTCGGTGTACAGGCGCGGCAGGTGATGTTCGGGCAGCCCGAGCGCCTGCGCGGCGGCGCTCACGTCGCCCCAGCGGCCGCGCTCGTAGGCGACCACCGCGTCGAGCACCTGGCGGGCGCGGTTGGGCTCGCCGAGCAGTGCCGCCGACACCTCGGGTGACAGCGGCACGCCGTCGAGCGCCGCGGTCATCGGAGCGTCCACGATGGCGTCCATCAGCGAGAACATGCCGAGCATGAAGCCGTCCAGCTCGTGCACGCCCGGCCCGGCCACCCCGATCCCGGCGAGCCCCTCGCACAGGCGGGCACGCAGCGCTGACATGATCGCCAGCTCCGAGGGCTTGCCCTCGGCCAGGCCGGACACCGACACCAGCATCACCCAGCGGTGCACCTGAGCCTGGCCGAGCAGCGCGAGCGCGTGGCCGACCGAGGCGATCCGCTGCTTCCAGCCGAAGCTGACCGAGTTGATGTAGCGCAGCAGCTTGTAGGACAGCGACACGTCGGTCTTGATGATGGTCTCGAGGCGGGCCAGGTCGATCTCCGGCTGGCTGGCCTCGGCGATGAGCTGGGTGTAGCTGGAGCGGTGCCCGCGCAGGTCGTGGCCGCGGTAGACGACCGGGCGGCTGAAGAAGTAGCCCTGGAAGTGCGTGCAGCCGAGCGCGACGCCCTCTTGGAAGTCCTCGACCGTCTCGACCTTCTCGGCCACCAGGGCGACGTTGTGGCGGCGCAGCGTGTTGACCAGGTCGCGGCGTTGCGACGCGTCGGTCAGCTCGAAGTCGATCTTCACGAAGTCCGCGAGCCCCAGCAGCGGCTCGAGCTCGGGGCGGTAGGTGAAGTCGTCGAGCGCGAGGCGGTAACCGAGGTCCTTCAAGCGGATGCAGGCGGCGACCACCTCGTCGTCGGCTTCGACGCTCTCGACGATCTCGATGACCGCGCCCTCGATCGGCAGCATCTCGGGCTGATCGCCGAGCAGTGCCTCGCGCGAGAAGTTGACGAATGCCGGCTTGCCGTGGGTGAGTACGTCCAGGCCGATGGACAGCATCGTGGAGCCGATGACCTGCGTGGACGCCAGATCGGGATCGACGCCGGGAAAGCCGTCCTGGACCCCGTCCCGGAACAGCAGCTCGTAGCCGTACACCCGCTGCTCGGCATCCAAGATGGGCTGCCGGGCCACGAAGACGTCCAAATTCTCGCCCTTCGACCGTCACGCCGCGACCCCCGGCGCTGGCTCCACGGTAACAGCCCCTCGCTCAGGTGACATCAGGAACATGGAATCGGTCATCGGGCAAAACGGGCGCGTCAGCGCGAGCGCCCACGGCGCGTACTGATGGGGAGGGCGCAGGGCGGGACGGACAGGCCAGGAGGCGGCGCGTGGAGGGGTTGCGGGTGAGGCGCGTGCTGTCGTGCCTGGGCGCCGCGCTCATGATCACCGTCACCGGCGCCGCCGCCGCGCCGGTCTGGGACGCCGGCGCCACGCCGGCCGCGGCGCAGGACGCCAATCCGGTCCGGGTGCGGGTCTCACCGGCGGTGAACGCGCTGGGCGGGCGCCCGATGGCGCCTGGGGAGGTCCTGTATCGCCCGGTCACCGTCCACAACGACGGCCCCACCGCCTTCACGTATCGGCTTTCTATGGTGATCGCAGCCGGTTCGGGCGCGCTGGCCGACCACCTCGTCGTGGAAGCCCGCGCGGCGGGTGGCTGCGAACCCGAGGAGTTCGCGCAGGCACCCATCGTCGCGGGTCCGGCGAGCATGGCGGCGCTGGGGGCGTCCGCGCCGCGTGCGGTGCCCGCCGGTGGCGCCGAACGGCTTTGCCTGCGCATCGCGCTGCCTGACGGGGTGCCGACCGCGCTCAACGGCGCCACGCTCGACGCGGTCCTACGCCTCGCGGCGCGCGAGCGCTAACCGCGCAGCAGCGTCTGCAGCGTTCGTCCCACCCCTTCGCTCACGACGTCCGCGCCGCCGATCAGGATGCCGTTGAGGCCGAAGCCGCGGACATAGTCCTGGGCCGCCTGCGGCAGCGTCGTGCCCGTCTGCCCCTCGACCGGCACGATGACCGCGCCCGTGGAGCCCGACAGCGCCGATGCCGACAGGGCGTGCGCGAAGCCGTCGGTGCGCCGCACGTTGACGGCGAGGACCGCCCCCGGCCGTGTGCCCTCGTGTTCCTGGAGCAGGGACTCCATCTCGGTCGCGATGGCCACGGCGGTTTCGGCCCGCCCGGCGCCGGACAGCCGCCGCCGCTGCGCCGCGGGCACGCCGCCGGCCTGGCCGGCCGCGTCGAGCACCGCGGGGGAAACCGCCGCGGATCCGCCCAGGGCGTACAGGCGGTCGGGCGCCAGGCGGCGCAGCGCGTCGGCCGTTGCGGGGTGCAGCGCCGACGGCGGGGTGAGCAGGATCGGCATGCCGAACCATGCCGCGAGCGACCCGCCCGCGACGGCGTCGGGCCATTGATCGGACCGGGCGAGCAGCACACCCCGCTGGCGCCGCAGGCCAAGGCGGGTGACTTCGTCCGCCACGGCGACAGCCGTCTGCTCGCGCGCGCTCCCGGCCAGGCGCCGCGGGACGAAGCCCTGGTCGCGCAGCTCCTGCTCGAGCGTGGCGGGCAGGGCCGCGGCGCCGCCGAGCAGGTACACGGTGGCGCCCGCGGGGAGGACGCGATCCAGTTCCACGCGGGTCACGGTGGCGAGGGGACCGGTCCGCGCGGTGAACAGCAGCGGCCCCACGCCGCTGCCCAGCGCGCTGCCCGCCAGCGCGTCGGCGAAGTCGTCCTCGCGTGCGAGCACCGCGTGGACCGCTTGCCCGGGGGTGAACACCGAGCGGGACACGGCGACGGCCTGCGAGGCGGGCGTGGTGATCGTCGTGCCGGCGGCCGACAGGCGCACGACCGTCGGCGGCGCCCACGGCTCTGCCGACTGGTCGACGGGGAAGACGGGATCGTCGGCCGGTGCGGCGATCGGCAGATCCGACGCCGCCAGTTCGAGCGCTTCGTCGAGCTGGATCAGCCCCCAGCCGGTGCCGTTGTCGCGGCCCTGCCGGCCGAGGTCCTTGGCCGTGCGTTCGAGCAGGGACTCGATCTGGGCGGCCGTCAGTTCCGGGCGCAGTCCCCGCAGGAGTGCCGCAGCACCCGCCACGTAGGGTGCGGCGTGCGAGGTCCCCGCCTCGCGCGCGTAGCCGCTGGTGCCGCGGCCGGTCGACAGGATCAGGCCCTGGACGCCGTCGTCGGTGTCGCCGCCGGGCGCGGCGACGTCGACGAACGGATTGCTGCTGGAATAGGAGGCCCGGGTGTCGTCCAGCCGCGTCGCCCCCACCGAGACCACGCCGTTGCACGAGGCCGGCACCATGGCGCGGCCCTCGCTGTTGTCCTCGGCTTCGCCGTTGCCGGCCGCGGCCACCACGAGCACGCCTGCCGCCGCCGCCTCGTCGATCAGTGACTGATAGGCGGCGGGGCAGCGGTCCGCGGGCCGCCCGAAGCTCAGGTTGATGACGTCCACGGGGCCGTCGGGATGGTGGATCGCGTAGCGCAGGCCCTCCAGGATCGCCGAGTCGGGCAGGCCGACACAGCCCACTTGGGGGGAGATGGCCGAGATGTCCACGAGCGAGACGTCCCACGCGACGCCGGTGATGCCCACGCCGTTGTCGCCACGCGCGCCGATGATCCCGCCCACGAAGGTCCCGTGGCCCAGCTCGCACGGGTCGTTGTCGGTGTGCAGGGGCCGCACGCGGGCCTCGCCGCCGGCGGTGCTCACCTGTTCGACGACGTTGGGCGCCAGATCGGGATGTGAGCCGAGCATGCCGCTGTCGATCACCGCGACGCGCACGTCGCCGCCGGTCGACACGTCCCAGCCGGCGGCCGCGCGCGTGCGGCGGTGCGCCCACTGCTCGGCGTACCGCGGATCGTCCGGTGTCCGCTGAAGGGTCGCCCGCCGCTCCCGCTCGACCGCCGTCACGCCCTCGAATCGGGCGAGCGCCGAGGCGGCGGCCTGCTCCAGGCCAGGCGGGACGCGGACACCGACTACGCGCGCGCCGATGGGCCGCGCTGCGAGCGGTCCCGTCACGCCCGGCAGTCCTCGCGCGATGCGCCCGGAGACGCCTGGCGCCTCCGGCCGGGCAAGGGTGACCAGCAATGCCCCCGGGAGTGCCCCTGGGAGTGCCTCCGGGAGTACCCCTGGGAGCCCTCCGCCGCCGGCCGGGGGATGCGGCGGGGCTGCAGTGGACACGCCGGGCAGGGCCGCGAGCACGGCGCACGACAACGCCACCGCCGCAACGATCCGCACCCTCGCCTCCCTCACACCGGCCGTGGTGGCTACCGGGCCGCTCTCTGGTGGGAGGGTAGGCGAGGCGTCGCGTGCTCGCACGCGCCGGGACGAGGATGGTTGGCGGGGCCTCGAACGGGGGACGCTTCATCGACCCGTGCGCGCTACAGTCGCGCGTGCGGGGCACGGCGTCGGCGGGGAGCGAGGCGGGAGGAGCGGTGGAAGACCAGCCGGATCCGCTGCGCGCGCTGCTGGCGGCCGCGCCGTTCGGCGTGGCGCTGGTCGACACCGAACTGCGTTACGTCGAGGTCAACGAGTACCTGGCCGGAGTGCACGGCCGTCCGGTCGCCGACCATCCGGGCCGGACGGTGCACGAGGTGGTCCCCGGCGTGGCCGAGGAACTCGAGCACCACGCCCGCGAGGTGCTCCGCACCGGCAGGCACACGCAGCAGGTGGCGCTGCGAGGCCAGGGTCCGCCCGGCGAGGAGCCGATCTGGCTCGTGAGCATGCATCCGGTCCACGGTCCTGACGGCGCGCTCGCTGGGGTTGGCGCGGTGGTGCTCGACGTCACGCCGCAGATACGCGCCGCGGAGGAGCGTGACCACGCCGAGCAGCGCCTGCGCCAGAGCGCGCAGCGACTCGAGCTCGCACTGCGGGCCGGCCACCTCGGGACGTGGGAGTGGTACATCGAGTCGGGAGTCGTGCGCTGGTCGGAGACGCTCGAGGCGATCTACGGCTTGCGTCCCGGCGAGTTCAAGGGGACCTACGAGGACTACGCCGCCCGGCTGCACCCTGACGAGCGGGAGGCCGTGCTGGCCCGTTCGCGCGCGGCTGCCGAGGCGCAGGCGATCATGCCCGACCTCGAGCACCGCATCGTCTGGCCGGATGGCACCGTGCGGTGGACGCTGGGATCCGGCGGGCCGCTGTTCGACGACCACGGCCGCATGATCGGGATGATGGGCCTGGCGCAGGACATCACCGAGCGCAAGACGGCGGAACTGGAAAGAGCCGCCCTGCTCGAGGCCGAGCGCACCGCCCGGGCCGAGGCCGAGGCCGCGCGGGAGCGCCTTGGCTTTTTGGCCCAGATCACCGCTGTGCTCGGCACGACCTTCGACGTGGACGAGCTGCTCGACAAGGTCATTAAGCTGGCGGTAGGCGAGTTCGCCGACGGCTGCTCGGTGGACCTGCTGGTGGACGGGGCGCTGCGGCGGGCGGTGCTGCACCACCGCGATCCTCATCAGGCGCAGCTGTACCGCGAGTTGCGCCGCCACTACCCGCCCAGGCCCGGTTCGGGCAATCCGCTGCTGCGCTCCATCGAGACCCAGGAGCCATGGTTGCTGCCGGTGGTCCCGATGGACCTGCTCGACGACTACGCCGAGGACGAGCGCCATCGCGCGATCCTGCAGGAGCTGCGGGTCGGCTCGGTCATGGTGGTGCCGCTCACGGGCCGCAACCAGGTCCTGGGCCTGCTGAGCTTCGTCTGCGAGCGTCGGGAGGCATACAACGCCGAGACGCTGGAGGTGGCGCGCGACATCGGCCGCCGCCTTGGCATGGCCATCGAGAACGCGCGCCTGTACCAGGAGCGCAGCCAGGGCGAGCGGCGCTTCCGCCGTCTGGCCGACACGCTCCAGGCGAGCCTGCTGCCGCCGCACCTTCCCCCGATCCCGGGCGTGGAGCTTGCCGCCGCGTATCGCCCGGCGGCCAAGGGCCTGGAGGTCGGCGGCGACTTCTACGACGTCTTCCCCCTACGGGACGACCAGTGGGGGATCGCCATGGGCGACGTTTGCGGCAAGGGGCCGGAGGCGGCGAGCTTGACCGCGTTCGCGCGGTACACCCTGCGCGCCGCGGCGGTGCAGCAGGAATGCCCGCGCGCGGCCGTCGCGCTGCTGAACAGCGCGATGGTGCGCGACGCCAAAGACGCCGACACGCGCTTTTTGACGCTGGCGTACGTGCGTGCCGCACTGACGCCCGGAGGCATCGCCGCCCGCCTGGTGCTGGCCGGCCATCCCCGTCCCCTGGTGCTGCGGGCGGAGGGCGCCGTGGAGGCGATCGGCGAGGCCGGAACGCTGCTCGGCGTGGTCGAGGACCCGGAACTGCACGAGGTGGAACTGCTGCTGCGCCCCGGTGACGCGGTGCTGCTCTACACCGACGGTGTGCCCGAGACGCGCAACGCCGATGACATGTTCGGCGAGGAGCGCCTGGCCGAGGTCGTCGCCGCCTGCGCCGGGCTGGAGCCGCA
>Ga0299913_10002751_pt1 | contig 14054 bp, 15 predicted proteins | sample RVTome_9_FD_201360 | JGI IMG/M metagenome (GOLD analysis project Ga0299913, IMG submission 201360) | Soil microbial communities from uranium-contaminated site in the Upper Colorado River Basin, Wyoming, United States - RVT155D38 (version 2) ... | reverse complement strand
CGTCCTCGACGACATCTACCAGACCGGCGGGAACATCCCCGTGCGGCTGAACACGCACGTCGTGTCGGCCACCGGCCTCGAGGACGAGCACTTCACGCTCGACGACATCCAGTTCGCGACCGATGTCCTGGCCCCCCAGGTCACCGCCGTCGTGGAGCGGGTCGAGTCGAAGGCGCTCGCCGCGATCCGTGGCACGACCGCCATCAAGCACTCGGTCTCGTTCGACGAGACGGCCGACCCGCACCTCGTTGCGGTCGAGGCCAAGCGCCTGATGGACTCCGAGAAGGTCGCGCCGTACTCCGGCCGGGTCTTCGTCGTGGGCAACGACATCGCCGCGCACTTCCGCGCGAGCGACCGTCTGAGCCTCTACGACTCGGTCGGCCTCGCGGGCACCCCCGCGCTGCGCGACGCGGTCATCGGCTCCCTGTCCGGCTCGCCGGTCGTGGAGCACAACGGGCTCGAGCCCGACGAGGGGTTCTACTTCCACGGCACGTCCTTCGTGCTGGCGAACGCGGCCCCCGACGTGCCCCGTGGCGCGGTGACCGGCAACTCCGGCATCTCGCGGCGTGGCGTCTCGGTCCGCTGGATCCAGGACTACGACTCCAACTACCTGCGCGACCGGAGCATCGTCTCCACCTTCATCGGTGTGAACGAGATCCGCGACGAGCGGGACGCGGACGGCAACTGGATCGTCGAGGAGGGCGAGTTCGACGCCGAGGAGCTCGCGGTCATGAAGAACAAGGACGGTTCCGCCGTCGTTCCCGTGGCCGTCGGCACCCGGAAGAACGTCCGGATCGTCAAGCTCACGTACACGGGCACCGCCTCGGTCCTGACCCCGTGATCTGAGCCCAGCAGCACCTGAGGGCCCCTCGCTTCGGCGGGGGGCCCTTTGCTGTCTAGTCCCCCCCTAGACGCCCACGCCCATGCGGTATAGGATGGGTAGGCTTGCCCGGCACGAGGTTGGGCCGCCGACAGAAGAGGTATGAAGTGAAGAAGAAGATCATCATCCCGATCATCGCCATGCTGGCCGTGATTCTCGGAGCCAGCGCAGCGTTCTCCGTTCCCCGGGTGTTTCCCGGTGGCGGTGGCACGTTCGACGCGGCGAAGGTCCGGGTCACCAACGACTACGGGACCCCGGGATCAGAGGCGGTCACCACCTCCTTCAAGGGGGCGACGGCGTTCGACGGGTTCTCGTGGGCGAGTTGTCCGAGCAATACCTACATCCACATCTCGGCGCAGTTCGACGTGCAGCGGATCAACGGTGGGACGAATCCCTCCGCAGTATTCATCGGAACGTTCGAGGTCAACGGTGTTGCTCAGACCGCTCCGAACGCCATCTTCCAGTCCTCGACCACTGGGGACAGGGCCACGGTCGGGTTCGAGTTCGTCTACTGGTGCGACGCGAACGGCGCCGGTGGCGACCCACTGACGCTGGACGTCGTCTACAAGGCGACCCACAACAACGCCTTCATCTTCCGTGGCGACAACTCCTCGATCACGTACGTGGAGTACAGCCAGGCCTCCTGACGCACCCTCGAAGTCCAACCTATCTAGGAGGCACCGTGAGAAAGAAGATTCTGCTCGCTCTTGCCGTCTGTCTGTCGGCCCTGATCCCGATCGGGATCACCGCCAGCCCGACCGCCGGGAGCTCGGCCGCAGCCGAGTTCAACCCTTTCTTCAACACGCCGGGCTGGTACTGGCAGGCCGTCTCTGGCAACAACACCGAGACGAAGTACCAGTACGACAACTACCCGATCCCGTGCAACACGACTCCGTCAGCGAAGGCGTGGCAGGTCCTCTGGGTCTACAAGGAGGGCGCGTCTCTGAGCATCCCGGCGGAGGCGTACGCCGCAGTCAAGCGAGCGAACTCGATCTTCGCCGCATCTGCTCGCAAGCAGGTTTCCACCTACGCACAGGTGAAGAACACATCGCGGTCGGTGCGCTGGGTCACCAACCCCGGCGCCGAGGGAGAGCTCGGCTGCTCGATCCGGTTTCATGCCGTGCAGGTCCCTGCCGCCATCTACACCGGCGACATGGGGTATCTGATCGACTACCTGACTGACGTCGTGGGCGCCGACCAGCCGAACCGGAAGTACCTGGCGATCAAGCAGACGAACACGGCGGCAGACGGTGGGACCGGTGGGTTCACCGGCTGTGACTACGACCTGAACCACCCGGGCCTCGACAATGCGGCGAACGGTACGGGCATCTCGCTTGTGTTCCGGATCGGCATCAAGAACGGAAATGGACACGTCGCCGCCCATGAGATGACCCACTGCATGGGCGCCATGAACACCGACCAGCCGCACTACAACAGCAAGAACCACGGCCATCCGACCGACTGTGGCGACCTGCTGTGCTACGGGTCGTTCGAGCCCGGGGAGACATGGAAGAACGGCTGCGGGACGGAATACCAGAACGACTCCGTCTTGGTCCCATTCGTCGACCGCCTGGACTGCAACCAGGACGACTACTGGGACCCCTTCGACGGTAGCGGGACCTGGGAGCAGACCCGGTGGAACGTCTACAAGTCGTCGTTCCTATGGGGCAATCCGTAGTCCTGCAGTACCCTCGAAGTCCAACCTATCTAGGAGGTACCGTGAGGAAGACCCTCGCACTCGCGTTCGCGCTCTGTATGGCGTTCGCCATCTTCACCATCCCGACCCCCGCGTCGGCCGACTCATCCTGGGGCACCGACTCGTCCTGGGGCACCAAACTGCGGCTCGGATGCTCCGGGCTCAACGTCAAGAGCGCGGACAAGATCTGGTCCAGGAACCTGTCGAAGTGGCGCTTCGTGGTCTACCTGACCTACAGGCGCTGCGCGTACGGGAATGTCGCGGAGTATTACGACTTGTCGATCATCCCCAAGTCCGACCCTCCATTCGGCTGCAACGGCGAGCTCATCGACGAGTGGCACGTCAACCCCAACGTGATCGGCAACTACAACCCCGGCACCCGGCATATCGACTGCAGTAGCAGCCAGGTGAAGTCGGCCCGCTGGGACCTGCATGACGAGTACGTCGGGTTCAACGCGCCGGACAACGAGCGTTGCATCGGCGCCCGCGTCCGGGTCGGCATCATCGGAAAGTCCGACCCCGAGTTCGGCCTTCCGTCCCTCTGCCTACCCCGCTGAGGTAGCGCGGGCCCCGGGGGTTGACAGATCCCCGGGGCCCTCTGCTATCGTAGGAGCAAGTTCCTCCCGGAGGCCCGGACGGTGATCCAGCGAAGTCCGGCCGGTGAGGACTTCTATGGTCCCTAGCTCATCAGGCAGAGCGCCCGGTTGTTACCCGGGGGGTGCCAGGTTCGAGACCTGGGGGGCCAGCGGAGATGAAGATCAGGTTCGCTGCACTCCCCGTGCGGACCTTCCGGTCAGATGCCGGACATCTCCACTCGCGCTGTTAGCTCAGTTGGTAGAGCACCTGACTCTTAATCAGGGTGTCGTTGGTTCGAGCCCAACACGGCGTACGGAGGGAAGATCGCGGTGTCGAGGCCGTGTCGTGTGGTTGCGCCCGCGCGGTAGCTCAGGGAGAGCGCCCTCAAGCGAGAGGTCGTCGGTTCGAGTCCGGCCCTGGTTCGCCAGGTAGCTCAGCGGCAGAGCACTCGTCTAGCCCAGGTAGCTCAGTTGGTAGAGCAGCGGTCTCCAAAGCCGCGAGTCGGAGGTTCGAGTCCTCCCCGGGGTGCGGCGGCAGTCGTCCATCGGTTCAATTCCGGTGCGGCCATGATGGATGTCGGGCGCGACTGCCGTTCGAGGGGGTGAATAGGCCTCGACGAGGGGTAGAACCGCATGTCGGAGACCCTCCGGACTCGGGTTCGATTCCCGGCACCTCCACGCCGAACAAGGGATTGTAGTAGGCAAGTTCCCGGGGGCAGACCAGAATCCCTGAGGGTCGCACCCAAGACACAGGCGGCCGATATCGGCCGTGCAAGCTGTTAGGTCCCCGGGCACTGTACCCTAGTGGTACCCGACACACTATCCCCAGGAGGGGCCATGCCCAAGACTGCACCCGACGGCGTCATGGATGCCGCACTCGACTACATCGATCAGGCCGACGTCCAACACGTCTGCTCGACCCTCGACGCGACCCCGACCTATGCGGAGATCGTCGCCGCATCGCTCGCCAGCGTTGCCATGGTCCCGAACACGGACTTCACGAAGGCGGACGGAACCACGTCGGGCAGGAAGATCACTGTCGCCGCGAAGAACGACGTCGCGGTGACCGCCAGCGGCGACGCGAGCCACCTGGCCCTGGTGACCGTCTCCGGCTCAGTGGTGCGTCTCGTCACGACCTGCACCACACAGACCCTGACCTCCGGCAACACGGTGAACATCCCGGCATGGAGCCACGAGATCGCTGACTCGGCGTAACCTCTCATGGCGGTAGAGACGCTCTACGCCACGGCTCTCACGTCTGGCGCTGTCGCCACCCCGGCCAACGCGCTTGGTGCGGCTAATGGCGTGTTCACGACCGACACGGGCAGCACGTCATGGACCGCCAGGTTCGCGATGGGCGACCCCGGTGGGAACTCCGCCAACGGTACGCATACCATTACCGTGCGGGCACGAAAGATATTGGGCCAGTCGGGCAACCCAACGATAGATAGTGTCGCCCTCTACCACGGCGGGACGCTGATTCAGCTACAGACGCTCACCCTCCCGTCCGTCACTTCCTCGCTATGGCAGGACAAGACGGCCACGTTCGGCGCATCCCAGTTCGTCGGGCTCAACCTGGCCGACGTGGAGTTTGAGGTCGTAACCACTGCGGCGGGCGGCTCCCCTAGCGCCCGCACGCCCGTGCAGATCGACTCGGTCGCATGGTCCGGCGACTTCACCACCAGCGAGGCGCCCATCGATCTTGCTCCGGCGGGATCAAGTCAAGGTCAGGCATCCGGCTCTCCGACCCTGACTCAGGTCCACGAACTCGCTCCTGCGGGGATCGGTCAGTCTCAAGTTTCCGAGTCTCCGACCCTGACCCAAGTCCATGTCCTGCAGATCGCCTCAAGCACCCAGGGGCAGACGACCACCTCCCCGACCGTGACTGAGGAGTCCGGGGCGCCCATCGATCTAGTGGCCGCCCCGAGCGTCCAGCAGCAGGCGACCTCTTCGCCGACCCTCGCCCAGGTCCACATCCTCGACGCGGACGGGACGAGTCAGGACCAGTCTTCGAGTGCGCCGACCCTCGCCCAGGTCCACATCCTCGACGCGGACGGGACGAGTCAGGACCAGTCTTCGAGTGCGCCGACCCTGACTCAGGTCCATGTTCTGCAGGTCGCCTCGAGCGGCCAGCAGCAGGAGTCGATCGCTCCGGCCCTGGCCCAGACTCACATCCTGTCGGCCAGTCCGAGCGGCCAGCAGCAGGCGTCAAGCGTGCCGACTCTCGCCCAGGTCCATGTTCTGCAGGTTGCCTCGAGCGGTCAGCAGCAGACCTCGGGCTCCCCGTCCTTGGGCAGCGCCGCCGGGAGCGTCGACCTCGAAGTCGCCGAATCCGGCCAGGAGCAGTCCACCGATGGGCCCATCCTGACCCAGGTCCACTCTCTGACCGTCCAGTCGAGCTCCCAGAGCCAGGTGACCGAGAGCCTCACCCTGGCTCAGGTGTACCAACTTTCCGTCGACTCCACGGTTCAGTCACAAGCCACCCTTATCGCCACCCTGACCCAGGTCCACGAGCTCGAGGTGTTCGACTCGAGCCAGGCCATGACATCTACGAATGTCACATGGCAGGGCACTGTTCAAGTGGTCACCGGTAACAACCTGACGGCCCGCACCATTCGGCGAATCAGCAGGGCTGTTACCATTACAGAGAACAGACTGAGTGCGGTGACGGAGGAATGATGAAGACCGGAGATCTCGAGCCGACCTGGCAGATCGCAGTCACCACCGACGTCGAAACCGACCTGGATCTCGTCTCCTCGTGGCGCATCGTCGCATCGCTGAACGACGTCGTTCTGTTCACCGACACCGCACCGGTGGTCATGGTGGACCCAGAGTCCACGAATTCCGCCGTCCTGGAACACACATGGGTCGCAGGCGAGACTGACGACAGCGGTCTGGTCATCGCAGAGGTGGTCGCGGTGTGGCCCAACGGCAACGAACAGACGTTCCCGAGCGACAACAGCTATGCCACGTTGCGCCTGTGGCCCAGTCTCGACTGACTGATAGACTGATCCAATGGCAAACCTGCTCACTATCCCAACCCTAGCCAAGTGGACCCAGTCCGACGAGGCTGAGGTGATTGCCGACCCATTCGCGCTGGACCTGATCGCCAAGGTGTCCGCGCTGATCTGCTTCCTGGGCGGCCATGACGGCACGAAGGTCGACGCAGACGATGTCGAGATCCCCGAGTGGGACCTTGCAACCGGTCCGCAGCAGGCTCCGATCGACGTCCAGATGGTGGCCCTGCAGGTCATCAAGCGCTCGTACGAGAACCCCGGCCAAGTGCTACAGGAAGGCAGCATCGGCCCACTGGGCGGCGACCGCGTCGCCGACACCCAGGCGCTGTTCATGGACTTCACCGAACGCGAGCGCGACACGGTCACGAAGTACAACATCGACGGCGACCCGACTCCGGACGCGAACGACGGTGGCGAGGTCTTCGTGCTCCCGACTACGCGCGGCGACGAGACCACCCTGCAACAGACATCCCCGCTGTACATGGGTGACGACCAGCAGATCAACCTCGAGAGCTCGGCCGATCCGCGCGAGTGGATGATCCCCCTGTTCAACCCGGGCGACCCTGGCGACGACTCGAACTACCTGTGAGCGTGTAAACGTGGCGAAGAGTATCGGGTCGAAGACCATCACCGTCATCCGGCAGCCGAAGGTTGACCGGCTCGACGACGCGCCCGAAGGTAGCCCTCCCGAGCACGACATCGAGGGTTGCGCCGTGGTGCCCCGGACCTCGTTCGAGCAGGAGCGGGGATGGGTGATCGTCCAGGGCCGCATGGTCGTCGCCCCCTTCGGTGCTGACGTCCTGGCGACCGACCGTGTCAAGATCAAGGACGAGACCGAGATCTGGGAGGTTGACGGCGAGCCCGGCGACTACGAGAACAAGAAGGGCCGTGGCAAGGCCACGATCCTCTACCTCAAGCGCCAGGGGTCCTGATGTCCTTCGAGGGAATCGAGCACCCGATCACCGCGACGACCGTCAGGTTTGCGCCCGGTCAGCATGCTCGTTACGTGCCGAACCACCGGAGCATGCGAGCGTTCCTCAAGAGCGACCAGATGCGCGACGTGACCGAGGAGGTGGCCGAAGATATCGCCGCCGCCGCTGCTGCCGCGACCCCATCCTCGAAGGCTGGCGCCAAGACCCACACCGGCCTGCACGCCGCAGTCAAGGCTGGCTTCAAGGTGAAGCGACAGGCTGGCCTCATGAAGGTCGACGGGAACCTTCGCGTCCGGGTCGATGTCGTCAACGATGTCGATGGGGCCGCCCTGATCGAGTTCGGCGGTCGCGGCCTCAAGAGGCGTCGCATGCTGGGTCGTGCGGGAGCCAGGGTTCATGGCGGAACGTTCAAGCCCGAAGGGGGTCCGGAGTGACCACGCAACCGTTCGCCATGGTCGAGAAGGCCCTGCGGGAGCTCGTCGAGGCGAAGTACGTACCGGCCGCCGGGAACGTGGGTGGCGACCCGTCGTTCGATCCGGCGACCGTCGACCTGTTCGTCGAGATCACCCTGATCCATGGGCAGACGGACCAGATCGACGGCGAGTGGACCGTCGACGTCGACACCTATGGTCGGTCGTACAACACGGCCATGGGGCACGCCCTGGGCCTCGAGGCCGCCCTGATCGGACCTCGCCACGTCACCTCCGTGATGCGTCTGGACAACGTCTACCAGAACGAAGCCCCCTCCGAGCGCCCCTGGGACGATGACGGCGTCTTCAAGATCGGTGCGACCTACGTCATGACGGCTCGGAGGACTTCGTGACCGAAGCCTTCGAGAAGACCGCGCGCAACGTACTCGCCGACGCGCGGCGCTTCAAGATCCGCTGGGCGGCCAAGCTGCTGTTCGTGATCCTGGTAGCGGTCGGCATGATCGCTATCGCGGGCGCCACCTTCGTGAACATGAAGGCGGGCCAGGCACGTCAGGAGGCCATCAACTCGATCAAGGGTCTATGTGAAGACGGCGTGATCGACTGCACTGGTCGGCCCGGACTTCCGGGACCTGAGGGCAGGACCGGTGGAACCATAATCGATATCGACTGCTCGAACAAGCAGTTCGTCTTCAAGATGACCACCGGGGTGTCGTTCACCGTCGGAGACTGTGTTGCCGAGCGGGGTGCTCGCGGGCCTGAGGGTGCTCGCGGACCCCAGGGCGCTCGTGGTCCTCAGGGCGCGACGGGCGCTCGCGGCCCGCAGGGCGTACGGGGCCTTCGAGGCTTCCGTGGGCCTGGGGGTCCCAGAGGTCCCAAGGGTCCTCCGATCAGTTCCCCATGCGTTCCTCACTGCCCCTGACGCACGAGTTCGGCCCGATCTCAGCAGACTGCCTCATCGGCCGTCTACCATGGACTCAAGGCAGCCTCCTGTGGCTGCAGCCATACCGCAGACCTAGGAGGCAAACCTCGTGGCTGATTACGAAGCCCTCAAGAACAAGCAGACCGAGCTCATCCGGAAGGCCCTCGACGGGTCCGTCTTCGTCGCGGACGTGACGGCTGACCCCATCGCGGCCCTGACCACCTACACGGCCGGTCCCCCGGTCGTCATCGACCTGACCCCGCTCCCGACCGACTGGGACGACCTGGGATGGCTGACCAGCGATGGCGCCCAGTTCTCCCGCGACGTCTCGGCGTCCGAAGTCACCTCGTGGGGCTCCGTGTCCCCGACCCGGACGGACATCACCGCCGACACGACCACGCTGGCGGTGACCGCGCAGGAGACCAAGCTGCTCACGATCGGCATGGCGACCGGTGCCGACCTGTCCGCCATCGAGGCCGCGTTCCAGACCGGCGAGGTCTCGATCGCCAAGCCCGGCCGCCCGAGGTCCAAGCACTACCGCGTGCTGTCCCTGGCCGTCGACCAGGGTGACGCCGGTGAGATCTACCTCGGCCGGTTCCTGCCGCGCGCGAAGGTCACCGGCTACTCGGAGCAGTCCCACGGCGGCGGCGACGAGCCGATCTCGTGGGGCGTCACCTTCACCGGCGAGGAGGACAGCGACCTCGGCTACTCGGAGCGCTGGCTCTTCGGCGGTCCCGGCTGGCTCGCCCTGCTGACCGACATGGGAATCACTCAGGCCGTCGCCTGATCCGTTCCCATAAACTCCCCTGTTCCGCAGATCGCGGAACAGGGGAGTTTCCGGTTTCGCACACTATAGGATTCATGCTATCCTCGTGGCATGAGCCAATACGAAGCAGGAACCTACGTGAAGGGCGATGACGAGCGCGTCGCCAAGAACGCCTCCCAGGCTGTCGCCCTGACCTTCCAGGGCTTCAAGCTCAAGGTCGAGGACAAGACCACGGACGAGGTCAAGCCGTCCGTGGTCACCGAGGCCCCCACCTTCGACGACGACGACTTCTGAGGAGCCACCCACCATGACCGACGACAACGTGATCAACCTGCCCGAGCCGGGCGTCATCCTGGACCTGGACGCCGAAGAGCGTCCCGCCAGTGAGATCAAGCCGCCCTTCATCGTGAAGGTCGGTGGCCGCAACGTGACGTTCGCCGACCCGGCCGACATCGACTGGCGCGAACTCGCCACCGTCTCAATCCCCGCCGACCTGCTCCGGGTCTCCCTGTCGAAGGAAGACCTCAAGCACCTGCAGGGCTTGAACCTCAACGCGTGGAAGTTCAACAAGCTCATGGAGGACTACTACGACCACTACGACCTCGAGGACCGGATCCGCGACGCCAAGCGCCAGGCGCAGTTCGCCGGACTCTGATCCCAACGGCGGCGCCCCCGTCCCGGTGAGACTGGTTCTCTAGGGTCGGGGGCGTCTACCATTGACAGGTAATGTCCGGAAGGGGAAGCTATCTGTGAAGAGCATCGACTTCCTCGAGCACGGCGGCGCCACCGGCGCATCACCCTTCGCCATTCGTGTAAACGGTGAGATCATCTCGCTGCCGGACCCCCGATCCAAGCACTACCAGTGGGTCCTGCTGGCACTCCATATCGGACACGTCCCCGGGATCCCGTTCGGCATCCCCGACTGGCAACGCCGCCTCGCCTTCGAGCGCTGGTGCGCCGCCTGGGACCTGCCGGACATCGCGAACGCGAAGCGCCTGGCCTACCTCGTAGACCATTACCGCCCGGCCATCTCCAACGACCTGCGCGTCTACGCGAACACCGACCTCGGCGACCTCTGGCGCGCTCGCCGATGGACGCTGCTGCTCGATGTGATCGACCGCCTCCCCGCCCATTCCTGGTACTCCTCCTCAGTCGCCATGGATGAGGAGCATGCGAGGATGATGGCCGAGGCTCTGGAAGCCCGGAGTGGTGACGCGGTGGATGAAAGGGGCCCAGCGCTGACGACATGGACCCCAGAGGTGTCGATGCTGACCAACGTCCTCGACGCCGTGCGTGGCGTCCAGCATGCGGTCTACGCCGCCCAGCACGGCAAGAAGGCTGGCGAGCCGCCCAAGCCTGCACCTCGACCGATCACGGCCCTTGAGAGGGCGATGAAGACCGCGTCATTCAACCGGCGCAAGGCCGCCCATGACGCCCTGGTCGCGCGCATACTCCCCCACAAGAAGTCTGTCAAGGCCTAGTCTCAGCCGCTGATACACTAGAGCCTATGGCGGCGGCGAAGCGGTATTCGGCTGGCGCGATCTTCCTACAGGTCGTGCCTGTCTTCAAGAACGTCCAGCGCGCCATCGAGGCTGAGGCCGAGAACATCGACCGGGCCCTCGGGGACCGGATGGAGAAGTCCGGCGACAAGGCCGGTCAGCGAGCCGGTAGGGCAGCCTCGAAGAGCATGAACGAGGAGCTTACCAAGGGCTCCAAGCAGATCTCCGAGGACATGGAGCGTGAGCTTCGCAAGAGCGTCGACGGCATGAACAGGGCCCTCGGGGACGTAAACACCAGGAACCTCGGCAAGAAGCTTCGCGGCGAAGTCAAGGGCATGCGCGCCGAGCTCGAGTCGCTCAACGACGTCGACCTCAAGATCGACGACAACGTCGACAAGGTGGCCGCGAAGGTCACTGCCCTGCGCGCCCAGATCGAGGACATGCGGAAGCGCTCGAAGATCTTCTTCGACACCGACGGTCTCCCTGGGGTGTACCGCGCAATCGCTCAGGTCGAGGCTGCCGTCAAGGGCATCGACGGCACCGTGAAGCTCGAGGTCGACGACCGGCGAATCGGTCAGTTCGAGCGGTCGATGAAGAGGGCCATGGCCTCCGCCTCCAAGGCGATCGGTGACGGCCCGAACAAGGATCTCCGACGCCTCCGCGACGAACTCGACTACCTTGGCAAGCTCAGGGTCGGCATCGACATCGGCGGAGAGCGACTTCGCCATGAGGTCCGCGAGATCATGGCAGAACTCGACCAGCTTTCACGCACGACCGCCGACCCTCAGGTCAGGGTCGACTCCGGCAGGTCGTTCGCCGAACTCGCCCTGACCGAGGCCGCCCTGGATCGTATCGACCATCGACGCGCGACGGCTCACGTCAGGGTCGAGGGAGCCGGGCGCGCGAGCCGCGACGCCGACGCTGCGTCCAACTCGTTCCGTTCGTTCAACATCATCCTGCTCGCCGTCGCGGGCGCTGGCCCGGCCCTGATCCCGGTCCTCGGCGCCATCGCTGGCGGGCTCCTCGCGATCGGCCCGGCCGCTGCCGTCGCAACCGCTGGTCTGGCGTCGATACTGATCGGCTTCTCCGGCATCGGGGACGCCCTGACCGCCCTACAGGCTCGTGATGATCAGGCCGGGATGCAGGCCGGAAAGACTGCGAAGGCCTACCAAGACGGCGCACGGGCGCAGGAGGATGCAGCCCGTCGCGTCGCCGACGCGCGCCGCGCCGCAGCGGAGGCCGTCGAGGACGCCCTGGACCGTCAGCGCGATGCCCAGGAGGCCTACAAGGACTCGATCGACGACGTACGCGAGGCCGAGAAGGCTCTTCGCGAAGCTCGCCGCGAGGCCGCCGGTCAGGGCGACGACATTGGGGACCGCATCAAGGACAACCAACTCGCTCGCGACCAGGGCCTGCTGGATGTCTTCAACGCGACCGTGGCCTACAACTCGCTGCTGGCCGACGGATCTGCGACCAACGCCGAGAAGGAGCAGGCTCGCATCAACCTCGAGCAGTCTCGCCGGGCTCTCGAGGAACTTCGTGAGGAGCAGAAGGAGCTCGCGAAGGAGAAGAAGAAGTGGGACAAGGATGGTGTAAACGGCACAGAAGAGGTGAAGTCCGCACAGGACGACCTGACTGACGCCATCGACGCCCAACGCGACGCCTATGAGGACCTGCAGGACGCCGCAGAGGCGGTCGACGAGGCGCGCGCGGACGGTGCTCGCGCTGTCGCTGACGCAATGCGCGGGCAACGGGACGCTGCTCGCGGCGTCGCCGACGCGCTCGAGGGGATCACCGCCCAGCAGAACAACGTGGACAACGCCTTCGACAAGCTCGGGCCCGCTGGCCGTCGCTTCGCCCTGTTCCTGTATGCGCTCCGTGGTGACTTCTACGCGTTCCGGGACGACATTCAGAAGGTCCTGCTCCCGGCCGTGCAGGAGGCCATCGAGGGCTTCTTCGCGTCCAGGTCCGGCTCGACACTTCGGAAGGTGATGATCGACCTTGCCGAGGGATTCGGGCAGTTCGTGAAGGCGCTGTCCCGATCCTTCCAGGGCCCCGTCTGGCTCAAGTTCTTCGAGACCCTTGGCCGCCTCGGGCCCGATATTCAGAAGGCATATGGTCGAGCCTTCATCAAGTTCCTCGAGGCCATGGCTTCGCTGATGACCACGGCGGCGCCGTTCGCCCTCAGGTTCGCAGAGGGTCTGGCGAACATGATGACCGCGTTCGCCGATTGGGCCAAGGGCAAGAAGGGCTCCGAAGGCCTGCAGCGCTTCATGGACTACGTCAAGCAGGTCGCGCCCGATGTACTCAAGTTCATCGGCGCCCTGGCTACCGCCCTGACGGCCACGCTCATCGCACTCGCCCCGTACGGAGACGTGGTCCTGGGCATCCTGACCGACCTCCTCGACTTCATCACCGCCATGGACCCGAAGACGCTCGGAGTGATCGCGACCGGTCTACTGATCGTCATCACCGCATCCCAGATGGCGTTCGCCATGATGAACCTGATCAACGCCTCGGTCGCCCTGTTCGCTGGTGGCGTCGCCGGAACCATCGGCCTGATCGCGCTCCTCCTGGTCGGCCTGGGGCTCGCCTTCGCCTACCTGTGGAAGACCAACGAGGACTTCCGGGACGGCGTCAAGAAGGTCTGGAAGGTCGTCTCCGAGGCCGTCGAGAAGGCCTGGGAGGACTCGATCAAGCCCGCCCTCGAGGAGCTCTGGGTCGCCCTCGAGGACCTCTGGAAGGACGTCCTCGAGCCGTTCTTCAAGTGGCTGGGCCCAGTGCTCCTCTGGCTGGCCGAGAAGCTCATCCCCCTGCTCGCCAAGGCGTGGTCCCTGCAGATCCGCCTCCTCGCGTTCCAGATCAAGTTCATCCTGATCCCCGTGATCAAGGCGATAGCCGCCGTCGTGAAGTGGCTGTGGCACAACATCTTCAAGCCCAGCATGAAGGACATCCGACTGTCCTGGGAGAAGATGGTGAAGGCCATGAAGTGGGCCTGGGAGCACGTCCTCAAGCCCGTCTGGAACGCGGTGTCCAAGGCCGCCGCCTGGCTGTGGAAGAAGGGAATCAAGCCCCCGATCGACTCGATCAAGGACGGCTGGGGCGACCTCATGGGCGCCATGAAGTGGGCCTGGGACCGCGTCCTCAAGCCCGTCTTCGACTTCATCGTCCAGAAGGCTCTCCCGAAGCTCAAGAGCGCGTTCGAGACCGCTGTCGACTTCATCGGCAGGATGTGGAACGGCCTCAAGAGGCTGGTCGGTCAGCCGATCGAGTTCATCGTCAACACGGTCATCCGTGACGGCCTGATCGCTGGCTTCAACAAGGTTGCCGGATGGGTCG
>Ga0299913_10002750_pt1 | contig 14056 bp, 13 predicted proteins | sample RVTome_9_FD_201360 | JGI IMG/M metagenome (GOLD analysis project Ga0299913, IMG submission 201360) | Soil microbial communities from uranium-contaminated site in the Upper Colorado River Basin, Wyoming, United States - RVT155D38 (version 2) ... | reverse complement strand
TCCTCGCCAAGGACGGAACCGTGAAAGTGACCGACTTCGGGATCGCCCGGGCATGGGACGACAGCCAGGAGCTGACCCGGACCGGCGCAGTGATCGGCACCGCCACCTACTTCAGCCCGGAGCAGGCGCAGGGCGCGGCCGCCGATGCCCGCAGCGATGTCTACTCCCTGGGCGTGGTGCTCTATGAGATGCTCACCGGGCGCCCTCCATACACCGGTGACAGCCCGATGTCGGTTGCCTTCCAGCATGTGTCCACCGAGGCTCCGACACCCACCTCGCTCAACCCCGACGTTCCCCCATCCCTCGATGCCGTGGTGACCAAGGCGATGCGGAAGGATCCGACTGCCCGTTATCAGACCGCCGACGAGATGCGCTCCGATCTGCTGTCGGTGCTCAGGGGGGAAGAGGTGGGAATGCCGGCCCCGGTGCCCGTGGTCGCTCCGGCGGGCGGGGACAGCTCGACCCGGATCATGTCGACGGCCGCAGTGCCTCCGGCCACGGTCCCACCCGACGAGGTCTATCGGGAGCTCGAGGAAGAGCCCTCGTCGCAGATGCCATTCATCCTCACCGCCACCGGGCTGCTCGTCGCCCTCGGAATCCTGATCTTCGTGTTGTTCCAGCTGGCGGGCGGGGGCGGGGAAGAAGAGGTCATGGTCGAGGTGCCCAACGTGACCGGACTGCCCCAAGCGGAAGCCCTGACCCGCCTGCAGCAAGATGGATTCGAGGTGCGGAGCTTCTTCGAGCCGAGCGACACGGTCGAGGTGGGCAACGTGATCCGGACCAACCCCGCATTCGGCACCGAGGTCCCGGAGGGCTCGACCATCGAGATGTTCGTCTCGTCCGGGCCCGAGGAGTTCCCGGTGCCGCCTGTGGTGGGCCAGACCCGCGAGGAAGCAGAACGTCTGATCACCGCAGCAGGGCTCACTGTTGGTCAGGTCACCCAACGCGCCGACGCCAACTTCGCCGAAGGAATCGTCATCGAACAGGCGCCATCGGCAGGGGTCAGGGTCGGCGCCGACGCCCCGGTCAACCTGGTGGTCTCCACCGGGCCCGAGTTGGTGATCGTCCCCAACCTGGTCGGGCTGAGCGAACGCGACGCCACCGCACAGCTCCAGGCGCTGGGCCTGCTGGTCAGAGTGGTGGACGAGTACTCCGACGAGGTGGACCCGGACCTCGTGATCCGGACCGATCCGGTCGCCGACACCGAGGTTCAGTTGGGAGACACGGTTCTGATCGTCGTTTCTCTGGGCCCGGCCCCGGTCGAAGTCCCCGACCTCCTTGGATTGAATCAGGCGCAGGCCGAGGCGGCCCTGGAGCAACGGGGGCTGCTCATGGTCGCCTCCACCCAGCAGGTGGCGGACTCCTCCCAGCACGGACGGGTGATCGACCAGGACCCGAATCCGGGCGACACGCTGTTCCCCGGGGACTCTGTCGACGTGGTCTTCGGGGAGTTCATTCCCCCGACCACCACGACCACCGCGCCGACCACCACCACCACGACGACCACTCCACCGACGACGTCGGGCTGAGCTACCGGTAATTGGTGGTCATCAGGAAGCCACCGGCGATGGCGACCAGACCGCCGACGAGGACCAGCTGGTTCCAGTCGAAGACGAAGCGGAGCAGGACGAGGATCACGCCCAGCACCATGAGCCCGGCCATGACGGCCACGTACCAGGTGGGGCTGGGATCCTTGGCCCTTTCGGCAGCCTGAGCCGCGCTGGCCGATACCGGTGGGTTCTTTGGTTTGCGTCGCTTCGACTCGGGCACGTGAAGCGAGCGTAGTCGGCGCAGCAAGAGCAGAACGCCGAGTTACACGGGTGTAGTTCTCCACATCCTGTGGGCAACTCTCGGGAAAACTACATGCTTGTGATTCGATACAAAGATCACGGAACCGGGATCATGTCCTCCCGGCAATGCCGCGGCGGCTTGTCCTCGGCCAGGTTCACCGCGGTCATGGTCAGCTCCGCCCCGCATACGGTGCATCGATAGCCCTGGTCGACGGTGACCACGTCGTCGGGATCCACCTCCGGTGGCGGAGTCGAGAGCATCCGGATCACGGCCAGCGCCCCCCGCCAGATGAGATAGCCCAGGGCAAGCGCGATGACCACATCGAAGACGGTGCTGCCGGTCATGTGCTCAAAGTACCAAGCAATTACTAATCGGGAACCACCGCGATCGCCTGCAACTCCAGAACCAGCCGGGGGTCGGTGGCCAACCTCACCACTTCAACCGTGGTGCTGGCAGCCCGGTGCTCCCCGAGATGCTCGACCATCACCCGGTTGATCGCGTCCTGGTTCAGATCAATGTCGACGATGAACCGGATCAACTGGACGATCGAAACGAAGTCGGCCCCGGATGCGGTCAGGACCGCGCCCAGGTTCTGCATCGTCATCTCCGCCTGCAGCGCGGGGTCGTCCGGTATCTGCTCGAACTCAGCTGGATCGTGTGGATGGGAGTGGTAGACCGGGGCCGCGGTCACTCCGGAGACGAAGACCAGGGAGCCGCCGCGCACCTTGATCGCCGGGGTGTAAGGCATGTTCCAGCGCGGGTCGTTGCCCTCGACATGTATCGATTCGATCTGCATCCTTGCTCCTCGCAACTAGCCCGGCACCCTAACCCTCTCCGTTTCGGTCGGATGAGTGGCATTACACACCGGTGTCGATCCCCCCGCCTCGCTTAAGTAGGGCTGCACGTTCCCGCCAAAGTGTGTAGCTTCACTGAACACTGACGATCATCGAGCGTTCGACCGGACGCAGGAGGAGAATCCGATGAGACCACGCAGGAGTCTGACCTACCTGACCTTGATCACAGCCTTGGCCTTGATCGTCGCCGCCTGTGGCGACGACGAAGGCGGGGCCACGACCACCCTGGGCACCGGCACCACCATGGCGCCGTCGACCACGCAGGCGGGGACCGACACCACGGCCGGCACCGACACGACAGCCGCCAGTGGTGAGCCGATCCGGGTGGGCAGCACCCTTGCCTTGACCGGTGTCTTCGCACCCACCGCCGCCATCCACAAGGCCACCGGAGAGGTTTTCGTGGAGAGGATCAACGCGTCTGGCGGGCTGCTCGGTCGTCCCATCGAGTGGATCCTGCTCGACGACGAGTCGGCACCGGACCTGGCCGCGGCCGCCTACGAGCGTCTGATCACCGAGGACGAGGTCGACTTGGTGCTCGGCCCCTACGGGACCGGGAACATCACCGCGGCGATGGCGGTGGCTCAGCGGTACGGGTATGTGTTCCCCCATCACACCGCCAGCCTCACCTATGCCTACACCTACGAGTGTCACTTCAGCTCGTGGTCGACCGGGCTCCATCCCAACATCACCAACCCCAACCTCCTCTACGACTCCCTGGAGTCGACCGGGACCCCACCGGAGACGATCGGGTTCGTGGTCAACGAGTTTCCGGGCACGCAGTTCATCTCCTACGGACAGCCCGACACCGATGAGGGTGGAGCGGTGACGGAAGCCGAGAAGCGGGGCTGGGAGGTGGTTCTCGATGTCGCCTACCCGATCGCGACCTCGGACTGGGGGCCGTTGGCGGCTCAGGTGCGCGATGCCGACCCCGACTTTCTCTACATTGCCGGACTGGGTGTGGATGCCCCCAACCTGATCACCGCCATGCAGGCGATCGACTACAGCCCGGACGGCATGTTCGTGCAGTGGCCGGCGCCAGGGCCGCTTCTGACCACCGAAGGAGCCGACGGGATCATGTCGGTGACCATCTTCGAGGAGCACCCACCGTTCACCGACGACCCCGAGGCGGTCGAGGTGGCCGGCATGATCGACGCCGCCCTCACCGAATCGGGGGTGCCTTACGCCAAGGTGGAGACCCAGGCCGCCGCCTCGTGGACCGCCTGGGAGTACCTGCAGCAGGCCGCGGAAGGGGCGGGAAGCCTCGATCAGCAAGCCATGTGCGACTACCTGATCGAGAATGGGGCCCAGACCCTGTTCCACGGGGACATCGAGTTCTTCCCCGACCAGCAGAACTACTTCGAGGACCTGTCCAAGATCAAGCAGGTCCAGGACGGTGAGTGGTACACGGTGTATCCCGAGGAGTTCGCCGCCCCCGACCGATCCGTCGTGTTCAGCCCCGGGGGTTGATCCGCAGAGCTATCCCGCCCGGCTCCGGCCGGGCGGGATAGCCTCGAATCGCAAACCAGGGAAGGGTCAGTTGGAACTACTCGCGCAAGGAATCGTCTCCGGGATCCTGGCGGGCGGTCTCTATGCGCTGATGTCGATCGGGATCTCCCTCTCCTGGGGGGCCCTCAAGATCATCAACCTGGCCCATTTCGCTTTTGTCCTGTTCAGCGCGTACATCGTCTATCAGCTGACGGTGAGCTTCGAGATCGACCCGCTGCTCATGGTCCTGGTCGTGGTACCGCTCTTCTTCCTGGTCGGGGTGCTGGTCCAGATGTTCTTCCATCTGGCCAAGGTCGACGAGTTCAAGTCCCTGATCGTCACGTTCGGGCTCTTCATCATCCTCCAGAGCCTCATGCAGACCATCTGGAGCGCAGATTTCCGCCGCATCGGCCCCGCCCTCAACACCTACGAGACCGAGTCGTTCTTCATCGGGGGCATCGCCTTTCAACTCCCCCAACTCGCCGCTTTCATCGTGGCGCTGCTCATCGCCGGCGGCATGTGGCTCATCTTCACCCGCACCTACTTCGGCAAAGCAGTGCGCGCAGTGGCCCAGGACCCGGCGATGGCCCGAGCCTTCGGGATCGATTCACGGCGTGTGGCCGTGATCCTTTCCGGGCTGGCCACCGCCTTCTCGGCTCTGGCCGGTGTCTTCATCGCCATCGGCCAGAGCATGTTTCCCGAGCTGGCCGTGGCCTGGTTCGGCATCGTCTTCCCCATCGTCATCCTCGGCGGCCTGGGCAACAGCCTCGGGACCCTCGTCGCCGGAGTGATCATCGGAGTAGCCGCCGGCATCTCCAGCGTGCTCTGGGGCCCCCTCTCGGCGCCGCTGGTCACCTTCCTCATCCTGATCGTGGCCCTGCTCTTCCGACCCGAGGGGCTGATCACCAAGCGGAGCATCGCGTGACCAGTCGGGCCCGGACCCTGGTCGGGTTCGCTGTGGTCGCAGTCGCGCTCGCGTTCGCTCCCAACATCCAGGAGGCCTTTGAGTTCCCCCGCTTCTACCTGATCTTCCTCTTCACCATGTACTTCTGGATATCCCAGGCATCGAGTTGGAACATTCTCACCGGGTACTCGGGGTACTTCAGCTTCGGTCAGGGGGCCTTCTACGGGGTCGGGGTCTACACGGTCGGGGTGCTCGTGGTGAAGCAGGGCTGGTCCTTCATGGCCGCGCTGCCGGTGGCCGGTCTCCTCGCCGGGCTGACCGGGCTCTTCCTCGGTCTCGTGGTGTTCAGGGTGCGTCGGCTCACCGGGGAGATCTTCGCTCTCACCACCCTGGCCATCGCCTTCGTCCTCGCCTCGCTGGCTCGGCTGAGCACTTTCATCGACGGTGGGACCGGCATCTTCACGACCGGCACGCCGCTCCCCGAATACCTCGGCGAATTCACCACGGCCGCCTACCGCCTCACCCTGGCCGTCGCCCTCATCACCGTCGTGGTCGCCTACCTGATCCATGATTCCCGTCTGGGATGGGGGCTCTTTGCCATCCGCGACGACGAGCCGGTGGCGGAGGGTCTCGGCGTCCCCACCTTCCGCTACAAGATGGTGGCCCTGGGAGCCAACGCCCTCCTCGCCGGGTTGATGGGTGGAGTATGGGCGTTGCAGCTCGGTTTCGTCACCGTCGACGAAGTGTTCAACATTCGGGTACCGCTCTTCGTGATCCTGATGAGCGTCCTGGGAGGGATGCAGCACTGGATGGGGCCTGTGATCGGGGCGGTGATCATCACCACGCTCACCGACCGTCTCAACAGCGCCGGTCTCGCCGACGTGAACCAAATCATCATCGGCGGGATGCTGGTGGTGCTCGCCCTGGCGGTGCGGGAGGGGGTCTACGTGCGGATGCGCCGCCGTTGGCTGACCACGGCGATCACCTTCTTCGGCGTCCTGGGGCTGACCACCGTCCTCGACCTCAACGACTCGTTGATCAGCGACTTCGCCTACGCAATGGTGGCCACGGTGGTGGTGATGCTGGTGCCAGACCGGGTCTGGGCGCTACTTCGGGACGTGTTCCGCCGATCGGAGCCCGTCGAAGAGCAAACGGAGGCCGAGGACCTGACCAGGACCGGGCCATGACCATCCTCGAAGTGACCTCGATCGGCAAACGGTTCGGTGGAGTGGTGGCCGTCGACGATGTCACCCTGAGCGTCGAACAGGGTGAGGTCCTCGGGCTGGTCGGCCCCAACGGATCGGGAAAATCGACCCTGATCAATCTGCTCTCGGGGTTCTATCCCGCCGACAAGGGTCGGGTCGTCTTCGACGGGACCGATGTCGGCGAGCTCACCGCCCACCGGATCGCCGCCCTGGGCATCGCCCGGACCTTCCAGATCCCTCGGCCTTTCCACACGATGACGCCCCGGGAGAACATCGCAGTCAGCTACATGTTCGGGCGCAGTCCTCACAACCTGGTCGAAGCCCGATCGGCTGCCGAGGAGTGGCTCTCCTTCACCGGGTTGGAGGGGGTTGCCGACGTGGGCGTCGACCAGTTGACCCTGCACCAGCTCAAGTTCCTCGAGCTGGCCCGGGCCCTCGCCACCCATCCCACCCTGCTCTTGCTCGACGAGGTCCTGGCCGGGTTGAACCCGACCGAGATCAACCAGTCGATGGAGATGATCCGCAGGATCAACGACCGGGGGATCACCCTGGTCATCGTCGAGCACGTGATCCGGGCCATCACCGCCCTGTCCAGCCGGATCGTGGTGCTCGACCAGGGTCGCGTGGTGGCCACGGGCAAGCCACGCGAGGTGATGTCCGATCCGGCGGTGGTCGCCGCCTATCTGGGGACGAAGAGACGCCATGCTGCAGGTTGACGATCTCGGAACCGGCTACGGCAGGGCGCAGGCGCTGCACGATGTGTCGTTGTCGGTGGGCGACGGTGAGATCGTCACCATCCTCGGCCCCAACGGCGCGGGGAAGACCAGCCTGGTCAACGCCATTGCCGGAGTGCTCCGGACCTGGGCGGGCTCGGTCAGCTTCGACGGCGTCGAGTTGACCACCCTGCCTCCGCATCGGGTGATCGACCAAGGGGTGGCCCTGGTGCCCGAGGGCCGGCGCATCTTCCCCAAGATGACGGTGCTGGAGAACCTGGACATCGGCTCTTATACCGTCACTGCAAGGCCCGGGCACGACGAAGCCCTGGACTCGGTCTACACCATCTTCCCCCGCCTCCGGGAGCGAGCGCGGCAGGTTGCGGGCACTCTGAGTGGTGGCGAGCAGCAGATGCTGGCGATCGGTCGAGCGCTCATGGCACAGCCACGACTGCTGCTCCTCGACGAGCCGTCGCTGGGCCTGGCCCCGATCGTCGTGGAGAGCATCTTCGACGTGCTCCGAGAGATCAACGCCACCGGCGTCTCCATCTTCCTCGTCGAGCAGAACGCGGTGGAGGCCCTCGACATCGCCGCCCGCGGCTATGTCCTCGAGGAGGGCAGGGTGGTCGGGGCAGGCACCGCCGCCGAACTGGAACAAGACGAACGTCTGCGCAAGGCCTACCTGGGGCTATAACCCTTCCTAATGCAGGGCGTCACGGATACGTGACGCAGTGCATAACGTTGAACCTCACTCCACCACGGCGATGGCGTCGGCCTCGATGAGGAATTCGGGCAGGGCGAGACGCTCGACTCCGAGCAGTGTGCTGGCGGGAGGTGGGTCGACGTAGAGCACCTCATCCCGGACGCGACGGACGAGCTTCAACTTGTCCAGGTCGTGGTCGACGACGTATATCCCGATCCTGACCAGGTCGGACGTTGTCGCTCCCGCTTCGGACAAGGCGGTGACCAGATTGGTGAACACGTGGCGGGCCTGCTTCTCCAGGTCTCCTTCCCCCACCAGCCGGCCTTCCTCGTCCAAGGCGACTTGACCGGCGACGTAGATGGTGGTGCCTCCCGACACCTTGACTATCTGCGAGTAGCCGGGGGCGGGGGGCAATGTCGATGGGTTGAGCGCTGACTTCTCCATGAGTGGGGCCAGGCTACAGATCCGCCACGACCGGAATGCCGGAAACGTGGGCGATCCGGCCCCCGACGACGGTCAGCACCGATTCGACGTGCCGGATCTCGTGCTCGGGCACGGTGAGCGGGTCGGAGGAGAGGACGACGAGATCGGCGTCGCTCCCAGCTCGCAGGTTGCCCCGGGTGTCTTCCTCGAAGGAGAACCAGGCGCTGCCCCTGGTGTAGAGACGGAGCGCCTCGTCACGGGTGAGCCGCTGCTCTTCCACCCGGGCAGGTGAGCCGTCTCTGTTCTCACCCGACACCATCCACCAGATGCAAGCCCACGGGTTGTATGAGGAGACCACCGTGCCGTCGGTGCCGGCACCGAGCGAAATGCCCAAGTCGAGCATCGTCCGCAACGGCGGCGATCTCCGCACCCGCTCATCACCCCAGCTGGCGATGGAGTCGTGGCCGCGGAAAGCCATCCCGTTCTGAACGGTCAGAGCGACTCCCATCTCCCGGATTCGCTGCAGATTCTCCTCCCCCGCCTGGTCGGCGTGGGTGATGGTGAAGCGAAGACCCGCCAGGTCATCGTCCCGGCCCAGCTGTTGCCAGGCGTCGAGGATGGTGCCGATCGACCGATCGAGGATGGCATGGATGTGGAGAGGCCAGCCGGCATCGACCAGCTTGCGGGAGATCTCGGTCAGTCGGCCCATCTCCCCGGTGATGTCGCGCTGGTCGAGCCCTTCCACGTCGTGGGCGGGAAAGAGGATGACCTCGCCCGCACCCAGGTAACGGAGTAGCTCGTCGCCCGATCCGGGCGACACCAACCCCATCCACCGGTCCAGCTCGCCAACCTCGTCTCCCGGCTGGCTGGCCCCGACCAGGAGGCGGGCGCGAAACCCGCGCTCTCCGTTCCGATAGAGGTCGGTGATGGGGTGATACGCCTCGGGCGTCATCCTGAAGCCGCCGGCATCGATGGCGCCGGTGAGACCGACCCGGTTGAGCTCGCGGAGCATGGCCCGGGTGCCCTCGACCTGCTCCTCGTCCGAAGGTGGGGACAGCTGCGGTCCCAGCGCCTGGAGGGCGGGAACCCCCACGACTCTGCCCGTGGGCTCGCCCAGCTCGGGATCGAGCTCCACCCAATTCGGTGCACCGGATCCGATCCAGCCCATCGACTCCAGTGCCCGGGTGTTGAGGAAGGCCTCGATGTAATTCCGCTGCACGAACACGGGATGATCGGGCGACGCCTCGTCGAGCTCGTGCCGGGTAGGCGCCCTCTTCTCGCTGAACTGATGCGGATTCCAGCCGCCGAGCACCGCGATCCACTCGGCCGGATCGCGACCTTCTCCGGCCCGGGCGATCATCTCCAGACCTTCGCTCAGCGTCCTCAGATCGTGCCAGTGCGGGTCGACATTCCAGCGAAGCCCGCCCCGCACCATGTGGATGTGGGAGTCGATGAGCCCGGGCATGATCCGCCGCCCGTCCACATCGATCGACCGGGTGTGCTCGGACCGGTGCCTCTCCACCTCGTGGTTGGCCCCGGCGGCGAGGACCTTGCCTCCCGCCACCGCGACCGCTTCCCCCCCTTCGATCGCCCGACCGTCCCAGAGCTTGCCGGAATGGAGGATCAGATCGGCGGGTGCGACCATTTCGAGCTATGCGCGCTCTGCGCTCACAGCCTCTCGATGATCAGGGCGTTGGCCATGCCCCCACCCTCGCACATGGTCTGCAGGCCGTACCGACCGCCGGTCCTCTCCAACTCCCAGACCAAGGTAGTGAGCAAACGCGCCCCGGACGCCCCGAGCGGGTGGCCGAGTGCGATGGCCCCACCGTTGACGTTGGTCCGCTCCCAAAGGGCCATCGGGTCCGACCCGCCATGCTCCATCCGCCAGGCCACCGTCACCGATGCGAACGCCTCGTTCACCTCGAGCAGATCGATATCGTCGATGGTGAGACCCGCACGCGTCAGCACCTTCTCGGTGGCCGGTATCGGCCCGGTGAGCATGGTGACCGGGTCGACCCCGGCCATGGCGAAGGCGACGAAGCGAGCCTTCGGCTCGAGACCGAGGGCCTGGGCCTTCTCCTCGGACATGATGAGGAGGGCGGCGGCACCGTCAGAAATCTGCGATGAGTTGCCGGCTGTGATCACGCCGTCACTCTTAAAGGCGGGCTGGAGGGCGGCCAGCTTCTCCAGCGAGGTGTCCCACCGGATCCCCTCGTCACGGGTCACCGTCTCGATCGTCCCGTTCTCGCCGGTTACCCCGACCGGGATGATCTGACCCTCGAACCGTCCCTCCTCGGTGGCCCGCGCCGCCCGGCGGTGCGACTCGAGGGCAAGCTGGTCGAGCTCCCCACGGAGGATCCCCCACTTCTCGGCGATCATCTCCGCGGAGATCCCCTGGGGCACCAAACCCTGGGTGTAGCGCTCCATCAGGCGAGGGCCGAAGGGAAGACCCGGCCCCTGTTGAGCGGTGATCCCCATCGGGACCCGGGTCATGTTCTCCACCCCGGCGGCGACGACGACGTCCTGGGCCCCGGCCATGATCGCCTGGGCGGCGAAATGGGCCGACTGCTGAGAGGATCCGCATTGGCGGTCGATGGTCACCCCGGGCACCTCCTCGGGATACCCGGCGGCAAGAGCGGCGTTGCGGCCCACGTTGTAGGCCTGCTCTCCGGTCTGGCTGACCGTGCCCATGATCACGTCGTCGATCAGCGACGGGTCGATGTTGTGCCGCTCCACCAAGGCCTCGAGCGGTCTCGAAGCGAGGTCCACTGGGTGGTAGTCCTTGTAGTACCCGTTGCGCCGCCCCACCGGCGTCCGCACAGCGTCCACGATCACGGCATTGGTCATCTCGAGCTCCTATCCATGGCAAGTCTGGGCAGACATCGGTGGAGACGATGGGACTCGAACCCACGACCCCCGGCTTGCAAAGCCGGTGCTCTTCCAACTGAGCTACGTCCCCTTGATTTCCTTATGGTAGTTGGAGAAACCCCCAACACCCAGACCCCAGCTCACTCGGCACGGCGCCGACGAGCAGCCGACGCTGCTTTCGACCCTCGCGGTCAGGAGACCTCCTGGACTAGTCCGACGGCCCCAACTCGATGAGAAAATCGATGAGCCGTTCCGTGTCGTCGTCGGACCAGCCTTCTGGTCGCGTGACGGCTATCCAGGCCTCGGCATTGGCCTGCTTGGTGTACAAATGGCCGTGGCCTTCCGGAATCGAACCGGCTGCAGGCAGATCCATCATCACCTGCCAACCCGTGATCAGCCGGGCGTATTGGAACTCGTCACTGATCTCCACACCGCGCTGCCCGTCGAGCAGCCAATCGGGCTGCCTCCAGAACAGTGAGGGAGAGAAGAACACCACGGGGTCGGAAGCATGCTGCAAGTAGACCACCCTGGTGTCGCCCCACTCGGCATGCGGGCGTTCGAGGGCGCTCTCCTCGTTCGTGAAACGGACCGTGCGCCCATCCTGGTAGATCGGCGTGCCAGGCGAGGTCCCGGGGTCACGATCCGCTACGAGTTCGTTCCACAGCTCGTTCACGAACGGTGGGCCAACCATCAGCGCCCCATCGATGGGCTCGTTGATGATATTGATCGAGGTCAAGATCGACTCGACTCCATATGAGCCGAGCGAGAGCCCGTACAGATAGATCTCAGGTCGCTGGTCCTCGGCAAGCGTCGACCAATATTCGTGAATCGTCCGGAAGACGACCTGTGATGTCTCCTTCACCTCATCCTGATCGGCGAGGAGTGAGATCCAGCTAGGAAGGTACGAGTACTGGGCCCCGGCGACGGCGACGTCACCGTTGTAGAGGTATTCGAGGGCGGTGACTGCATTGGGCTGGAGAAAGCCCGTTCCGGTGGTGGTCGCAACAACCAAGACCTGACGATCGAATGCACCCGTCCGGATCAGCTCATCCAGCAGCAGCTCAGCACGGCCAGCCGTGGTCTCCGCCGACTTGAGCCCCACGTAGGTCCGAATCGGCTCGATCGCGCCGTCGCCGTGGAAGACATTGAGATCGTCGACCGTCGGCCCGGTCGCCACGAACGTACGGCCCTTCTCACCGAGGGTGTCCCAGGCAACGAGCGACTCGGAGCTTCCGGACCGGAGCACGGACGTCGGCGCTGTGATTCCTTCTGCCGTGATTGCGTCCCGCGGGGCGAATATCTGATTGGTCACCGCGAAGAAGGTGTTGACCGCCAGCCCGCTCCATAGCCCCCAGAGGATCACTACGAGGCCCGTACCACCGAGGAGCACGGCGAGACGTAGCGGGAAGACCTTGCTCAGCCACCGAATCAAGAAGTGGAGGAGCCTGAGGATCAAACGGGAGATGATCAGGATGAGTGACGAGAACACGACTGTCACCGGCAGGATGGTCAGCCAGATCGCGGGGGTTATGCGCTCCATTCCGAACTCGTCCCGTACGACGTTCTGCCAGCCGACGAACCCCCACATGCCAGTCACGACAAAATACGCCAGAACGACGAACCAGACCCTGCGAATCACGAGCCACCACAGACCCTTGGGTTCGGCCATCCCCAGGAAGTTCCACGTCCATTGCCAGGCCACGCCCAATCCATAGCCAACCATGAACGAGATCCCGGAGACGGCCCCCTGAGTCACGGCGAGCTTGGGAAGCAGTGACGGAAGGAGGGATGTCACGAACATGAGGACTCCTGTCAGCACGCCGGGCCGCGACACAGGGCGCGAGAAAGCCTTGGGGACCGGAGTCACGATCACACCGCTTGCGGACCCTGAGGACACGAGTGGAAGTTACGCCCCTGCTAGCGAATCGCCAGTACAGGCGCGCTCTGCTCCGGTTGGATCGACTTCCCTTCTGTGTTGTTGGCGAGAGTCTCACGCCTGCCACCTTTCAGTGAGCGGCGCAGCACAAGCACAGCGAATACCACTAGAAAGGCGAAGTAGGCGTAGGCGCTGATGCGCTCAAAGCCTCCTGCCCAGGGTGTCGAGTTCTGTTCGATCCCTTGGATGGCGACTCCCGACGCTGCTCCGAATCCCATGAAGACCAGGAACGTACCGATGGAATAGAGCCGGAACCGTCCTCGATAGGCGACCGCAACGAGCACCATCACCATGGACACGATCAGGACCCACACCATTGAGCCCAGCTGATGCATCGTGTCGTTGAACCCTGTCTCCATCCACCTGGAACTCATCGCCCAAAAGCCGTGGTTGGGAAGGCCGATCACCCAAGCTGCGATCAGCAACGCTCCGACCCAGCGCAGGCTGCTCCGATCCGCCCGCCGCCAGAGGACGACGGCGAAAGCCAGCAGCGGCAGGCCATGAACGATCATCACTGTCAACATCAAGGGCCGGACAGGCGACCCAAACGCGGTCAGTTCGCTGATCGCCTGGTCACTGAAGCTATATCCGTCGTATAGAAGGCCGGCGACCAGATCACCCAAGGCGTAAACAGCCGCAGAAGAGATCACACCGGCGAGCAGTAGCTTTCTGGCTCCACCTCGCCACCATCCCGATATCGCTTCTTCACGAGAATCCGTGGTCGCGATATCCGCCATCGCGGTACCTCCCTTTCTTCTCGCTGTCAGCATGATCCCGGGGGAGGTGCCGGTACAGAGTCGAACGTCACAACCCGAGCGCCGTCTCGGGCGACCCGGGAGGGGGTTTCGTAACGATTCCGTGATGGTGTGCGTGACACGATGACCATCATCACGGCCAAGGAGGCCCGGATCAGACATGGTCGAGTAGCACATCGGTGGGTGTGGACCTCGTGGTTTGCCCTGGTCGCGGCGTGTCTCTTGGCGTTCGGGTTGTGGTTCGTCCGGGGGGTCGTCGGCGGAGTGCCAGGCCCGGTGATCAGCGGCGTGTACGTGGCGGGGCCGGTCGACGCGGTGATCGTGGTGGCCTATGTCGTGACCGGGATGGCCCTGGCCACGATCGGGGCGATCCTGGTCACCCGTGTCCCGAAAAACCCGATCGGCTGGATCCTCGGTGC
>Ga0299913_10002748_pt1 | contig 14058 bp, 13 predicted proteins | sample RVTome_9_FD_201360 | JGI IMG/M metagenome (GOLD analysis project Ga0299913, IMG submission 201360) | Soil microbial communities from uranium-contaminated site in the Upper Colorado River Basin, Wyoming, United States - RVT155D38 (version 2) ... | reverse complement strand
GACGTGCGACCCCGAGGTTTCAGATAGGCGGTAGGGGAGGGGTAACCCAGCTCTTCGTGGCCGGTTTCACCGGCCAACTCATGGACATGAGCAGCCTCGACTTTGGTGAGACACGTGGAGACGAGTTGATCCTCGTCGCCTTGGACAGGGATGGGAACGAGGTGGAGACCGAGGACCTATCCCTGCTCTGGGTCGAGTCCGTGGCTTCGATTGCCCCGAACCATCGGTACCGTTTGAGTGTCAATGCGATTCCTCGCCATCTTCGCTCTGGTTGCCATCGCTGAGATGGCCACATTTTTCTGGGTCGAATCCAGGATCGGTTTGGGCTGGGCGCTCGGTCTGGCTTTGGCAACCGCTTTTGTCGGCTCGCTGCTCGTTCGTCGTGCCGGGTTGGCAGTCTTCGGGCGGATCCAACAGAGATTCCACGATGGTGAGTTACCCGGTCGGGAGCTCAGTCACGGTGCCTCCATTCTCGTCGCCGGGGCTTTCCTAATCTCGCCTGGGTTCATCACCGACACCCTTGGATTCTTGCTGTTGGTACGACCGGTGAGGGAAATGATCCACCGGGTCATCTCCAGGCGTCTGGCGACGCGGGTGAGTGTGATCACATCGAATTTCCCGCCAACTTCGCGGGAACCGACCTACGGGGACGTGATAGACATCGATCCAGCGGACGTCGATTGGGACGACTCAGGCGAATGAGACGCTGTAAAGACCACATACGGTCCCTACAGCATTAGGAACGGTTACGCGGAGAGGTCGAGGGGGAGGGCGTCGACCTCGGCCAGCTCGAGGAAGATGGTGACCACGGAAGGGTCGAATTGGGTTCCGGCGTTCTGGCGGATCTCGTGCACTGCAAAGTCGACTGGAAGGGCAGGCTGGTACGCCCGCTTGGAAGTCATGGCGTCGAAGGCGTCAGCAACCAGCACGATGCGGCTGAGAATCGGGATCGCGTCGGCGGTGAGCCCGAACGGATAGCCGGTCCCGTCGAATCGCTCGTGGTGATAGAGGATCGCCTCGGCGATCTTGGGATCGAGACGGTTTCGAGTCATGGCGAATCCGAGCTCCGGGTGTCTCTCCATCAACTCTCGCTCTGACTGGTCGAGTGGACCGGGTTTGCCCAGGATTCCCGGATCCATGTGGATCTTGCCCACGTCGTGCAATACACCCGCCAGTGCGAGACGATCTAAGTCGTCCTCGCCGAGCCCGAGACCCCGTCCGAGGTTCACGGCGAGGTTGGAGACACGGTGAACGTGCCCGTGCAAGTCCTCGATCACGTCTTCCATTACCTGGATCAGGTAACTGTCCGGAAAGTCATTCATACCAGCACCACCGGCACAGTCTCGTCGAGACTAGTCAGACTGTGCATAAGCCGTCCGTCTCATTCGCTGCCCACCGTGAAACCACATATGAGTAATCGTCACGGAGAGTGGTAAGGGTACGCCTTGGCGTTCATCCCTGCTTGAGATGTCTAGTCAGCCGAAGACACCGTCCCCCAAAGTCTGGGGCTGGTGATGCCCTTGCCGTCGGGAAGTATCCCGACGTCAGGTGCGGTTCTCGAGCTTCTCGACGTATTCGGCGATGGCTGTCTCGTGCTCGGAAGTGGTATGGGCGATTGCCTGTAACGCCGCCGAGAATTCGAGGAATCCATCGAGGTCCATGGTTTTCGCCTGGCGCAGCAAACGCTTGACCAGGACTACTGCTGGGCGTGGTTTGGAGGAGATGGCTCGTGCCACCTCTCCTACCCGGGCGTCCAGTTTCTCCTCCGGGACCACTTCGAGCAGCACTCCGTAGTTCTCTGCCTCGGCGGCGGTGATGAATCGGGCGGTCAACGCCAATTCGGTGGCACGTTGCCATCCGACCACGCGTGGCAGCAGCCAGGCACCGCCGTCGCCGGGGATGATTCCCATCTCGATGAAAGTGTGTGCGAATCGGGCGTTTCTCGACCCGAAGCGAAGGTCGCAGCCGAGGACCAGGTCGAACCCTGCTCCCACCGCCGGGCCGTTCACCGACGCGATGGTGACCAGGTCGGTCGTGGCCAGAAAACGGGTGAGCTGTTGGATTGTCTCCCGATAGCGTTCCACCTGCTCCGATGGCGTGCCTCCGAAGATCCCCTCTCTGGCCGCCATGTCCTTGACGTTGCCACCCGAAGAGAAGGCGGGGCCCTCGGCGTCGATGATGACGACCACGACTTCGGGGTCGTTTTCCGCCTCGTCCAGCGCGTCGAGGATGTCGTCGATTGTTTCTTCGCCGGTGATTGCGTTGCGGATTTCCGGGTCTGTCAGTGTGATGGTCGTCACTCCGGCTTCCGTCTTTGTCCTGATGGTCATACCAGCCCTCTCTCCGCTGCTGTCTCTACGAATGCCTTGGCCCGCAACGGGTCAGGCCTGTTGTTGGGGTCTGCGTCCACCTTGATGCTCGAGCCAACGATGATCGTGTCGACAGCTCCGAGCAATCGATCGATATTCCCGACGGTGACTCCCGAACCGGCGACGACCCGCGTCCCCTCGGGCGCCGATTCTCTGACGAGCCTTGCATCATGGAGTTTGGTCTCCTCGCCGGTACCTGTACCGGAGACGATGAGGGCGTCGGCCAGACCGCGCTCTGTCGTGTCAGCAGTCACATGTGCGAGGTTGAGCCCATGGGGGGCGACGGCGTGTTTGACCATGACATCGGCCCAAACCTCGAGATCTGGCGCCAGTAGCTTCTTGCGACGCTGAACTTCGCCGGCTTTGCCCACGATCGGTCCCTGATCGGTGTACATCATTCCGGTGAGCACATTGACCCGGATGAACCGCGCCCCTGTGACTGCGGCGACTCCCACGGCGGCCAGAGCATCATTGCGGAGAACGTTGACACCGACCGGAACACCCAACGCGACGACTCGATCGACGGCGCGTGTCATGGCTGCGACCGTCTCCGGCGGCACTTGGTCGGCAAAGAACGGGACGTCGCCAAAGTTCTCCACGATGAGAGCCGGGAAGCCGGCCTCGACCAGGACGCGGGCATCTTCGGTCGCTGTTGTCAAGATCTGGTCGATCGATCCGGCGAACCGCGGCGATCCAGGCAAGGGCAGTAGGTGAACCATCCCCACGAGCCGGGGGAGCGGCTCGATCACAGGTAGGTTTGAGCCAGCTCGATAGCCTTCTGAGCGAAATCGCCGGTGACCTTGAGACGGGTGCTACCCGAATCGATGCGCCGGACGGCGAGACGAGCCCATTCCGAAGCCGAGCCTTTGATCAGCTGATCGGTGTCTGAAGGCCCGTATACCCATTTCGAATAGCCGGGGCCGATCACCTCGATCCGGACCGACTCGTAGTGCTCGCCGGCTTGCTTGAAGGCGTATGGGAGGGTCTTCCACCCAAACCAACAGATGTGGCGGATACGGGGAGTGTCCTCCACCTCGATGCCGAGGGTCTCGTAGATATCGAGCCCGTGCATCCAGGTCTCTGTTAGACGGAACGTGGCGAAGGTGCGTGCGCTCATGTCTCCCGCCATCCACGGGAGGCGATCGTCGCCGCTCATGTGGGACAAAGGCTCCACCACCTTGGCCCGCCCACCTCGCCACCACTCGATGACATCCTGGGGTCGCATGCTGCGGCCCTTTTTGATGGGTCGCTGCCGTAGCGGCTCGATGTCGGTGGCAGCCTGCCATTCCTTGATACGGTCGCCGCCTTCGATGGCATCAGCACCCAGCTCTTCGAAATCGGCGAGATGGGCGATAGTGTCCCTGACCGTCCACGGCTTATTGGGTGTGACCAGGTCCCACACTTTGATCGGGATCCGTTGCAGAGACTGATCCAGGAACTGTTGTTCCGCCACGAGGTCTGACAGGATGTCGCGCACCTGCCAATTCTAGTAGCGAATTTGGTAAAAGACCCAAGCTGAAGACGCCCTACCAGGGTCTTTCTGCCTGCTCTTCGCTGATTCCCGCCGGTATTTCGGTGGTTTCGGGAAGACTGGCCAGATCGTTTATGCGATCGATCAGATGACGGAGCCGACCGAACTGGCGCCGGTCGAAGTAAAAGGTGATCCGCTCCATGTTGAGGGCGTCGTTGTCGTCGATTTCTGCCTGGTTGGGCTCGGCCCGGTCGATCTCTCCTTCGACGACGATATCGGCGAACTCCTCGTTGAGGGTGGCCAGTTCGGTGTCATCGGGTCCTTTGCGGAGACGGAGGATGAGCCTGCCGGCGGTGTACCGCTGCGAGTGATAGTTGGAGTAGAACTTGAAGATCTCCTCACAGGCCTCGTCGAGGTCGGTCGTTTGAAGGAACAGGTTGAGATCCGATTCGGAGATGAGACCCATGGCAAGGAGTTTGTTGGTGATGAATCGGATGAGTGGGCCCCAGTAATCCGTTCCCTCTGCTTCCAGCAGCACGATCGGGTGAAGGTCGGACTTTCCTGTCTGGAACAAGGTGATCAACTCGAAGGCTTCATCGAGTGTCCCGAACCCACCGGGCATGATCACGAAAGCGTGGGACTCTTTGACGAAACCGAGCTTTCGAGTGAAGAAATACTTGAAGTTGACGGTTCTCCCCTCGGCGATGTAGTCGTTGGCCGTCGCTTCGAATGGGAGACGAATGTTGACCCCGTAGGAGTTGTCGATCCCCGCACCTTTGCTTCCGGCCTCCATGATCCCGGGTCCCGCCCCGGTGATGACTCCCCAACCATGGCCGGCCATCGTCGATGCGAGTTTCTCGGTCAGTGCAAAGTTGGGGTCACCCTCTCTGATTCGGGCAGAGCCGTAGATGGTGACCTTGGGCTCGTCGTGTCGGCTGAACACGAGGTTGGAGTAGCGCATCTCCTTCACGGCCGTGTTGATTAGCTTCAGATCGCCCCGACTGGCCCCATCACGGTGCAGCTTCAGGGCGGTGACGACCAACTCCTCGATTATGTCCTGGTTCTCGTTGTTGGAGGTGTCGGCGACGAGGCTGCGTAACCGTTCGTTCAGCTCTTCGTTGCCCAGGTCGTAGGCCATTTCTCATCGCCCCCTCCCGTCGCGACTTCGGGAGTCATCCTTGGAGCGTACCCGAGGCCCGCGTGCTCACCGGAAAGGTCTCTCCGAGGGGCCCTTCCTGACGACGGCGTTCCACACCGTCTCGTAGTGATCGCGATCGAACCGGTCGATCTGAGGCAAGACGAATTCCTCCCATGCCTCGCGAAGGGGGTCGTCGCGATCCTCGTAGATGAGCAGACCCGTGGGCACTCGGTCCAGGACTGAACGAAGCGATAGCGGTGTCTCCACCCGGGTTCCGGTGTCCGCCTCGTCGAACGACGCGTTTATCTCCACGGTCAACCGGGCGATGGCCTCGATGTAGACATCTTTCATGCTCGGGTATCGGCGCTGGAGCATGGCCCGAACCTGATCCTCACCCGGGAATGACTTCTCCCAGATCGCCCAACGGTCGGCGAACGCCTTGTTCAGGGTCTGCGTTCCGGCATAGTCGCGGATGTCGGTCGGGTTCATCGTGCCGAAGATGCGCACATCCTCACGCAGCCCCACCGTCTCGCCGTTGGGGAGATCGAGCGCCGCATAGCGATCCAGGAGGGCGTGGAGGGCGAAGAGGGTCTCTGCACCTGCGGCGTTCAGCTCGGAGAGGTTGAGCAAAGCCGGTCCGCGCAGCGCCCGGGTGATGTCACCGTCCTCCCAACGACTCTCCGTGCCGCCTTTGCCGTCACCATGAAGGTGTGTCGACCCGATCAGAGTGACGTCTCTCACCTCCCCGGTGAGTGGGATTCGGAAGTAGGGGAGCTCCATGGCCGCAGCAAATTGCTCGATGTCGTGGTCTTTGCCGGTTCCCATATGACCCCGCACCGCGACGTGAAGTGGAACCAGACCTTCGGCATCGCTTCGTCGAGCTTGCTCCACTTGGGCGAAGCGATAGAGCATTCCCAGATCCACATAGTGAGGGTCCGGGTCCGGGATCTTTCGCCGCCGCAGATCAGGATCGTCGACGTCCCGAGGGATGGAGAACTTCTCCAGCTCGATCGGGGGGCCATCTCCAATCGGGTCTTCGAATACGACTGTCTCAGGCATTGGCTGGCTCCTTTTGTTGAAACTCTGAAGCACGCAACCACCAGGTATCCAAACCCGAGTAGGCGAGACTTCTCCTCAGGGCGCCACGCGCCCCCTCGATCATGGCGTTGGCGAGCTGGTCGGGCTCATCGACCACCTGGTGACGCCGGTAGGCCTGGTCGACGGTGTGGTCACCGATGCCGATGCCGATCACTGTGGTGCCAGTCGCCTCCACGGACTCGACCGAGGTCGCGAGTGCTTGTATCGAGCCTCGGGTCATCCCGTCGGCGAGGACAATGAGGATGCGAACATCCGCTCCCAGCCGGCCCATGCGTTCCGCCGCATGAACCACATTGAACTCATCGACATTGGCCGCCTTCTCAAATAGTGAGACAGGTGGGGCCGAGCGGGCGTCTCCACGTGCCAACATCGCGGCACGCCGCGGGTTGATCGCCGTGAAGAAGAGCCCGGCGAGTGTGTTTTGGGCGTCCCGCCAGCGGCGGTCGAAAGGTTTCACCATGTAATGGTTGACGGTCGATGTCAACCTGTCTGCGGCCGATCCCTGTGATCGTCTCAGCCCGGCGGTCGCCGCTGCCCGCCCTTTGACATAGCTGTCTTCGGTGTCACCGGGTCGAGCGGCGAATCCCCTGTTGAACAATGCGACCTCGAAGTCGATCTGCAGCTCGTCGCAAAGTCTCGCCATGCTCCACGCACCGAGCACGGCGGCGGGCATCGCCCATTGTGTGCCGGAGTGAGCGCGACGACCCGGGCTGAGCATCGAGGCCGATCCGTCGACGAGCAGGGAAACTGCGTAGCGACGGCGGGTTCGCGAGGCCCGGCGCTCGTAGAGTCTCTGGTAGAGACCGGCGCCGATGAATAGAGCGGCATGTGGGGAGACATCTCCCTGGTCGAATCCCGAGCGCAAACCGCGACGCTGGTTGGCCGCGAACAGTGGAAAAAGCTCTCCGGAGACGTGACGTTGGTCGACGGACCACCGCTTCGATGTCTCGGCGATGGCGGCAACGCCCTCGGGACCGAATCCGGCAAAGGCAGAGGGTATGGGTGTCACTAGAAGCTTGCCACCCTGGCCGGTGGGTAAGAAGATCTCGGGAGCCTGACTCACCCGGAGCAATTGGCTGGTCGACTCGTCGTTGGCGACATCCGACGCACCGCGGCGATCAGATGGACCGGATCGGGCGTCGGCGGCGCGTTTGGTGTCCTGGTATGACTCGGCGTCAATCAAGATCGGCGTCGTGAGTCTCACGGTGTCGACACCCTCTGCGGCCTTCTCGGCATCGATCTTCTGGGTGGCCTTCCTTTGGGAGCTGCTGGCCGTCTCGGGAACTTCGGTGATGAGACCGTGGGCACGAGCGATCGCCTCTAGCTCGAGGGCGAGTTGAGCTACATACCAGGGGTCATCAGACTCGGCGGCCTCCTCGCAGTGGGAGGTGGCATCGGCCAACGCCACTGCTGCGCGGGCCTCCAGCCTGCGCTCCAAGAAGTCGCGCTCGACGTAGCCCGCTGTGAGGAGAAAGCAGCCCAGCACGAACTGGCTGAGGCCACCGGATCGCTGTATCGCCTGACCCAGTGATGAGAGATAGAGGTCCTGTAGAACAGACCTGGCCCCAGGATAGATGGAGAGCCCTTGTGCCTCCTGACGAGCATCCTCGAGGGAAAAGAACAGAACCTCGGCAACCGGCTTTTCGGTCCGTTCGAGTGCTGTGAGCAGATCCATCTCCACGTCGGTCTTCAACTTGGAGTCGACCGGCCAGTCGTCGGGGAGGGTCCTTTGATCTTCGAGATGGGTGGAGACCAGATGCATGACCTCGTGGAGGGCGGAGGCCAGAGCCACCTCATCGGGGGTCACCGGGGCATTGCGGTGGTAGGCGGCCTGGAAGATTCGGGGGTCGCAGACGATCTCATCCGAGGATGCAGAGGACTCCGGGCCGAGCCGCACCCGGAGGTTGGGATTCTCTGAGAGGCTTCTGGCGAGCCGGGTCACGGCAGGAGCGACCCGCTGGTATCGACCCACCACCGCTTCGATGGCTTGGTCCTCGGGGCCGATGAGATCGGTGAGGAAGGTCTGTTCTCGTCCGCGCACAAGCCGTTCATTGTCTCACGCCTTGTCAAGTCACCTCAAAGGGCAGTTAGCTTTCCGGGCCAACCGCTTTACCCTGCACCGGGTGCACTACGACTTCACCACACTGCCCAATGGCCTGAGAGTCATCACCGAGTCGATGCCCTCCCTTCGATCGGTTGCGATGGGATGCTGGATCGACACCGGAACCCGTGACGAGAACGACAACGAGGCGGGTGTGTCCCATTTCCTCGAGCACCTCCTCTTCAAGGGCTCGGAGAAGTTGTCGGCTCGCGAGGTGAATGAGACGCTTGACGCAATCGGAGCCGAGTCCAATGCGTTCACCTCGAAGGAAGCGACCTGCTTTTGGACCCGACTCCTCGATCAGGACCTCGCAGTGGGGCTCGACGTGTTGTCCGAGATCATTCAGCAACCGGCGTTTCGCGTCAACGAGATCGACTCGGAGCGTCAGGTGGTTGTCGAAGAGATCAATATGAACGAGGACGACCCCGGCGATGTCGTCTTTGAGAATTTCTCCATTGGCGTTTTCGCCGGGCATTCGCTCGAGGAGCCGGTGCTCGGAACCCGGGAGTCAATCCGGGCAATGAGCCGTGACGATATCCACGGATACTGGAAGCGTCGCTATGGCGCCGGGTCAATGGTTATCGCTGCCGCCGGCTCGGTGGACCATGAGGCAGTCGTCGAGATGGTTGCAGAGCGCTTCGGGGATTGGTCCGGCGAGTCCGTCGATCATCACCTTTCGCCGGCGGAGATCACTCCCACGGTAAAACTAACCAGGCGGGAGACCGAGCAGGCCCACCTCATCATCGGCGGGCCCGGTCTGCATCGCTCCGACGAGCGCCGCTGGGCGTTCGAGGTCCTCAACCATGTGATGGGATCGGGAATGTCCTCGAGGCTGTTCCGCGAGGTCCGCGAGGAGCGAGGTCTGGCCTATGCGGTATACGGGTTCAAACTCGCTTATTCCGACAATGGCGCCTGGGGTGTCCACGTCGGCACCACCCCACATCAGACTGACACGGCCTTGACCGTCATTCGGGAGGAGCTGGCGAAGGTGGTCGACGACGGGATCACATCTGAGGAGTTGGAACGGGCCAAAGGCTCGATGCGTGGGGGCCTGGCCCTAGCTCTGGAAGATTCCAACAGCCGCATGGTCCGGCTCGGTCGGGATGAGCTGGCGGGGATGCCACATCTATCGGTCGACGAGCGTTTGGAAAAGCTCGAAGGTGTCGACCTGGACATGGTGAAGACAGTCGCCAAAGAGATCTACGGTGCCCCGACCCGGGTCATGGGCGCAGTGGGCCCGTTCGAAGAGAACGAACTTGACGACTACCTGACGGTTTAGCTCGCATTGAATGTGCACCGGTGCGCGCTGAGCGCGCATGCTTGCACACTCGGCTGACTGAATCGGTGAGTGTGCACTGGTGCGCGCTGAGCGCGCATGGTTGCACGCTCGGCTAGCGGAGCGGCTCTAGGCCGCCACTAGGAAGCAAAGCTGAATTGCATCGTCATCGGCTTCTCGCCGATGTTGACGGTCCCTGCGGTGCCCTGCGGCGCTTCGATCACCAAGGCCCCGCCGAGATCGTGTGTGCCATCGGACGATGGCCAGCCGAGCGTCTCGACGATGGAGACGTTGCCCGCCAGGGACGTCCAAAGGACCGAACTGTTCGATTGAGTGAGGCGGATCAGCTGACCCGCCCCACCAATCGGCGACATGCTCTCACCGGGTTCCCCCGCCGCAAAGACAGCGACTGCGCTCACAGCAGCGGTCAGTGTCAGTACTGCGGCCATTCCCAACCCGGCGAGACGATTTGTGATCACTCTTCGCATGCGGTGGTCACGGTACGCGGTCAGTGCCCGGTGTTAAATGGTCAATTCCACAAGAGACGAAAGGACTAGTCCATAGCCGAGGGCGAGCAGCAAGGTGATGAGCACGAACCCGAGCACTCCACGTTTCCGTCTGTCGGCGAAACGTGCCAGCAGGAAGCCCACGACGACCCAGAAGGTGATGTCGAGTGGCCACGCCAGCACCAATTCGCCGAAAAGAACACTGGAGACTGCGGAGATGGGGAGCCCGGCGTAGAGCAGGGTGAGAGCGAGCGTCTCACATCGACCCGCACATGTCCCTTGGTTTATCAATGACAGACCGATGGTCAAAAAGGTGAGACCGAGGGCCACGAGGACTCCGCTTGCTATCGCAGCGCTGCGACAGCCTGGAGGCTCTGTTGTCTTCGACACGGTGGTCGATCGTATGACCTGTCGACTGGTTGCGGTAGTTTGGTCTCATTGACCGGAAGTCGTATCCAGGAGCCCCATGACTTACCGCAATATCCTGCTCGTGCTTCACATCGCGGGAGCCGGGACATGGCTCGGCGCCAATGTCGTTCAAGCCGTTGTGCCACCGGCTGCGGCCAAACTCGGCAAGGAAACGCTCGCCGGTTGGTATCGCCTCAGCTCGTTGCTGGCCAAACGTCTTTACATCCCTGCGGCAATCCTGATCTTGGTCACTGGAGTGCTGCTCGTCGTTGAGAACGACGCCTACGGCTTTGGCACCACGTTCGTCACGATCGGCATGGCCATGATCGTGGTCGGCGCCGTGCTCGGTATGACGGTGTTTGGCCCGGGTGGGGACGCCGCCGCGGCAGCGGTGGAGTCCGAAGACGAGTCGATGATCCGGTCTGCAGTGGCGCGACTCACCAGGTGGGGTTTGGTCGACACTCTGCTCCTTCTGTTTACGATCACCGCCATGGTGTTACGTCTCGACTGATCCGTACCATCACTTCGTGAGCGCACGGAGAATCGTCTTCGCTTTCATTGTGCTGGCGGTGGCGTGCACCGGTGATCCGGGTGGGGGAGGCGTGAACATCGCCGAGACCACCATCGTTACGAGTCCTCCGGCTCCGGGCCCTACATCGACGACCGAGCCCACCACCACCACCATGGCACCGACGACCACGACGACCGTGCCCGCGCTTCAGGTCTCGGGCCGGGTGACGCAGGAAGACGGCGCGCCGATCGCTCGTGCCTTCATCACACTAGGTGACCGACGACAGGTCAGCGGACCTGATGGCTGGTTCTCGTTCGAGACGCCGTCGCCAGGTCCGATGATCGTCTCCAAACCTGGCTGGTCCAGTGTCGAATTGCAGTGGGACGATGAGACGACTTTCTACGAAGCGACCATCACACCGGTCACGATCCGAGGGCTTCGCGTGGCCGCGGAAGCCGCGGGTGATGACCGCAGTTTCGACCGGCTGCTCACCCTGGCTGACGAGACCGCCGTCAACGCGCTCGTCTTCGACAGCAAGCAGGACGACGGGAGAGTGGTCTACGACACCGGTGTGCAGGTTGCTCATGAGATCGGTGCGGTGAATGTCTTTTATGACCCTGCAGAGCGCATCACCCAGGCACACGAGCACGATCTCTACACGGTGACCCGCATCGTGAGTTTCGGAGACCCGTTTCGAGCCAGCGCCTTCCCTGAGGAGCAGCTCACCGGGCCGTGGCTCGATCCCGCATCGAAGTCGGCGCGGCGTTACGTCCTCGATCTGGCTGCAGAGGCCTGCGAACTCGGATTCGACGAGATCCAGTTCGACTACGTGCGTTATCCGTCGGGTCGAACCGCCGAGATCTCCGGACAGCGCGATCTCAGTCAGGAACAGCGGTTGGAGGCAGTGTCCGGTTTCCTCTCCGATGCTCGTGAGCTTCTTCATCCGATGGGATGTGCGGTGAGCGCTGCAGTGTTCGGGATCGTGGTCTCATCTTCCGACGATCAGGGGATCGGTCAAAGACCGGAGGAGATATCGGCCCAGGTCGACACTTTCAGCCCCATGGTCTATCCCAGCCATTACTCAAACGGCTGGCTGGGTTTCGCAGATCCCAACGAGCATCCCTACGACGTCACCGCCGACGCCATCAGCGACACGATGCCCCGTCTTCACGATGGGACCCGGCTGCGTCCTTATCTGCAGGCGTTTTGGTGGACCAATGCGCAGATTCGAAGCTCGATTCAAGCCGCCGAAGACGCTGGGGTGGGGTGGCTGTTGTGGAACATCGTCAGCAATTTCGATCGTGAGGCGTTGCCCTCAGATGAGGAAGTGAGCGACCAATGATTATTCGCTCATCCCGGTGCGGACATCGGGTGCGCCCATCCGTGCGGCATCCGCGGTCCGGTCGTCGGGTTGTTTCTGCGAGTCGAGCTCGGCGCGCACCCGGGCCTCATAGTGCCCGATTTCCCGGTCGATCGTCTCCCGGTCCCATCCCAGGATCTCCCCCATGACTGCGGCCACCGCTGGCGCAGCCGCCACGCCGCGATGTCTGGTCTCGATGGACAGCCGCGTCCGGCGGGTCAAGACGTCATCGAGATGAAGCGCTCCTTCATGGGTGACGGCGTATGCCGCCTCCGCTATTAGATAGGGGGAATCGGCGACTACCGGCATGCCGTAGTGTGGATTGGCTGCGATCGACTCCCCGATTTCGGTCTTGAGGGCGCCGTACCGGGAGTGGATGCGCTCGTCGAGAGGCGGAGCAGCTCCGACCAGGGGGATGCGTTCGGTGGTGGAAGACGTCAGGTCGGTGTCGATGTAGGGGGCAATGGCGTCGACCGCGTCGGCGGCCATGACCCGGTAAGTCGTGTATTTGCCCCCGGAGACGCTCACCAAGCCATTTCCCCGATCGACGACGGCATGTTCCCGGCTCAGCTTCGAGGTTTCATCTGATTCGCCTTTGAGCAATGGTCTCAGGCCCGCGTAGACCCCGACGATGTCTTCTGGGACCAGTGGCTTCCTGAGAACGGTGTTGACCCAGCGAAGCAGGTACTCGATGTCGGTCTGGCTCGCCGCGGGATGAGCACGCCCCAGTGTCCACCGTGTGTCGGTGGTGCCAAGGATCCAATGGTGATCCCAGGGTATGACGAAGAGCACGCTGACGTCGGTACGGAGTAGCAAACCGGTCTCGGATGCGATCCGATCCCTGGGGATGAGGAGGTGGATGCCTTTTGAGGCCTGGACGTCGCGGCCGGGATCACCAGCAAGACCCTCAACGTCGTCGGTCCAGACCCCCGTCGCGTTGATGACCGACCGGGTGGCGATGATGACTTCTCTACTCGTTTCGAGATCGACGACCGCGACGTTTCGGATCCTGCCGTTCTCCTGGGTGAAACGGGTGAGTCGTGTGCTCGAAGCGAGAAGGGCACCGTGAGCAGCGGCGGTCCTCGCCACCGTCAGGGTGTGACGGGCATCGTCAACGATCGAGTCCCAATAGCGGATCCCCCCAAACGCGGAGACTGCCGGGGCCAGTTCCTTGATCCCGTCGCGCCCCAGATGGGAATGCCAGGGCAATGGGTTGTCGGCCATCCTGGCCAGGATTTCGTATAGAAGCACGCCGGCACCGACGTAGATCCGCTCCCAGAATCGATGTTTCAGGGGATAGACGAACGAAGCCGGCCGCACCAGGTGCGGACAGAGGTCGTTCATCATCAGGTTGCGTTCTCGCAGGGCTTCTCGGACGAGGCCGAAATCGAAATGCTCCAGGTAGCGAAGACCTCCGTGGAACATCTTCGAAGAGCGGCTCGACGTGCCCGAGGCGTAGTCCCGCTGCTCGACCAACGCCACGCGAAGACCTCGGGTGACAGCGTCGAGAGCGGCTCCTGCGCCGGTGACACCGCCCCCGACGACGACCACGTCGACGCCTTTCGATTCCATTTCGGCGAGGTGTCGGCTCCGCTGGGTCGGATTCAGCGCTGAGCGATCATCGACCGGGAACACCGAGCACAGCTTACGATCCTTCGGATGAAGATTGGTGTTCAGCTTCCCGAGGTCGAGCGGGAGGTCAGTTGGCCGGATATCAGGGACGTCGCGGTGGCCGTGGAGCAGTCCGGATTCGACTCCATCTGGCTCGGCGATCATCTCCTCTACCGCGATCCCGGAGGTGAGACCCGTGGCCCCTGGGA
>Ga0299913_10002747_pt1 | contig 14059 bp, 12 predicted proteins | sample RVTome_9_FD_201360 | JGI IMG/M metagenome (GOLD analysis project Ga0299913, IMG submission 201360) | Soil microbial communities from uranium-contaminated site in the Upper Colorado River Basin, Wyoming, United States - RVT155D38 (version 2) ... | reverse complement strand
GTGGCCTGCCAGGGCGGCGAACAGGCGCTCCGAATCGACGGTGTTCTTGTCACAGCCCAGACTGACGAGCCCCAGCTTCATCCGGGCGTCAGCCTTCGAAGACGTCGACGCCCGCGGGCGGCGTGAACGAGAACGTATCGTCGGCGATCGGCCGATTCGGCCGCAGGTCACGCAGGACGACGGTCCGGAGGGTCTCGTTGCGCTCCATGATCTCGAACTTGCGGACCAGGTAGGAATCGGCGTCGACCCAGACGCGCACGTGCCGGTACGGCGACTCGCCGAGCGGTGTCAGGAAGATGCGCAAGGTCTCGTGGCCGTCGATCGGCTCGCGGCTCTCGAGCTCGGCGTCGTAGCCCTCGGACGCCTCGTCGAAGATCCTTCCCTGCAGATCGACCATCCCGGCGCCCGTGACGTTGGCTTCGATCGTGCTTCGGATGACCTGGTTCGGATGCGTGCTCGGATAGTAGAGCCACAGGTGGCTGCCGTCGGCGACGATCACGTCGTCGGCCGGGTCGGTGAAGTCCATCTTGAACCGGCCGCGCCCCTTCTGATACCAGGTGCCGGAGCCCGAGCGGCTGCGTCCCAGCAGGGTGACGTCGATCGTCTGGTCGAACTCCGCCTGGAGGGAGGTCAGCTCGTCGTACACGCTGTCGGCGCGCGCGAGAAGCCCGCGGACGTCCTCCTGGGCCCCCGCGTGGGCCGGGACCGCCACGAAGACTGTCACCGCGGCCGTGGCCGCCAGCACCGTCCGCCAGCTCATGAATCGCATCGTCGGCCCCCGCCCTCGTGGTCTGGATTCCCGCATCGCACTTTCCCGCACCTCACTCTCCGCACCGCACGTAGAAGACGATTACCCGCCTTCCGGCGTCACCGTTCCGGCTCACCCCTCGTCCCTCGCCGCACCCGCGTCGGCCTCCTCCTGCAGATCCTCGCCCCGCATCAGGGCGTCGAGCTTCTCGAGACTGATCATCACCTCGCGCGGCTTCGAGCCGTCGGCCGGACCGACGACACCCGCCGAGTGAAGCTGGTCGATGATCCGCGCCGCCCGCCCGTAGCCGATCTTCAAGCGGCGCTGTAACAGGCTCGTCGAGCCCGAGTCATTGGTGATGACGATCTCGGCCGCCTTGCGGAAGTACTCGTCCCAGTCGGTCAGCACCTGCCCCGTGACGTCGACCTGAGTTTCCTCGATCTCGATCTCCCGGACTTCTTCGAGGATGTCGGGCTCCTCGGGCGGCTCCAGGTCCTCGCCGGCGATCCGGCGGCGGTACCAGCCGACGATCGCCTCGGTCTCCTCGGTCGATATGAATGCCCCTTGAATGCGTTCGGGCTCCGACTCGCCGGGCGGCAGGAACAGCATGTCGCCGTTGCCGAGCAGGCACTCCGCCCCGTTCTGGTCGAGGATCGTGCGGCTGTCGACCTTCGAGGCGACCCGGAACGCGATCCGGCTCGCGAAATTCGCCTTGATGAGGCCGGTGATCACGTTGACCGACGGCCGCTGGGTCGCGACGACGAGGTGGATGCCCACGGCGCGCGCCTTCTGCGCGAGAATGGCAAGCGGCGTCTCGACCTCCGCCTGCACGGTCATCATCAGGTCGGCCAGCTCGTCGATCACCACCACGACATAGGGGAGCCTGCCCTCGCTCCATCGATCCCGGCCGATGCCCTCGGGCGCCTTCACTTCGGCACCGCGTTCGATCCGCTGATTCATCTCGACGATGTTGCGGCAGGCGTTGGCCGACAGGAGCGCATAGCGCCGGTTCATCTCGAACACGACCCAGCGCAGCAGGGCCGCCGCGTCGTTGTTGTCCGTGACGACCGGATGGCGCAGGTGCGGCAGGTCGTTGTAGATGATCAGCTCCACCATCTTCGGGTCGATCATCAGGAGCCGCAGGTCGCTCGGCGGATAGCGATAGATCAGGCTGGTCACGATCGTGTTGATGCACACCGACTTGCCTGATCCCGTCGCGCCTGCGATCAGCAGGTGCGGCATCCGCGCCAGGTCCGCGCAGTACGGGCGCCCGGCGAGGTCGCGCCCCAGGGCGAGGGGCAGAATCGTCCTTGGCTTGCGATAAGCCGGACTCTCGAGCGTCTCGCGCAGACGGACGATTTCCGGCTGCGGGTTGGGAACTTCGACCCCGACGGCTCCCTTGCCGGGGATCGGGGCGACGATGCGTACCGAGGGCGCCTTGAGGGCCAGCGCGAGGTCGTCGGCCAGGGCCGCGATCTTCCCGACCTTCACACCCGGGGCGGGGACGACTTCGAACTGAGTCACGACCGGCCCGGTCGTCCAGCCGCCGATCGAGCCATCGACCCGGAATGTCGCGAGCTTCTTGACGAGCACTTCGCCGAGTCGCTCGAGCTCGCGTGTCGCGAGGCCGGTGCCCCGGCGCGACGGTTCCGCCAGCAGGCGCATGGGCGGGATCAAATCCTGCGACGGGTCCCCGTCGGGCAGCTCGAGCTGCACCTCGGCCTCCGCCCGCTTGGCGCCCGGTCGACCGGCCCGTTTCTCCGCCCCGCCCGCGGGCTCGACATCGGGCGTGACCGTCGGCTCCGGCTCGGGTCCCGGCGTCCGCCCGGCCTCCACCGCCCCGGACGGTTCATCGTCGTCTGCGGCTTCCCAGGGTGACGCCGCCGAGCGTGACCGCCGAAGGGCGAACAGGCGAACGAGGCCGCCCTTCAGCCGACGCCACGCGCCCACCACGCCCCGCCCGGCCACGGCCGCACCATCCTTCGCGCCACGGGCGGCAGCCTCGGCGCTGTCGGCGGGCGACCAGCCGAAGGTCAGTACGGTCAGGCTCACGAGAACCGTGAGCACGATGAGCTGGGCGCCGACGTTGCCGAAGCCGCGCAGGAGCGCTCCGCCGAGCGCCGAGCCGAGCCAGCCTCCGCCGGACGGGGCCTCCCCCATCGATCGAGCTACCAGCCACCAGGCCGTCGGCACGAACACGGCGGTGACGCCGAGGAAAATCGACCAGCGGATGGCCGCATCCCGGCTCAGCCGATCGAAGCAGCGGATTGCCCATACGACGGGCGCGATCGCGACGAGCACGGCCGAACCGCCGATGCCGCTGATCAGGAGGTGCGAGAGGATCGCGCCGGCCGGGCCGATGAGGTTGGGCTCCGGATCACCGCCCCTCAGCACGGGCGGGACGATCGCCAGGCTCAGCAGGAGTCCGAGGGCCAGGAGCCCGACGCCGAGCGCCTCGGTGCGCTGTCGCTCGTTCACGTCCCCGTCGACGTGCGGAAGTGTTCGAGGAAGTGCGTGTCCACCTCGCCGCTGACGAAGTCGGGATGCCGAAGCACCTCGCGCAGGAACGGGATCGTCGTGTGCACGCCCTCGATGATGAACTCCCCCAGCGCCTGGTAGGCGCGTCCAAGCGCTTCTTCACGAGTCGCGCCGTGGGCGATCAGCTTGCCGAGGAGCGAGTCGTAGTATGGCGGCACGCGATAACCGGCGAACACGTGGCTGTCTATCCGGATGCCGGGGCCGCCGGGTGCGTGGAAGGCGGTGATGGTGCCCGGCGAGGGGCGGAAGTCGTGAGACGGATCCTCGGCGTTGATCCGGCACTCGATCGCATGCCCCCCGAGTGCCGGTGGCTGGCGAAGCTCGAGCACCTGGCCGGCCGCCATGCGGATCTGCTGCTTCACCAGGTCGACGCCCGTCGTCATCTCGGTGACCGGGTGCTCGACCTGGATGCGGGTGTTCATCTCCATGAAAAAGAACTCGCCGCTCGCATCGAGCAGAAATTCGACCGTGCCCGCGTTAGAGTAGCCGATCGCCTCCGCGGCGCGCACTGCGGCTTCGCCCATCCGTTGCCGGAGCTCCGGTGTCAGGGCGGGGCTCGGCGCTTCTTCGATCAGCTTCTGGTGCCGGCGCTGGATCGAGCAGTCGCGCTCGCCCAGATGGACGACGTTGCCGTGCCGGTCGCCGAGGACCTGAATTTCGATGTGCCGCGGACGTTCGACCAGACGTTCGATGTAGACCCTGGGGTCGTCGAACGCGCCGGCCGCCTCGTTGCGTGCCATCGAGAACGCCTTCTCGAACTGTTCCGGCTCACGGCACACGCGCATGCCCTTGCCGCCGCCACCCGCCGCCGCCTTGATCATCAGTGGAAACCCGATGCGCTCGGCCTCGCCGCGGGCTTCCCCGGGGTCGTCGATCGTGCCTTCGGAGCCCGATACGACGGGCACGCCGGCCGCGATCATCGTGCGTCGGGCCTCGGCCTTGTCTCCCATCGTGCGGATCATGTCGGCGCTCGGCCCGACGAACGTAAGGCCCGAGCGGTCGCAGATCTCGGCGAACTCGGCGTTCTCGGCCAGGAACCCGTAGCCGGGGTGGATCGCCTCGGCGCCGGTGATCTCTGCAGCGGCGATGATCCGGGGGATATTCAGGTAGCTCTCGCGGGCCGGCGCCGCACCGATGCATACGTCCTCGTCGGAAAACCTGACGTGCAACGAGTCCCGGTCGACGTCCGAGTATACGGCCACCGTCCGGATGCCGAGCTCGCGGCATGCGCGGATCACCCGGAGGGCGATCTCGCCGCGATTGGCGATCAGGATCTTCTCGAACACGCGGGCTTCCGCCACCGATCAGTCGGGTTCGATGAGGAACAGCACCTGCCCGTATTCGACGGGCTCGCCGTTGCCGATGCAGATCTCGCGCACCGTTCCGGCGACCTCCGCCTCGAGCTCGTTCATCAGCTTCATCGCCTCGAGGATGCAGAGCGTCTGCCCCTTCCGAACCCGGTCGCCGACCTCCACGTAGGCCGGCGCGTCGGGGGCCGGCGCTCTGTAGAAGGTGCCGACCATCGGCGATTCCACCTCCATCAGGTTGGCGTCGACCGCTCTAGCGCCGGACTCCTCCCCTCCGGGGCCCGTTGACCCATCCGTCGGCGCCGCGGCGGGCGGCGGCGAATCGGACGCGGCGGGCGCCGACCCGGACGCGTACGGGTTGCCGGACGACACATGCACCGGTGGAGACTTCGAGATGCGGATCCTCGTGGCGAACCGGGATACCTCGAGCGAATCGATGTCCGATTCGTCCACCATGTCGATGAGTCGCTGAATCCAGTCGGGATCGATCATGTGGTCACCCGTGTCAGGTACTTGTCGGCCGTCCGATCGACGCGGACGACATCTCCTTCCTCGACGAACAGCGGCACCTGCACCACGGCGCCCGTCGCGAGCTTCGCCGGCTTCGTCCCGCCCTGCGCGGTGTCACCCCTGAGCCCCGGATCGGTCTCGACGACCTCGAGCTCGACGAACTGGGGCAGCTCGATCGTCAGGATGTCGCCGTCCCGCGTCAGGCCTTCGCACTCCATGTTCTCCTGGAGATACTGGAGTTGATCCACGCCAATCGTCGCGGCGGCGATCGGGATCATCTCGTACGTCTCCATGTCCATGAAATAGTAAAGGTGGCCGTCCGTGTAGGAGTACTGCACGGCACGGCGGACGAGCCGGACTTCGGTCACCCGCTCGCCCGCGCGAAACGTCCGCTCCACCACCGCGCCGGTGAAGACGTTCTTCAGCTTGGTGCGGACGAAGGCGCCGCCCTTGCCCGGTTTGACGTGCTGAAAATAGACGATCTGTACGAGATTTCCGTCGATCTCCAGCACCATGCCGTTGCGAAAATTCGATGTATCTGCCATAAGGATCGTTCAGAGTTCGATGAGTTCCGGCGAGGAACGTGTCAGGACGCGACCGCCGTCGGGCTCTACCACGACGACCTGTTCGATGCGGATCCCTCCCTGGCCGGGAAGATACACGCCCGGCTCGACCGTGACCACGTTGCCCGCCTCGAGCACCCCCGTCTCGTGGCGGTGCAGGCGCGGCGCCTCGTGCACGTCGAGACCGAGACCGTGCCCCGTGCTGTGCCCGAACTCCTCCGCGAGGCCAGCCTGCTCGAGCGAGCTTCGCGCCGCCGCATCGACCGCCGCACAACGAACCCCCGATGCCGTCGCGGCGATGGCCGCGTCGGCCGCCGCCTGAACAGCTCCGTGCACCTCCCGCTGCCATGCCGCCGCCGCACCCATCGTGAACACGCGTGTCATGTCCGAACAATACCCGTCCACCCGCGCACCGAAGTCGAGCAGCACCAGGTCGCCCTCCCCCAGCGAACGCTCCGAGGGCGTGGCGTGCGGCAGAGCCGTACGTTCGCCGAACGCGACGATCGGAACGAACGGCAGGGGTCCGGAGCCCGCCCGCCGCAGCCGGTACTCCAGAAGCGCCGCAAGCTCCACCTCGGTGGCTCCCGGTCGAATCTCGCCGAGAAACCCGACCAGCACGCGGTCGGCCAGCTCGACGGCGGCGACGATGGCCTCGATCTCGCCCGCGTCCTTGACGGCGCGCCGCGCCTCGACGAGGCCTTCGGTGCTCTCCCAGATGACGCTGTCGCACGCCGCGACAAGCCGCTGGTGCTCGGCGACCGACATGCGGCCACCTTCGAAGCCGAGCCGCCGGCCCGGGGGGGAGGCGCCGAGTCGATCGGCGAGCGCGTCCCAGGTTCCATCGGTCACGATGTGGAGGTCGACGTCCGCCGTCAGCTCGACGGCAGCCTGCTCGCGGTAGCGGAAGTCCGTGAACAGCGTTGCCTCGTTGGGCTCGATCAGCAGGAAGCCTGATGAGCCCGTGAAGCCGCTCAGATAGCGGATGCTCGACATCCCGGTTACCAGCAGCCCGGTGAGGCGCGCTCCGGCGATGTCGGCGCGGAGGGCTGTGAGCCGGTCGCTCACCCCTCCTCCAGGCGGGCCAGCAATCCTCGCAGCCCGAGCACGTAGCTGTCGATGCCGAACCCGCAGACCGTACCAATCGCCGCGTCGGCCAGCACCGATGTATGACGGAAGCTCTCGCGCGCGAACACGTTCGACAGATGTACTTCGACGAACGGGCGGTCCGAGGCGACCAGGGCGTCACGCACGGCCACGCTCGTGTGGCTGAAACCGGCGGCGTTGACCACCCAGCCCGCCACCCGGTCGGTCTCCGCCTGTATCCAGTCGACGAGCTCGCCTTCGAGATTCGACTGGAAGCTCACGATCTCGGCGCCCAGCTCGGCGGCGGCCGCCGCCACGGCCACGTCGAGCTCGTCGAGTGTTCCGTGCCCGTAGATCTCCGGCTCCCTTCGCCCGAGCGTGTTCAGGTTCGGGCCGTGCAGTACGCCGATCCGCCGGGGCCGGATCACTCGGCCAGCCGCCGCAGCCAGTCGTCGAGCAGCTCGCCGGTTCCCGACGAAGTCGGGACCGGGTGCATCGTGAACGGGTCGGTTTCCCGAGGGGCGGCGTCCGGCTGGCGCGGGGACTCGACGTCGACCCGTCCGGGCCCGGCCGGCGCCTCGGCGTCGACAACGGTGGGCTCGGCCTCCTCCTCGGCCTCCTCCGCCTCCTCCTCGGCCTCCTCCTCGTCGGCCTGCTTCCCCTCGGCCTCCTGCGTCTCTTTCGCATCGTCGTCGCTGGCGAGCCGTCGTTCGAGCCCGTCGAGCGCCCTGCGGAGCCCCTCGTCGTCCGGCCGGTCGGACATGAGCTCACGATAGATTGCAGCCGCTTCAGCGAGCAGCCCCTGCCTGGTGTAGAGCTCGGCCATCGTCCGGGTAAGCAGATCACCGTCGTCGACCGGCTCGTCGTCGCCGGGGTCCTCGAACCACCACGCCGCTCCCGACCCGTCCTCCGGGGCAGTCCCCGGGTCTGCCGCTGCCTCCGGCTCCTCGGCGTCGACGCGGAACGGATCTCGCGCCGGCAGCTCCCCGCTCGGTACATCTTCTTCGCGATCGTCCCGGTCGACGTCGACGTCGACGGACTCGATCTGGAAGGCGGGCGACGACCACCACTCCTCGCTGGGCGCCGGCAGGGGTTCGAGGCCCGTCGGTGGGGGCGGAGAGATCGGCCGCAGTCGCGCCAGGGCCGCCGTCGCTTCGACGTTCAGCGGATCCAGCGCCGCGATCCGCTCGAACCAGTGAACGGCCTCGGCCGCGTCGTCGCGCCGCTCCGCCAGGTTGGCCAGCCCCTGGATCGCCACGAGGTTCTGTCCGTCGAGCTCTATCACCCGGCGAAGCGAGGCTTCGGCGGCAGCGAGACGGTCGAGATCGACCAGGCAGCGGGCCCGTACGATGTGGGCGCTCGGATAATCGGGATGGCGCGCGATCCCGTCGGCCAGAATCGACAGGCCACGCTCGGGATCACCGGCCTTCCGGTACGCGTCCGCCAGCCGGGCGAACACGAGGCTGTCGGGGTTCTCCCGATACTGGGTCTCGAAGCGCCCGATTTCGTCGTTGTCGTTCGAATCCGCTGCCATGTTGGCCGCCTGCCCTCCTCCGAAGATGCCGCACGATCGTACGACCGCAAGGTAGGCGACCCGTTTCGGGGGTGTCAATCGGCCCGACGTGCGGACGCTTGCCCGTGCCGTACCCCGGGAATAGCTTAAATGGCTTGTCTTTTAGGGCCGGACACGAGCAACTGGTCATGGGAGTACCGGACAGATGATGATGCAGACCATCCGCGAAAAGACGCGGTGGGCGATAGTGTTTCTGGCGGTCGCCTTCGCGGCGTGGCTGGCCTTCGAGGGGATACAGAGCCGCGAGACGGCGGCGACTTCCGGTACGAATCCGGTGATCGGAGTCGTCAACGGCGAGGAGATCCGTTTCGACCGGTGGCGCGAGGCGTCGGCGGCCCAGTTCGAGCGGGCGCGTTCGGCGAGAGACCGCGCCCTGACCGACGAGGAGATCCGCCAGGCCGAGACAGAGGCGTGGGAGAACCTGATCCGCGATGTGCTGATCGAGCAGGAGATCCGGCGGATCGGCATCACGGTCTCGGACGCGGAAGTGTCGCAGGCATTCCGGACGTCACCGCCGCCGTTCGTGGTGCGGAGCCCGGCTTTCCAGACGGACGGCCAGTTCGACTACACGAAGTATCAGGCCTACTTCGCCGACCCGAGCGTCGACGAGCGTCTCCTCCTGAACATCGAGCAGTACTACCGTGCTCAGATTCCTCGCATCCGGCTCGACGAGCAGCTCGCGGCCGGCGCCGCCGTGAGCGACCTGCAGGCGTGGGAGGAGTTCAAGACGCGGAACGAGACCGCCGTGGTGACCCATGTTTCGGTCGATCCTGCCCGGGTCGTCGAGGACTCCGAGATCTCCGTCTCGGAGGAGGCGGCTCGGCGATACTATCGCGAGCACCTGCAGGACTTCGAGCGACCCGCCACCGCGACCGTGCGAATGGTCTCGTTCTCCACGCTGCCCACGCCCGGGGACACGGCTCGCGTCCGGACGCTCGCCGATTCCCTCCGTACCGCCATTCTCGCCGGCGAGCTGTCGTTCGCCGAGGCGGCCGACGAGTTCTCGGCAGACTCGACGTCGGCGCCGGACGGAGGTGAGCTTGGCCGCTACACGCCGGGGGAGCTCCGCGAACCGATCGCCTCGACCGTCGCCGGACTGGCGGAGGAAGAGATTTCGGAGCCGCTCACGACGCCGAGCGGCATCCACCTGATTCGCGTTTCCGAGCGCACCGGGGATACGGCTTCCATCGCGCACATTCTCCTGCCGGTGCGCCTCTCCGAGCAGACGGAGGACGAGCTGTTCGGCCGGATGGACCGCATCGAAGGGATCGCGCTCGACGACGGATTACTCGCCGCCCGGGACTCCCTCGATCTGGACGTACGCGAGGGCGTCGTCCTCACCGAAGGCTTCGACTTCGTACCGGGCGCCGGTTCCCTCGGCGTGGGCGTCGACTGGGCGCTCGACGGGTTCACCGAAGTCGGCGAGCTGAGCGAGTTCTACGAGAACAGCTCCGGCTTCCATCTGCTCGAACTGGTGGATCGAACCGCGGCCGGCCGGTTCACGCTCGAGGACGTGCGTGACCAGATCGAAACCACCCTCCGCACCGAACTACGCATGGAAGCCGCCCTGCAGAAGGCCGCGGAGGTTTTTGCAGACCTCCCGGAACCCACGATCGAAGCGCTCGCTGCCGCCACCGGCTGGCCCGTCGCGACGACGGAACCATTCAACCGACGGCAGTTCGTCCCCGACCTCGGCCGCGCCTCGGAGGCCGTCGGCGCGGCCTTCGCGGCGCCGATCGGCACGCTGGTCGGACCGTTCCAGGCCGCCGACCGGCTGGCCTTTCTGCGGGTCGACGAGCGCACGGAAGCCGATGCTGACGTGTTTTCGCTGACGAAGAATCAGCTGAAGGTCGAGGTCGCCGGCCTGATGGCGCAGCAGCGCGCCGTCGAGTGGCTGGAGTCGTTACGTGAAGAGGCCGTAGTGGTGGACCATCGAGACCGACTCAATCGGCCCGTCGAAGATCAACCAATCGTACCGCCGCTGATCTGATTCAGTCCTCGTCCTGGCGATGCTCGGCCCGGGCGTCGTCGGCATCTTCGAGCTCCCCGCGGACCTCGTTCCCGACTTCCTTTACGGAATTCTTGAACTCGCGGATGCCCTTCCCCAACGAGCCGCCGATCTCCGGCAGGCGCTTCGCCCCGAACAGCAGCAGGACGATGAACAGCAGGATGACAGCTTCGGTGATCCCGATATTCGGCAGCATTGTGTGACCTCTTGCAGCGGGCCCGTGAAACTCCGGACCTCAGAGTAGCGACTTCGAGAACCAGGCCAACAGAAGTATCCCTACGACGCTGAGGATGTTCACGCGGAGCACCAGGGGTCCAAGCGTCACGGCCACGACCAGCAGGTCGATCGTGAGCGGACCGAGGGAGGCGGCCACCGTCGTGATGAAGAACTCGCGCGGCGGACCGGCCGGCACGAGGGCCGCGAGCTCGGTGAGGAGACCGCCGAGCAGCATTCCACCTGCGATGACCAGCGTCACGCGCTTCGCGGAAGGACGACGCCGACCCCCGAAGTCGAGATTCACTTCTGTCGCTCCAGGACGAATTCAACAGTCAGCCGGAGAACGCGTACGAAGGCATCCTCGGGTACCGGCTCCAGACGACCGGCGGCCGCTCGAGCGAACTCCTCGGCCCGCTGGCGGGCATACGTCAGCCCGCCGGCCGTGCTCACCAGCTCGCCGACCTCGGCCACGGCCTCGTCGCCGGGCTCGGGGTTCGCGAACAGGGCCTCGATCACGCCGCGTTCCGCCCCGCCGAGCCGGGGCAGCGCCGCGATCAACGGCAGCGTCACCTTGTGCTCGCGTAGATCGAGTCCGCGAGGCTTCCCGGTGATGTCGGCGGGCACGGTGTAGTCGATCAGATCGTCGACGATCTGAAACGCCATACCCAGGTCGCGTCCGTATGCCGCCAGCGCGTCGCGATGCTCTACCGCCCCGGCCAGCGCCCCCAGCTCGCATGCCGCGGCCATCAGCGAAGCCGTCTTGCACTCGCACAGACGATAATAGTCCTGCTCGGTCGTGCCCAGTGCGTCCCGGGCCGCGAGTTGTCGCATCTCGCCGATCGACATCTGATTGGAGGCCCGGGCGAGGATGGCCACCGCCTCGGGTGGCCCGACCTTCGTGACTTCGAGCAGCGCGCGCGAATACAGGTAGTCACCCATGATCACGGCCACCTGGTGCGTCCAGCGTGTGTTTACCGTGGGCATCCCGCGACGCCTCGGCGAATGATCGACGGCATCATCGTGGACCAGCGTCGCCACGTGCATCAGCTCGACGATCGCCGCCAGACGCTCGGCCCTCCGGGTCGGCCGACCGCCCACCTGGTTGGCCAGCAGGAGGAGCGTGGGCCGCAGATACTTCCCGCGTGAGGCGAGGAGGTACTCGCTGACCTCGTTGATCGGGCCGAAATCGGCCGCAACGAGTTCGTTCAGACACGCCTCCATGCGCTCGAGACGGTCCTGGACGGGATGCTGCAGAGCTTCGAGTGTGGGCAGCGCGGCTTCGAGCATCTCTCTCCGTTCGGTGCCCCGGTCTCGGGTCACCGCCAGCGGACCGAGGATTTGCCGAAGATACTGTCAGAGGGAGAGTTCGGACAACCGGTCGGCCGTATCGCGGTAACCGGGTTGGGCGGCCTCCACGCGAGCAAGCACCTCTCGGGCCTCAACCTGCTCGCCTTCCGCCTGCAGTGCCAGACCGAGGATGTAGAGCGGACCGACCTGCTCCGCATCCTCGTCGGCGCGCAGCTTCGACTGCAGCAGGGCAATGGCCTCGATTGGCCGGCCCAGCTTGACGAGGCATTCGCCGGCGGCTTCGAGCACGCCGAGTCGGTCGCTCACCCGGTCGACGGCCGGACGCAATTCGCGCAGGGCTTCCTCCCACATGCTCATCTGTCGAAACGCGAGGCCGAGTTCGTAGCGGGATCGAGCCGTCGCATCCTCCGACTCGTTCTCGGAGGTGTCGGACGTCGCCTCGCCTCCTGCGTCCTCGGGCACGACCTCGAGCTCGGCATGTTCCAATCCATCGAGGAACTCGAACATCGCGTCGAGCTCTTCGTCGCCCTCTCCCACGATCCTCGAATCCGACTCCTCGGCCGGCGCCGATGCATCGCCCCGCTGTCGGGTCTCCCGCTCCATCTCGACCTCCGCCTCGTCGATCTGGGCAATCGCCTGCCGGGCGAGCTCGTTGGTTGGATCCACGTCGAGCATGCGCCCGTACGCGGCGCGTGCCCGCTCCGCGGCACCGAGCCTCCGCAGACACGCTCCCAGTCCGGCGAAGGCTGCCAGCAGCTGGTCGTAGTCGTTCACCATCATCGCCAGTTCGGTCCGCTGCTCGTGCAACGTCGCATCGTCGGGCTGCAACTCGAGCAGGCGTTCCAGCACGACGAGCGCCTCACGCGTCCGGTGCCCCTCGTGGAGGCGGTCGAGGGTCGCCTGCAGGTGCTCGACGGCTCCCTCCACGTCGCCGGCCTCGACCAGCTCGGTCGCCTGAACCAGCAGCTGGTCCACGGAAGGTCCGGCGGTCTCCGTCGCCACGTCGTCCGTCACGTCGGGTGACTCGATCTCGTCCGCCGGCGGGGACGGGGCGTGCGCAGCGATCCCTCCGTCGCCCACGGTGTCGCGAAGCGCCGGAAACATGTCCTCGAGGGCCGGAAGCTCATCTACGGATCCACCGAGGTGCGCCTGCAGCCCCGAGATTCGGTCGGCCAGCGGATGATTCTCTCCCCACGCCTCGGCCAGCTGACTGCCGAGGGCCTCGGCCGCCGGCCCCTGCCCCGAATTTGCCAGGCGCTCGATGACCTCCAGGGCCAGCTCGGGCGTTTCGCCAAGCCTGAGCGCCAGCTCCCTCAGAGCCCTGACGGCCCTGCCGGGAATCGGCCGCGGCCCTTCGAGGGCCACGCCGAGCTCGCGCAGTGCCTCGTGGTGCAGCCCCATCTCGATGTAGGCCGCGCCGAGATCGAGATGGGCGGAGTGATCGACCGTATGGCGCTCCTCCGCCCGGCGGATCCGGTACTGCGCGAGCCGCGCCCGGAAGAAGTGCCCCTGCATCTCGTCTTCCTCGGAGCCGGACGATGCCCCCCCGGCTGAACCGTCGTCGGTCTGCGCGGCGGGAGGCTCGGCGGGAGGTTCGGCGGGGGGTTCGGCCCCGTCGACCTCGCGGGCTTCGAGAGCCTCGGGAGCAACCGCAACTTCGATGTCCTGCGCGGCCTCCACGTCCCGATCTTCGAGTGCGGGATCCGTCTCGTCGCCTCCCGGAGCGGCGTGAGACGAGCGCCGCAGGACCTCGAAGCTCGAATCCGATCCCCGAAGCGCGAGGCACTCGGAGATGCGGGCGTTCGCGGCGTCGAGGAGGCGTGGATCGGCGACGGCGACCCTGAACTCCTCGATCGCCTCCTCCAGGAGTCCGATCGTCATGAACTCGACGCCGAGATCGTAGCGAATGGTCGGGTCGCCCATCTCGAGGACATCGGCCACGCGGCTGCGAAAGCGATCGGCCTCTCGGCGGATGTCGGCCAGCTCGTCATCGGCCGGCGCCGCAGGGGCAGGCGGCGGCGGCGCATCCGCCTCGAACGCCACGTCGCTCCCCTGATCGGCCAGACGTCGCGCTACGAGGGTCGCCAGCCGGTCCGGCTTCCTCGGCGCCTCGGGCTGTGTCGGCACGGACGATCGGGCCGGATCGTCCGTGGCCACGCCACCCTGTGGCTCCAGTGCCGCGATTTCCCGGCGAAGGTCGGCCGT
>Ga0299913_10002746_pt1 | contig 14068 bp, 12 predicted proteins | sample RVTome_9_FD_201360 | JGI IMG/M metagenome (GOLD analysis project Ga0299913, IMG submission 201360) | Soil microbial communities from uranium-contaminated site in the Upper Colorado River Basin, Wyoming, United States - RVT155D38 (version 2) ... | reverse complement strand
GATGTGTGCCGCCCGCACCACCGGCAGTACTTGCGCAGCTCGACCCGGTCGGGCGTGTTGCGCCGCGACTTGTTCGACTGGTAGTTGCGCCGCTTGCACTCCTCACACGCGAGCGTGACGGCGATTCGGACGTCTCCGCGGGCCACTCTTCCTCTTCGGTCCGGGGGCCGGCCGGAAAACCGGCCCAATCAGAAAAAAGACCCCGGCGCGGATGCGCGAGGGTGGGGCAAATATAGCGCCCCGAAGGGGGCGGCGTCCAAAGCGAAGGGCCCCGCCGGCCGGCGGGGCCCTTCCATGCTTCCGGCCGGGGCCGGTGCTGCTGAACGGTCTCGTGATTGCCGCCTTAGCGGAAAATCACCGTCTCGCAGTTGCCCGAGATCGTGTCGCGACCCTCGCTGATCGCCACGTCGGCCCCCTTGCCGCAACGCAGGACGTTCCCGCCCGGTCCGCCCGCGACGATGTCCGGGCCCTTGCCTCCGCCGACGTTGTCCGGGCCGGGGCCGCCCGAGAGCTCGTCGGCGCCCCTGCCGCCCCGCAGGGCGTCAGCACCGTCACCGCCGCCAACCTCGTCCTGGCCCCTGCCGGCGCCGACCATGTCACGGCCCTTGCCGGCGCTGATGTCGTCGCCCTGTTCCCCGCCCCTGATGAAGTCGCTGCCGTCTCCGCCGTTGATCGTGTCGAAGCCGTCCTCGCCGAAGATGCAGTCGTCTCCCGCGAGCCCGGAGATGTGGTCGTCCCCACCGCCGCCGCGCAGCAGGTCGCTCTCGGGAGTGCCGGTGATCACGTCGTCGGCGTCGTCGCCCTGGAGGGCGGTGCCGTCGAACGAGGTCGTATCGCACTCGCCGTAGTAGTCGCTGTAGTTGCTAGGGGGGATTGGCGTGACGTCGGCCATGGCCACGGCGGTGAGACCGAGAAAGGCGGTCAACAGACCGCCGGCAACGAGCTTGGACCTCATGAAAACTGATCTCCCTTCGAGTGCTTACACCAGACCAGCCCGCGGGCAGCCTGCTTCTAGTCCCATCCATACGTACGGACGCTCCGATACCTGACAGAGAGACGAGCGCGCCCTATTTCTGGCGCCACTTGAGGCTGGCCTCGCCGCCCACCTTCGCGCGCAGCGTCGCGCGGCCGTTCAACCGCACCCGCGGCCGGAACACCTCGTTCACGTTCACGTCGATCGTCTTCAGCGTCCGCCACTCGCCGCCCTTTCGGCGCTCCACGGCCAGCTCACCGGCGAGCGGGCTGCGCCCCCATACACGCAGCCGCTTCTGGCTCGTGCGGTTGGTGAGGAACGGGAAACGGAATGCCCGCTGCGCGAGCTTCGGCGATCCGTCGCGGAAATAGGCGCCCGACTGGATCGTCGCCAGCGGATTATTCGGGTCGTAGGGCGCGTCGCGGATGAAGAAGTTGATCGCCACCCGGCCCCCCCGCTTCCAGAACAGCCGCAGCGCCTCGGCGATCCAGCTGGCATGCTTGCGCTCCGGGATGCCGACGAAGTTGTCGGGTGGGTTGGTCTCCCACCAGAACTCCGTCAGCCACAACGGCTTGTTCCCGCCCGGCTTCACGGTGCCGGCGCGCTCGGCCGCGTTCACGACCTTGCTCACGTTCTTGAGGTCCCCCGAGGATGCGTCGTCGGGATGGAACGCGCCCTGGGTCGGCCCGCCGGAGGTGTTGATCGGATGGTGGGATACGGCATCGAGCTTCGCCGGTTTCCTGCACCTCTTCGGGCTCAGGTTCGGGCGCAGGCAGAAGAGCTTCCGCAGGAACAGGAGCGGGCGCATGCGGGTGCCGCCCGGGGAGTCGCCGAACGGCGCCATTCCGCCGGTGACCACGGTGACCTCCGGGTTGCCGGCCTTCGCCCCGGTGTAGAACCTGCGCATCATCTTGCGGAAGAGGTGGGGGCTCTTCGGCTTGCCGTCGACCCACTGCGGCATCAGGTAGGTCCTCAGGTTCGCCTCGTTCCAGCCCTGCAGGTGATCCACCTCGGGCAGCCCCAAGAAGCCGCCCGAGTAACGCGTCGCCAGCGCCTCGGCGAACTCGCCCAGCTTCTTCGGCTTCGGCTTCCAGGTGCCCGCTCGGGCGACGCCGCCCCCGGGGCGGTTGGCCCCCTCGGCCCAGGCAGGGGCGCTGGTGACCGTCAGCAGCACCTCGAGGCCGCGCGCCTTGGCGTCGATCACCGCCGCGTCGAGATCGCCGAAGGAGTAGGAGGGGTCCGCCGGGTTGGTCGGGGCGACGGGCTCGGGACCCACCGTCGCGCGCCAGGAGACGGTGAGGCGAACTATGTCGCCGCCGGTTTCGAGCGTCCGGTCGAGCCAGGCGCCGCGGGTGGCCGCGCTCGAGGACTGATACTCCGGGGCGACGAAACCGACCTTGAGGCCCCGTGCCGCATCTGCCCCCGGGGGGGCGAGGAGGAACGCGGCGCTCGCCGCGATGAGCGCGCCGAGCAGGGCCAGCCCGGCACCGCCTCGACCGGCGGCACGGCCGCCGGGGCGCGCCGGGTGGGCAGGGCTCATGCCCCCTGGGGGCCGGGGCCGCCGCCGCGCCTGCGGAGGGCGAGTGCGAGCAGCGCCGCCAGCACGGTGCCACCGAGGATCAGGGGGAGAGCGATGCCCATCCCGCCCGACTCCGAATCGCCGGCGCCGCCGAGAAGCTCGATCACCGACGACAGCGGGCTACCGCCGTCATCGGCGGGGGAGGCCGGGCCGCCCGAGCCGGTGCCGGACGAGCCCCGACCGGCGCCGGAACCCTTCCCGTTGCCCGCGCCCTTGGCGCCGTCGGGCGCCGTGGCCGCGGCGAGTGCGAGCGCGCCGGCGCCGTCAGCGCCGAACGACTCGAGCGCCTGGGCGACCGAGGACGGCAGCGCGTTGGAACCGCCCCCGCCGGTGGCGTCGTTGCTGGGCTGGTTTCCGCCTCCGCCCGGGACGTTCTCCTGGTACTCGTCGATCGCCGAGCCGCCCTGTCCCAGCGCCGCGGCCGGCGCCAGCGCGCCGGCTACGGCGAGCGCCGCGACAAGCATTAGCGTTCTGCTCATCTCTCGCATGCACCCTCTTACGAATGGGGGCGGCGATTCCTGACAGGCAACGTCAGCCACGGGGCACGCGATCCGTACAAACGCGCGATGACGGCGTTGACCGACACCGCCGGATCTGCCCGGGTTGGAGCCCGATCCGCCCCGTTGGCCGCTGCACTGGCCTGGCTCCAGCCGCGGCTCGGCACCGTCCTCCTGCCCTTCGCACTGGTGCTCTACCTTGCGCTCGAGGGCGGCGGCTACGACGAGATCGTCCGCAGCGAGGTCGGGGTCGCCGCCTGGTGGGTCGTGCTGCTGGGCGCGGCCGTCGGCGTCCTCCCGGCAGCCCGGCTTGGGCGGGCGTCCTGGATCGCGCTCGGCGCGCTCGGCGCGTTCGCGGCCTGGACCGCCGTTGGCATCGGCTGGTCGGAGTCGAGCGAGCGCAGCGTCGCCGAGGTCGCGCGGGTGGCGAGCCTGCTCGGCATCTTCACCCTCGCCCTGTGCGCGCAGGGGCGCGACGGCGTGCGCCGCACGGCGAGCGCGGTGGGCGCTGCCATCGCCGTCGTCGCCTCGCTCGCGCTCCTCTCCCGTCTGCACCCGTCGTGGTTCCCGGCAAACGAGATCGCCGAGGAGCTTCCCGCGGCGACGGGCCGCCTCGCCTACCCGCTCAACTACTGGAACGGGCTCGCCGCCTTCATCGCGATCGGGATCCCGCTCGTCGCGGTGCTGGCGCTGCGCGCGCGCCACCTGGTTGCCCAGTCGCTGGCGACGGCCGCCCTGCCGGCGATGGCGACGGCCGCGTTCTTCACCTTCTCACGCGGGGGGGCGCTCGAGGTCGCCGTCGGCCTCGCCGTGCTGCTCGCCCTCTACCCCGCTCGCCGCGCCGCGCTCCCCACCCTTGCCGTCGCCGCCGTCGGCTCGGGCATCCTGATCGCGGCGGCCACCCAGCGCGACGCGCTCGAGGCGGGAGCGCTCACCGAGGCCGCCCGAAGCCAGGGAGACGAGTTGCTGGCGATGACGCTCGTCGTTTGCGCCGGCGTCGGGCTGTTGCGAGCGGCGATCGGGCTCGCCGCTCGCCACGGGGTCGGGCCGCGGGTGCGGATCTCGCCTCGCGCGGCAGGCGTCGCTGCGGTCACGGGCGCCGTCGTCGCGCTCGTCGCCTTCATCGCCGCCGGCGGTCCCGGCAAGCTCGACCGGGCCTGGGAGGACTTCAAGGAGCCCACCGGGGTCGCGCTCGGCACCGCCGAGCGCTTCGAGAGCGCCAGCGGCAGCGGCCGCTACCAGTGGTGGCAGGGGGCGCTCGACGCCAACGCCACCGACCCGCTGGTCGGCATCGGCCCGGGCACCTTCGAGTACCACTGGGCGCGGGAGGGGACGATCCCGGGCTTCGTCCGCGACGCCCACTCGCTCTACCTCGAGACGCTCGCCGAGCTTGGGGTCGTCGGCCTGCTGCTCGTCCTCGCCGCGGTCGCGGTCCCGCTCGCGGTCGGGGCGAGGCGCGCGCTTCGAGCGGCGCCCGAGGCGCGCGCGTGGCTGGCAGCCGCGCTCGCAGCCGGCGTCACCTTCGCCGTGGCGGCGGCAATCGACTGGGCCTGGGAGCTGACCGTGCTTCCGGTCATCTTCCTCCTGCTCGCCGCGGCGCTGCTCGCCGGAGGCGCGGAGCGGACGGGGTCCCGGCCGGCGCTTCCTCGGGCGCCCGCGGCACGGGCGGCGCTCGGCGCGGGTGCCGTCGTGGCCCTGGTGGCGATCGCGATCCCGCTCGCGAGCACCGCGTCCGTACGCGACAGCCAGGCCCAGGTGCGTGCGGCCCAGCTCGGTCCCGCCCTGACCGATGCGCGCTCGGCCCGTGACCTTCAGCCCTACGCCTCGACCCCGGCGCTCCAGGAGGCGCTCGTCCTCGAGCTGGCCGGCGACACGCAGGGCGCCGCCGCCGCCGCCCGCCAGGCGACCGCCGAGGAGCCCACCAACTGGCGTACCTGGCTCGTACTCTCCCGGATCGAGGCGCTCGCGGGCAACGCGGAGGCCTCGGTCACCGCCTACCGCGAGGCCCGGTCGCTCAACCCCCGATCCCCCCTCTTCATGCGATGACCGAACCGCTGCACCCCGAGCAGGACCCGCAGCTGAGCGGCGTCATCGAGCGCCTCCAGGCGGAGCGGCCGGTGCCGCACCCCGGGTTCCGCGGCGAGCTTCGCCGCCGCCTCGTCGCCACGCCTGCCCGCTCGCGCCCGGCCCGGGTCAAGGCCGCGATCGCCGCGTACGCGACCTCCGGCCTCGGCCTGCTGGCGGTTGCCGCGATCGGCCTCGTCGGCGCCGGCCCGTTCGCTGCCTAGCGGCTGCGTTCGGCGCGGATCTCGCTCGCTCCCTCCAGCTCTGCCCGCAGCGCCCGCAGCGAGCGCGAGAGGATCTGCTGCACGTTGGCGAGCGTGAGGCCGGTGATCTCTGCGATCTCGGCTCCGCTCAGATCGCCACCGAACCGAAGCGCGATGATCTCCCGCTCACGCTGCCCGAGGGTGGCCAAGGCGCCCGCCAGCTCCGGCGAGGGCCCCAGCCGGCGCTCATCCGGCTCGACCCACCCCAGCGCCGCCTCCCCGACCTCTCCCTCGATCGGGTGCTGCTGGGCCGAGTGGTCGCGCCGGTAGTGGTCGATCAGCGCATTCCGCGAAATCGTCAGCAGCCACGTCTTCGCGCTCGCCCGCTGGGGATCGAACTCCCCCCAGGCCCGCAGCGCCCGCTCGAACACGAGCTGGGTGAGGTCCTCCGCCTCCTCGCGCGTCCGCACCCGGTAGGCGACGAACCCGTACACGTCCCAGACGTGCTCGTCGTAGGCGCTTGCGAAGCTGTCGGCGTTGGCGGCCATCCGCTCGGCTAGATTCTCTCCGGATGCGCTCTGGGAGTGACGCCGAGCCGGCCGAGACGCCGGAGCGCTGCCCCGCCTGCGAGGCCCTCTCGCCCGAGCGCTGGCGCCGGGCGACGCCGTCGGGCCTCATCGGCGGGGTGGAGGCGAGCTACGAGCTCTGGCGCTGCCGAGGATGCGGCACCGCCGTGACCTTTCCGCGCGAGCGCGACCCGCTCGCCGAGGGACTGTACGAGACCGGCGTCTACGCCCCCCCGGACGGCGTTCTCGACCTGCTGCTGGAGCCCCTGCGCCGCATCGCCGAGCGCGACCGCATGCGGTTTCTCACCCTGCTGGAGCCCGGCGCTCGCGTGTTCGAGGTGGGGGCGGGGGACGGGCGGTTCCTGAGCCGCCTCGCCCGGCGCGGCTACCGCGTCGAGGGGCTCGAGCCGGCGGGCGACGGGACCCGCGCCGCCGGCGTCCAGGTGCGCGCCGTCACCGTCGAAGAGGCCGGCCCGCCGGCCGCAGGCCCGGACGCGGTCATCGCCTGGCACGTGCTGGAGCACCTCGACGACCCGGCGGCGGCCCTCGCCAAGATCCGTTCCTGGCTCGGTCCCGGCGGGATCCTGGTGCTGGCGGTGCCCAACCTCGCCAGCCTGCAGGCGCGTTTGACCGGCGATCGCTGGTTTCACCAGGACGTGCCGCGCCACCGCACCCACTTCACGCCGCGCGGCCTGCGCGCGGCACTTCGCCGCACGGGCTTTCGCCCGCTTCGCGAGAGCCACTTGCTGATCGAGCAGAACCCGCTCGGGATGTGGCAGAGCCTGCTCAATGCCCTGACCTCGGAGCGCGACGTCGCCTTTCGCGTGCTCAAGGGGGACCTCTCGGCTCGGGCTGGGCGGGTCTCGTGGCGAGACCTTGCGGTGACGGTGGTCGCGGGCTTCCTGCTGATCCCGCTCGCCACCGCGCTCGAGCTGATCGCCGGGCTTCTCGGACACGGCGGATCGATGGTGATCCAGGCAACGCCGGCGGACCTCGGCCGAGGCGATCACTTGCCCGGCTCGCCCGCTGCCTCGTCGACCCGGTAGGCGTCGACGAAGGCGTAGCGGGCGGCCTCGCCCGGCAGCTCGGCGACCTCGCCCGGCAGCCCTTCCGCATCCTCCTGGCGCGCGAGCACGAAGGTCAGGTCGGCATCGCCGGCGGCTACCCGGTAGAGCGCGTACGAGCCGTTGCCGCCATAGCGACGCGGCTTCGCTTCCGGCGCGTCGCGGAGCAGCTTCGCCGGCCCGTAGGCGTCGAGGCGGGAGCAGACCTCGCCGCGGGAGCCGGCGCCCGGGCCAAGGCGCCGGTAGGCGAGCGCGAGGAACTCCTCGCAGCCGCCGGCGCGAAGCGAGGCGACGGCGTCGCGCGCGGCGCGATCGAACGCATCCGGCATCGCGCTGCCCACGCTCGGCTCGCCCAGGAACGGATCGATGAAGGCGACGTGCAGGCGGTCGTCCGAGTCGCGGACGAGCAGCACCGACACCGTCCTCGCTCCGCGGACGTAGTCGATCACGGCCCCGCCCGAGCCGAAGTGCTCGGCGGCCACCGGCGCCAGATCGGCGATCCGCCGCAGCGACTCGCACCGGGCGGCGGCGTCAAGCTGGGGACGGCTGAGCGGGTTCAACCCGTTGATGCGCTTGCAGCGCTCGGTGGCCAGCACGCGCGAGATCCGACGCCTCGCCTCCGCGACGGACTCGCCGTCGGCCGGCGCCTTGCCCTCGACCTCGAAGCGTGTCGGCGGGGGTTGGGATGGACTCGTGTCGTCGCCCGAGCCGCAGGCGGCGACCAGCGCCGCGCACGCGAGGGCGGCGAGCGCCGCCCCCAAGGTGGCGGGCGTGATTCTCAGAAAGCGCCCGTCCCGCGTGCGACGACTGGGAATGTCTGAAAGAGGATCCGTAGATCGCGACTCAGGGAAAGGTTCTCGACGTAGTCCAACTCGACCGCGAGCCGCTCCGCGAAGGTCAGCTCGCCGCGCCCGAAGACCTGCATCGGGCCGGTCATCCCCGGCCTCACGTTGAGGCGGAATCGGTGCTCGGGACGGTAGCGCTGGACCAGCTCAACCTGCTCCGGGCGCGGGCCGACGATGCTCATCTCCCCCCGGAGGACGTTGACGAGCTGTGGCAGCTCGTCGACGCTGATCCGGCGCAGGTATCGCCCCACGCGGGTGATGCGAGGGTCGCCGCGAATCTTGAACATCGGATCGTCGAGCTGGTCGAGCGCGACGAGATCACAGAGCCTCGTCTCCGCGTCGACGCACATGGTTCGCAGCTTCAGCATCATGAACTCGCGCCCGTTCTGGCCCGCCCGCCGCTGGCGGAAGATGATCGGGCCGGGGCTGTCGAGCCTGATCGCGAGGGCGACGAGTGGAAAGAGCGGCGCCAGCAGGAGCAGGGCAAAGCTCGCCACCGCCACGTCAAACCCTCGCTTCAGCAAGCCCGTCGACCGCGACACATCCCAGGTGTTGCATTCCAGCACCGGGAGGTCGGCGACCTGGGAGACCCGTGGCATCGGCCCCGCCCGGCCCCGCAGCGGCGAGAGCACGCTCAGCTTGAGCTGGCGGCGGCGGCACATGATCGCCAGCCGGTCCATCACCTCGGGTTCCATCGCCCACATCGCGACGATGATCCGGTCGAGCCCCGTGGTCGCGGCCTCCAGCCTGGGGACGAGGTTTCCGTTGGCGCCGGCAGGGTTCTCGTGCTCCCGGGCGACCAGCTCCATGTGCATGTCGGTGAACAGCTCGATCTTCCTGCAGATCCCCTCGGAGAGCGGACCGCTGCCGATCACGACCGTTCGCTCGGGAGGCGTCGTTCGCCGCCACAGCCACCTCGCCAGCCCGCGGAAGAACACGGCAGCGGCGCACGCGAGCATCCAGTCGAGGACGGCGAGGCCGACCGGAAGCTGGGTCGCCCCCACGGAGGCCACCCCGATCGTCAAGACCACTCCGGCGGCAGCCCACGCCGCCAGCGACGGGGCCTCGTCGAGCGTCAGGTGGCGGATGCTGCGGTGGTCGCGGTCGTAAAGGCCAAGCAGCTTCGCGAACAGGAGCCAGACCGGGAGCACCGAGAACAGGAGCGCCGACGAGTGCGTCGTCGCGCCGATGAGCCCGATCGCGATCGCCGCGGTGACGACGTCGGCTGCGAGAAGCATCCGGCGCCGCCTAACGTCGCGCCACCACCGGCCGTGCGCCTCCACGGAAGCCGCGGGTTGAGCGGTCTCGGGCTCGGCCCCGGTCCCGATCGCGGGCACGGCCAGCGGGCGCACCGGTGTGCTGCTGCCCCCGACGCGCGTCTGCTCTTCAAGCGCCACTCCCGGCGCCAACACTATTGGAACAGAGGGTCCAGATGCAACCGGAGGCCCGCGCGACTCAGGCTGAGCGTGAATCGTGCTCGTCGGCACCGGCACGAAGCAAGGACCGCTCGATATCCGCCGGACGGCCCAGCGAAGTCTTCGCCAGCGTCCGGAGCCGAAGGTTGAGCCGGTGGGCTCTCCAGGCGCTCAGCTCGCGGCGCGGTCCGTAGAGCCGCGCCAACACGCTGCGACGGCTTGCCGTCATCACCTCGGCAGGCCCGCGGCGGTACCGCTTCGACGAGGAGCCCCGGCGATGGTGGATCAAGCGGCAGCTCTCGGGGTGAAAGAGGGAGGGCACGCCGGCCCGATCCGCGCGGAGTCCCAGGTCCATGTCCTCCCCGTACATGTGGATCGACGCATCAAAGGGCCCGAGGCCCACCAGCAGCTCGCGCGAAGCCGCGACGCAGGCTCCGGTGAGCCAGGCGACGCGAGTCAGCTCCCCGAGCCGCCAGGGCTCGGTGCGCGCCCGCAGCGGCCGGGGCGCGACCTTGCCCGGGACCAGGGCCCCCAGCCACGGCCAGATCCCGACCGCGGGGCCGCTGGCCGAGGCCTGCGGGGAGCCGTCGGGGCTCAGCAGGCGCGGCCCGACGATGGCGCCCGAGGCAAGCGCGAACGCGGCCAGGCGATCCAGGCTCGAGTCCACCAGCTCCGTGTCGGGGTTGAGCATGACCACGGCCTCGCCGCTCGCCGCGTCGACGCCGCGGTTGGCGGCGGCGCCGTAGCCCTCGTTGCGATCGTTGCGGATCAGCTTCATCGGCCCGTGCCAGAGCCCGGCGGCGGCCGCGGGATCGTCGCTCGAGGCATTGTCGACGGTCACCAGCTCGACCTCGCGGCCGAGGTGCCGGTTCATCGAGCGGACCAGCCTCGCCAGCTCCGCCTCGCACTCCCAGGTGACGACGACGACGGAATAGCGCGCGCTCGCCCGCATCGTGTCAGCGGTCGTCGCCGGGATCGCGTTCGAGGTCACTCATGGGGGCGAGAGGCGCTAGGCTAGCCCATTCGCCTTGGCTACCGGCGCACCACACCAGCAGGGGGTTGCGGCCGGACTCGCCGCTTCCTCGGTGCGACCGACCCCGCCCGAGATCCTGGGTGCACCCGCTGCTAAAGCCGGCCGGGCGCGTGCGATCCGCCAGGCGCTGGAGCGGTATCGGGCCGGGGATCCGGTCGGCGTCAGCCTCGCGACCCCCCTTCCCCGGCGGCTCGCGCCGGGTCGGGGCAGCGCGATCTTCCTCGAGGGCTGCTGCCATCCGCGCGAGGCCGTCCGCAAGCTGGAGGTGCTGGTGGGCGAGCGGCCGCACAGGGTGCGGATGCGCGGCATGCCCCTCCCGGGGACGATCGCCGCCGGCTGCTACTGGTGGTCCGTCGTACCGCTGCATGAAGCGGACTGCGAGCAGGGCGAGGCACGAATGCGCCTGCGGGCCACGCTTCGCGACGGCAGCACCTTCACCACCTCCCTGCGGCGCTCCGAGCTCGAGACCGAGAGCGAGCGAGACGACCGTCTCGACGCGCACCCGGCCAGCGCGGGCCGGGACTTCGTCTCCGCCACCGGCGCGGCGCGCTCGAATGGCTCGCAGCGCGACGCAGCGACGCCACTGGTCGCGATCTCGATGGCCACCTACAACCCGCCGATCTCCCTGTTCAAGCGCCAGGTCGACTCGATCCGGGCCCAGACGCACGAGCGCTGGGTCTGCGTCATCAGCGACGATCGCTCGGAGCCCGAGCGGCTGGCGGCGATGCTCGAGGTGGTGGCCGACGACCCGCGGTTCGTGGTCTCCCCCTCACCCGCGCGGCTCGGCTTCTACGGCAACTTCGAGCGAGCGCTGACGATGGCTCCACGCGCCAGCGAGTACGTGACCTTCGCCGACCAGGACGACTGGTGGTCGCCCGAGAAGCTCGAAGCGCTGATCGACGCGATGAGGCCGGGGACCCAGCTCGTCTACAGCGACATGCGGATCGTGCTCGAGGACGGCGAGCTGATCTCGGAGACCTTCTGGAACCACCGCCGCAACAACTACCGCAACCTGGGCTCGCTGCTGATGGCCAACACGGTCACCGGCGCCGCCTCGCTGTTTCGCGCCGAGGTGCTGGACTACGCGCTCCCGTTTCCGCCCCGGCACGCCGAGATGTACCACGACCACTGGATCGCCCTGGTCGCGCTCGCGCTCGGGGACATCGGGTACATCGATCGCCCCCTCTACGACTACGTCCAGCACGGGCGGGCGGTGCTGGGCCACGCGAACGCGAACGCCTCGGCGGCGCGGACCAGCTCCCGGGTTGCCAGGGCCCGCGATCGGGCCCATCTGCTGCGCCGGCGCCGCCATCACCTGGGTTGGCGGGGACTCTACTTTCGCGTGCTGGCGCGGATGCTGGTGCTCGCCCAGGCGCTCGAGCTGCGCTGCGGCGAGCGGATGGCGCGGCGCAAGCGACGGGCGCTGGCGCGGCTGCTGTCCGCAGACCGGCGCCTTCCGGTCGGCGCCCTTCTGTGGCTGCTCGGGCGCCGGGCTCGGGCGGCGCTGGGAGCGAGGGAGACGGTCGGGATGGAACGCATCCTGGTGCGGGCGTTGATCTGGCAGCGGTTCACGGCGATGCGGGGGCTGCGACAGCGCTCGCAGCCGTGTGGGCAGCACGCCGCGGCCGAGGCGGTCAGTCCGTATAGCCCAGCTCGGCCAGGCGCGGGCCCATGAGCCCGTGCATGATCTCCTGTTCCCGCGGCGAGAGCGTCCGCTCCCAGAGCCGCGGGGTCGCGGAGCGCTTGCCGCCCTTGGCCCGCTCGAGCGCCTCCCGGATCTCGGCCTCGGATCGCTCCAGCCCGAGCCATCCGAACACCCGCTGCATCGCCTCGACAGGCGCCGTCAGCAGCTCCTCGTAGCGAAGCACGAGGCGTCGCTCGGGGTCGTGGTTCGCGAATGCCCGTGAGACGGCGTCGGTGCGCTGCACCCAAAGCCGCGACTGGGTGAGGACGAAGCTCGCCCGCTTGTTCTCGGTGTCGAGCCGGGGCCCCTGCGCCTTGGCCTCGAGCCAGCCGCCCGGAAGGTGCGCGTCGACCATCGACTCGACCACGTCGCGACCGTCGCGCAGCAGGAACAAGAGCCGAGAGTGGGGGAACAGCGACATCAACAGCTCGGCCCCGTGCGAGCCGTTCGGCTCCTTGATCGCCACCAGCGGCTCGTGCAGGCCGTGCTCGCGCTCCGCACGCGCCACCTGCGCGTCGAAGCGCGTGAGCACGAGCCTTCGCACCTCCGGGCGCCAGACCGCCTCGTACTCGGAGGAGAAGAAGTAGGAGGGGTCCTGCTGGCGCCGTGTGTTCTGGAGGAACTCGGAGGGCTCGGGTTGCTTACCGGGCTCATGGGCGGGGAGCGCGAGCGGCGTCAGGTGCACCGGAAGGTACGGCTCGTTGAGCGGCACGACCGCCGAAGCCGGGGGCTCGAACCCAGCCGGGACCGCGAAGCCGACCGGCGTCCCCGCGAGCGCCAGCGGGTGGACGAGGAGGCGAAGCAGCCAGGTGCTTCCGCTGCGCGGCGAGCCGAGCAGCCAGATCAGCCGCGACTCGAGCGTCGCGTCGTCGAGCCGAGGGTCGGGATCCTCGCCGGAACGCGTCCCCGCCCACTGGTGCGGCGACCGGCCTAGCTGCCGCAGCCTCATCGCCATTGACTGTAGCTGTCGGCGCAAGCGGCCAACCCGTCGCGGACGGGCACTGCGGCCCCGCCGGGTATCAGCTCGAACCCGGCGGGGGCCGCCCCGTCAACACCTCTCGCGCTAGCGCCTGCGTGTTGCTTGCGACTCGCAGCTCGTCAGCGCGTTCTCCCCGGTTCCGCCGTCGCAGGTGTCGCTGCCTGGACCGCCGTGGAGGTCGTCGTTGCCCTGGCCTCCCTTGAGGTCATCGGCGCCGGGGCCGCCGGCGAGATCGTCGTTGCCCGGGCCGCCGCCCAGGTCGTCGTTGCCGGTACCGCCGCCGAGGCGGTCGTCGCCCTCCGCGCCGCGCAGGGTGTCGTCGCCGCCACCTCCGGAGAGGCGATCGTTCCCGGCGTCGCCGCCGATGACGTCGTTGCCGGTGCCGCCGCCGACGTCGTCGTTGCCGTTGCCGCCGTTGACGTTGTCGTCGCCGGCGCCGCCGGTCACCTGGTCGGCGCCGATCCCGCCGCCGGCGTCGTCGTTGCCGGCGCCTCCGGCGACCCGGTCCGCTCCGGGACCGCCGCCGAGGTCGTCGTTGCCGATGCCGCCGTTGACGCGATCGTTGTCGAGGCCGCCGGAGATGACGTCATCGCCAGGGCCGCCCGCGAGCCGGTCGACGCCGCCGCCGCCGCCGATCTCGTCGTTGCCACCTTGTCCGAGGACGAGGTCGTTGCCGGGACCCGCCGCGACCTCGTCATCGCCGTCGCCGGCGCAGATCACGTCGTTGCCGCCGAGCCCCGAGATGTCGTCGTCGCCGCCCTTGGCGTCGATCACGTCAGGGCCGGGGGTGCCGGTGATCACGTCCGGGCCCTCGGTACCCGCGATCGTCACGTCCGCGCCGTGGCACTTGCCGCCGGGCGGAGGCGGCTCCTGGCAGTCGGGGTCGTCGCCGTCGATCAGCCCGTCACCGTCGTCGTCGATGCCGTTGTCGCAGATCTCCTCGCCGGGAGGCGGATCCTGGCAGTCGGGGTCGTCGCCGTCGATCAGCCCGTCACCGTCGTCGTCGATGCCGTTGTCGCAGACCTCGGTCGTCACTCGCGCCTCGGCCGTCGTCGCGATCACCGAGAGGAACAGGTTGTCGTCCGTCGAGGGGTTCGTCGTCTGGATCACGAGCTGCGTGTCGCCCGTCGTCAGGAACGGCTGGAGGTCGTACAGCTCGTCGTCCG
>Ga0299913_10002745_pt1 | contig 14070 bp, 13 predicted proteins | sample RVTome_9_FD_201360 | JGI IMG/M metagenome (GOLD analysis project Ga0299913, IMG submission 201360) | Soil microbial communities from uranium-contaminated site in the Upper Colorado River Basin, Wyoming, United States - RVT155D38 (version 2) ... | reverse complement strand
GAACGCGACCTTCGGCTCCGATTTCGCCGTGGTCGGCCTCACGCACTTCCTGGTGCTGTTCGTGCTGATCGCGAGTGTCGGCGTCGCCAGCGGCGGGCATTTCAATCCCGCCGTCACCGCAGCCTTCATCGCCCTGCGCCGGATCGATCCGATCGACGGTCTCGTCTACATCCTCGCCCAGCTCTCGGGCGGCGTCCTCGGCGCCCTCCTGACCAAGGGCCTGCTGCTGGATGAGGGCCGCGCCTCGGACTACGGCGCCGTCCAGGTCACCGATCTTCTCGGCGGCAATCTCCAGGGCGCGATCGTCGAGGGGATCGGCGCCTTCGTGCTCGTTCTCGCGGTGCTTGCGCTCGCGCTCAACCCCGACATCCGCCGCTGGGCCCCGCTCGGCGTCGGCGCTGCGCTCGGTTTCGCGGTGATGGTGCTCGGACCGCTCACGGGCGGCTCCTTCAACCCGGCCCGCTGGTTCGGGCCCGCCCTGGTCGGGAACGAGTTCGCCGACGTCTGGCCCTACCTGGTCGGCCCGCTGGTCGGCGCCGGCCTCGCGACGGCTGTCTACCGGTTCGTGATCGAGCCGGCAAGCGGCCCGGCCCAGGAGGCGGCCGACCAGGCCGCCCCGCGCGGTCCGGCACCCCCCGCCGGCGAGGCGCCCCCGCTGCGCCAGGAACACGGGCCCGGCTCGGGTGGCCCCGGTGGCCCCGGCGGTCCCGGTGGTCCCAGCGGCCCCGCTCCGGGCGGCCCGAGCGGTCCGGGTGGTGGACCGGGCGCTCCCGGCGGCGGGCCCGGCGCTCCCGGCGGAGGCGGCGGCCAGCCGCCCTCGAAGCCGCCGGGCGGCATCGCCGGCAGCTAGCTCAGAGCAGCTTCGCCTTCTCGGCCTGGAACTCCTCCTCGGTCAGGGCGCCCGAGTCGCGCAGCGCGGCCAGTTCCTTGAGCTGCTCGATGTTCGAGCCGGCGGCCGGCGCGGCGGCCTGAGGCTGCGCGTAGGCCTGCGGGTCCTGCGCGGCCCAGCGCTGGGCCTGCCGGCGCGAGACGTTGTTGCTGACGTGAGTCGCGGTCCCGGCGACGATCGCGGTCCGGGCGACTCCACGGATCAATCCAGGCATCGGTGATTCCTTTCTGTTCTGGGGAAGGTCAGCCGACCGGCTCTGCCTCGAGGGCGTCGAGCAGGTCCTGGGCGGGGATCCGGCCGGAGGCGACGAGCTCGCCGCCGGCGCGCCGCACGGCGGTCGCGAACGGCGCCGCCCAGCTGTTCTCGAACACGATCAGCGCGGCCGAGGTCCCGGCCCCAAGCGCAGCGGCTGCCTCGCTGTGGTCCTCGTCGCCGAGCAGGCCCGACGAGGCGCCCTCGAAGACGGCGAACTCGTCGCCCAGGTCCGTCAGCTCGAGCGTGGCCACGGAGCCGTCGTCGGCCTTGGTGATGAAGGCGATGTCGAGCAGCCGGATGATGCCGCGGTCGACGAGGTCCACCAGGTGCGGCACGGCCTCGCCCGTCGGCTCCCCCTTCCATTCGATCAGCACGTAGTCGATCGGCCCCAGTTCAATCGCTTCATTGCTCATAGAGCGTCCTTTCGTCGAGACCCCCGAAACCTACCGCTGTGGTGGCCGCTCGGACATATAGGGTTGGCGCCGGCAACGGCCATGAGGGCCGGGGCCTCCCGGACGCAAGGGGCGGCGGGAAACGAAAGGAGTCCGTTATGAGAGGAGCAGGCCGCGTCGTCTTTGCGGCGATCCTGTTGCTGATGGTCGGCACGCTCAACATCATCTACGGCATCGGTGCCCTGGACGATGCCAACGTGATCACCGAGGGCGGAACCCGGTTCGTGCTCGACAACCTCAACACCCTCGGCTGGGTGCTGATCATCCTCGGCGTGATCCAGCTGACCGGTGGCTTTTCGCTGATGGCCGGTAATTCCTGGGGTCGATTCGTCGGCATCCTCGGCGGCAGCCTCGGCGCGATCGGCGCCGTGCTTTCGATCGGCGGCGCACACCCCTGGTGGTCGCTGGCGATCTTCTTCCTCTGCGTCTACGTCGTCCACGGGATCGTGGTCTTCGGCGAGGACGAGCGAGCGGCGGGAGTCTGACCAAGACGGCGCACGGGAGGCCGCCGAGCGGCGGCCTCCCGTCCGTGCTCGACAGGTTCGACCTGGGCGCTCGCGGCGACGAGACGCTGCAGCTGGTGGCCTTCAAGCTGTCCGAGGAGCGCGCTTACGACGAGTTCGACATCGCCTTCCAGCTCGCCGCCGAGCGCGGCTGGATGGTGCCCGCCTACACGATGCCTCCAAAGGCCGAGAAGGTGAAGATGATGCGGGCGCTGGTCAAGCTCCCCTTCAGCAGGGACCTGGTGGACACGCTCGCCGACGACATCGCCCAGGCGCTGGAGACGCTGGAGAAGAAGGGCCCGGCGAGCGAGTCCGAGCGCGAGCGCGTGAAGACGGGAACCGGCCACTAGATGACTAGCCGCCCGCCGGGGCGGCAGCCCGATGCGGCTTCACCGCCTGGCCGCTCTCCTCCAGCCAGCCGCGGAGGGCGTCGTGCATGGCGCGGACGCCCACGATCGGGCCGGGGGGATCGCTCCAGTCGCTCGGCACCAGCGCGAACGGCCGGCTCTGCCACCCTCCGAGCCCGCCGTGGGAGCCCATGAACTCCTCAAAGGGCGCGACCTCATCGGTCCCCGGGTCGTACATGCAGTTGACGAGGATGTCCGGGCAGTGGGGAAAGCGATCGGTGCGGCGCAGGTGATCCGCGGCGTTGGATCCGAACTCGGCGAGCGGGTCCGCGCCCGTTACCTCGTCGTCGCCGAGGCGCCGGCTCCCGCCCGAGCCCAACACCAGGGGGCCGTCGCCCTCGCTCGCGACCATCACGAAGCCGACCCCCGGATGCTCCACCAGCGCCGGTATCAGGCCGGGGTGGAGGCCGTCGATCTCCTCGCGAGCGAGGCGATGGCCGCGCTGGGGCAGCGAGATCAGGCCGAGGCCCCCCGAGGCGAGCACGATCGCCTCGCTCCCGGGTCCGCCCTCGTGCTCCGCCGCCAGCGCCTTCCTGTCGGGCCCGAGCACGACCTGCCCGTCGACCATGCGGTCCTCGGTGGCGCGGGCGAGCAGGCGGGCACCCGCGTTGTCTTCGTCGCGGGCGTCGGTGACGGCGCTGCCGAGGGCGGTGACGCCCTCATCGGTCGCGTCGGGGGCAAATACGGCCCCGCCCGCGATCGCGCGCTCGACCAGCTCCCCCAGCTCGAGCCCGTAGCGCTGCCGGAACGGCCGCCCCTGGCTCTGGCCGTGGTCTGAGAGCACCACCAGGTGGTACGGCCTCGGCGCCTGCTCGACGGCGCGCTCCAGACGCGCCAGCTGGGCGTCGTGCTGCTTGAGCACGGCGAAGGCATCGGGCTCGGCGATCCCCGAGTGGTGGGCGACCTCGTCGTAGCCGACGAAGGTGGAGTAGACGACGGGTACGCCCTCGACGATGTCGCCCATCAGGCTGGCGACGTTGAGGTCCCGCATGACGACCGTGATCGCGGCGCGCATCCACGGGTAGAGGCCGCCTCGGTCGATGTGCTCCTCGCCCCGCCGCCGCTGCCTGCGCGACGCGACGCGCTCGAGGACGACGTCCCAGAGGTAGCGGGCGATGGTGCGGGTGAGCCCGTAGGGATCGCCGAAGTAGGCGAAGTACTCGCCCGCCCCGGAGCGCTGCTTGTCGCGGATCACGCTCATCGTCGCCGAGCAGCGCGGGGCGCCACCCGAGAACAGGTTGCCGCGGCTGGCGCCACCTTCGGCAAGCAGTCCGCCGCCGTCCGAGTGGCGGCGCTCGAGCTCGCCGGCGTCCTTGCCGTGGTTGGAGACCATCGTCCGCCCAGTGTCCTTCTCGTACCAGCGGAATGCCGGCATGTCCTCGTTGCTGCCGAGCAGCAGCCCGGCCTGGCTGGCCCCCGTCTGGGAGGAGAGGTCGCACTCCCAGCCGATCAGCTTGTGCGAGCCCTCCGACAGCCAGCGCGCCATCGTCGGGGCATGGCCCTCGTCGAGAGCCCGGCGCAGCACCGGCTCGGCAAGGCCGTCGATCTCGAACATGATCACGCCCGGGACCTCGGTCCGGTTCGCCTCGCGCGCCGAGCGCGCGCGGCGGCGCACGATCCGCAACTCGCGGGCGTCGTCGTCGAAGCTCAGCGCCGGGGCGAGCAGCATCAGGCTGACCGAGAGCGCGAAGGCGGCGATCAGGGACCCGAGCAACGGCGCCGCCTCGCCGTCGACGAGTCCGACCGCCAGCGCGACCACGCCGGCGTTGAGAAGCAGCGAGAGGAGCCCGAAGCTGAGCACGGTCAGCGGCAGGACCACGCGGATCAACAGGGGCCACAGCAGCGTGTTCAGGAGCACCACGAGGCCCGTGGTCAGCAGCGCCGCCCGGAAGCTCGGCAGATCGAAGCCCGGCGCGATCAGCACCGCCAGCCAGAAGACGAGGGCGACCAGTGCCCACAGGACCAGGGTCCGCACCACCGCACCGATCGCACGGGTCGCGCCGCTCACGCCACCGCCCGCCTCCGCCGCCGCGCCCGGCCGAGCTCGAGCGACTCGCCCGGCCGCAGCGCGCGGACCTCCGTGTCGGGCGCGATCGACGCCGCGGCGCGCTGGAACTCGAGCGGCGGCTCCGACAGCCGCTCCGGGAGCAGCCGGGCGAGCCCGCGCGGGAACAGCGTCCCCCAATGGATCGGCACGGCGAGCCTTGGGCGCAGGAGGCGCAGCGCCTCGGCGGCGCGCGCCGGATCGAGATGGCCCGGCCCCAGCCTCGGGCCCCAGCCCCAGACGGGAAGCAGGGCCGCGTCGAGCGGGCCGAGCTCGGCCATCTGGTCGAAGAGGTCGGTGTCTCCGGCGAAGTAGACGCGCTTGCGGTTGCGCGACACGACGAAGCCCAGGGGGCTCACCTCGTCGCCCCAGCGGTCGCGGTGGCCGTCGTGAGTCGCCGGGGTGGCCAGGATCTCCAGGCCGGCGACGGTCGCGGTCTCGCCGGGGCCGAGCTCGATCACCGTTTCGCGGCCGCCCTTGGCCGCGAGTGCCGCCGCCCCGCGGGGCACCACCGCGGGGACGGAGGCGGGAAGGGAGCGAAGGGAGCGCAGGTCGAAGTGGTCGCGGTGCAGGTGCGAGAGCAGCACGACGTCGATCTTGCGGAGGCGCGCCCTGTCGACCGGCGCCCCGTGGCGGCGCAGGACCCCCATGTTGCCCCCGAGCAGCGGGTCGGTGATCGCGGAGCTCGCGCCGAGCCGGATGAGCGTGGTCGCGTGACCAAAGAAGCCGAGGGAGTCCATCCGCCGCCGGATTCTGCCTGTTTCGAGTTGAATGCGGGCATGCCGAGCATCAGGGGACGGCTGCGCAGGACGCGCGGCACGGAGGAGAGGGCCGGCGAGGACTTCGTCGAGATCGACCCTGCCGAGCTCTCGGGCCTGTTCGCTGCGCCGAAGTGGCTGCGCGACGCCGGCATCACCTCCTGGCTGCTGGTCGGCTGCACCCTGCTGGTCGCGGGCGGCGTCTGGATCCTGTCGCTGACCCACGTGATCTTCCTGCCGCTGGTGACGGCGATCGTAAAGATCTCGGCCGACCTCTCCCGCGCCGAGCATCGGAAGGCCCCTGCCGCGGCGCCCTCGTGACGACGATGAGCGGAGCAGTGAGCAGACAGGAGCGATCGGCGCGAGGGAAGGCGGCGCGCTCGGTCGCGCGCCGCTCCGGCAACGCCGACTGGAGCCGGCCGCCCGATCATCCCGGGGCGGTGGCGGTGCTGAAGAGCCAGGACGCGAGCCGGGTCGCCGAGCTGGTGCCGATTCGCTACGGGCGGATGTCGGAGTCGCCGTTCGCGATGTTCCGGGGCGGGGCGGCGGTGATGGCCGCCGACCTGGCGGCGGCGCCGGTCTCCGGCCTCACCGCGCAGCTCTGTGGCGACGCCCACCTCTCCAACTTCGGCGGCTTCGCCTCTCCCGACCGCTCGCTGGTCTTCGATCTGAACGACTTCGATGAGACCCATCCGGGGCCGTGGGAGTGGGACCTGAAGCGGCTCGTCGCCAGCATCGAGATCGCCGCGCGCCAGCGAGGCCTGGGCGCCGACCAGGCCCGCGCGGCCGTGCTCGCCACCGCCCGCGAGTACCGCCGGGCGGTCCGGCGGTTTGCGAAGATGACCAACCTCGAGGTCTGGTACTCGCGCCTCGACGCCGAGGCGTTCAGGCAACGCTGGCTGTCGCGGGCGAAGGGGGAGGCCAAGGCCAGGGCACAGCGGCGCAGCGCGCGGGCGACCTCGAAGGACAGCACCCGCGCCCTCGCAAAGCTGACGACGAGGGTGAACGGCGAGCCCCGGATCGTCGGCGACCCGCCGCTGATCGTCCCGATCGAGGACTTCGCCCCGAAGGCGATGCTCGTCGACGCGGACGAGCGGATCCGCGCCCTGCTCGACAAGTACGCGAAGACCCTGAGCGGAGGGACGCGGACGCTGCTCGACGGATACCGCTACGCGCACCTCGCTCGCAAGGTGGTCGGGGTGGGGAGCGTCGGGACCCGCGCCCTGATCGTGCTGCTGCTCGGCGGCGACGACAGCGACCCCCTCTTCCTCCAGGTGAAGGAGGCACAGCGCTCGGTGCTGGAGCCATATTCGAAGAGGAGCCGCTACCGCAGCCACGGCCAGCGGGTGATCGAGGGCCAGTGGCTGATGCAGGCGAGCAGCGACATCTTCCTCGGCTGGCTCAGCGCCGAGGGCATCGACGGGATCAAGCGCGACTTCTACGTGCGCCAGCTCTGGGACTGGAAGCTCTCCGCCGAGATCGAGAGGATGAGCCCCGCGATGCTGGCCGCGTACGGCGAGATGTGCGGTTGGACCCTCGCCCGCGCGCACGCCCGCAGCGCGGACCGGGTCGCTCTCGCGGGCTACCTGGGCAGCGGGGACGTCCTCGACCGGGCGCTGGTGAGGTTCGCGAAGCTCTATGGCGACCAGAACGAGCGCGACTACGAGTCGCTGACCAAGGCCGTGAAGGCGGGCGAGGTACAGGCGGAGGCGGGCGGATGACGGCGGGTGGGGCAGGAGCGCTGGTAGGGTCGCGCGATCGGCTGCTCGTCGCCCCCGGCTTCTCCTCGACCTCGGCTCTGATGAGCACGGCAACCACACCCGGGAGGCCCAGGTGGACAAGCGAGAGATAGCAAGGGAGCTCCAGGCCCAGGCCGGGAACACGTTCGTGATCGACGACGCGCCCGACCTGGCCATACCAGATTCGCCGATGCCGCCGGTGGCGGCGATGCGCCTGATCGAGCAGGACCTGGTCCTCGACGGGATCCCCGAGCGGAACCTGGCCACCTTCGTCACCACCTGGATGGAGCCCGAGGCGCAGCGGATCATCGCCGAGAACCTCCACCGGAACTTCATCGACCACGCCGAGTACCCGCAGACGGCGGAGATCGAGCAGCGCTGCATCCGGATGCTCGCCGAGCTCTTCAACGCCCCGGGCGAGACCACCGGCGCCCGCACCCAGGGCTCCTCCGAGGCGATCATGCTCGGCGCCCTCTCCCTGAAGTGGAAGTGGCGCCAGCGCCGCGAGGCGGAGAAGAAGGACACGAGCAAGCCGAACCTGATCTTCGGCGGCGACGTCCACGTCGTCTGGGAGAAGTTCTGCCGCTACTTCGACGTCGAGCCCCGGATCGTGCCCCTGCGGCCCGACAAGTTCACGATCGGCCCCGAGGACGTGGAGCCGCACCTGGACGAGAACACGATCGGGGTGGCGGCGGTGGTCGGGACCACTTTCACCGGGCACGCCGACGACGTCGTCGGGATCAACGATCTCCTCCTGAGGAAGAAGGACGAGGAGGGCCTCGACGTCCCGCTCCATATCGACGGCGCCAGCGGCGGCTTCGTCTGGCCCTTCCTCTACCCGGACTCGAAGTGGGACTTCCGCCTCGAGCAGGTCCGCTCGATCAACGTCTCCGGCCACAAGTTCGGGCTCGTCTATCCCGGAATCGGCTGGCTGGTCTTCCGCGAGAAGGCCGACCTCTCCGAGGACCTCGTCTTCTACGAGAACTACCTGGGCAAGACCGACGCCACCTTCACCCTCAACTTCTCGACCGGGGCGGCGATGGTCCTCGCGCAGTACTACGCCTTCGTCCGCTTCGGCAAGCAGGGCTTTCGGCTGGTGATGAGCATCATGCAGGAGAACGCCGAGGAGCTGGCGTCACGCCTCGACGCGCTCGGGAGGTTCGACCTGGTCGCCCGGGGGGAGGAGACACTGCCGCTCGTCGCCTTCAAACTCGCCGAGGAGCATCCCTACGACGAGTTCGACATCGCCTTCCAGCTCGCCGCCGAGCGCGGCTGGATGGTCCCCGCCTACACGATGCCGCCGAAGGCCGACAAGGTGAAGATGATGCGGGCGCTGGTGAAGCTCAACCTCAGCCGCGCCCTCGCCGACACCCTCGCCGACGACATCGGCGAGGCGATCGAGACGCTGGAGAAGAAGGGCCCGGTCAGCGAGACCGAGCGCAAGCGAGTGAAGTCAGGAACCGGCTACTGACCCGGAGGTGGTTCGGCTTTGAGGCGCGCAAGGTCTGCCCGCACGGCGGCCAGTCCGTCGACCACCTCATCCAGCCTGGCGAGTACCGGATCGTCCCGGTCCTCCATCCTCGCTGCCTGAGCCTGGGTCACGAAGGCGCTCGTGACGACACCCGTCACCACGGCGAGGAACGAGAGGCCGCCGAGCAGCAGGAAGGACGCGATGATCCTTCCGCCGGTCTGGACGGGGACGACGTCGCCGTAGCCGACCGTGGTCACGGTCTGGAGGGCCCACCACATCCCCAGCCAGACGGTCGGAAAGGTCTCGGGGTCGACCAGATGCTCCACGATCCCGAAGACGACGACGGCGACGAACCAGATCGCGGCGATCAGGTAGGCGGCGTATCGCGGACGCAGGCCCTTCGCCTTCACCTTGCGGGACACCCACCGTTCAGCGGCCCGCCGCTGCGGAGCGTCGTTGCCCATGTCCGCAGGTTCGCTATCGCGGGCGGTAACCCTGCCGCCGTGACCGTCTAGGGCAAGCCCGATGGCCGAAGCCATGGCTGCGTCGCTCGACCCGGCTTCGATCATGCGCAGCCGGCGCTTCGGGTTCCTGCTGGTTCTCGCCGCGATCCTGGGCGTGGTCGCCTCGCTGGTGGCGTGGGCCTTTCTGGAGCTCCTCAGCGAGATGCAGGGCTGGGTATACGACGACCTGCCCGAGGCCCTGGGATACGGCTCGATGCCCGAGTGGTGGCCCTTTCCCGTCCTCGCGCTCGCCGGCGTGATCGCTGCGTTCGCGATCGATCGCTTGCCGGGCACGGGAGGGCATCAGCCGAGCAAGGGTCTCTCCGCCCAGCCGACGCAGGTGGTGGAGCTGCCCGGGGTGGTCCTCGCGGCGCTGGCGTCGATCGGCCTCGGTCTGGTCCTGGGCCCGGAGGCGCCGCTGATCGCGATCGGCGGCGGCCTGGGCTTCCTCACCGTTCAGCTCCTGCGGCGAGATACCCCGCCCGAGGTGGCGACCCTCGTGGCGGCCTCCGGGACGTTCGCCGCCGTCTCCTTCCTCTTCGGCTCTCCTCTGATCGCGGCCGTGATCCTGATCGAGGCAACGGGGCTGGGCGGAGCGAGACTGCCGCTGGTGCTGATTCCCGGCCTGCTCGCGGCCGGGATCGGGTCGCTCGTCTCGATCGGGATGGGGTCGTGGACGGGTGTGAACACCAGCGAGATCGCGCTCGGCCCGTTGCCGGTGCCGGATTTCGCGCGGCCGGATCTCGTCGATTTCCTCTGGACGGTGCCGCTCGCCGCCGCGGTCGCGCTCGTCACCTTCCTGATCTTCACCGTCGCGCGTCGAACCGAGCCCCTGGTCACCCCAAGGCCGTTCCTGGCCCTCCCGGCTCTCGGGATCGCGGTCGCGGGCCTCGCGATCGCGTTCTCGGAGCTCACCGACAAGGGCGTCGACCAGGTCCTGTACTCCGGCCAGGATGCGATCGGCCCTCTGATCTCCGGCGCGGAGACGTGGTCGCTCTCCGCGCTCGCCCTGCTGATCGGCTTCAAGGGGCTCGCCTACGCGCTGTCGCTGGCCGGGTTCCGGGGCGGACCGACCTTCCCCGCCCTCTTCCTGGGAGCGGCCGCCGGCCTGATGGCGGCCCAACTACCGGGCTTCTCCATCACCCCTGCGGTCGCGGTCTGCCTCGGGGCCGCGACGGTCTCGGTCCTGAGGCTGCCGTTGTCAGCGGTCGTCCTCGCGACTCTGCTCACCTCCGGAGCGGGCCTCGGAGTCGGTCCCGTGGTCATCGTCGGGGTCGTGATCGCGTACCTGACCACGCTGGCGCTGTCGCCACCCGTGACCCCTGACCCGTCGAGCGCTCAATGAAGTGGGCGGTCCTCGCCGTCCTCGCGGCGGCGCAGTTCCTGATGGTCCTCGACCAGGCCGTGATGAACGTCGCCATCTCCCAGCTGGTCGAGGACTTCGACACGACTGTGACCACGATCCAGGCGGTGATCGCGCTCTACGCGCTGACGATGGCCGGCCTGATGCTCACCGGCGGCAAGATCGGCGACATCATCGGCAGGCGGCGCGCGTTCGTGATCGGGCTCAGCATCTATGCGGTCGGCTCGGCGCTGACCGCGGCCTCGTGGAGCGTGCCGTCACTGATGCTCGGCTGGTCGATCCTGGAGGGCGTGGGCGCCGCCCTTGTGCTGCCCGCCCTGGTCGCGCTCACAGCCGGCAACTTCGAGGGCAAGCAGCGCGCGATCGCCTATGGGGTGCTCGGCGGCGTCGCCGGCGCCGGGATCGCGGTCGGCCCGATCCTCGGCGGCTGGGTGACGACCGAGTTCACCTGGCGGCTGGTCTTCGTGGGCGAGGTGGTGGTGGTGATCGCGATCCTGTTCGGGACGCGTTCGATTCGCGAGCCCGCGCGATCGGCGAGAACCCCCCGCCTGGACTGGGTGGGCGGTGTGCTCTCGGCCTCGGGCCTCGCCCTGATCGTGTTCGGCCTGCTGCAGGCGAGCAACTGGGGCTGGCTGCTTCCCCGCAGCTCGCCGATCGAGCCCTTCGGCCTTTCGCTGACCCCGTTCGTGGTCGCCGCGGGCGGGGTGGTCCTGGCCGGATTCCGCGCCTGGCAGCGGCGCCGCGAGGAGCGGGGTCTGGATCCGCTCGTCCACCTGCGTCTCCTGAGCATCCCGACCCTCCGCGGCGGGGTGGCGATGCTGCTCGCGCAGAACCTGATCCTGATGGGGATCTTCTTCACGATCCCGCTCTACCTCCAGGTCGTGCTCGGTCACGATGCGCTCGAGACCGGCGTGCGGATGCTCCCGGCTTCGGTGGGGTTGTTCGTGACCGCGATGGCGGGCTCGGCGCTCGCCTCGCGCTTCGCCGCCCGGGGGCTGGTCCGCGTCGGGCTCGCGATCGTCTTCCTCTCCACCCTGCTGCTGCTGGGCACAATCGAGCCGCAGCTGGACGACGGCGCCTTCCTCACCGCGATGGGCGTGCTGGGCGTCGGAATGGGGCTCGTCATCTCCCAGCTCGGCAACGTGGTCCAGTCCGCGATCGGGGACCGGGATCGCAGCGAGGCCGGAGGCCTGCAGAACACCGCACAGCAGTTGGGCTCCTCGATGGGCACCGCCGTGCTCGGAGCGATCGTGATCACCAGCCTGCTCGGCGCCTTCTCCGCCAACGTCGAGGCCGACGAGAGGATCTCCGCCGACGCCAAGGAGGAGGTCCAGGTCAGGCTCAGCGCCGGCGGCAGCTTCGTCGCCTCGGATGAGGTCAGAGCGGCGGCTACGGAGGCCGGGCTCGACGATGAGACGGCGGGGGCGCTGGTGGACGACTACGAGAGTGCCCAGCTCGACGCGCTCAAGATCGCTCTCCTGTTCGCGGCGCTGATCGTCCTCGCCTCGTTCTGGGTCACGCGGCGATTGCCGACCCGCCGCTTCAGCGAGCTCGAGGCCGAGCGCGGCCCGCCCGAGGCCGCGCCCGCTTTGACCTAGAGTGATGGCCGTGCGAAGCGACCCCGGCCGCGCTCGGAGAAAGCTCGTCCTCGCGCTGGTCGCGCTCGCCGGCGTCGTCGCCTTCCTCGCGGTGTTCGCGGTCTGGGCGGAGCGGCAGCTGCTGGAGGAGGACACCTGGGTCGATACGAGCAGCGAGCTGCTCGAGGACCGGGAGATCCGCGACGCGCTCGCGACCTTCATGGTCGACGCCCTCTACTCGAACGTCGACGTCAAGGCCGAGCTCCAGCAGGGGCTGCCGCCGAACCTGCAGCCGCTCGCCGGGCCCGCCGCCGCCGGCCTCCGCCAGCTCACCGATACCGCCGCGAAGGAGGCCCTCCAGCGCCCGCGGGTCCAGGACGCGTGGGAGGGGCTGAACCGCACCGCGCACGAGAAGCTGATCGCGCTCGTCGAGGATGACTCCGGCGAGCCGGCGACGCTCGACCTCGGCGACCTCGTCCGCGACCTCGGCGAGGAGAACGGGATCTCGGCCGCCGATCGGATCCCGCCCGACGCGGCGCAGATCGAGATCCTCCCCGCCGACAAGCTCGAGTTCGCCCAAACCGCGGTGAAGGTGCTGAAGGGGCTCGCGATCGTCCTCACCGCGCTCGCCCTGGTCCTGTTCGGGGTCGCGATCTACCTCGCCCGCGGGTGGCGGCGCGAGGCGCTGCGCGCCGTCGGGTTCGTGTTCATCGTCGTCGGTGTCGCGGTGCTCGCCGCCCGCGGCCTCGCCGGCGGCGCCGTCACCGACTCGCTTGCCTCGACCGCGTCGGTCGAGCCGGCCGTCGAGGACACGTGGTCGATCGGCACCTCCCTGCTCGCGGCGGGCGGCGGCGGGCTCGTCTTCTACGGGATCGTGATCCTGTTCGGCGCCTGGCTCGCGGGCCCGGGCGGCGTCGCCCGTGACGCCCGCCGCGCGATCACGCCGATTCTCGAGCGGCGCTCGATCGCCTACGCCTTCCTCGGCCTGATCCTGGTGCTCCTCTTCTGGTGGTCGCCGACGCCCGGGTTCGAGCGGCTCCCAACCTCCCTGATCCTGATCGCACTCACCGTCGTCGCGCTCGAGGTGCTGCGCCGGCAGGCGATCCGCGACTTCCCAGGGGAGAGCTGGGAGGGCGCGAGCGCGCGCTGGGGCGCGTCGGTGAGGTCGCGCCTGGGGCGCGGGCCGAGCGACGCCTCGTAGTAGCGTCCGCGGGCGTGCAGCGGATCACCTTCTCGCGCAACTACACGCTTTCGCTCAGCCGCAGCTGCCAGTGCTACTGCAAGTACTGCGCCTTCGCGACCCACCGCGCCCACATCCATCCCCCGGAGGAGGTCGAGCGCCAGCTGGACCTGGCGCTCCGCCGCAACGCCAAGGAGCTGCTCGTCCTCACCGGCGAGCGCCCCGAGGTCAACCCCGAGGTCGCCGAGCGGTTGCGCTCCTGGGGGCACGAGGACTTCACCTCGTACGTGCGCTGGACCTGCGAGCGCGCGCTCGAGCGCGGGCTGCTTCCTCACACCAACCTCGGCGTCCTCTCCCGCGAGGACCTGGCCCGGCTGCGCGAGGTGACCGCCTCCCAGGGGCTGATGCTGGAGTCGGTCTCCGAGCGGCTGATGGGGACGGTCCACGCCGGCTCGCCGACCAAGCACCCGGCGCGGCGGCTGGAGACGATCGAGGCCGCCGGCGAGCTCCGCATCCCCTTCACCAGCGGCATCCTGGTCGGGATCGGCGAGAGCGAGTCCGAGCGCGTCGCCTCGCTGGAGGCGCTCGCCGAGGTCCACTCCCGCCACGGCCACCTGCAGGAGGTGATCCTGCAGAACTTCGTCCCGCATCCCCGCTACTACGGCGCGGAGGTCGCCGAGATCGCCGACGAGGCGTCGAAGCGGCGCTGGGAGGCGGGGATCACGAACGGCGAGCCGCTTCCCCGGCCGGAGTGGTCCTCCGAGGTGTCGATCGAGGACATGAAGCGCCTGATCGCCGAGTGCAAGCGACTGATGCCCGAGGTCGGGGTCCAGGTGCCGCCGAACCTCTCGGACTGGTGGGGCGAGCTGGTCGGGGCCGGGGCGACCGACCTCGGCGGCCTCTCGGCGAACGGCGATCACATCTCGCCC
>Ga0299913_10002744_pt1 | contig 14074 bp, 14 predicted proteins | sample RVTome_9_FD_201360 | JGI IMG/M metagenome (GOLD analysis project Ga0299913, IMG submission 201360) | Soil microbial communities from uranium-contaminated site in the Upper Colorado River Basin, Wyoming, United States - RVT155D38 (version 2) ... | reverse complement strand
CAGGACGTTTCAGCTGAAACGTCTCCTCGGCCGCGGCACTGCGGCGTCGGATCGCAACCCGGCTCCACGGCCGACCGGGCGGAGAGATGGCCCGTTCAGGTCAGGGCCACTGGCACCCTCGGTGTAGAATCCGGTCATGGCCAGAGAATTCGACGTGGTCGTCGAACGAGACGCAGCGGGCTACTACGTTGCTTCCGTCCCGGCCATTCCAGGCTGCCACACCCAGGCAAAGTCGCTCGACCAGCTGATCGAGCGCATCCGAGAGGCGATCTCTCTCTGTCTCGAGGCGGACGACGTGCCGGAAGAGCAGCTCAACTTCGTCGGCGTCCAGCGCGTCTCGGTTTGACTCAGCTTCCAGCCGTCACCGGCAAGGAGCTGGTCGCCGTCCTCCAGCAGCTCGGCTTCGTGGTCCTGCGCATCAAGGGCAGCCATCACTTCATGCACCACCCGGATGGTCGAAGGACCGTCGTACCGGTCCATGCCGGTGAAGACATCGGACCCGGGCTCCTGAGCAAGATCCTCCGCGACGCAAAGCTCACCAAGCAGGAACTGAAGCCCCACCTGTAGGTGGTGTGCCCCCGAACGGAATCGTCCTCAACCGCACCGCTGCTCTCCGTGGAGCGGGAGGCTCAAGCAGGGGGAATCGACGGTTCGTCGGCCGGGAGCAGGTCCCGGACGGTGCCCGGGTAGCGGTCGGCCCAGCTCCGGAGCCGGCCGGGGTCGAGCCCCTCCCGGTTCCACTCGTCGGTAGCGGGCCGCCGGCCGTTTCTCAGCTCGAGGTAGAGGGTGTCGAGCACCGCCTTCTCGGGCTCGGCGCGGGGGACGCCGCGGGTGAGGGTGTAGCCGAAGAAGAGCTCCGGCTTGATCTGGTGGTAGTGGACCTCCCCCAGGCCGGTTTCGAAGCGCTTGGTCTTGTTGGTGCTGACGCAGGTCAGCACGTGGGGGGCCTGCTCGGCGATGCCGTGTGCGAACAGTGCCGAGGCGAGGGAGACGTAGCACGGAGGATAGAGGACGGCCGCCACCTCCTCGAGGGAGGGAGCCCCGTCCGGACGCAGCAGGTTGGCGTAGAGCGACTTGCCCAGCCGTGCGAGCCAGCCGCGCTCGACCAGCCGCCGGGCGGCTTGCCGGGCCGCCGGCTCGGAGTGGCCGGCCAGCCGCGCCAGCTCGCCGAGGCGGTAGACGGCCTTGCCGGAGCGTAGGGCGGCCACCCAGTCCGCTTGCCGAAAGGTCCGGGGCGGCACCGCGTCCCGACGCTCGACGCCGCGGCTCACGCCAGGCCCATCGCCCGCGCCGCGCCGTCGAGCACAACCCGGGCCCGGTCGCGGACCACCCGGTAGCCCTCGCCGCGGAGCTGGCTCCGCTGGCGCCGCGGGAGGAAGCGGGCCATCTCCGTTTCGAGGTTCGTGGCGGCGACGGCGGCGAGCCGTTCCCGCACCTCGTTTCGGCTCGCCGCGACGTCGTAGTCGTCGAGCTTGCGCCGGAGGAGGTCGCGGTCGAGGGCCGTGTCCAGCACCTCGTCCAAGTACCACAGGTCGAAGAGGTCGCGCCCCTTGAGATAGGGGCGCCCGAGCACCGCGGCGACCTTCTCAGCCAGGAGCTCGGCCGGGGGGAGCGCGGTGACGAGGGGGCGGCGCTCGAGCAGATCGAGCGGGCTCCGTACGGGGCGGACCGTGCCGTGGTAGGTGGGGAAGCGCGCGAGCTCGATCTTGACCCGGATCCGCTGGCCGGTGGCCTCGGGCGTGAAGTGGAACCAGTGGGTGGAGACGCGGCCTCGGGTGCGGGGCGGCTTCCACTCGGACTCGCCCTGTCCCAGCACCTGGAGGGTCAGCCGGTCGGCGTCGGGGCGGGCGCGCTCGACGATCCGCGCCGCCCGGTCGCCGTCGAGATCCCGGCCCGCCAGGTCGAGGTCTTCCGAGTACCGGTAGCCGCCGTGGACGAGATGGAGGCAGGTGCCCCCCCGGAACGCCATGGCTTCGCTGTCCGGGTGGGCGAAGAGGGCGTCCAAGAGGACCACGTGGAGGCTCTCGGCCGCCACGATCCCCAGCGGGAGGCCTTCCGCAGCGGCGCGTTCACGGAGGAGCGTGATGGACATTTCGCTTCCAGCTTACGACAAATCCGTCATGGATTGGAAGCGAAGCGGCCGCGGTGTGCACCCATTCACCTCTCCCCGGTATTGCCCGAGCAGTCCAAGGCACCTGGCAGGTCGAGCGGCGAGCCTGGCTCCCGATATATGCACCGCGACGAGTCCTCCCGAGCCGCGGGAACCGACCTCGACCGTAGCGGCCCCGGTGATTGTTTTTGGTCCATGACCATCTGCAAGCCCGAGTGCTTCCGGGCGGCTCTTGCCGCCACGCTGCTCTTTCTCCTCGCCGGCTGCGCGGGAACCGCTCCGCCCGCGACCGTCGGCTCGGCCGATGCGAGCACCGCCGCCGAGGACACCGCCGGCTCGACGGCGAGCCGGGCCATTGAGGCCGGGGCCGCCGCCGAGCCCCTCGCCGCCGACACGCCGACGACCACGGTCCGCGGCAACCGTTTCGTGGCGCCGGAGGGCTGGACGCTGCGGGTCCGCGGGACGGCGACCATCCTCGAAGCGCCCGAGGGCGACTCGTGGATCGCCCTCGTCGACGTCGCCCCCGCGCTCGCGGCGAAGCTCGCACCCCGCTACTCGAATCCGGCTCTCGGCGAGATCGGGGTACTGCGCCCCCGGGGTGCCGAGGGCTCCACGATCTTCGACTTCGGCGAGTGGCAGAGCCCGATGGCAACCCGCGAAAACGAAGACGGCACGGTCTCCTTCGTCACCACCGCGCCGGGAATCAGCGGCTTCGAGTTCGTGGTCGGCGGCGAGGGGGACGAGCGGACTCTCGTCGTGCGCGACGCTCAGCACGAGTACGTCTTCGAGGAGAGGTAGCCCTCGGCCCGCCGACCCCCTCCCGACTCCCCGAGCGGGTCGGAGAGAGGATCGGGCGCTCGGCACCCGTCCTGCACGCCCCTCGGGCCATCGTGAACGCCGAGGGGAGGTCGGGATGAAGAAGCTGCTCGTCGGGACGTCGCTGTTCCTGCTGTTCCTGCTCTTCGGCGGGGCGTGGGTGAGCGTGGTGCGGTTCATCCCGGCCGGGCTGCCGCGGACGGTGGCGGCGATCGCCTTCGGGACGGCGTTCGCCGGCTTCTTCTTCTGGCTGCTGGTCGAGCGGCTGCAGTCGATCCTCACCGGCGTCCACCGGCTGTGGACGCACGTGGTGCAGGTCGCGGTGATCGTCCTGCTGACGATCCTCGCCTTCACCTTCGTCTACTCGAAGCTCGGCATCAAGTCCGCCGAGACCGGCGAGGTGACCCGCGATTTCGTCGCCTGCGCCTACTCTCGGTCGTCACCTTCACCACCCTGGGCTTCGGCGACTACTACCCCTACGGCCTCGGACGCGCGATGGCGGCGATCGAGGCGTTCACCGGCTACCTGATCCTCGGCCTCCTCGTCTTCACCTCGGTCGCCATCCTCGACCCCCGTCGCGACCTCAGCCCACCGGAGGACGGGGAGGGCTGAGTGGGAGCCCCGGTCGCCGACTCATTCGGCGGCCGGCGGCGCGACCTTCAGCGTCTTGACCAGGTAGGAGAGGGCCTGGCGGGAGAGGCCGAGGCGGCGGGCGGCGGCGGCCTGTACGCCGTCGGAGGCGGCCAGCGCGTCGGCGACGAGGCGGCGGCGGAAGGCTTCGACCTGCTCGTGGTAGCCGCCGGCGGGCGGTGGGGCGGAGGGCTCGCCGTCGGGCTCCGGCAGGTCGAGGTGGTCGGGGAGGATCGCGCCGCCGTCGGCGGCGGCGAGGGCGGCACCGACCGAGAGGACGTTGACCAGCTCGCGGACGTTGCCGGGCCAGCGGTGGGCGAGGAGGCGGGCGGCGGCCCCCTCGGAGAGGCCCGGGGGCGCGGCCGGGTCGGTGCCGGCCGCGGCGGCGACCCGCTCGGAGGACAGCAGGTGCTCGGCGAGGGCGAGGACGTCGCGGCCGCGCTCGCGCAGCGGCGGCAGCTCGATCGCGGCGCCCTTGAGCCGGTAGTAGAGATCGGCGCGGAAGGAGCCGTCGCGCACCGCCGCGGCGAGGTCGCGGTGGGTCGCGGCGAGCACCCGCACGTCGACCTTGCGCGGCAGGCTCTCCCCCACCCGCCGCACCTCGCCCTCCTGGAGAGTGCGGAGCAGCAAGCCCTGGGCGCTCGCCGGGAGGTCGCCGATCTCGTCGAGGAAGACGGTGCCGCCGTCGGCGGTCTCGAAGACGCCGGCGCGGTCGCGGTCGGCGCCGGTGAAGGCGCCGCGGACGTGGCCGAAGAGGTCGGAGAGGATCAGGCTCTCGGACAGCGCGGCGCAGTTCACCGTGACCAGCGGAGCGTCGCGCCGGCGGCTCGAGGCGTGGAGGTGGCGGGCGAGGAGCTCCTTGCCCGTGCCGCTCTCGCCGCGGACGAGGACCGGCAGGTCGCCCCGAGCGAGCCGCCCGGCGCGCTCGACGGCCGCGCGGAGGAGCGGGCTCTCGCCGACGAGGCCCGAGCCCGCGTCCGCCGGCGGCCCCTCGCGGAGCTCCGTCGGTCCGGCGGCGGCGGGCCGGGGCGCGCCGGCCTGGACGAGCGCGTCCGCCCGGGCCAGGGCGAGCCGGAAGAGCACGCGGAGGGGCTCGTCGACCCGCGCCGCGCGGAGCACGAGCCGGCCGCCAGCCGCGGCCGCGGCGAGCTCCTCGACCCGGGCCTCGGGGTCGCCCTCGCCCGCCACCAGCACCCGGGCATCGTCGTCGGTCTCCCACCAGAGCCGCGCGCCGGGGTAGCCGGCCGCGGCGAACAACCGGCCGAGCTCGGCCGGGCCCGGCTCGGGCAGCGCGAGGTAGTCGCCCAGCGCCCGCCAGGCCCCGCGCTCGTGGACCTCGAGCTCGGCAGCCGGCCGCGAGGCGCCGGCCCGCCGGAACGCCCCGACCGCGCGCCGCAGGGCCTCGCCCGACGCCGACCCGGGCGCCGCCAGCTCGAGGTCGTACACCGCCCGCGCCGCGCGCAGGTCGCCGAGCCCGCCGAGCTCCGCCCACGCCTCCCGCGGCACCGGCCGCCCCGCGAGAACCGCGCGCCAGGGAGCGCCGGCGCCGTTGCGGGAAGCGACGGCCAGCGCCTCGTCGCGCCGGCCGGCCAGTGCGAGCACCGCCGGCCTCTCCTCCTCCTCGAGGTGCGCCAGGGCCCCCGCCCCGGCGGCGTCGAGCTCCTCGGCCGCCTCCGCCTCGCGTCCGAGCCAGCCGAGCGCCCGCGCGGCCAGGACGCGCGCCTCCGCGAGCTGCCCCTCGAGCCCGAGCCGCCGCGCTCGCCGCGCCGCCCGCTCCGCGAGATCGACCGCCGCCTCGGCTCGCCCGAGCAAGAGCTCGTGCCGCGCCCACAGCAAGAGGTCCGAAAGCGCGCCGCGGACGTTGCCGGCGGCCCGGTTCTCCGCCGTCGACCGCTCGAGGATCTCCGCCACGCCGAGCAGCCGTCCACGGCGGAGGCGCACCTCCGCGAGGTTGGCCAGGCCGAGGGTCGTGGGCCGCGGACCGTCGCAGCCGCGGTAGAGCCGCAGGGCATGGAGGAAGGCCCGCTCGGCCCCGGCGAGGTCGCCCGCCGCCGCCCGCGCCACCCCGAGGTCGTTCCACAGCCCGGCCGCCGTGAACCGCGGCAGCCGGCGGCGGTGGGCGCCGATCGCCTCGGTCAGCAGGGCGACGGCTTCGGTGGTGCGGCTCGGTTCCGCCGGCTCCGTCTGCTCGGCCGGATCGAGCAGGTGGCCGTCGAGCGCGGCGAGGGCACGGACCTGGGCCAGCGCAGGGGCGTGGCGTGGACACTCGACGAGCGGCGCCGCTCCTTCGAGGTGCGCCCTGAGCGCCTCGCGGTCGCCGGCGTCCCAGGCGGCCTGCGCGGCGACCAGCTCCGCCCGGGCCAGCAGCGCGTCCTCGCCTTCCCGGGCCGCCGCGAGCGCCCGACGCGCCCATTCCTTCACGTTGTCGAGGTCGCCCCGGTTCGCGGCCAGCCGTACGCCGACCTCGGCGAGCTCGACGGTCTCGGCCGCCGTCGGTCCTGCGGCCAGCGCCCGGCTTACCGTCCGCGTCGCCGCGCCCAGCCGGCCGAGGTAGAGCTGACAGGCGGCGCGCAGGATCTCCGCCCCGGTGCCAGCCGCATCGATCTCGCCGAGGTCCTCGAGGGCCCGTTCGAACCGTCCCGACTCGAAACGGACCCGTGCACGCGCCAGACGGCTTTCGTCGTCCCCCGGAGGACTCGCCTCCCACGCCGCGAGCGCCTCCCGCCGCCGGCCTTCCGCCGCGAGCGCCTCGGGGTCCGCCCCGTCCTCCAGTACCGCTCCGCGCCACAGCCGGATCGCCTCCTCCCCTCCGATGCGATCCTGCAGCTCCGCCAGCTTCGCCGCCCCGGCCAGCGCCCGGCGCCTGAACGCGCCCGGCCCCGCGACCCACAGCCGCACCTCGCCGTTCTCCGCCACGAGCCCGGCCGCCAGGGCGCGCCGGGCCGGCGCGAGATCGTCCCGCCAGAGAAAGGGCGCCTCCTCGAGCACCTGCGCCACCGCCCGGTCCGGCGAGATCGCCGCCAGGGGCTGGCTCCACCGGCGCGCGAGCGCCCGGGCCGCCCGCCGCGCCTCCCCGCGCCCCGCGATCCCCCGCCGCACCCGCGGGCCGAGCCCGAACAGCCGCCCGAGGAGGTCGACCAGCAGGTCCTGCGGCAGCTCGAGAGTCCGCCCGGGACGCACCCCGCCGACCACCAGGCGGCCGTCCGTCCCCACCCGGGCCGAGCCCCAACCCCGCGCCAGGTGCCACCGCGCGTGATCCAGATGCGCCAGCAGCGCCGCGCCCTGGAGCAACACCCCGATCCGCTGGCGATCGGTCCGGCAGGCCTCCCGCAGCTCGTCCGAGCCCGCCTCCCCGGCGGACCCGTCTTCGGCGACGGCGGCGTGCAGGATGCGACGTACGGAACTCATCGGCGCCACGGGTCGCGGAACGACTCCGCAGTTGCTGGAACGACGTTCACCCCGAAGGTGCCCGCGTGGGGCGGAACCGTGACGATCGCGTGATCTCTTAGGTGGCAACACCCGCTCCCGCTGGCCGAGACGTTTCCGCGGAAACGCGCCGGGCCTACTCCGGTAATTAGACCTGGACGGCCGAGTGTCCATTCGGGCCGGTTCCGACATCGTTTCGCGCCGGAACGGACCGTAGCGGGGCGATTTGCGGAACCGGTTCCTCGGTGAGCCCGGTGAAGCAAGGCCGGTCCAGCGAAGGATGTGGGGGGCGATTTCCCGACTGGATTGCCGTCCCCAGCCTCGTCCAGTGCGTGGGCGCACCCCGAGACGCACCGCGTGCGTTCGCTTGACAGCCATGGCCGAGCATGATAGCTTTGAGGAAATCCAGGAAGTACAGAAGAGATCGACGCAAGAGTGAGCCATGGCTGCGGCCACTAGACGAATGAAACCGGGTCGTGATCGCGGACGAGGCGTTCGCTTACTCAATAGTGGGGCCTCACAGTTTCAGGGGATGCGCTGATGGCGTCTGAGGAGAGCATGACGCGCAACCCAACTTTCCGGAAAGGAGAAGTGTATGGAAAGTAAGAAGCTGGTGCTAGTACTGGTCAGCGCTGTGTTCGTATTTGGCGGCGCAGCTAACGCCCAGAAACCAACGGAGCGTCGTCCTCGCCCTGGAGCTCCCGTAGTAGTCGGTATACCGTGTCCCATTCCCATGAATATCAGCCTAACGGCTCCGCCTCCGGTGGCTGCTACGCCGTTTGCGGCGGACTTTCCAACTGCATCCGTGGTGCTCGAGCCAAATTTTGGTGGCACCACAAGAAACAGGCATTTCCGGCACACCTTCACCTGGAAGCCCACAACTGAGTGTTGCCAATATTTATCAGGCAAGCTGACCCTTCAGTATGAAGCACTCAGTGACGGGCAGTCGGCTACTTCTCCAGACGCGGGCAATGACGGGGTGACCATTTACAAAGGCGGCTCCGCCCTACCGCCGAGTCAGCCGGTTTACCCGCCGCCGAAGTTTCCAGTTTCGGCAGGACAGACTGGGACAAAGACCTTCCCGCTCACGCCTGCTATGCTGACTGGCGACAGACTCAGCTTTGCAGTTCAGGATGACACCGCAGTTACATCGGCAAAACTCGAAGTAGTTGCCTGCTGTGTGAGGCAGTGATGCGCCAAGAGAACGCCCTTGACTGACACCTCTTCGGAAAGGAGAACGGTCCGATGGCGATGAAACTCATTACCAGTTATCAAGCATGGTGGAGACCCCAGGATGGCAAGGGACACTTTTGGTTCACGTATTTCGACGGTCAACGACTCCGCACGACTGACGTGAACGCAGAGAGCTTCTCGATTGTCATAGATATCCTGCGCAACGAGAAACCTGTTTACGGCGACCACGCTACTGCGGCTGTTACGACTCAAACAGAGCCGACAGGAGAGGCAGAGACGTAGCGCTGGCTCCTCGTGGGAGTGCTTGATCACAACTTCTTCGGGGTGCGACCAGCACGGAGGACACCAGGCCCATGGCGCCTCGCCAGCGTCCCGAGCAGGTAGCGCTCGGTCTGCTCAAACCGCGTCAGCGGCCGCTCGTGGGTGGTGCCGTGGAGGCGATTGCCGGCCTCTCCGAGGAGCCAGTCGAGAGCTGGCGATTCGCGTCGGCCAGGCTGCGGAACTCGCGTAGCGGCACGAAGCGCCGCTTGGTGAACTTGACCCCCGCCTCGACCCGCCCTTTCTTGCGCGGGTCGCGCGGCGGGCACGGGTCGATCCGGAACCCGTAGCCCTCGGCGAGCTCGCCGTAGGTGCGCTGCACCTCCGGGTCGGTGGTCCCGCGGGTGATCGCGCACTTGGCATTGTCGATGACGACCCGCGCCGGCACGCCGCCGAAGAACTCGAAGGCGCGGCGGTGGCAGGCCAGCCACGTCGCCACCGTTTGGTCGACGACGAGCTCGGCGTAGGTATGGGGGCTCCACGCCAGCGTCATCACGAACACCCAGGTGGCGACCCGGCCGAGCTCGGGGTCGTCGATCACCGGCCCGCGGCCGAAGTCGACCTGGGCCACCCCGCCGGGCTCGAAGTCGAGCATCGTCGAAGCCTGCGGGTGGCACTCGGCGCGCGCCTGGAGGAACCGCCGCACCGAGAAGTAGCTGGCCCCGAACCGGTGCCGCCGCACCAGGTACGTGGATCGTCGTGCCCTGGATCCCGCGCTCCCGGAGCCCCAGGACTTCCTCGCGGTACGGCTCGACTGCCGACGTCGTCGAGGACCTCGCCGTCGCCGGCCGCCGCACCCGCGCGGCCAGCGTCGCCTCGTCAGGAAGAGGCGAGTCCTTGTGAAGCCAGCCCTCCGCTGCGGCGACCGCCCGCAGCTCGGCCGCCTTGTGGCGGCCCATCAGCCCCGCCCGCGCCAGCGCCCGGTCGGTGTCGCCGAGCCGCATGCGCACCAGCACCTGCCGGTACTCGGTGGGCGTGGCCGCGGAGGGCGAGGGCGCGGGTCCAGGGCTGGTCGAGGGCGCCCGGGGTCTCGCGGAGAACGACCGGGACCAGGGAGGCGAGGCTCTCGGCCTCGGCCGGGTCGGTGCGGACGGCGTCGCGGCAGGCCTCGAGGAGCAGCTCGGCCAGCGCGCGGGTGCGGAAGCGGCGGTTGGCGCGGACGATCCGCTCCTCTCGGCGCTCGGGCGGCAGGCGGCGGAGACGCCAGAGGTCGAGCCTCGCCTGCTTTCGGATGCGCCGCTGACGCTCTATGCGACGCTCTTCTTCCGCGACCTCCGGCGAGAGGGCGGGGAGGTGGACGGCGACCGGTGGGCCGAGGGGCGGCTCGGAGGCGGCGGGCGACAGGTCGGCGAGGGCGGCGAGGAGGAGGCGGCGGTCGGCGGTGCTCAGCGCCTCCCACGCCTGCCGGCACCGGGGGCAGAGGTCTTCCACGTGACGGTGGAGGAGGATGGCGACGACGCCCGGCGGCTGGAGGCCGCGCTCGGTGCGGACGTGGTGCTCGGCGGGGACGTGCCGGGGCTCGCCCGGGGCGGAGGTTTCCTCTGCGACGAAGGGTTGCGGACCTCGTCGTTGCTCGAGCTTCCCATCCCACCACCTCTCCCCGGACCGGTCTCTGCGTGGTACGGCATTGTAGCATGCACGTTAGATCGACCCCTAGCCGCCCTTGGAGCGCCTCCCACTTCGAGAAGAGCCCTGCTCCGCGACGTTTCCGCGGAAACGCCGGGCGTTGATCCGGTACTCTCGGACGGTTCTGTGCTCCGTTCGCGGCGGATGTTGAGGCGTTTTTTCGCCTGGAAACGCGGTAACGGAGCGACTCGCGCAATCGGTCTCCGCACGCAGGTGTGTCGGGGCGGGCGTGACGAGATCCCATTCGCAACAGGGTCCGCCGGGCTCATATCGGTAATTCCAACCGGACGGCTGAGCGCCCCCTCGAATGACTTCTGACATCGTTCCGCGCCGGAACGGGCAGTAACCGGGCGATTCTCGGAACCGGCTTGCCGCCGGCGGTTGAGCGGGTCGTTTCCGCGGGAACGTGCGGCGGCGGCTCGGCCGCTCACTCGCCGAGGAGCGCCGCGAAGTCGCGCCAGAAGCCAGGGTAGGACTTCGCGACGACCTCCGGGCGGGTGATCAGGGTCCCCGGGCGGCGTAGGCCGGTGAGGGCGAGGCTCATGGCGACGCGGTGGTCGTCGTGGGAATCGACGGGGATCGGGGACGGCGGCTCGGGGGGCGGGGCGTCGGCCCAGACGCCGGGGACGACGAGGGCGTCGGGGTGCTCTTCGATGGGGACGCCGAGGCGGGCGAGCTCGCGGGCCATGGCGGCGAGGCGGTCGCTCTCCTTGATGCGGAGGTGGGCGACGTTGCGGATGCGGGTGGTGCCGCGGGCGAAGGGGGCGAGGGCGGCGAGGGTGGTGACCTGGTCGGGGAGGGAGGAGAGGTCGGCGTCGAGGGCGCGGAGGGGGGCGGCGCCGCGGACCTCGACCTCGCCGGCCGCGCCGCTCCCCCGCCAGCGGACCTCGGCACCCATCTCGGCGAGGAGATCGAGGAAGGCGCGGTCGCCCTGGCGGGAGGCGGGATCGACGCCCTCGAGGACGACCGTGCCGCCGGTCAGCGCGGCGGCGGCGGCCGGGTAGCAGGCGGCGGAGAGGTCGGGCTCGATCCGTAGCCGGCCGGGGCTGGCGAGCGGCCCGGGCTCGACCCGGAAGCCATCCGCCGTCGGCTCCACGCGGCCCTCGAAGCGGGCGAGGAGGTCCAGGGTGAGGTCGACGTAGGGGGCGGAGGTGAGACGGGGGACGTCGATCTCGACCGGACCGGCCGCGGTGGTCGCCGCCATCAGCAATGCCGAGAGGTACTGGCTCGACTCGCCGGCGTCGAGGCGCACCCGGCCGCCCGCGAGGCGCCGGCCGTGGACGACGAGGGGGGCGTGGCCCGGCGCGCCCTGCCACTCGATCTCGGCGCCGAGAGCGGCGAGGGCGTCGGCGAGCGGGCCGACCGGGCGCTCGCGGAGGCGGGGGACGCCGTCGAGCCGCCAGGTGCCGGGGGTGGCTGCGAGGGCGGCGACGAGGAAGCGGAACATGGTGCCCGCGTTGCCGCAATGGATCTCGGCGCGCTCGGGGCGCGGGCCGGGGACCAGGCGCCAGGCGGGGGCGGCGGCAGCGGCAGGCGACGGTGACCGGCGGGATCCCTCGGCTGCGCCGGCTGGCGCCGGCTCCGCCTCGGGATGACGGGGAGGGGCCGAGGGCTCCGCCTCGGGATGACAGGTCCAGCCGAGCGTCTCCAGCGCGGCCCGGAAGAGCAGGGTGTCCTCGGCCTCGAGGGGGCCCTCGACGATCAGCTCCTGGCCGGCGAGGAGGGCCAGGTTCAGCGCCCGGTGGGTGAGGCTCTTCGACGGCGGCGGCGCGAGCCGGCCCGCGGCGCGCCGGCCGGCGGGGATCAGGTGGCCGCCGGCCGGGTCAGTCCACGCGGAAGGCCAGCCCGTCATGGGCGAGCTCCACTCCTTGGGGAAGGGCCGCGGAGTCGTCGGCGTGGTGGACTTCGTGGGAGAGGTGGGTCAGCAGGGTGCGGCGGGCGCCGATCCGGGCGGCGAGCTCGACCGCCTCGGCGACCGAGAAGTGGGTCGCGTGGGGGCGGTGGCGGAGGGCGCCGAGGACCAGGACGTCGAGATCGCGGAGGAGCGCCAGGCTCTCGTCGGGGACGCGGTTGACGTCGGTGACCAGGGCGAAGGCGCCCATGCGGTAGCCGAAGACCTCGGTCGAGCCGTGCCACACCGGGACCGGGACGATCCGCCGGCCGAGGAGCTCGAACGGCTCGCGCACCGGGACGAGCCGGAGCCGCGGCTTGCCGCCCCCCTCCTCGCCGGGCTCGAAGGCGTAGGCGTAGAAGCGGCGGATCGTCGCCAGCGTCTCGCGCGCGCCGTAGAGCGGCACGTCGGAGCGCTGCAGGAAGTTGAACACTCGCACGTCGTCGAGGCCGTAGACGTGGTCGGCGTGGCTGTGAGTGTAGAGGACGGCGTCGAGCCGCCGGATGCCGTGGGTCAGCGCGTGCTGGCGGAAGTCGGGGGAGGTGTCGACGACGATCGTGCCGCCGGCCGGGCCGGCCGCGCCGTCGCCGGGTCCGTCGCCGTCGCCCTCGCGCCCACCCCCGCCCGCCTCGTCAGCCTCGACGCGCAGGAGGACGCCGGCGCGCAGCCGCCGGTCGCGCGGGTCGTCGGACGTGCAGACCCGGCACGAGCAGCCGATCTGGGGCACCCCGGTCGAGGTGCCGGTGCCGAGCAGGGTGACCGCCAGGCTCACCGGTAGGCGCCCTCGTCGACCGGCCCTTCCTCGGCCGTGCCGTCCTCTCGGGGCTCCTCCGCGCGCGGCCCCTCCTCACCGAGCCACTCGACCCGGTGGCTCTCGAACCAGGCCTCGACGAGCCGCACCTCCCCTCCCGGCACGGCCCAGCGGCGCGGCTCGTGGAAGTGGCCGAGGAGCAGGACGTCGTGCCCCTCCGAGAGCCGGCGCGCGCCGTAGCGCCGCAGCACCTCCTCGGGGATCGCGCGCTTGTGCTCGAGGTTGGTGCGCGACAGGCGCTCCTCGGTGCGGGCGACCAGCCGGCGGGCCAGCCGCCGGGGGACGTTCGAGAGCACGAGGCGCGACGGCCAGCTCTTCGACGCCCGCCGCCAGAAGCGGTACTGGCGGTCGCGCGGGTCGAGGCCGTCGCCGTGGACCGCCAGGTAGCGGGTGCCGCCGGCGGTGAAGGCGACCTCGAGGCCGTAGGTGTCGAAGGCGGCGGCGTAGGGCGAGCCGGCGAGGAAGAAGTCGCGGTTCCCCTCGACGTAGTCGATGCGGACGCCGCGGGAGCGCAACCGCCGCAGCGCCGGCACGACCGCCGCGACCTCGGGGGTCTCGAAGCGGCGGAAGCCGATCCACCCCTGGAAGAGGTCGCCGAGCAGCACCAGCCGGGTGCACCCCTGCTCGGTGAGCTCGTCGAGCTGCTCGACGAGCGGGCCGGGCGGCCCGCCGGGGCCGCCGAGGTGGGCGTCGGCGATCAGGGCGACGGACAAGTGGGGTCGGGCGAGCGCGCGGCGGGCCGGGTCTAGACGATCGAGAGCTTCGGCCGGTCGGCGCTCCTGGCGACCTCCTCGACCACCGCGCCGGCGAGGGCGTGGAACGCGTCGTGGTGGACCCCGCTCCGCTCCTCGACGACGATCGGCACGCCCGCGTCGCCGCCGGCGACGATCCGCCCGTCGAGCGGCAGGCGGCCGAGGAAGCGGGTGCCGAGCAGGTCCGCCGTGCGCTCGCCGCCGCCGCGCTTGAAGACGTCGGTCTCCTCGCCGCAGTGGGGGCAGACGAAGCCCGACATGTTCTCGACGATGCCGATCACCGGCACGTTGAGCTTCTGGAACATCGCCAGGCCCTTCCGCGCATCGATCAGCGCCACGTCCTGCGGCGTGGTGACGATCACCGCTCCCGACAGCGGCACCTTCTGGCTGATCGTGAGCTGGGCGTCGCCGGTGCCCGGCGGCAGGTCGACGACCATGTAGTCGAGCTCGCCCCACTCGACGTCGCCGAGCATCTGCTCGATCCCCTTCATCACCATCGG
>Ga0299913_10002743_pt1 | contig 14075 bp, 10 predicted proteins | sample RVTome_9_FD_201360 | JGI IMG/M metagenome (GOLD analysis project Ga0299913, IMG submission 201360) | Soil microbial communities from uranium-contaminated site in the Upper Colorado River Basin, Wyoming, United States - RVT155D38 (version 2) ... | reverse complement strand
TGGAGATTGCCTCTTGACCATCGCCATAGAATCTCCTACAGCCCAGCATCCGGACTCATCGCAAGCGGAACGTTGGGATCGCCCGCGGTGCGGGCTCCTACAGCCCAGCATCCGGACTCGTCGCGAGCGGGATCTACGGCCGAGCATCCGGACTCGTCGCGAGCGGGATCTACATCCGAGCATCCGGACTCGTCGCGGGCTGACAGGGCTTCTGCGGATGATCAGGGTGCGTCGTTGCCGGTTGGCCGGCTGTCCGGCACGACCTGATAGAACGTCTCGGACTTGCCGATCATTCCAAGATCGGTCCGGGCACGTTCTTCGGCCGCCGCACGACCCTGCTTCAGGTTGACCACTTCGGCTTCCAGTGCTTCGTTGCGCGCCTTCAGGCTTTCGTTCTGCAAGCGCTGCAAGGCAACGGCCTGACGCAGATCGCGAGTCTTGCGATAGCCGTCCTCGGAGAACCACAGCTGACCCTGCATCGCAAGCGCGGCGACGGCCAAAACGACAATGATCCAGCGCAGGTGCAGCAAATCGATCCTCTAACTCAGTGCGACCGGGAATGCGTCCCGCCCGGCATAGGTTGCGTCGCTCCCCAGTTCTTCCTCGATGCGAAGCAGCCGGTTGTACTTCGCAATGCGGTCAGAGCGTGACAGCGAACCGGTCTTGATCTGGGTGGCCTTCGTCCCCACGGCAAGGTCGGCGATGGTGCTGTCCGAAGTCTCGCCGGAGCGATGTGAGACGACTGCCGAAAAGCCCCCGCTGGTTGCCATAGTAATCGCTTCAAGAGTTTCCGATAAGGTACCGATTTGGTTTGGTTTTATCAAGATAGAATTTGCAATGCCCTGTTCCAGGCCCCGGGCGAGGATGCGGGTATTGGTGACGAACAGATCATCGCCGACCAGTTGGACCCGCGCCCCCAGTTCCTCGGTCAGGACCCCCCAGCCTTCCCAGTCGCTCTCGTCCATGCCATCCTCGATGGTGACGATGGGATAGGCCGCGACCAGCCCCTTCAAGTAGTCGCAAAACGCGCGGGCATCGAAGTCGCGATCCTCCGATGCCAGCCGATAGCGTCCGTCCTTGAAGAACTCGGAACTTGCGACATCGAGTCCCAACAGGATGTCGTCGCCGACCGAGTACCCTGCTTTCTCGATCGCCTCGACAATGGTGTCGAGAGCGGCCTGATTGGACGGCAGGTCGGGAGCAAATCCGCCCTCATCGCCCACGGCCGTACTGAGTCCGCGACTCTGCAGGACGCTCTTCAGGGAGTGAAAGATTTCGGCACCGAAACGCAAGGCTTCGGCGAAAGTCGGTGCACCGACCGGCAGTATCATGAATTCCTGGATGTCGACATTATTGTCGGCATGCGCGCCCCCGTTGATGATGTTCATCATCGGCAGCGGCATGGTCGTGTCGCTACCCAGGTGCCTGAAAAGCGAACGTCCGCGGGACCCGGCATCCGCTTTGGCGAATGCGAGCGACACCGCGAGCAACGCGTTTGCGCCGAGCACGCCCTTGTTGTCGCTCCCGTCCAGATCGCACAGGCGCTGATCGAGGGCGCTCTGGTCGGCATAGGATTCGGCGCAGAGGGTCTCGCGTATGATCCCGTTGACGTTGGCCACGGCCTTCCGCACGCCTTTGCCGAGGTAACGCGTTTTGTCCCCGTCGCGAAGCTCGACGGCCTCGCGAGTTCCGGTAGAAGCGCCGGAGGGTACGCCGGCCCGGCCATGACTACCGTCCGCCAGCCACACCTCCGCTTCGACCGTCGGATTGCCGCGCGAGTCGAGTATCTCGCGCCCGTGAACTTCTTTGATTCTGATCATCGATACTCCGCGATGTTGGGACCTGTGTTTTTCTGAGGATCGCCGCATTCCGGCCGGCGCCGTCCGCGCACGTCAGGGTAGTCCGTATTCCGATTCGAGAAACCTGCTCTTCTTGACGCTTTCATCGATCGCCTGCAGCACTTCGAGCAACTCCCGCATATTCTCGAGCGGCAAGGCGTTCGGGCCGTCGCTCAGGGCTTCTGCGGGATCGGGGTGGGTTTCCATGAACAGCCCGGCGACGCCGGCGGCAGTGGCGGCGCGCGCGAGGACCGGGATGAATTCCCGTTGGCCGCCGGACGCCGTCCCCTTGCCGCCGGGCAGCTGCACCGAATGCGTCGCGTCGAACACGACCGGACAACCCGTCCCGCGCAGGACAGCCAGACTTCTCATGTCGGACACGAGGTTGTTATAACCGAACGAAAAACCACGCTCGCAGACCATGATGTGTTCGTTGCCGGTCGATCGCGCCTTGTCGACCACGTTCTGCATTTCCCAGGGCGAGAGAAACTGACCCTTCTTGATGTTCACAGGCAGGCCCTGCCCGGCGACTTTCAGGATGAAATTGGTCTGGCGGCAGAGGAACGCGGGTGTCTGCAGCACGTCGACGACGGATGCCACTTCCGCCATTGGGGTATCTTCGTGAACGTCGGTCAGTACGGGCACGCCGATCTGCTTGCGAACCTCGCCCAGAATTCTCAAACCTTCTTCGAGGCCGGGACCGCGAAACCCGGACCGGGAACTGCGGTTCGCCTTGTCGTAGGAAGACTTGTAAATGAACGGAACGCCGAGCGCCTGTGTGATCTCCTTCAATGCGCCGGCCGTATCGACGGTCATCGCCTCGCTTTCGACGACACAGGTGCCGGCAATGAGAAAGAAGGGCCGGTCCGCCCCCACGTCGAACCCGCAGAGCTTCATCCTTCGGCGGCCCGGGGTAGCTCGCCGCTCTTGTGCTTTCTCGCCGCCAGGACGAAGCCGGTGAACAGCGGGTGTCCGTCGCGAGGATTGGAAGTGAATTCCGGATGGAACTGACTGGCCACGAACCAGGGATGGTCGGGCAACTCGATCATCTCAACGAGATCGTCGACGGAAAGACCCGAGAATCGGAGTCCGGCCTGCTCCAGTCGCTCCCGGTAGTGGTTGTTTACCTCGTAGCGATGCCGATGGCGTTCCCGGATCTGCCGTTTCCCGTAGATGGAAGCGGCAAGCGAACCCTTCGCAAGGTCGACGCTCTGCGCGCCGAGGCGCATCGTGCCCCCCAGATCGGAATCCTCGTCACGTTCCTCGACGGCGCCAGCACTGGTCTGCCATTCGGTAATCAAGGCGATGACAGGGTGCGGCGTCGATTTGTCGAACTCCGTGCTCTGCGCGCCGTCGAGTCCCGCTACATTGCGCGCGAATTCGATCACGGCCACCTGCATCCCGAGGCAGATCCCAAGGTAGGGGATTCCGTTTTCCCGTGCGAAGCGTACGGCCTGGATCTTGCCCTCGATGCCACGGTCGCCAAAGCCGCCCGGCACGACGATGCCGTCCATGCCATGCAGACAGCTTGTGCCCCGAGCCTCGATATCCTGCGATTCGATGTAGTGAATATTGACGCGCGTTCGCGTGTGGATACCGCCGTGGAGCAGTGCCTCGCTCAGCGAGATGTAGGAATCGCGAAGATCGACGTACTTCCCGACCATGGCAACGTTGACCTCGCCGTCGGGGTTCTGTTTCGCCGCGACGACTGCGTCCCATTCGCTCAAGTCTGCAGGTGCCAGCTCGAGCCTGAGCTGCGACGCAACGATCTCGTCCAGTCCTTCTCGCTGCATCATCGCCGGAATCTTGTACAGATCGTCGACATCGGTCGCCGAGATGACGGCCTTTTCGGGCACATTGGTGAACAACGCGATTTTGCGGCGCTGCTCCTGCGGCAGTTGTTGTTCCGAGCGACAAACCAGAATGTCGGGCTGGATGCCGATCGATCGCAGCTCCTTGACCGAGTGCTGGGTCGGCTTGGTCTTGATTTCGGCGGAGGTCTTGATGTACGGCACGAGTGTCAGGTGCACGTACACGACACGATCGTGACCGAGTTCCACGCCCATCTGGCGAATGGCCTCGAGGAACGGCAGCGACTCGATGTCGCCGACCGTGCCGCCGATCTCGACCAGGCACACATCGGCATCGCCGGCACCTCGCCGGATGCTTTCTTTTATCTCGTCCGTTATGTGCGGGATCACCTGCACGGTCGCGCCGAGGTAGTCACCGCGCCGCTCCTTGCCTATGACTGTTTCGTAGATGCGACCGGTGGTGAAATTGCTGTTCCGGCCGGTAGTCGTGCGTATGAAACGCTCATAGTGACCGAGATCGAGATCCGTTTCGCTGCCGTCCTCCGTGACGAACACCTCTCCATGCTGAAACGGACTCATGGTGCCCGGGTCGACATTGATGTACGGATCCAGCTTGATCATGCTGATCGTGAGGCCGCGAGATTCGAGAATAGCGCCGAGGCAGGCCGACGTTATGCCCTTGCCCAGAGAGGACACCACGCCGCCGGTGATGAATACGTACGATGTCATGCAGTGCCCTGTGAGCGCGGGGGAAACGACAAAGGGTCAGACAAAAGCCACGACGAGAAACCATCGTGCCTTTCTTCCAACCCTTGTCTTACTTCCGATTCCTGGTTCCGACTCTTGGTCCAGATCATCCTTACCGATCCGCTCCGCTGGAATGGCGGCCGGAACGAAAGATTCGATTCCCGTCACGTGAACGTAAGACGGTGTTACAAGTTATCAGATCGCTATCGGGCAGACAATCGGCTTTACCGGACAGCGCGTCGTTCCGCCGAAAAGCCGGCTCAAAAGAGTGACGGTTTAGCGATCCAGCGCACCTTGAATCCGTCATCGCGCGCGCATTCCGCCGCGATCCAGAGGTCGGCCACGGCGACGAGTGTACTCCCCGCGTACAGGAGTGGCAGGTTCCGGCGCATCCACGGAACCACGGCCTGCTCCTGCAGCAGTTTTTTCAGCGGTCTCGTCTCCTTGCGCCCATACGGCTTTATCTTTTCGCCGCCGCTGCGAAACCGGATAGCGAGACCGTCAGTGACCAGGGTCGGATCGATTCCCGGCTCAGCCGGCGTGTCGGCGGTTCGTTCCAGGCACAGCGCACCGAGCGATCCAAGCGGGATTTCCCTTCCGTCGCCGTAGAGCAGCGGAAGGGTGGCCGGATCCGGCAGTGGATGTGCCTCCGCCCGGAGCAGGTAGAGCTTCGTCCGATAACGCCGCACCTCGGCCCCCGGCCATCGTACAAGCGGTGCCGCATCCTCGCGTGCGGTGAGCATCTGCTCCTGGATCTCGCGAAGCCGCTTCGCCGGCGCCTGCGGCAGGCCGGAAGCCCTGATTGCGCAACGAAGTACGTTCCGCTGTCTGGCCGAGCTCAGTTTCGTAAGCCCGATGACAGCGAGCCGATCCGGTACGGTGCCATCGGTCTCCGCGGTCTCGGCGAGCCCGCAGAGGTCGAGCCAGGCGAGTTCGTCCTGAAGGCGCGCTGCTTCCGCGGCAAGCCCGGCGCTGTGGCCGAGCCGTGCCGCCACGGCCGGCCAGCGCTGCCGCAATCGTGGCAGAATTTCGGACCGCAGGTAGTTTCGATCGAAGCGAGGGTCGAGGTTGCTGGGATCGTCAAACCATTCGAGCTCGCGCTCGCGCGCATAGCGCTCGAGGTCCTGCCGCGAAACGCTCAGCATGGGTCGAATCAACAGCCCGGGACCGAACGGCTGCGAGGCTCCGATGCCGGCCAGGCCCGCCACACCGCTGCCGCGCATGAGGTTGAGTAGCAGGGTCTCCGCCTGATCGTCCGCGTGATGCGCGGTCAACAGGACGTCCCCTTCCTGCATCAGTTCTTTGAACGCGGCGTAGCGCGCTCCCCGGGCGGCAGCCTCGAGACCGACACCCTCGTCCTCGGTGACGACGACCGTCCTTGCAACGAACTCGACACCGAGAGCTTCCGCGACAGAGCGGCAGTGTTCTTCCCAGACGCCCGCATCCGGCTGCATCGCATGGTTTATGTGCACGGCAACGACCGGCGTAACCGATCCGGACGCCTGCTTGAGCGCATGGACGAGCACCGTTGAATCGAGGCCCCCGCTGAAACCGACGAGATACCTTCGCGCTGTCGCAACACCCTGAAGGTCTGTCAATGTTCGAAGCAACAGGTTGGCGTTGAATGGCATGAAGCCCTGCGCGGTTAATGGTCGCCGTTACGTCCGTTACGTCTCTTTGAACTGCCCGAAGCTGTCCAGCCGGGTCTGTCGTTGCTCCAGCAGTGCATCGATATTCCGCTCCTCGAGATCCTGAAGGTGCTTCAGGAGCGCATTGCGGATGACCTCGGCCATGGCTTTCGGATCCCGATGGGCGGCACCCAACGGTTCCTGCAATACTTCGTCGACGAGGCCAAACTCGTTGAGACTGGGCGCCGTGATGCGCATGGCCTCAGCCGCTTCCTCCGCCTTGTCGGCACTCTTCCACAGGATAGAGGCGCAGCCTTCGGGCGAGATTACCGAGTAAATGCCGTACTGAAGCATCAGCAGTCGGTCGCTCACGCCAATGGCGAGCGCACCGCCCGAGCCACCTTCGCCGATCACGATGCTGACGATCGGAGTACGCAGTCCGGCCATGAGGTACAGGCTGTAAGCGATGGCCTCACTCTGGCCGCGCTCCTCCGCCCCGACGCCGGGATAAGCGCCGGGCGTGTCGATGAGCGTGACGAGAGGCAAAGCGTATTTCTCGGCCAGCCTCATCAGGCGCTGCGCTTTGCGATAGCCCTCGGGTTTTGGCATGCCGTAGTTGCGGCGCACACGCTCCTTGGTGTCCCGTCCTTTCTGGTGACCGATGAACATGATGGCCCGACCGTCCAGCCGTCCGATACCACCGATGATCGCCGGGTCGTCGGCAAACATGCGGTCGCCGTGCAACTCCTGAAAATCCGGCACCAGCATTTCGAGATAATCCGCGGTGTATGGTCGCATCGGATGCCGCGCCACCTGGGCTATCTGCCAGGCGCTCAGCTTCGAGAAAATGCTCTTCGTCAGCGTGTCGCGCTTGCCCTTGAGCTTGCGGATCTCATCGTTGATGTTGATTTCCGAATCGTCGGCGACAAACCTCAGCTCATCGATCTTTGCCTCGAGCTCGGCAATCGGCTGCTCGAAATCCAGAAATTTCAGGTCCATCGAAATCCTTCGTCGACGTCAACTGTCATCATACCGACAGCCTAGCAAATCCCGGCAACCGCCGTCCTTAGGGTCGGCGCGCCCGACTGGAGCAGCCGGCACCCTACATCATTTCCCGGTGAGGAGCGTACAGCAGCCGGACGCTGCCCTGCCCCAGCAATTCCGTCAGCTTATCCCTGAGCTCACGACTGGGCCGCACGCACCACTCCGGCCCGAGATTGAGCCGCGCCGCCGCATCGGCCCCCGTGTACTGCACGGCGACGTCGCAGGTCCCCTGCCGATAGGGCAGCAGGACGTCGTGCAGCCGGGCAAGCAGACGCTGTCCCTGCCCGTTCGGCGCCACCCTGAGGACCATGCTTTGCGCACGGGTTTCGATGACGCGGTCGATAGGCAGAACCTTGCGAGCGTTCAGCTGCCACGCGGCCATGAACTCGTCGTAGCGCAGCGTGCCGCTGACGACGACGATCTCGTCCTTGGAAAGCAGGTGGCGGAACTCCTGGAAAGCTTCGCTGAACAGACTGACGTCGATACGGCCACTGTCGTCGTCGAGCGTCACTGTCACGCGATTGCCGCGCTTGCGGATGTCCATGACGAGCCCTGCTACGGTGACTTCGCGCCGGCCCTGCGAATAACCACGGTCGCCGTTGCTCTGCGGGGGCGGTTCGGAACTGAGATCGGCCAGCCTCGCATCGACAAAAAAATAGGCATCGTGTCGTACGGCATCGAACGGGTGGCCGGTCAGGTACAGACCCAGCGCTTCTTTTTCATGGGCGAGCAGCTCGCGGTCGCTCCATTCCGTGAGCTCCGCGATCGGCGTTGACGCAGGGAGGATCGGATCGGGGGCCGGCCCGGTAAGACCGAACATGTCGTTCTGACCTGCGGCGGCCGCGCGCGCCTGCTGCTCCGCGCTCTTTAGAGCCTCGGGAAGCTGGTGCATCAGGCTTCGGCGGCTGGCGCCAAAATCGTCCATGGCACCGGACTTGATCATCGCTTCCAGAGCCCTGCGATTGACTTTCTCAAGGTCGATGCGTCGGCAGAACTCGCCCAGGCTCGGATATTCCCCGTTTGCCTCGCGTTCCGCGATCACGGCTTCGCAGGCTCCACGACCGACACCCTTGATGGCGCCGAGACCGTACAGAATGGCTTTCTCATCGGCGACGCTGAAAGGATAGGCGGAGCGATTCACGCTGGGGGGCTTCAGAGCGAGCTTGAGCCTCCGGCAATCGTCCTTCAGCATGACCAGGCGGTCCGTGTTGTCGAGATCGGCGCTCATGACAGCGGCGGTAAACGCGGCCGGATAGTGCGCCTTGAGATATGCGGTCTGATACGAAAGCAGCGCATATGCAACGGAATGCGATTTATTGAAGCCGTAGCCTGCAAACTTCTCCATGAGGTCGAAGATTCGCGTCGCGGTCCCTTGCGTCACGCCACGCTCGCACGCTCCGCCGACGAACACTTCCCGCTGCTTGGCCATTTCCTCGGGCTTCTTTTTTCCCATGGCACGGCGCAGCAGATCTGCTCCGCCCAGCGTATACCCGGCAAGAACCTGGGCGATCTGCATCACCTGTTCCTGGTAGAGGATCACGCCATAAGTCGGTTCCAGTACGGGCCGCAGGTCGGGATGCAGGTAATCGATCTCCGACCTGCTCAGGTCGTGCTTGCGGGTAATGAAGTCATCGACCATGCCCGACTGCAGCGGGCCCGGCCGAAACAGGGCGACCAGTGCAACCAGGTCGTCGAAATGATCCGGGCGAAGCCGTTTGATGAGGTCGCGCATGCCGCGGGATTCCAGCTGGAACACCGCGGTCGTGTTGCAGTCCCGGAGCAGCTCGAACGTCTTGCCGTCCTGCATGGGAATTTCGGCAATATCGAGGGGATCGCCGGCTCGGTTCGCATTGATGATTTGCACCGCCCAGTCGATGATCGTCAGTGTCTTCAGCCCGAGAAAATCGAACTTGACCAAGCCGGCGGCTTCTACATCGTCCTTATCCAGCTGCGTTACGACGTGGGCCCCACCTTCTTCGCAATAGAGGGGCGTGAAGTCCGTCAGACGGTCGGGGGCGATCACGACCCCGCCGGCATGCTTGCCCGCGTTCCGAACCAGTCCTTCGAGTGACTTGGCCAGGTCAATGAGCCCGCGCACCTCCTCGTCGTCTCGGTACATCGCAGCCAGTTCGGGTTCCTGGAGCAACGCCTTCTCCAGAGTCATGCCTATTTCGAAAGGCACCTGCTTCGCTATCCGATCGACAAACCCATACGGCTGGCCGAGCACGCGCCCCGCATCGCGAATGACGGCCTTCGCCGCCATCGTGCCGTATGTGATGATCTGCGACACCCGGTCTCTGCCGTAGCGTTCGGCAACGTATTCGATCACCCTGTCCCGGCCTTCCATGCAGAAATCGATATCGAAGTCCGGCATCGATACGCGTTCGGGGTTCAGGAATCTTTCGAACAGGAGGTCGTGTTCGAGCGGGTCGACGTCCGTAATGCCGAGCACATACGCAACCAGCGAACCCGCGCCGGAGCCGCGCCCCGGCCCGACCGGAATCCTCTGATCCTTCGCCCAGCGGATGAAATCGGCCACGATCAGAAAATAGCCGGCAAAGCCCATCTCGCAGATTACGGAAAGCTCATCGGAAAGCCGCCGTTCGTATGGCACGCGCTCCACATTGCAGCGGATTTCCGGCTGCTTCTCCCTGCCGGCCTTCCGCTCGAGGAAGCGGGCCAGTCCGGCCGCGGATTCCGATTTCAGGAACTGCTCGGCGGTGAGGCCGTTCGGCACGGGAAAAGCAGGGAGGTAACTTTGCCCGAGTTTGAGGTCGAGGTTGCAGCGTTTCGCGATCTCCACCGAGTTCTCGAGCGCTTCCGGAATGTCATGGAACAGCGTCGCCATGTCCTCCGGGCTTTTGAGGTACTGTTCTTTCGAGTACGGACGGGGTCGGTCCGTGTCGCCCAGACCGCGACCCTGCTGTATGCAGACTCTGGCTTCGTGTACCTCGAACTCGTCCTGCTCTATAAAGCGTACATCGTTGCTCGCGACGACAGCGAGGCCCTTTCTGCTCGCGAGCTGGAGTGCCGCTTCCAGGTACTCGGCTTCCCCCCCGCGGCCGGTCCGGGTCAGCTCGAGGTAGTAGCGATCTCCGAAGCGCTGCTGCCAGAAACCGGCGCAACGCGACACGGTATCCGCCTGACCGCTCTGCAAGGCTCGACCCAGATCGCCGTGAACGCCTCCAGATAACGCTATCAGACCCGCGCAGGTTTCAAGCGTCAGCCATTCACGACGCACCATCGGCACGCCACGATACTGACCTTCCAGATAGGATCGCGTGACCAGCCGCGTGAGATTCCGATAGCCCTCGAGATCCTGGCAAAGCAGGACCAGCGCATCCGGCTTGGCGGGGTCTCCCTCATTGGCGACCTGCAGATCGACACCGATCACCGGCTTGATGCCGTGCGCGATTGCCTTCCGATAAAACTTTACGAGTCCGAAGAGATTGCCTCGGTCGGTCAGTGCCACCGCCGGCATCCCGAGCGTCCGGCATTTCTCCATTAGCCGCGGGATGCGCACGATCCCGTCGACGATCGAGTACTCCGTATGCAGATGCAGGTGAACGAAGCGAACGGCCGCGGCGTCCATCAGGAATTCTGCTCCGTTTGCTGGCGGCCGATCATGCGCTCCCCTTCCTGGCCGCACACGCTGCGGCGGCGTCGTTCATGGGCCCTGTTTCGCGCCTGCGACATCTTTCGTCCTAGTGTGCCCCGTCGTAAATAATGGAACATTGTCGCGAGCGAGTTTTCGTGGCTGGCAAGGCGCGGCGACGAGTAATAGCACCGCTATTGCGAGGAGCCGCAACGCGGCCAGACGCGAAAAGGCGCCGTGAGAATGTTCCATTATTTGCGACGGGGTGCACTAGCTACCTCGAGAACCGCCTGCGCAGCGAGCTGGTCCGCTCCTCGAGCGAGCCGGTCACGAAGTTTAGCAAATTCACGTTCGATGTCCGCCCGTCTCTCAGGGCTCCGGAGTAAATCGAAAACCGACTCGCAGAGCGCCTCCGGCGTGGCCTCGCCCTGCAGAAACTCCGGCACGAGTGGCTCCGGCGTAAGCAGGTTGGGCAACGTGAAGTGGCGGACCTTTACCAGCCTGAAGGCGCGCGCCAGCGCAAAGGTCAGCGGTTGAAGCCGGTAAGCAGCGACTATCGGACGCGCGAGTAATGCCGCTTCCAGCGCCGCCGTCCCTGACGCAAGCAAAACGACGTCGGACGCGGCTATCGCCTTCTGGGCATCGCGGTCCAGCAGGCGGTAGTGGTCTGTGACCTCGGCCTCCTCGAGATGGCGCCGGAAAATCGAACGAATCGCCTCGGTCGCCATCGGCGCGACGAACGTCAGGTCAGGCAGTTTCTCGAGAAGCCGCCGACTCGCCGCTGCAAACACGGGCCCGAGGCGCGTCACTTCGCTCTTGCGACTGCCGGGCAGAACGGCCACCACCTGCGCCGAACGGATGTCGAGCTGCCTGCGGACCGGCTCCTGCAAAAGGCCGACAGGAATGCTGTCCGCCAGCGGATGCCCCACAAAGTCGGCGGGAATGCCGTGCCGGTCGTAAAACGCCTGCTCGAACGGCAACAGGCACAAAACCCGGTCGACGGCGCGAGCGATTTTGCGAACCCGGCCCTGACGCCAGGCCCAGACCGACGGACTGACGTATTGCACGGTGGGAATTCCCGCCTTTTTCAGGGCAATCTCGAGGCCCAGATTGAAGTCGGGAGCATCGATGCCCACAAATACCGCCGGCCGATCGCGCGACCAGCGCTCGATCAGCATGCGTCGAAGCTTCAGGAGCCGCGGGATCTCCTTCAGCGGCTCGATGAGCCCCATTACGGCGAGCGCCTCGGAATCTTCCCACGCAACGCAGCCGGCACCCTGCATCGCCTTGCCGGCAACGCCTTCGAACTCGAGGGACGGATCCATCGCGTGCAGCGCGCGGATCAGCCCCGCACCCAGCTGATCGCCTGATGCTTCGCCGGCGACAAGTCCGATGCGCATGCTAGTCCGGGCTAGGCTAACGAACGAGGCCGCGTTCGGACGTGCGCAACGAGTCGAGGAATATGCCGAGTTCCGGCTGCTCGGGGACGAGGAGTTCGATCGCAGCAATCGCGTCAGCGAGTTTTCGCCCCTGCCGGTACACGATCCGATAAGCGTTTTTGATGTTCCGTATCTGCTCGCTGCTGAAACCGCGTCGTTTCAGGCCTTCGCTGTTGATTCCGTGAGGCGCGGCCGGCTGACCCGCCATCATCGTGTATGCCGGGACGTCGCGGTTCGTGCCGCAGTACATACCGAGAAAACTGTGTGCTCCAATGCGGCAGAACTGATGTGCTCCGGAGAAACCCGCAAAAATGGCCCAGTCGCCAACGTGCACGTGACCGGCAAGCGTCGCGTTGTTCGCGAATATCGTGTTGCTGCCGATGCGACAGTCGTGCGCGATGTGCACGTACGCCATGATCCAGTTGTCGTCGCCCAGGCTCGTGAGGCCCTCGTCCTGTACCGTGCCGCGGCTGATCGTGCAGTACTCCCGGATGGTATTCCTGTCGCCGATCTCGAGGCGCGTCTGCTCGCCCGCATACTTCTTGTCCTGCGGATCGTCACCGACCGATGCGAACTGATAGATACGGTTGTCCCGGCCGATACGCGCCGGCCCACTGATGACGACATGCGCGGCAATGCGACTGCCGGCGCCTATCTCCACGTCGTCGCCGATGACCGAATACGGGCCGATCTCGACATCATCGGCAATGTCGGCCGAGGGAGAAACGATTGCCGTACCATGCACCTTCACGACGCATTCCCGGGAGCGCAGGTTATTTTCGCGCTGACCGACCTCGCACCGTCGACCATCGCCTCGCAGTTGTAGAACCAGATGCCGCGCCGCACTCTGTCGACCGAAACGCGCAGGTCGAGTCGATCTCCCGGGGAGACGGGTCGGCGAAAGCGTGCTTCGTCGACGCCCGCGAGATAGTAGATCACGTTCGGGTCGTGCTCGCGGCTGGTCATATAAGAAAGAATGCCACCGGCCTGCGCCATCGCTTCAACGATCAGGACACCGGGCATTACCGGTCGTCCCGGGAAGTGCCCCTGGAAGAACGGCTCGTTGATCGTCACGTTCTTCCACGCGTCAATGGATTCGCCTCGTTGCAGGTCACGGACGCCGTCGATCAGGAGGAACGGATAGCGGTGCGGCAGCCAGCGCATGATTTCGGCAATCGTCATCGCACCAGCGGGGTCGTTCATTCTTTCCCGTCACCCTGTTCCAGTTTCACCACCCGCTGTGCCAGGTCGTCAAGCCGCCGAAAGCGTGCGACCTTGCGTTTCCATTCCCTGTCCTTCTCCGCAGGGAAGCTGGCCGAATAAAACCCCGGCTCCCGAATGTCCTTCGAAACCATGGTCGCCCCGCCGATCACCACGTCGTCGCAGATTGTCACGTGGCCGACCAGACCCGACTGCCCGCCGAACATGCAACGCTTGCCGATGACCGTACTGCCCGAAACCCCGCTCTGCGCTGCCATGGCGGTATGCTCGCCGATACGGACGTTGTGCGCAATCTGGATGAGATTGTCGAGGCGGACACCGTTCCCGATGACCGTATCTTCGATAGAGCCGCGATCGATCGTCGTATTGGCACCTATCTCGACATCGTCGCCGATCTCGACGCCTCCGATCTGCGGCACCTTGACCCAACCGGTATCGCTCCGCGCGTTGCCGAAGCCGTCACAGCCGATGACGGCTCCCGGATGGATGATGCAACGCCTGCCGACGCGCACGTCCTCGACCAGCGTCACGTTCGCATGCAGACGCGTCGACTCGCCGACCCGACAGCGCGGCCCGACAATCGCGCCCGGACCGATGTTGACGCCGTCCCCGATGATCGCACCCTCGCCAACGACTACACATGCGCCGATATGCGCACCCGCACCGACTTCTGCCGACGGGGACACCACTGCGGTTTCGTGAACGCCGGGGGCAAACGATTCCGGTGGATGCAGCACGCCGGCAATGCGCGC
>Ga0299913_10002742_pt1 | contig 14076 bp, 10 predicted proteins | sample RVTome_9_FD_201360 | JGI IMG/M metagenome (GOLD analysis project Ga0299913, IMG submission 201360) | Soil microbial communities from uranium-contaminated site in the Upper Colorado River Basin, Wyoming, United States - RVT155D38 (version 2) ... | reverse complement strand
GCGACGGACTGCCACACGAGCCACCCGACCCCGGTCACCGCCCCCACCACGAGCGCGGCGAGCGAGCGGACGGCGTACGCCTGGAGCAGTGCGCCCAGCGCCCAGACCCCCAAGAGCGAGGGCGTGTACGCCGGCACCTGCAGGCTCTGCGCCGCCTGGAAGACCACCGCCCCGAACGCGAGGGCGGCCAGGAGCTGCCCGAGCTCGACGAGCGGGGAACGGGTGGTGTGCCCGGCGTGGAGCCGCCGCTCGGAGCCGACGTGTGCGGCCGCGAGCAGCGCCAGCCAGATCGCGGTCACCGTGACGAAGCGGCCCAGTGGCGGCAGCGCGTCGAGGTTGGCGGCGACCAGCCAGATCAGGCCGACGCCGACGAACACGGCGCCGAGCCCGAGCAGCAGGCGTCCGAGGGAGAGCCGGCGCACCTCGCGGTACCCGGCCAGGATCGTCTCGGCCTGGCCGGGGTCCACGACGCCGTCGGTGCGCCAGGCGGCGACCTGTTCGCGCAGCCAGGCCAGCTGGGCCGGCGTGGCGGGCCGGGCCGGTAGCCCGGGGGCCGGAGCGGTGCCGGCCGTCAGATGTGTGGTCATGTCCACCATCGTCCCGGGCACCACCCCGGACCCGCATGGGTACTCGTGCTCAGATCGAGGGGTTCGTCGGTCGTTCCCCGGACCGTCGCCGGGAGTTGCCGACCCGGTGCGCTCGCCGTGGTTGAACAGGAGTCGATGTCTCGCTCACGTCTCCTGCTGGTCGGCTCCGCGGCCACCGCCGCCGGGTTCCTGGCCGGCTCCCGCCACCTGCTGCACCGGCAGGCCGCGGTCGCGCGGGGGATGATCGGCAAGCCACTCGGCGAGCAGGCGCCGGACGCAGACCGCACGTGGAAGAAGAGCCACGGTGCGCGGCTGGACCTGCTCGTGCTCGGCGACTCGGTCGCGGCCGGGCTCGGGGCGGAGAAGGCCAAGCACACGCCGGGCGCGCGGCTGGCCCGGCTGGTGGCCGCGCGGACCCATCGGTCGGTGCGCCTGCGGACCGCCGCCGTGGTCGGGGCCGAGAGCTCGATGCTGGCCGACCAGGTGGCCGGCCTCCCGGCGTCGTACCGGCCGGACGTGGCGGTGGTGATCGTGGGCGGCAACGACGTGACCCACCGGGTGCCGGTGGCCGACTCCGTCCGCCACCTCGAGGAGTGCGTCCGCGCGCTGCAGGAGCGTGGGGCGGCCGTGGTGGTGGGCACCTGCCCGGACCTCGGCGCGCTCCGGCCGGTCCCGCAGCCCCTTCGGGCGCTCGGCTCGCGCGCCTCCCGACAGCTGGCGGCGGCCCAGCGCGACGCCGTACTCGCCCTTGGGGCGCGCGTGGTCTCGCTGGCCGACGTGGTCGGGCCGTTCTTCATCACCAACCCCGACGAGATGTTCAGTCTCGACCGCTTCCACCCGTCCTCGGCGGGCTACAAGCGCACCGCCAAGGCCATGCTGCCTTCCGTGCTCGCCGCCCTCGGCCACGTCAACGAGCTCCCCTTCGGCCACCACGCCCCCGACGCTGGATAGTCCCGAACGTTTGAGGGGTGCTGAGGCCCGAAACCCCCCTCGAACGTTCGGGACTGATATGGAGATCGGTTTGTCAAGGGGCAGGCCGAGGCGCCGTCGCTCCTGGGTGGGGTGACGGCGCCTCGGCCCTCGTCGGCAGGGTCTGCTGGTGAGCGTGTCTTGCGACGCGTGTTCAGCCTGATATGCGCGGGTTGGCTACCGCTGGACGGTGCGTTCGTCTGGAACTGGTTCGCGTGTCTATCCACGAGCGTGGCCGGGAGATCGGTTGCTCATAGTCCGCGGTCGCGGGTGGTTCCAAGCGCTGCCATCAGGGTGCCCTGTCGCGAGGTTTTTGGGGTCAGTCGTCCATGACGGCCAGGGACCAGCACCAGCCGGCGAGCTCGCGGGCGATCGCGGCGTTGGCGACCACCGGTTTCTTCGATCGTGCATCGAAGCGGGCCCACCGGTGCTGGAGCCTGCGGTTGCCCTTGTCGCCGCGCGCCGCTGCGGCGGGGGTGGCCTGGTCCCAGCGGGCCTGCATGGTCTTGCCGATCCGGTAGGGCTTGCGGTGGTGCCAGGCGGCCTCGACCAGGAGTCGGCGGGCGTGGCTGTTGCCGGCCTTGGTCGTGGGTCCTTGTCGGCGGACATCGTCGGAGGTGTGTTCGGTGGGCACCAGCCCCACGAACGAGGCGATGCTGCGGCCGGTGAACCGGGTCCAGTCGCCGATCTCGACCGCGAGTCCGAACGCGGTCAGGGTCGCGATCCCCCGCAGGCAGGCCAGGCGCCGGACCAGGGCGGTGTACTCGCCCTCGGCGGCCAGCGCGCCGATCTCGGCGTCGAGGCGGTCCCGACGGGCCAGGGTGGTCAGGATTGCCTCGTAGCCGGCGGTGAACGCCAGCTGGGTGGGCCGCTGCGGCAGCGTGATCTGCCGCAGCCAGCGGTCGTGCCGCCCGGTCCACTGCTTGCCGCCGGAGTAGACGATCCCGTTGCGCAACAGCATGTGGGTGACCCGGTGCCGGGCCCGCATCAGGTCGGCCCGAGTGTCCTCACGGGCCCGGACCAGGTCCCTGGCCGCCTCCTGCGACACCGTTGGGACGCTGACCGACACGATCTCGTCCATCCGCAGCAGCCGCGCCAACAACAATGCGTCCCGGGCATCGGTCTTCACCCGGTCCCCGGCCGGGCGCTGGATCTTCGACGGGGCAGCCACCTCGCACCGAACCCCGGCCGCGGTCAACGACCGGTACAGGCCGAATCCGGTGGGCCCGGCCTCGTAGGTCACCGCGACCGGACCAGGCAGCTCCCGGATCCAGCCGCGGATGTGGTCATGGGCCGGGGACAGCCTGGCCTTGAACAACTCGCCCGTGCTCCCGTCGACAGCCGCCGCAACCACCGATCGGGCGTGCACGTCGAGCCCAACACTCGTACGCTCGGAAAACACCGGGGCCTCCTTACACATGTCGGATAGGCCGAACAGGCAGTCCCTGCTCGGTAACCCACGAATCTGTGTCAGCGAGGCCCCGGCCCGCAATCCTCCCGATCCTCGATCACCCGCCAACCCGTCGGTGCGACCGAGGAGTCAACGTGGAGCACGCACAGCGAAGCGAGCATGAACGACGTTGACACCGACCAAGCACCGGCGCACGATCACCGATCGAGGAACCGGAGCCACCGGGACCAAGCACCCAACTCGCGGGTCACTCCATACCGTCTATCCCGCCGGGCGCGGATGGGGGGCTCGGGCGTGGCTGGCGGCGGACTAGGGTTCCCGCCATGGCGGACGTGCTGCTGGCGACCTCCCGTGACTGGCCCGATGGCGAGCCGGGTGGCGCCCTGCTGGTCGAGGCGCTGGCGGACAGGGGCGTGACCGCGGCGTGGGCGTGCTGGGACGACCCGGACGTCGACTGGGGCGCGGCCCGACTGGTCGCGGTCCGCTCCACGTGGGACTACACCGAGCGCCCGGAGGAGTTCCTGGCCTGGGCGCGTGAGGTGGAGGCGCGCACCCAGTTGCTGCACGGGAGCGCGGTGTTCGCGTGGAACGTCGACAAGACCTACCTCAGCGGCCTGCCCGACGACCTGCCCGTCGTCCCGACGCTCGCGGTGGACGGCGAGGAGGACCTGCCCGCGGCAATCGCCGAGTTCGGCGCCGCGGTGGTCAAGCCGCGGGTCGGGGCCGCCGGGTTCGGCGTGACCGTCTTCGACGGGACCGACGGAGGGCCTCCGGACCTCGACGAGTCGGCGCTGCTGCCACCCCCTTGGGTGGTGCAACCGCTCGTCGCGTCCGTGCACACCGAGGGCGAGACCTCGGTGTTCGTGCTCGGCGGCCGCGCCGTGAGCCAGGTCGACAAGATCCCGGCGCCGGGCGAGATCCGGGTCCACGAATACTTCGGCGGTCGCTCGGTCGGCGTACCCCTGCGGCCGGAGGCGGCCGACCTCGCCGAGCGTGCGACCAGGGCGGTCGAGGCCCAGCTGGGTACGACGCTCGCGTACGGCCGCGCGGATCTGATGCGACTGGCCGACGGCCGGCTGGCGCTCAGCGAGCTGGAGCTGGTCGAGCCCGGGCTCTACCTCGACATCGACCCGGCGATCGCCGGCCGGTTCGCCGATCTCGTCGCGGGCCTGCTCACCGAGTGAACCCGTCTTGCACTCTCAAGGTGCGAGTGCTAAACATGAGGCTGGCACTCTCATCAGGAGAGTGACAACAGCGGCACTGGTGACGTTGAGGTCCGTAGCGCCGGCGGGAAGGGTCCGTCGGTCGGCGCGGGTCGTCCGTCGCGGGCAACCCACCGGCGCCGTACACCCCCGAACTCTGTGAAAGGTTTCGCAGGAGTTATGCCGAAGCTGATTGCTTTCAACGAGGAGGCCCGTCGCGGCCTCGAGCGTGGCATGAACACGCTTGCCGATGCCGTCAAGGTCACGCTCGGCCCCAAGGGTCGCAACGTCGTGCTCGAGAAGAAGTGGGGAGCGCCCACCATCACCAACGATGGTGTGTCGATCGCCAAGGAGATCGAGCTCGAGGACCCGTACGAGAAGATCGGTGCCGAGCTCGTCAAGGAAGTTGCCAAGAAGACCGACGACGTCGCCGGTGACGGTACGACGACCGCCACCGTCCTGGCCCAGGCGATGGTCCGCGAGGGCCTGCGCAACGTGGCCGCCGGTGCCAACCCGATGAGCCTCAAGCGTGGCATCGAGGCCGCGGTCGAGGCCGTCAGCGAGCAGCTGCTCGGGATGGCCAAGGACGTCGAGACCAAGGAGCAGATCGCGTCCACCGCGAGCATCTCCGCGGCCGACCCGACCGTCGGCGAGATCATCGCCGAGGCGATGGACAAGGTCGGCAAGGAAGGCGTCATCACCGTCGAGGAGTCGAACACCTTCGGGCTCGACCTCGAGCTCACCGAGGGCATGCGGTTCGACAAGGGCTACATCTCGGCCTACTTCGTCACCGACGCGGAGCGCATGGAGACGGTCCTCGAGGACCCCTACATCCTGATCGCGAACTCCAAGGTCTCGAACGTCAAGGACCTCCTGCCGGTGCTGGAGAAGGTCATGCAGTCGGGCAAGCCGCTGCTGATCCTGGCCGAGGACGTCGACGGCGAGGCGCTGTCCACGCTGGTCGTGAACAAGATCCGTGGCACGTTCAAGTCCGTGGCCGTGAAGGCCCCGGGCTTCGGCGACCGCCGCAAGGCCATGCTGCAGGACATCGCGATCCTCACCGGTGGCCAGGTCATCTCCGAGGAGGTCGGCCTGAAGCTGGAGAACGCCGGGCTCGAGCTGCTCGGCCAGGCCCGCAAGGTCGTGATCACCAAGGACGAGACCACGATCGTCGAGGGCGCCGGAGACACCGCCCAGATTGAGGGCCGGGTGAACCAGATCCGTGCCGAGATCGAGAAGTCGGACTCCGACTACGACCGCGAGAAGCTGCAGGAGCGGCTGGCCAAGCTGGCCGGCGGTGTCGCGGTGATCAAGGTCGGCGCTGCCACCGAGGTCGAGCTGAAGGAGCGCAAGCACCGCATCGAGGACGCCGTCCGCAACGCGAAGGCGGCCGTCGAGGAGGGCATCGTCGCCGGCGGTGGCGTGGCGCTGATCCAGGCGTCGGTGCAGGCGTTCGAGAAGCTGGACCTCAGCGACGACGAGGCCACCGGTGCGGCGATCGTCCGCGTTGCCACTGAGGCGCCGCTGAAGCAGATCGCGATCAACGCCGGCCTCGAGGGCGGCGTCGTGGCCGAGAAGGTGCGCAACCTGGCGCCGGGCCACGGCCTGAACGCGGCCACCGGTGAGTACGTCGACATGATCGCCGAGGGCATCATCGACCCGGCCAAGGTGACCCGGTCCGCGCTGCAGAACGCGGCGTCGATCGCGGCACTGTTCCTCACCACCGAGGCGGTCGTGGCCGACAAGCCCGAGAAGGCCGCCCCGATGCCGGGCGGCGGCGACATGGGCGGCATGGGCGGTATGGACTTCTGAGTCCGCAACAAGGAGGGAGCCCCGCGACGAAGGAGCGGGAGCGACCGACGAGTGAAGGCGAAGGAGTCCGGTTGAGCCGGGACTTCTGAGTCCGCCCAAGCGCTGAACGAGGCCCCCACACCCGATGGGTGTGGGGGCCTCGTCGCGTCGCCGGCGGGGGTCGTACCTTCCGGGCCCCTCAGCGAGGAGTCAGCGCGCCCAGGGGTGCCACCACGGTGCCGGACTGTTCGCACACCCACACCGGGTCGGGTCCGCCGAGCTCCGGCTGGATGTGCAGCGCGTGGGACGCCTCTTCTCCGCAGACGGGGCACAGCGGCCAGCGGCCGAAGTGCTCCAGCAGTCCGTCCTGGACGTCCTGGGCGACCAGCCCGTCGACGTACACCCGGCCCTGCGGCCACTGCTCGGCCCACCAGCGGCGCTCCGCGACCGCGTCCTCGAGCAGCGAGACCGCCTCGGCGCAAGCCACCCCGGTTGCCACCAGGTCACGCAGCACCACCGCGCGGGTCAGCAGGAGGTCGTCGCTCACGGTTCCCATTGTGCGTCGGCGCCGGTGACGGGGTGTTGACCGGCGGGCACGTGGCCGGGCTGCTCCTCCCCGGCCGTGACGTCGAGGAGCGCTGAGCCAACCCCGGACCAACGTTCCCACGGGTAGCGTTGACGCCATGCAGCCTCGTAGCCCCGCCGAGGTGGCCGACCGCCTCGTGGCGACCGGCTACGTCTGCGACGACGCCCTGGCCACCGTGGTCCATCTCGCGCTCGGCATGCAGCGGCCACTGCTGCTCGAGGGCGAGCCCGGCACCGGCAAGACCTCGCTCGCCGAAGCGGTCGCCGAGGCCCTGGACCTGCCGTTGGTCCGGCTGCAGTGCTACGAGGGCATCGACGCCACCCAGGCGCTCTACGACTGGGACTTCCCGCGGCAGATCCTGCACCTGCGGGCGATCGAGGCGGTCGCCGGCGCCGGGGAGCGGGACGTCGAGGAGGCGGAGAAGTCGCTGTTCGACGAGCGCTTCCTGCTCGCCCGGCCGGTGCTCGCCGCGCTGCGCCAGGCCCCGGCCGTGCTGCTGGTCGACGAGGTGGACCGCGCCGACGACGAGTTCGAGGCGTTCCTGCTCGAGGTGCTCTCGACCTATCAGGTGACGATCCCGGAGATCGGCACCGTGAAGGCGTCCACGCCCCCGGTCGTGGTGCTCACCTCCAACCGCACCCGCGAGCTGCACGACGCGCTGAAGCGGCGCTGCCTCTACCACTGGATCGATCACCCCGGCCTGGAGCGCGAGGTCGAGATCCTGCGCACCCGCGCCCCGGAGGTCTCCGAGGTGCTGGCCCGTCAGGTGGTCACCGTCGTCCAGGGCCTGCGCGACCGCGGCGACCTGCTCAAGCCGCCGGGCGTCGCCGAGACGCTCGACTGGGCGCGGGCGCTGCGACTGCTCGGCACCACCGAGCTCGACCTGGCCACCGCCGCCACCACCCTCGGCGCACTGGTGAAGTACCGCGAGGACGGCGACCGGGTCCGGCAGGCCCTGGACCGGATGCTGGCACCGTGACGGCCCCGACCGGCTCGCCCATCGGCGGCGGGCTCATCCACGGCGCGGACGAGGTGCTGCTCGCCTTCACCCGCGCCCTGCGTGCCGCCGGGATGCCGGTCACCCCGGACCGGTCGCACGGGTTCCTCGAGGCGGTGGCGATCGTCGGGCTCGACGACCGCCGCGCCACCTACTGGGCGGGCCGCGCCACGCTGTGCGCCAGCCCGGAGGACCTGGCCCGGTACGACCAGGTGTTCGAGGCATGGTTCAACGTCCGCGACGGGCTGCCGCGCCCGGCGCCGTCGACCGAGAGTGCCGCGGTGGCGGCCGGGCTCGCGCTCGGCGAGGGCACGGACGGCACCGGCGAGACCGACCCGGACGTGGTGCGCGCCGCGGCCAGCACCGAGGAGGTGCTGCGACACCGGGACGTGGCTGGGCTGTCCGCTGCGGAGAAGCGTCGGCTCGCCGCCCTCTTCGACCGCCTGGAGCCGCGCGCCCCGCTGCGGCGTACCGCCCGGCACCGCCCCTGGCACCGCGGCGACCTCGACGCCTCCCGCACGCTGCGCAACAGCCTGCGCCGGATGGGCGAGCCCGCCGACATCGCCTGGCGGCGACGGGCCACCCGGCCACGACGGGTGGTGCTTCTGGTCGACGTCAGCGGCTCGATGAGCGGGTACGCCGACGCGCTGCTGCGCCTCGCGCACCGGTTCACCACTGCGATCGCCGGGCAGCGGCCGGTGGAGGTGTTCACGCTGGGCACCCGGCTGACCAGGATCACCCGGGCGATGCGGCTGCGCGACCCCGACCGGGCGCTGGTGGCCGCCGGGGAGACCGTGCCGGACTGGTCCGGTGGCACCCGGCTGGGCGAGACACTGCAGGCGTTCCTCGACCGGTGGGGCGCGCGTGGCCTGGCCCGGGGCGCGGTGGTGGTGGTCTTCAGCGACGGCTGGGAGCGGGGCGACGCCCGGCAGCTGGCCGAGCAGACCGCCCGGCTGCACCGCATCGCGCACCGGGTGGTCTGGGTGAACCCGCACCGCGGCAAGGCCGGCTACGAGCCGGTTCAGCAGGGCGTGCGGGCGGTGTTGCCGCACGTGGACGACTTCGTCGCCGGCCATTCGCTGGCGACCTACGCGGAGCTCGTCGAGGTGGTCGCCCGTGCGTGAGGTGCTGGACCAGCTGCTGACCTGGTGGCGGAACGGCCACACGGTCGGCATGGGCACCGTGGTGGCCACCTTCCGCTCCGCGCCGCGACCCCCGGGCGCCTCGATGCTGGTCGGTCCCGACGGGGAGGCGGTCGGCTCGGTCTCCGGGGGCTGCGTCGAGGGGGCGGTCTACGAGCTGGCCCAGCAGGTCGTCGGCGACGGGCATCCGGTCCTGCAGCGGTACGGCGTCTCGGACGACGACGCGTTCGCGGTCGGCCTCACGTGTGGCGGCATCCTGGACGTCTACGTGGAGAAGGTGGACCGGGCGACCTTTCCCGAGCTCGGGGAGGTCGCCGTTGACCTGGCGGCCGGCCGACCGGTCGCAGTGGCCACCGTGGTCGAGCACCCGGACCCCGCGTGGGTCGGCCGCCGGGTCCTCGTCCGTCCCGACCACCCGGGGCTGTCTTCCGGCATGAGCGGCTCGCTGGGGAGTGAGCGGGTCGACGCCGCCGTGCACGACGACGCGCTGGGGTTGCTGGCGGCGGGACGGAGCGAGTCCCTCGGCTACGGCCCCGACGGCGAACGCCGCGGTGAGGGGATGCGGGTATTCGTCTGGGCGTTCGCGCCGCCGCCCCGGATGTTGGTCTTCGGGGCGATCGACTTTGCGGCCGCGGCCGCCCGCGTGGGGTCGTTCCTCGGCTACCACGTCACGGTCTGCGACGCCCGGCCGGTGTTCGCCACCGCGAGCCGGTTCCCGGAGGCCGATGAAGTGGTCGTCGACTGGCCGCACCGTTACCTCGAGTCCGAGGTGGCGGCCGGCCGCATCGACGGGCGCACCGTGATCTGCGTGCTGACCCACGACCCGAAGTTCGACGTCCCGTTGCTCGAGGTCGCCCTGCGCCTGCCCGACGTGGCGTACGTCGGCGCGATGGGGTCGCGGCGCACACATGACGACCGGCTGGCCCGGCTCCGCGAGGCCGGCCTGACCGAGGCAGAGCTGGCCCGGCTCTCCAGCCCGATCGGGCTCGACCTCGGCGCCCGCACCCCGGAGGAGACCGCGATCAGCATCGCGGCCGAGATCGTCGCCCACCAGTGGGGCGGGTCGGGGGAGCGACTGGCGGTCCGCGACGGCCGCATCCACCACGAGTGACGCGCACCCGTTACGCCGTACCCACCGCTCGGCTACCGTGAGCCACATCACCCCACCCCAGGAGCCGTGGTGACCGAGTCGCAGAAGGAGCTCCGCGATCGGCGGCGTGAGGCCGTCCGCGCGTGGACCCTGTTCGTCGAGCACGGCGACGGGGCCGAGGCGATGGTCCGCCCGGAGATCCTGGACAGCTGGCAGCGGTCGGAGTCCTCGATCAGCCCGGACGTCACCCACGCGCCGCTCGCCGATGAGTCCGCCATGCGCGCTTTCTGGGAGGGGTCGCCGCTGCAGACGGCGGTGGCCCGGGTGGAGGCGGAGCTGCGCCGCACCGCCGAGGACGGAGACCTGGTGGTCGCGGTCACCGACGCGCAGACCCGGATCCTGTGGACCTACGGCGGCCGGGTGATGCGCCGCAAGGCGGAGACGGTGAACTTCGTCGCCGGTGGCCGGTGGGACGACACGAGCGTCGGCACCAACGCCCTGGACCTGGCCACCCGCACCGACCAGCCGTCGATGGTGTTCTCCGCGGAGCACTACGCGCCGATCGTGCACAACTGGGTGTGCTGGGCGGCGCCGGTGCACGACCCGGTGACGGGAGACCAGCTGGGCGTTATCGACCTGTCGACGACGTGGGACCGCACCCACCCGATCGGATTGGCGACGGCCCGGGTGATGGCCCGGCTGATCGAGACGGCGATGCCCGACAGTGCGAGCGCCGGCGCCGCCTACGGCATCTCCGCGCTCACCGGCGAGACCGGGCTGACCCTGACCCTGCTCGGCCGCGCCGAGGCCCGGCTGGACGGCCAGCGGCTGCTGCTGAACCGTCGGCAGACCGAGATCCTCGCGCTGCTCGCGCTGCACCCGGAGGGGCTCTCCTCGGAGCACCTGCACGCGCTGCTGTACGGCGACCACTCGGTCACCCTGTCCACGCTCAAGGCCGAGGTCTCCCACCTGCGGCAGGCCCTGGGCGGGCAGCTCGCCTCGCGGCCCTACCGGCTCACCCTTCCGGTCCGCGTCGACGTGAACGAGGTGATCCAGCTGCTCCGCCGCGGGCGGGTGGTCGACGCCATCACGGCGTACGGCGGCGACCTCCTGCCCGGCACCGACTCGCCGGCGTTGACCGAGCTCGCCGACTACGTCGCCGTCGCGGTGCGGGAGGCGCTGCTGGCCGACCCGCATCCCGATGCGGTGATCCGCTACACCGAGCTCGCGCCGTACGACACGGAGGTGGTCGAGGTCTGTCTGGCGGCGCTCGGACAGCGGCAGCACCCGGCGAAGGCGCTGCTCAAGGGCAGGCTCGCCGCGGCTCGCCGCTGACGCCGACACCGGGCGGGCCCGCCCCAACCTTTCGCCAACCCTGGCGGCCTAGCGTGAGGGGCGTCACATCGACCTCTTCTGTCAGGGAGCCGCCCCATGGCCAGGATCGAACTCACCGTCGACGGTGCGAAGGTCGTCGACGACGTCGAACCGCGCATGCTGCTCGTCCAGTACCTGCGCGAGAAGCTCGGGAAGACCGGCACCGTCGTCGGCTGCGACACCAGCAACTGCGGTGCCTGCACCGTCCACCTGGACGGCAGGAGCGTGAAGTCCTGCAACGTGCTCGCCGTCCAGGCCGACGGGGCCGAGGTGACCACGATCGAGGGGCTGGCCCAGAACGGTGAGCTGCACCCCGTGCAGGTCGCGTTCCACGAGTGCCATGCGCTGCAGTGCGGGTTCTGCACGCCGGGGATGATCATGCAGTCGGTCGACCTGCTCAACGACAACCCACAGCCCTCGGAGGAGGAGATCCGGCTCGGCCTCGAGGGCAACCTCTGCCGCTGCACCGGCTACCACAACATCGTCAAGGCGGTGCAGGCTGCGGCCGCCTCGGGAGGTGCGAACGCATGACCGTCACCGAGCCCCGGATCGAGGCCGGCTCCCCGGAGATCGGGCAGAGTCGGCGCCGCAAGGAGGACCAGCGGCTGATCACCGGTCGCACGCGATGGACCGACAACATCACCCTCCCCGGCATGCTGCACGCCGCCATGGTGCGCAGCCCGTTCGCCCACGCCACCATCACCGGCATCGAGACCGAGGCGGCCGAGGCGGCGCCCAACGTGGTCGCGGTGCTCACCGGCGCAGACTTCGGCGAGGAGCTGGGGGTGTGCATCAACGCCTGGCCGATCACACCCGACCAGGTCACCCCCGTGCACTCGCCGATGCCGGCCGACCGGGTCACGTTCGCCGGGGAGATCGTCGCCGTCGTGCTGGCGCGCTCGGCCGCTGAGGCGCGCGACGCCGCCGAGCTGGTCGACGTGGACTACGACGAGCTGCCCGCGGCGCTCGACCTCAAGGAATCTGCGGCCGCGGACGCTGAGAACGGTGGCGCGCTCGCCCACCCCGACCTCGGGACCAACAAGTCGGCGTTGTGGACGTTCGACTCCGCGGAGGCCGGCACCGGCGGCGACGTCGACGAGGCCATCGACAAGGCCCGCAGTGACGGCATCGTGATCGAGCGGGAGTACCGCCAGCAGCGGCTGATCCCCGCGTTCATCGAGCCGCGGAGCGTGGTCGTGGACCCGACCGGCGAGCAGGTCACCGTCTGGTCGGCCACCCAGATCCCGCACATCCTGCGGTTCGCCCTCGCCGCGACCACCGGGATCCCGGAGTCCAAGCTCCGGGTGGTCGCCCCGGACGTCGGCGGCGGCTTCGGCGGCAAGCTGCAGACCACACCGGAGGAGTGGATCGTCTTCGCGGTGGCTCGCCGGCTCGGCAAGCCGGTGAAGTACACCGAGACCCGCAGCGAGAGCATGATGGCCGCGCACCACGGGCGCGATCAGTGGCAGAAGCTGACCCTGTCGGCGGAGAAGGACGGCACGGTCACCGGGCTCAAGGTCGAGCTGCTGGCCGACCTCGGCTCCTACGTCTCCCTGGTCGGCGGCGGTGTGCCAGTGCTCGGCGCGTTCATGTTCAACGCGATCTACAAGTTCCCGGCCTACCAGTTCAACTGTCAGACGGTGCTCACCAACAAGGTGTGGACCGACGCCTACCGTGGCGCCGGGAGGCCCGAGGCGACGTACGCGATCGAACGGCTGATGGACGAGCTGGCCGCGGAGGTCGGGGTGGACCCCCTCGAGATCCGGGAGAAGAACTGGATCAGGCACGAGGAGTTCCCGTTCACCACGGTCGCCGGCCTGGAGTACGACTCCGGCAACTACGAGGCGGCCACTGCCGAGGCGAAGGAGCGGTTCGGGTACGACGAGCTGCGCGCCGAGCAGAGGAAGCGGCGGGAGGAGAACAACCCGGTGCAGCTCGGGATCGGCATCTCCACCTTCACCGAGATGTGCGGGCTGGCGCCCTCCAGGGTGCTGGGCAGCCTCGACTACGGGGCCGGCGGCTGGGAGCACGCCTCCGTGCGGATGCTGGCCACGGGCAAGGTCGAGGTGGTCACCGGGGCGTCCGCCCACGGCCAGGGCCACGAGACTGCGTTCAGCCAGATCGTTGCCGACCGGCTGGGCGTGGCGTTCGAGGACGTCGAGGTGCTGCACGGTGACACCCAGGTCGCCCACAAGGGCCTGGACACCTACGGTTCCCGGTCGCTGGTCGTCGGCGGTGAGGCGCTGGTGAAGGCGGCCGACAAGGTGATCGAGAAGGCCAAGCCGATTGCCGCGCACCTGCTCGAGGCCTCGGTGGACGACATCTCGTTCGATGCCGGCCGGTTCAGCGTGCGCGGCACCGACCAGGGGCTGGACATCGGGGAGATCGCCACGGCGGTCTTCACGGCGCACGACTACCCCGAGGGGATCGAGCCGTCGCTGGACTCCGATGCGACCTACGACCCGATCAACTTCAGCTTCCCGCACGGCACCCACCTGTGTGCGATGGAGGTGGACACCGAGACCGGGGCGCTGACGATGCGCAAGTACGTCTGCGTCGACGACATCGGCAACGTGATCAACCCGCTGATCGTCGGCGGCCAGGTGCACGGGGGACTGGTCCAGGGCATCGCCCAGGCGCTGTTCGAGGAGGCCGTCCACGACGAGTCCGGCACGCTGGTCTCGGCCTCGTTCGTCGACTACCTGGTGCCGACTGCCGCAGACCTGATCAGCTTCGACGTCTCGCACAACTCGACGCCGTCGCTGACCAACACGCTCGGCACCAAGGGCGTCGGTGAGGCCGGGACGATCGCCTCCACCCCGGCGGTGGTGAACGCGGTGGTCGACGCGGTACGGCACCTCGGGATCAACGACATCCAGATGCCGTGCAGCCCCGAACGGGTGTGGAAGGCGATCAGGGGCGCAGGA
>Ga0299913_10002741_pt1 | contig 14076 bp, 13 predicted proteins | sample RVTome_9_FD_201360 | JGI IMG/M metagenome (GOLD analysis project Ga0299913, IMG submission 201360) | Soil microbial communities from uranium-contaminated site in the Upper Colorado River Basin, Wyoming, United States - RVT155D38 (version 2) ... | reverse complement strand
CGACCGACGCCTTGCGGCCTTCGATGCCCTGGCCCGCCGCAGCGGCCGTGAAGGCGAGCCCGACGGCGAGACCGACGACGGCGGCGAGTCTCCGTCGCATGCTCACGAGATTCGCTCGCGGGCCGAACGTCCCTCCCTCGCATCGGCCTCCTCGACGGGCGAGGCGCCGTCGTCGAGCGCCTGCAGGGTCGCGGCCGCTTCCCGCCGGAGCGGGCCGACGAGCGCCCGGTAGTCGTCGTCCGAGACGGTTCCGGTGCGGTGGTCGAACTCGAGCTCCTTCAGCGCCGCGAGCGCGCGGTCGCGGGCCTCGAGCAGGTCGAGCCGACGCCGTTCCGACGGTGCCAGCTCGTCGAGGGCGTCCGACTCGGGCTCGGGATCTCGGAGGAAGGGCAATGCGACCGTCACGACACAGGCGATGGCGAGGAGAGCGGCGAGCAGCAACGCGAGCGTCAACGGGTCGCGGGCACTCCGACATCCCGCGTCCGCTCGACGAGCCGCCGCTGTTCGCGCGCGTCGGGCCAGAGCGCGATCAGCGATCCGAGGAGGAACACGAGCCCTGCGATCCAGATGAGGTTCACGAGCGGCTTGACGAAGACACGGAGGTAGACGGTGCCGTCGGGGTCGATCTGCTCGGCGATGACGAACAGGTCTTCCCCGGTAAGCGGGTCGCTGCGGATGCCAACCTCGTTCGAGACCTGCTCCTCGACCGTGTAGGCGTTCTTCCCGGCCTCGAGCATGCCCAGGTCGCGATCGCCCCTGGTGACCGCAAAGCTCGCGCGGAGCTCCGTCGCGTTCGCCGCCGAGCGTTCCTCGAGCGACTGGTACGTAAGCCGGTAGTCCCCGATGGACATCGCCTGCCCCTGCGTGAGCCTCGCCTCGGCCACGCTGTCGAACGCGCTCGAGCCGGCGATCCCGATCGCCAGCAGCACGATCGCGGCGTGGACGACGTAGCCGCCGTAGCGCCGCCGGTTCCGTGAGATCAGGGACGAGAAGGCACCCGGCCAGGACGTCGCGCCGAGCGCCTTGCGCGCTCGCGTTCCTCGCGCGAACTCGAGCACGATCGTCGCCGCGACGAAGGCGGAGAACGTGTACGCGATGAGCCCGGGAACCGAGCTGCCAGCGCCGAGCGCGAGGAGCACCACGCCGGTGGCCAGCGCGAAGGCGGTCGGCCAACGGAATGTCGTCCCGAGGCTGCGCAGCGAAGCGCGCCGCCACGCCACGAGCGGGCCGATGCCCATGAGCAGCAACAGCGGGAGCCCGAAGACACGCAGGAAGAAGTCGTAGTAGGAGCGACCGAGGACGACCGCCTCGCCGCGCACCGCCTCGGACACCATCGGGTACACGACGCCCCACAGGATCGCGAGGCAGAGCGCGAGGAGGAGGAGGTTGTTGTAGAGGAATGCCGCCTCACGGGAGACCGGCGACTCGAGCTTCGTCGGCGAGCGGAGCTGCGGCAGCCTCCTGAAGACGATCGCAAGCGAGACCGCGACCACCACCGCGATGAAGCCGAGGAACCACGGCCCGATCGAGCTCTGGGTGAACGAGTGGATCGAGTTCACCACCCCCGAGCGCGTCAGGAACGTCCCGAAGAGGGAGAGCGAGAACGCGAGGATCACGAGCAGGGCGTTCCACACCCTGAGCATGCCGCGCTTCTCCTGGATCATCACCGAGTGGAGGAAGGCGGTCGCCGCGAGCCACGGCATCAGCGCAGCGTTCTCGACGGGGTCCCAGGCGTAGTAGCCGCCCCACCCCACCTCCTCGTACGCCCAGTGCGCGCCGAGGAGCTGCCCGATGCCGAGCGCCGTCCAGGCAAGCAGCGTCCAGCGGCGAGTCGCGACCAGCCAGCGCTCGTCAATGCGCCCCGAGATCAGCGCCCCGAGCGCGAACGCGAACGGGACCGTGAGCCCGACGTAGCCGAGGTAGAGCAGCGGCGGGTGCGCGAGCATGTACGGGTTCTGGAGGCTCGGTGTCATCCCGGCGCCGTCGAGCGGCGCCTGCTGGGTCGCGAACGGGCTCGCGACCACGACGACGAGGAACGAGAAGAAGAACGCGACCGCGGCGAAGACCGGCACCACCCAGACGACGAGGTCGCGCGCCCAGCCGCGGTTCAGGGTGACCGCCGCGGCGCCGAAGCCGGTCAGGACGAGGAGCCAGAGGAGAAGCGACCCCTCCTGGCCGCCCCAGAACGCCGAGATCGTGTACGCGGTCGGGAGCGCCTCGCTCGTCGTCTGCGCCACGTAGACGAACGAGAAGTCGTTCCGCAGCAGGGCCGCGAGCAGCACGCCCGCCGCGACGAGCGTCGAGCCGAACGCTGCGACCAGCGCGTTCTGGGCCGACAGTGCCAGCCGGCGGCGACCGATGTGCGCGGCCGCCGCTCCCGCGACGAGCGCGTACGCGGCCAGTCCGAGGGTGACGATGAGGGCGGCGCGACCGAGCTCGGCCATGGGGCCTCCGTCAGGTCGAGGAGTCGCCGCTCTTCGGCACGTACTTGGAAGGGCACTTCGTGATCATCGAGCCGGGCTCCGCGACGAAGACGCCGTTCTGGAGCCGTCCGGTGAGCACGATGTGGCGACCGACCTTGAAGAGGTCCGGAACGGAGCCCGCGTAGCGGATCGGCACGCGCGCCTTCGAGGGCCTGGCGATGTCGCGCAGCCGGAAGCGCAGGCCCCCCGCGTGCGCGTCACCGGCCACGGGGCCGATGACGAGGCCCGCGAGCTGAACCTCGCCCGTCCGCCCCGCGAGCTCGCTCGGTGCGATCGAGGGGTTCCCCCCGCCCGCGATCGACGTGTAGAGCAGGAAGACCGCGAGCACCGCCGCTACGAGGAGCGCGAGAACGAGGCGCGCGGGGTTCGCCTGGCGAGCCACGGCAGAAGTGTAGACGCGCCCGAACGAGCCTGGTCCGGGGTCGGGACGCCGTGACTAGCGGAGGTCGTGCGACCCCGTCGGGCTCGGCTCGCGCCGCTCGGGCATGCGGTAGCCGTGCTCGACGCAGAGCGCACCTGGCGACTCCTCGGTCAGCGCGTCGCAGTACCCCTTGCCGTACGCCGCGCGGATGAACGCGGCGACGACCTCGAGGTTCCACTCCGAGACGTCCGCCGATTCACGCCAGAGGTCGGTCAGGCGGAGGTCGATGTCGAGCTCGAGGAGATCGATGCGGGTCGGCTCTCTGGACACCGTTCGAGGGTACGGACCCGATCGGACGGTGTCGTCTTGCAGGGCTTTTACGCTTCTTCGCTCCTGACCGTGAACGGCAGCGTCCAGTCCTCGCGAGACTTCCCGTCGATGGTGAGGCGCCACTCGTAGCGCCCCGCCTCGAGTGGGAGCGGCGTCGAGTTGACCGCCACCGGGAAGTCGAGCGGCGTCCCCGGCTTCAGGCCCGGCGGACGGCCGACCTCGAACTCCCCGCCGAACGCGACCGGCTGCTCGTCTTCCTCGGCCGTCTGGAGGATGACCTCGGCGCCGTCCGAGTCGAGGAGCTCGACCGCGAAGGCGTGCATCGTGTTCGCCTGGTCCCACGGGACCTGGATCAGGAGCCCGATTCCGAACGACGACGGCTCGGGGCCGGTCTGCGACCATCCGCCGCCGACGATCGTGAGCTTCCCGTCCGAGACGACAGCGTAGTCCGCGAGCAGCATGGTCGCCTTCACGTCACGTGAAGGCAATCACATCGCGGCCTCTAGCATGGGCGCGTGTCAGCGCGCACTCGCGTCGGCCCTGCTCGCCTGCCTTCGCGCGAGTCTCCGGAGGAGGCGATAGAGAGCATCGTCTCGCGCGGGTACCGGGCGTGCGAGATCGACTTCGAGACCGGCTTCTGGATGGACTACCCCTTCGCAGAGCGGCTCGGCGAGCTGGCCCGCGAGGCCGACGTCGCTCTCTCCGTGCACGCACCGCTCTTCGGCTTCATGGGTCACGTCGAGCCGAGCGGGCGCAAGTTCTCCTCTGCCGTGGGCGCGCTCGACCGCAGCGCAGGAATCGCAGCGGCCAGCGGAGCGGAGCTCGTGGTCTTCCATCCGGGCTTCCTGCTGGAACGTAACCGCGAAAACGCGATCGAGGCGGTCGTGGACCAGCTCGGGACGCTCCGGGAGCGCCTGCTGGGCAAGGATCGCGGCGTCCCGTTCGGCGTCGAGGTGATGGGCCGCGTTCGCGATCTCGGCTCCCTGGACGACGTGCTGGAGATCTCGAGGCGGACGGACTGGGTGCGCCCCGTGCTCGACTTCGCGCACATGCACGCGACGAGCGACGGCGCCTACGTCGGGGTCGAGCTCTTCGCGGAGGCGCTCGAGGCGGCCGATGAGGTTCTTCCGCCGGGAGCGCCGTTCCACATCCACTTCTCCGATATCGCGTTCGCGAACCGCAACGAGACGAAGCACCTCTCGTACGGGGAGGGAACGCTCCGTGCGGACCCGCTGCGCGACGCCCTCGAACGGTTCCAGCGCCCCGCGACCGTCATCTCCGAGTCACCGGACGAGCGCTCGAGTCAGGCGATCCTGGCGGTGCTCTCGGGAGGCGGCGAGAGCTCCGTCAGCCGCGCCTCGTAGCGCGCTGCCTCTTCCTCGCGGCCGCGCTCGCGCAGGAAGGCGGCGAGCCGCTCGAGCGGCTCCATCTCGAACACCCTCATGCCGGCGGCGTCGGCCAGCTCGATCGCCTCGACGAGGAGCTCTTCCGCTTCGGCGTCCTGCCCCTGCACGGCGCGTACGGCGCCGAGTGCGGTGAGCGTCGTGATCAGGCAGGCCTTGTCCTCGGGAACCGCGTTCTCCCGCGCCTCGAGCACGAGCCGCTCGGCCTCCTCGACCTTGCCGAGATCCGCGAGCGTGGCGGCCAGCACGGCCTGGAAGTCGGGCAGCAGGCCGAGGTCTCCGCGGGCGGAGGTGATGCGCATCGCCTCGCGGAGGACCTTCTCGGCGCCCTTGTGGTCTCCCTTCGCACGCGCGATCCAGCCGAGCTTCATCAGCGCCGATGCCGCCGCTGGCTCGATGCCGAGCTCGATCGCGGTCGACCGGACCTCCTCGGCGACGGTCTCGGCAGCGTCATGCTCGCCCTTGACGACGAGGAACCACGCGTACGCCAGCGTCGCGCTCAACCGCGCTCGCACACTCCCGCTCTCTCCGGCCAGCTCGAGCGCCCGCATGAGGAGGAGCTCCGCCTCGTCGAGCTCGAGCCGGACGATGTGCGTCCCGGCAAGAAGCTGGGCGGCGATCGTCTGGAGATCCTTGCGCTCGGCGTCGAGCGCGATCACGTAAGCGCGCTCGAGGTACCGGACGTACCCCTCCATGTCCGAGAGCCAGCTCGCGATCGTCGCCCGCGCGACCAGGGCCTCGAAGTGCGCGACCGCGTCCGCCTCGCCCTGGAGGATCTCGAGCGCCTCGTCGACGAGCTCGCGCGCGCCCGCGACGTCGCCTTCGCGCTTGATCGAAGCCTCGCCGAGCGCCGTCAGCGCGAGGGCTTCGAGCACGCGCTCGCCCTGCTCCCGAGCCTGGTCGCGCACCTTTTCCATCTCCACCTTCACGGCCGCCATGTCCTGCAGGCGCCACGCCGCGCGCGCTGCGATGTACCGGGCACCGAGCGTGGGACGAAGCTCGAGCGCGCGAAGCCCGAGCTTGCGGGCGGTCGCGTACGCCTCCCGCGCGATCGCGCGTTTGGCCGCCTTCACGAGCGCGGACGCCGTCTCGTCGGCAAGCTCCTCGGGCGCCGCGCCCTCGAGCTCGGTCAGGAACTCGACCGCCTGGTCGAGGTGGTAGGCGCGAATCTCCATCAACTCGTCGCCGGTGCGCTCGGCGAGCCACTGCGCGTAGCGGGCGTGGTACTGGGCACGTGCGAGCTTGGCGAGGCCGGAGTACGCCACCTCGCGGATCAACAGGTGCTTGAAGCGGTACGCGGGCTCTCCCGACATCGACGATCGCGGCTCGCGGAGCAGGAACTCACGAAGCAGCAGATCGTCGAGCAGCGCGTCGATGTCCTCGATGTCCGGCGAGAGGTGCTCGAGCGCGCCCTTCCAGAAGACGCGTCCGATGACCGCGGCGCGTTGGAGGAGCGCCTTGCCCGCGGGAGGCAGGTGGTCGATGCGCGCGGCGATGAGAGCCTGGAGCGTGTCCGGGATCCGCGTGCTGCCGCCGTTGCCCGCCCCGCTCTCGAGGAGCATCCGAATCGTCTCCTCGACGAAGAGCGGGTTGCCCTCGGTGCGCTCGAGCAGCTCCTTCGGCGGCGCCGGCGGCAGCTCGCCCGACGAGCCCGCGAGCTGGAACACGAGCTTCTCGACGAGCAGGTCGCTCTCGTCCGGCGACAACGGCTCGAGCTCGATGGCGGTCGAGCGAACGCGGCCGCCGCCCCAGCCCGGCCGCGCGTCGAGCAGCTCGGGTCGTGCGAGGCAGACGATGAGGAGCGGAGCCCGCACCCAGTCGGCGAGATGCTCGATGAGGTCGAGGAGCGGCTCCTCCGCCCAGTGGATGTCCTCGAAGAAGAGGACGAGCGGCTGGACGTCGCCGAGCGTCTCCATGATCTCGCGCGCGGCCCAGGAGATCTCCTGCGCGCTGCGCTCGCCCTCGAGCGCTTCCAGCATCCCCGAGGCGAGGCCGAGGACGTCGGCGACGGTCTCCTCCTCGCAGCAGGCCTTGAGCTTCGCGAATGCCTCCTCGAGCGGGTCGTCGTCGGAGATCCCGGCCGCGGCCTTGATCATCTCGGCGAGCGGCCAGTACGTGACGCCCTCTCCGTAAGGCAGGCAGCGCCCCGTGAGGACACTCGCGCGCTCGAGCCCGTCGACGAACTCGCGCGCGAGCCGGCTCTTTCCGATCCCCGGCTCGCCGAAGATCGTGAACAGGTGCGCCCGGCCGTCGCGGACGGTTCGCTCGAACGTGTTCTCCAGGAGCTCGAGCTCGGCGACGCGACCGACGAGCGGCGCGCGCGGCCCGACCGGGCGCAGGGGCCCGTCGAGCGCGTCGACCACGCGCCACGCCCGTGCGGGGCCGTTCAGGCCCTTCAGCTCGAGCGGACCGGCGTCCTCGACCACGAGACTCGCGGACGCGAGCCGGTGCGCGGTCGGCCCGACGAGGATCTCGCCCGGCCGTGCGACCTGCTGGAGCCGCGCGGCCATGTTCACCGCTTCTCCGGTCACGAACGTGGACTCGGCGTCCTCGACGACGACCTCGCCGGCCTCGATCCCGATCCGCGCCTCGAGCCCGAGCTCGCCGATGGCCTCGCGCATCGCGAGCCCCGCCCGCGTGGCGCGGTGCGCGTCGTCCTCGTGCGCCTGGGGCACTCCGAAGGCTGCGAGCACCGCGTCGCCCGCGAACTTCTCGACGATGCCTCCGTGGAGCGTGACGCAGTGGGAGACGAGCTCGAAGAAGCGGTTCACGCGACGGCGTACGACCTCCGGATCGGCCGCGGCGACGAGGCTCGTCGAGTCGACGATGTCGACGAACAGCACCGTTGCGAGCTTGCGCTCCATGCCTGAGGTCTGGCGTACCATTGCCCGAAGTGTAGAAACGCGCTCGGGGGCTCCGGGCTTCCGGTGTAGCCGACTAGCATCCGTCCGTGATCGATCCGGCGGTCTTCAAGGCGTACGACGTCCGAGGCCTGTATCCGTCGCAGCTCGACGAGGACGGCGCCTACGAGATCGGCCGCGCCTACGCGGAGCACTTCGCTCCGCGCACGATCGCGGTCGGACGCGACATGCGGCTCTCGTCGCCGTCGATGGCTGCGGCGACCGTCGAGGGTGCGGCCGACGGCGGCGCGGACGTGCTCGATCTCGGGCTCGTCGGGACGGAGATGGTGTACTTCGCCGTCGGCGAGCTCGCGCTCGAGGGCGGGATCTGCGTCACCGCATCGCACAATCCCGCCGAGTACACCGGCATGAAGATCGTGCGCCGCGGCGCGCTCCCGGTCGGCGGCGACTCGGGTCTCGAAGACGTGAGGTCGCGCGCGCTGGCCGGCTTCGGCGCGGTCGAGCGACGCGGCGAGGTGCGCGCGGAGAACGTCTGGCCCGCTTTCGTCGACAAGGTTCTCTCGTTCGTCGACCTCGAGGCGATCCGCCCGCTCAAGGTGGTCGTCGACGCGGCGAACGGGATGGCCGGAGTGATGCTGCCCCCGGTCCTCGATCGCATCCCGCAGCTCGACGTCGTCCGCTGCTACTTCGAGCCGGATGGTTCGTTCCCGAACCACGAGCCGAACCCGCTCCTGCCCGAGAACCGCGAGTTCATCGTGCGCAAGACGGTCGAGGAGAGCGCGGATCTCGGCGTCGCCTACGACGGGGACGCGGATCGCTGCTTCTTCGTCGACGACACCGGGGAGTTCGTACCCGGGGACTTCGTGACCTCACTGCTCGCGGCCGCCGTGCTCGAGCGCGAGCCCGGGGCGAAGGTCATCTACGACGTGCGGGCGAGCCGCGCCGTGCCGGAGACGATCGAGCTGGCAGGCGGCGTGCCGCTCGAGAACCGCGTCGGGCACGCGTTCATCAAGCAGCGGATGCGCAAGGAGGGCGCCGCCTTCGCCGGCGAGGTCTCGGCGCACTACTACTTTCGCGATTTCTCGCAGGCCGACACCGGCGTCGTCCCCTTCCTGCTCATGCTCGAGATCCTGTCGCGCCGCGGCGAGAGGCTCTCCGAGATCCTGGCTGGGTTCCGGGAGCGTTTCTTCCTGACGGGCGAGATCAACACGCCGGTCGAGGACGTCCCGCTCAAGCTCCAGGAGCTGAAGGAGCGCTACGCCGCACAGGGCGCGACGATCTCGCACCTCGACGGGATCTCGATCGACTTCGACGACTGGCACTTCAACGTGCGCCCCTCGAACACCGAGCCGCTCCTGAGGCTGAACCTCGAGGCGTTCACGCGCGAGCGGATGGAGGAGAAGCGCGAAGAAGTGCTCGAGCTGATCCGATCCTGAGCGGGCGTAGGATCGCGCCCGTGGACGATCCGCTCGAGCTCGGCCGCGTCACCGACCGCAAGCCTCCGTTCAAGTACGCGGCGCTGGCACGCGTCTGGTTCTCGGACACCGACGCGCAGGGAATCGTCTACTACGGCCGCTACCTCCCCTACTTCGACCACGCGCGCACGGAGTACCACCGCCATCTCCACAACGCGCCGTTCACCGGTACGGGAGGGGATCTCGTCATGCGGGCGACGACGATCGAGTACCACGCTCCCGCGCGCTTCGACGACCTGCTCGAGGCGTTCGTCCGGATCCGGCGGATCGGGACGACGAGCATGACCTACGAGTGCGCCGCTTACCGGCTGCCGGACGACGAGCTGATGGTGACGGCGGAGCTGACCGTGGTCCTCGTCGACCTCGAGTGCCGGAAGCCCATCCCGATCCCGGACGAGATCCGAGCAACGGTGCGCGCGTTCGAGGGCGCCGACCTCCAAGCCTGACGGGAGGCAGCACGCAGAAAAAGGGGAGGGGCGTAGCCGCGCGCCGCCCCCGGAGGGGCGGGCGCGCGGCCCCCTTTCCCTCTCCCCGATCTCCTTGTAGTCGCTCGTTCGAGGGATGCAATCCCTCGAACGAGGTACCCCTCGATACTCGAGCGAGGGATGCGGACGACGCGTAACCCGGGCCTCGGCGCTAGCCGCCGGGAGCCCGGAAGCGCTCGAGATCGCGCCAGAGGTCGCCGAGCCGGGCGCCGAACCTCCCGAGCTCCTCGTCGACGCGGTCCCGGAGGCGCTCCTCGAGATCGTCCTTCAGCTCCGTCGCCTGTTCCTCCGTGAGCCGGCCGTCCTCGACCGCCTCGTCGATCCGCTCCTCGGCAGCGCCGACGAGCGCGCGCACGAGCCCGTCGACAGCCCTGCCCTGCGCGCGGGCGATCTCGGCGAGCGTGTTGCCCTCCGCGAGCTCGTCGCGGAGCTCGGACTCCGAGAGCCCGAGGTAGTCCGCTGCGACGTCGAGGTCGATCGCCGGCCTGACGAACGGCAGCGCGCGCAGCCCGCCGAAGAGGTCCTGTCCGCGGTCGCCGAAGAGACCTCTGTCGAACCACGGGAGCGAAAGCGGCCCGAGACCGCGCTCGAGCCTCTCCTTGAGCTCGGCGCCCTCCTCCTCCGTGAGACGTCCGGCGTCGACGGCCTCGTCGACGAGGAACTCGAGCGCACGCTCGAGAGCATCCTCCGGATCGACCCCGTCGCTGTCGGCTTCGACGGTGGCTGCGACGGCCGCCGGCTCGTCGTCGTCCGACAGGAGGCCGACGGCCGCGAGCGCGCCGCCCACGCCGAGCGCGACCGCGAGGACGAACGCCGCCGCGCCGCCGGCGACGAGCTTCAGCTTGGCTCGATCCATCTCACCAGAGGAGACCAGCGCCGCCTAAGAGGCGCCTGAGAGCTTCGTAAGACTTTCATTCCGCCGGAAGCAGCTCCCCGTCACGCATCCGGACGATGCGGCCGACCCGCCGCGCGATGTCGTCGTCGTGGGTGACGACGATGACCGTCCTGCGTCCGCCCGAGAGCGAGAGCAGCAGGTCGATGATCTCGGCGCCGGTCGTCGAGTCGAGGTTGCCGGTCGGCTCGTCCGCGAGCAGGACGTGCGGTTCGTTCGCGAGCGCCCGCGCGATCGCGACGCGCTGCTGCTCCCCACCGGAGAGCTTGCTCGGGACGTGATCGCCGCGGGCGGAGAGGCCGACCGACTCGAGGAGCCGTCCAACCTGGGCCTTCCGCTCCCCCGCCGGCTTCCCGCTCGGTGCCAGCGCGATCTCCACGTTCTGGGCGGCCGTCAGCGTCGGGATGAGGTTGAACTGCTGGAAGACGAACCCGAGCGCTCGCAGCCGAAGCGTGCCGAGCTCGCCGTCTCCGAGGCGGGCGATGTCGCGGCCCTCGAACAGGATTTCCCCCGCGCTCGGCCGGTCGAGCGCGCCGAGGAGCTGGAGCAGGGTCGTCTTCCCGGAACCGCTCGGCCCTACGATCGCCGCCGTGTCGCCCGCCGCGACCTTCAGCTCGACGTCGTGGACGGCGTGAACGTGATTCCGGCCGAGCGCGTACGTCTTCGAGACGCCGCGCAGCTCGTAGACAGGCGGGGTCTTCGAGTCGGTCACGTGGTCCTCCCTCTCAGTCGATGTGCCGGAGTGCGTCGGCGGGACGGAGGCGTGCCGCGCGCAGGCTCCCGACGGCGCCGGCGACGAGCCCGCCGAGAAGCGCGAGACCGACGGCTGCCACGATCAGCGTCGGGCTCACCGGAGCGTCGAGCGCCACCTCGGTCGCGGCCGGCTCGACCGAGCCCTGGCCGAAGGGGCCGCCGGCGAGGCGCGGGCCGAGACCGGCGGTCTCGGCGGCTGCGTCGACCGTCGCCTCGAGAGAAGGGGCGAGAGCACCGAGGAGCAGGGCGCCACCGATTCCTAGCACGATCCCGAACGCGCCCCCGATTAGCCCCTGGAGCAGGGATTCGCCCGTCACCTGCCTCACGACGAGTCGCTGCGGCCATCCGAGCGCCTTCAGGGTCCCGAGCTCCCGAACCCGCTTCGTCACCGACGAGAGCGTCAGCAGGCTCGCGATCAGGAACGCGGAGAGGAGCCCGACGATCATCAACGCCGTACCGAGCGAGCCGGCGAGGTTCTTCGCATCGACGAGCGTGCCGGAGACGCGGTCGGCAAGATCCTCGGCGGTGGTCACCGAGGCACCGTCCAAGCTCTCCTCGATGGACTCGGCGACCGCGCCGACGAGGTCCGCGCTCTCGGCCCGGACGTACACGGTGTTCACACGCCCCGTGCGGTCGGCGAGCTCCTGGAGCTGCGAAAGCTTCAGGTAGACGTCGGAGGACTGGCCGCCGAGGGGCGTCTGCGCGATCCCGACGACCGTGAACGACGTGCCGCCGAGCTCGACGGCCCGACCGATCTCGATCCCCTCTCGGCTCGCGTAGCTCTCGTCGAGAACGGCTTCGCGCGCGTCACCGGAGCGGAAGTAGCGGCCCTTCGTGACCTGCCCGGACGTGATCGCGCCGAGCTCGTAGTCTCCCGGGTCGACTCCGGCAACCGAGATGCTCGAGGCATCGATGTTCGCCGGCCCACCCGCACCGGGCCCGGGGGCGAGGAAGCCGCCGCGCCCCTGCGACTCGTCGGGGACCGTGCCCTCGACGTGGATCGAGTTGAGCGTCAGCCCACCCGCAGCGGCGTCGACGCCCTCGAGCGCTCGGATCCGCTCGACCTCGGAGGCCTCAAACGAGAGCTGCGCGGTCGACACGAACGTGTCCCGCGAGAACCGCGTCCCCGGCTCACCGAGGTCGGTGAGACCGAGCCGACCGCCGCCGTTCTCCTCCCGGAGCTTCTCCCGTTCCTCGTCGGAGAGGCTCGGGAAGCCGCCCGGACCGGAGTCGGAGAAGTCGATCGGCCGGCTGACGGACATGTCCGTCCCGACTCCGGTGAGCGGTTCGAGCACGGCTGTCTGGGCGCGGTCGAGCCCCGTGGAGAGCGCATTGACGGTGACGACGAGCCCGACGCCGATGCCGAGTCCGAGCGCAGTCAGGATCGTGCGACCGCTCCGGCGTCGGAGCTCCGCGAGCATGTAGGTGACGTAGAGCATGCGCCGGAGCGAACCACCGTGCCCTGAGAGGGCGCTGAGGAGGGGCTAAGAAATCGCTAAGACGAGCGGCGACACGGCGCAGGGCCGGCTACACCGGCGCAGCTGTCTCCTCGGCCACGGGAATGCCCGCAGGGTGCGTGCGAAGTCGCAGGATCATCCTCGTCCCTCCTCCCGACGCCCGCTCGGCGACGACCTCGCCTTCGTGGGCTTCGGCGACCTGCCGCACGATCGCGAGGCCGAGCCCCGAGCCAGGCATCCCGCGTGCCGAGCGCGCGCGGTAGAAGCGGTCGAAGACGTACGGGAGATCCTCCTCGGCGATGCCCGGGCCGTGATCGCGGACGACGACGAAGCCGTCCTTGACCGTGACCTCGACCGGCGCGCCCGGCGGATTCCACTTTGCGGCGTTGTCGAGCAGGTTGCCGATCGCACGCTCGAGCGTGGCCGGCACACCTCGGACGACGGACTCGTGGAGATCGGCGGTGAAGGTCACGCCAGGTCGATTCCGGCCCACGCGTTCGATCGCCTCGCCCGCGAGCACGTCGAGCCGGACTTCCTCGGGCTCGAGGGTGTGCTGCTCCGACCGCGCGAGCTCGATCAGCTCCGAGATCAAGGTCGTCATCTCCTCGAGCTGCTCGACGACGTCGGAGAGGAGGCGCTTGCGCTCGTCGTCCGGAAGATGCCGGTTGCCCTCGAGGACCTCGATGTTCGTCCTCAGGCTCGTGAGCGGCGTCCGGAGCTCGTGCGACGCGTCGGCGACGAGCTGTCGCTGGGCGCGCGTGGACTCCTCGAGCGCGCCGAGCATCGTGTTGAAGCTGCTCGCCAGGCGGCTGAGCTCGTCGCCGCCACCGACGTCGATTCGCTCGGACAGGTCACCCGTGACCGACACGCGCTCGGCGGTCTCGGTGAGTCGGGTCACCGGCGCGAGGGCCGTGCGCGCCACGAGCAGGCCGAGCACGGCCGCCACGGCGATACCGCTCGTCGCGATCAGCAGGAGCATCACGGCGAGCCGGTCGAGCGACTCGTCGACCTCCGTCAGCGGTCGCGCGACCTGCATCGCGACACCGGGAACGCCGACGCCGAAGGTCAGAACGCGAAGGTGGCGACCCTCGACGGTCGCGTCGGCGAAGTACCACTCGCGCGCGCCGACGGCGACCTCGAGCGTCCGCTCCTCGACGGGCAGCTCGATCTCCTGCAGGAGCGGCCTGGCCGTCCGGCCCCAGGCCGTCACACGCTGGACGTAGCCGGGCTGGCCGAACTCCGGCTCGATCCCGAGGTACGGACCTCCGGGTGCGAGGCTCGTCCCGGGAGGGTTGGCGGCAAGCTCGTTCGCCCGCTGCTCGAGCGCGGCGTCGATTGGCGCGCGCAGCTCTTCGCGCGCCACCACGTACACCACGGCTGAGGCGACCACGATCGCCAGGGCGACCCCGACGGCGGATGCGAGCGCGATCCGCGCGCGGAAGCTGACGTGTCGGAGCCGGCTCATCACTCGCGGAGCGCGTAGCCGACGCCTCGCACCGTGTGGATGAGGCGAGGCTTCCCGCCGGCCTCGGTCTTTCGCCGGAGGTAGCCGATGTAGACGTCGAGCGAGTTCGAC
>Ga0299913_10002740_pt1 | contig 14078 bp, 16 predicted proteins | sample RVTome_9_FD_201360 | JGI IMG/M metagenome (GOLD analysis project Ga0299913, IMG submission 201360) | Soil microbial communities from uranium-contaminated site in the Upper Colorado River Basin, Wyoming, United States - RVT155D38 (version 2) ... | reverse complement strand
TTCGGTGCCGACCGGCATGGCGGCGGCCGCGTCGGGCATCCCGCCGCGGCTCAGCCGCGAAGCCAGCGGACCGGTCCGCTTCGCGCGCTACGCCTACGGCCCGAACGCGCTGGGCTACTGCGGCCCCGACGAGTCAGCCGAGCTGTTCGCCCAGGCGACGGCCGGTGTAGAGCAGCCGGTCCTGCGCCGCCTGGCCAGCCAGTTCGAGGGCGCGTTCCCGTACCTCGAGCTGATCGCGCGGGCAAACGGCCTGGCCGATCCGCTCGACGCCCGTGTGGTGGAGGCGTACTGGCTGGGCAACGACCTACTCACAGCGGTCACGCCGCGGTTGCTGGGCGACTCGCTCGACGTGCGCTTCCGACGCCGGCTGCGCGCCGACGGCTGGCGCTGGCTGGCCGGCAAGCCGCTCGCCGGCGCGCTGCCGATGCACGCCTTCCATGTGCTCGACGTCTTCCCGCGGCTGGGGCTGATCCGCTCGGGCTCGATCGATCGCGTGCTCGAGGTGATCGACTCGTGTCGGGTTCGCTGGGGTCGAGTCCTCGAGCGCGACGGCGACGCACTGGTCGTGTCGGCGGTGCCGCTGGCGCTGGTCGACGGCCGCCTGGCGCTGGCCCACCCGCGCGTCGAGCGCATCCGCGGCTGGCGCGACGGTGCTGGCTTCGTGGACGGTGCCGCGCCGGGGGAAGCGGTCTCGATCCACTGGGACTGGGCATGCGAGGTGCTCGATGCGCGCCGCCTGGCCGCGCTGCAGTCCTGGACGGCGCGCGAGCTGGAGATCGCGAATCAGACGATCTAGGCGCGCCCGGCTGCAGAACCTTCGCCGCGTAAGGCGCTTCATCTCCACCCGGTTGCTCGCCGCTCAGTCAATTGTCCACGTGCGTGGACGGCGACCGAGCCCAGCGTTCGCAAATCGGTGTCAACGGTCCACGGAGGTGGACGTATGACGTGAATCGGACCCTGCTGCGAACGCGTCCTCGCTCGCTCTCGCCTGACGCACTCCAGCCGCGGCCCCTCGCATCCACGGGCGTGGCATCTGACAGAACGCAGCCAATCAGCGAGCGCCGCCTCTCGGCGCGGAAATCCGACGGTGCCGTCCCGCAGCAGCCTGGGTCAACTCGCACGCGCGCCAGCTGAACCGCGCCTTAGCTCGCCAGCGGAACCGCGCCTTAGCTCGCCAGCGAGAGCGCGCCATATGGCCCGCGCCGAAGTGGCCATCCGGCACTGCCCGCCGACCTGCCGCGGAGCGATGCTCGACCCAGGGTCGCCCGACCCAGGGCGCCGCACGCAAGAGTGACGGGAGCGCGTGGAATGAACCGGACTCGACGCCTGGTCACGGGCGCAGCAGTCCGGGATGCATTCGCTACCGGCTTGCGGACGACGGTCGGGCCGGCGCCACTCGGGCCGGATGTTGGCGCCGAGTTGCTCGAGAAGCTCGGCTTCCTGCTCGTTCCCGGCGCGCCGTTCGCCGAGGGCCGCGCCTACCTGTTTGTCTGTCTGCGGCGGCGGCCGACCCTGCGCCACTTCGACCCCGAGCGCGTCGACTACTGGGTGGTCGAGGAGCGTCGCGGCGTGCGCGCCACCTTTGACTGGTTCGCTTCCCTGCCGACGGAATCGGCGTTCGCCTGGGGCTCGCTGCGGGTCATCGACCGGCTGGGCATGTCCAACGAGTACGTCTCGTTCGGCGGCACGCTGCGGGTGGGCAAGCATGACGGCAGGAAGGTCGCCGTCTTCGGCTCGAGTGCCCCGATCCTGGCCCGCGGCGGACACTCGCAGGGCTGGGATCCCGGCGCCGAGGAGGCGGCCGCGTTTCTGGCTCGCCTGCGCGCGGCGGCCGGCCGCAGCCTCGAGTTCGAGCACCGCCTGTCCGAGTTGGCCCCAGAAGTAATTTACGCCGCCTTCGTGGCCGACTCGCGAGCCCGCTACCGCGACAGCCTGACGCTGGCCGACTGGCGGCCACGAACGCTGTCGAGCCTGCGCCGCGAGGAGGTTCGGCTGCGCGACAGCGCGCCGGCCGACTGGACGAGCGGCGCCGAACTGGCCGAGGCGCTCTGATCGCGGCGAATCTCGGCTGCCGATAAACTGGCCCGCGATGACCACCATCCTGCGCGGGCTGGCGCCACAGCTCGCCGCGACACTGATCGTGGTCCTGGTGGCCGGCGGTTGCGTGGGTTCCGCCAAGGGTCCGCCTCCGACCGCCCCGCCGGATGGCGCGACCTCGTCGACCGAGGCGATACCCGCCGCAGCCACGCCCGCCGCGACGACGCCCGGCACAAGCCCGGCGCCGATCGGCCCGGCGCCGACGGCCACACCGCCGACAGGCACGGTGCCGACGGCGACGGCTGCGCCCGTGCTACCGATCGACCCATGGCGGACGGCCCAGCTGCGCGACGTGCGCAGCGGCCAGTTGCTGGTCATCAACGACCTCTATGGCAAGCTCGTCGTGATCGAGCCGATGGCGATCTGGTGCACTAACTGCCGAGCGCAGCAGAACGAGGCGCGCGAGGCGCTCGCCCGGCTGAACAGTGCCGACATCGTCTACATCAGCCTCGACGTCGATCCCAACGAATCGGAGCCTGATCTGGCCCGCTACGCTGACGAGCGCGAGTATCCGTGGCACTTCGTCGTGGCCTCGCGCGACGTGGCCCGGTCGCTGGCCCTGTCCTTCGGCGACCAGGTGCTGTCGCCGCCGTCGACGCCGGAGATCGTCGTCCGGCCCGACGGGACTGCCGAGGTGAGCTTCGGCCTGACCCGCGCAGCTGAGCTCGAGGCCCGCCTGGCAGCCCTTCTGCCTTAGATCGATGGAGGCGCTGCTTAGCAGCTTCGTGCTGGGCTTCGCCAGCGCCGCCAGCCCATGCCTGCTGCCGCTCTACCCGGCCTTCCTGGCCATGCTCGTCGGTCGGCAGCAGGCCGGTCCGGCGCGGGCGCCGGCGCTGTTCGGCTTGATGGTCGTGCTGGGCGTGGTGACCGTCCTGGTCGCCGTCGGGGCGGCGGTGACGGCCCTGTCAGTCTCGATCGGCAGCCTGCTTGCCTACATCGTGCCGGCCACCACGATCGTGCTGGTCGTGGTGGGTGTGTTGATGCTGGCCGGCATCAATCCCTTCGCCCGGGTGGCGACGATCCCGGTGCCGGTTGTCGGCTCGCCGCTCGGCCAGGCCTACGTCTACGGGCTGGCCTTTGGGCCGGTGGCGCTGCCCTGCGCCGGGCCGTTCGTCGTTGCGCTGCTGGCGATCTCGATCGGCGTCGCCGAGACCGCTCAGCGCCTGGCCGGCTTCGTGGTCTTCGGCGTGGGCATGGGCCTGCCGCTTATCGCGCTGTCGCTCATCGGGGCGGCGCGGGCGCAGCAGGTGGCGCGCTGGCTGGCGCGCAACCACAAGCCGCTGATGCGCGTCGCCGGCGCGCTGCTGATCCTGGCCGCGTTCGCCGAGCCGGTGCGGCTGCTGCTCGAGGGCGAGCGGCTGTTCTGAAACGGGCCGGCATGGGCCGGGCGTCAGCCGCCGACGAGCTGCAGGTACTCCGGCCGCCACATCGCGGCGTCGACCGCCGGCTCGATCTCCTCGTCGCGGTAGTGGCGGCCGTAACCGCTGTCACGCAGCTCGCGCACGACGGCGATCGCCACCGCGCGGGCGCCCCGGCGCAGCTCAGCGATCGGCGGGTAGAGCGCGCCGGCCGCCAGCCGTGGTGGCGAGACGAGCCCGGCCAGCTCGCGGGCGGCGACCAGGAAGGCGTCGCCGGTGATCTCGCGCGCCTCGGCCACGATCGCACCCAGGCCGACACCGGGGAAGACGAAAACGTTGTTGGCCTGGCCGATCGTCCGCCCCTCCTCGCCCACGACCACGTCAGCCGTCGGGCTGCCGGTGGCGACCAGCGCAGGCACGACCGACCGTCGGCGTGTAGACGATGGGCAGGAACTCCTCGAGGTTCTCGGCCAGCATGCGGTAGAAGAGCGTTTCGTTGCGGTCCTGCAGCGCGGCCAGGCCGATGTAGCGCTCGACGTCGTCGGCCTTGCGCCGAACGTGCTCCAGCTCCAGCGCGACCTGCTCGTCGATCGTCGTCACGCGCGCCGGCAGCAGGCCGCGCAGGTCGAGCGCGTCACGCTCGTCGTCGGTGAAGCCGGTGCCCTTGTTGAGCAGCGGCTGCCCGATCAGCTCGCGGCCGCGGCAGGTGACCATCAGCCGCTCGCGTGGGGCGGCGAGTGCGGGCAGGCCGCCGTGGACGACGGCCGGCCGGTTGTCGTCGTTCGTGTCAGGTAGGCGCTCGGCCGGGGCGTGGACCGCGCTGCGCTCGATCGAACCGGCCGGGGCGGTCACCTCACGGTGGCCAGCTGGGCGCGCATCGATGCTTCGGCCAGCTCGATGGCGATCCTGCTCGCCCAACCGTCGATGGCGTGCGAGTCGCGGAAATCGCCGCGCGGCGCCTTGACCATGCGCACGATCGCCCGCTCGCCGAGGCCCAGGCGGTCGCCCAGCTTGCCGGGGAACACCTGCCGGTCGCGCGCACCGAGGCGGTCGGCGATCTGGGGTAGCTCGACCGGCTCGCCGGCCGGCTGCGGGGGCTCGCCCAGCGGGCCGACCGAGAACAGCCAGACCGGCCGCTCGCGAAGGGCCTCCTCATGGCGCTCGACGAAACGGCGCGCCGGCTCGAGCCAGCGGCCGATGTAGACGGCGCTGCCGACGATCACCGCGTCATACGGATCGATGTCGGTGACCTCGTCGGGCGGGCGCATGTCGACCGTGTAGCCGCCGGCCACGAGGGTCTGGGCGATCTGCTGTCCAACTTCAGTGGCACTGCCGTGCCTCGATGCAACCGTTAACAACACGTTCATCTTGTCCGCTCCTTCTGCGCCCACTGAGCGTCGCGCGGGCGGCGGGCAGGCCGATACGGCCGAGCGGCCCCCGCCGGCAGGCCCGTTGGTCACGAGAATGGCCGGTCGGGAGCCTTTGGGCCCGCCGATGGGACAATCGGCCGCGTGCCCGTCATCGAGCTCGATTCCGTGACCAAGGTGTATCGATCGACGGTGCCGGTGACGGCGCTGGACGGCGTTTCGCTGACCGTCGAGGCGGGCGAGTTCGTGGCCATCATGGGCCAGTCGGGCTCGGGCAAGTCGACGCTGATGAACCTGCTCGGACTGCTCGACCGGCCGACGCGCGGGCGCTACCGCTTCGACGGTCGCGAGATGGCCGGCCAGTCGGACGGCCAACTGGCGGCGCTGCGCCGGCAGCGGCTGGGCTTCGTCTTCCAGTCGTTCAACCTGTTCCCGCGCAAGAGCGCGCTCGACAACGTCGCCCTGCCGCTGACGTATGCCCGTGTGGCACGCGCTGAGCGTCGGCGGCGGGCATTCGGCATGCTCGAGCGCGTCGGCGTGGCGGACCGTGCCCGTCATCGGCCGGCCGAGTTGTCGGGCGGCCAGCAGCAGCGCGTCGCCATTGCCCGCGCGCTGGTCAACGAGCCGGCAGTCATCCTGGCCGACGAGCCGACGGGCAACCTCGACAGCCGGACGGGGGAGGAGATCCTGGCCCTGCTTGCCGATCTCAACGAGCGCGGCGTGACCCTGCTCGTGGTGACCCACGAGGACGTGGTGGCGCGTCGGGCGACCCGCATCGTCCGCCTCGCCGACGGCCGTGTCGTGGGCGACGAGCGCCGCGTGGTGGCCGGCGAGCGTCGCGCTTAAGCGATGAGCCTGCTCGACGTCATCCGTGAGGCAGCCAGCGACCTGCGCTCGGCGAAGCTGCGCAGCCTGCTGACTTCGCTCGGCATCATCATCGGCATCGCGTCGGTCGTCGTGCTGCTCTCGCTCGGCGAAGGCGTCCGGGCGACGGTTACGGGCGCCTTCGCCGACCTCGGCTCGACGCGCATCACGGTCAGCGCCGCGGCACCTGGCCGCGGCTCGGGCGGCCCGTTCGTGCCCGTGGCCAGCACGCTGACGCTCGACGACGTGGCCGCCGTCGAGCAGCTGCCCGGCGTCGAAGCGGTGGCGCCGCTGCTGCAGGCAGTCGCGCGCGTCGAGAGCCTGACCGTGGCACGCGACATGGCCGTCACCGGCACCGGGCCGGCCTACCCGCTGATCGCCGGCCAGGAGCTGATCGACGGCCGTGTCCTGGCCGGCACAGGTGAGGCGATGCTCAGCCAGGGGGCAGTCGGTCGCTTCTTCAGCGGCACGGGCCCGGTCGGCCAGCCGCTGCGCGTGGCCGACCGCGAGTACGTCGTCGTGGGCGTCCTCGAAGACCTCAGTCTTGGCTTTGGCGGCCGTGGCGGCAGCGATGGCGAAGATGGGCCAGACGGCCAGGGCGCCGGCGAAGGGCAGGGCGGACGGCCGGCGGTCTACCTGCCGGTGGCCGACGTCATGGCGCTGGCCGGCACCGACCGCGTCTCGCAGATCCTGGTCGTGGCGACCGACCCGCAGGTCGTCGATGCGACCGTCGATGCGATCGACGAGCTGCTCCTCGCCCGCCACGGCCTCGACGACTTCCGGGTCAATTCGATTGCCGAGCTGCTCGACTCGTTCGGCGAGATCTTCGGCGTCGTGACCGGCTTCCTGGCTGCCCTCGCCGGCATCTCGCTACTCGTCGGCGGCATCGGCGTGATGAACATCATGCTCGTCGTCGTCGCCGAGCGGACGCGCGAGATCGGCATCGCCAAGGCGCTCGGCGCCACGCGTCGGGACATCGTGCTGCAGTTCCTGGTCGAGGCGATCCTGATCAGCCTCGTCGGCGGACTGGTCGGGCTGCTGCTGGCGGCGCTGGGCGTGCTGGTCATCGGCCAGCTGCTGGACATCGAGGCAGCCGTCAGCGGCTGGATCGTCGCCCTCGCCGTCGGCGTGTCGGTCGGCATTGGCATCTTCTTTGGCGTCGCGCCAGCCTGGCGCGCGGCGCGCATGGATCCGATCACCGCCCTGCGTCACGAGTAGCGGCCAGCCTGCCGATCCTGCCAATGTGACCGTTCGATCGGGCCGGGTGGCCCTGTCCCGGCCGACGGCAACGGCTCAGCATCGACCGCGGGAGAGAGGCCCGCATAGGAGGCGAAGCATGGAAATCGAGATCAGCCTGGGCTTGGGCGGCTGGCTTGTCGTCCTTGCCGGCGCAATCGTCCTCGGCGTTGTCCTGTACCTGATCGGGCGCGCCGGGACCAGCTTCGAGTGGCTGATCACTGCCGTCGGTGCCGCTATCGGGGCAGTCGTCCTGAGCGAGTTCGTGACCTCCTTCCAGACGTTCGAGCCGGTGTGGGATGGCCTGGCGCTCATCCCGGCGCTGGCCGGCGGCCTGGTGGTCGGCGCGATCACGGCCGGGATCGCGCGCTACGCGACAGGTGGTGCCTTTCTGGAGGGCACGCCGGCCTGACGGCGCAGCTTTCCGCGAATTTCGAAGATTGGGGGCCACGCGTCACGGCCGACGGGCCCCCAAACTCTTTTCCCGGCTAAGGTGGACGTCTGGCCGATGAGTGAGCAGACGCGTGTCCTGTTGGCGACCGACGGGTCGGCGAGCGCGCTCGTCGCGCGCGACCTGACTGCGGCCCTGGCTTGGCCGGCGGGCACCGTCGTCCGCCTGGTCAGCGCGCTCGACGGCCACCACCTCGGTGGCCCGGCAGCCGATCGCCTGCTGGATCGCGCCCACGAGGTCCTGACGGAGGCCGCCGCCGGCTTCGCCGCGGGCGTGGAAGAGGGCGTGACCGTCGAGCAGGGCGTGCTGCACGGCCGAGCCGCCAGCTCGATCGTCGACGAGGCCGCCCGCTTCGCGGCCGACCTGATCGTGCTGGGCAGCCGCGGCCACGGCGCGATCAGCTCGATGCTGCTCGGGTCGGTGGCGGCAGAGGTCACCGACCACGCTCCCTGCCCCGTGCTCGTGGCGCGCCGGCCGACGCTGAGCCGGGTCGTGCTGGCCCACGACGGCTCCGACTGCGCCGGCCGCGCCGAGCGGTTGGTCGGCGACTGGCCGATCTTCGCCGACGCGCCGATCGACGTCGTCAGTGTCGCCGTGCAGACCGCGCTCTTCGTCGTCCCAGCGTCGATCAGCGTCGCCGCCGACGTGCCCGACTACTTCGCCTCGGTGCGCGACATCCGCGAGCGCCACACGCGCGTGGCCGAGGAAGCCGCAGAGCGGCTGCGCGAGCTGGGCCGCAGGGCGACCGGCGTGATGGTCGACGGTGAGCCGGCGCACGCGATCCTGGGCGTGGCCAATGAGCGGCGGGCCGATCTGATTGCTCTCGGGACGCACGGCCGCACCGGCCTGACCCGGCTGTTGCTGGGCAGCGTGGCGCGCAACGTGATGGTGCACGCCACCTGCTCCGTGCTGATGGTGCGCTGACCTCCGGCGGATCAAAAGACGGGCCGAATGGCCCATCACATCCGACGGCTGGCTGGAGAGACTGCGCGCCATGCGCAGAACTGCCTTCTTGCTCGTCTTCATGCTCGTCGCAGCCGGCTGCGTCAGCCGCCCGGCAGCCGTCCGGCCCACGCCGGCCTCGGCGGGGCCCACCCCGTCGGCCGCTCCGACCCAGCAGCCACCGGCGGTCGGCGTGCTCGTGCCCGCCGCCATCGCGGCGGAAGAGGTCAAGCTGTTCAAGTCGCCCACCTGCGGCTGCTGCGCCGGCCACGAGGCGTACCTGCGCGCGGCGGGCATGTCGGTGCGCGTCCAGTCGACCGAAAACCTAGACCACATCAAGGGCGGCATGGGCATCCCGTTCGACATGCGCAGCTGCCACACGTCGCTGGTCGGCGGTTACTTCGTCGAGGGCCACGTCCCCCTGGCAGCCATCGTGCAGCTGCTGACCGAGCGGCCGGACATCGACGGCATCGCACTCCCCGGCATGCCCGCCGGCTCGCCCGGCATGGGCGGCGTGCTCGAGGGACCGCTGACGGTGTTCGCCGTCGACGGCGGGGCGGCGATCGGCGTCTTCGGCGAGTTCTGAGCGATGAGCCAGGCAGAAACGGCCGGCGTCGTCATCGGGCTGCGCTGACAGCGGCCATGCGAGAATGGCCGCTCCCATGACGACCACGACGCCCCGAACTGGTGTGCCCGACGCGCGAGCCACGCGCGCCGTTCGCGACGACCTGCGCAACCTGGCCATCGTCGCCCATGTCGACCACGGTAAGACGACGCTGGTCGACGCGATGCTGCGCCAGTCGGGCGTGTTTGCCGCCCACCAGGCGCTCGTCGAGCGGGTGCTCGACTCGATGGATCTCGAGCGCGAGAAGGGCATCACGATCATGGCCAAGCAGACGACCGTCGAGTACGGCGGCCGCCGGCTCAACATCGTCGACACGCCTGGCCACGCCGACTTCGGCGGCGAGGTCGAACGGACGTTGCTGATGGTCGACGCCATCCTGCTCCTCGTCGACGCCGCCGAAGGCCCGCTGCCGCAGACACGCTACGTGCTATCAAAGGCCCTCGCCCGCGGCCTGCCGGCGGTCGTGGCGATCAACAAGATCGACCGCTCCGACGCCCGCCCGGCGGAGGTGCTCGACGCGATCTACGAACTGTTCATCGATCTCGACGCCAGCGCCGAGCAGCTCGACTTCCCGGTGCTCTACACCAACGCCCGCACCGGCACGGCGACGCCCGACCTGCCCGCGCCGGGGACCGACCTGCGCCCGCTGTTCGACGCGCTGGTCGCCACCACCCCGCCACCCTCGTTCGTGCCCGGCCACCCGCTGCAGCTGCTGGTGACCAACCTCTCGGCCAACGACTACGTCGGACGGATGGCGGTCGGCCGTCTGTGGAACGGGTCGCTGCGCATGGGCCAGCGCATTGCCGTCGTCCGCGAGGAGCCGGAAGCGCCCGATGGCTCGGTCGAGCCAGGGCGCCAGCTGACCTTGACCGGCACCGTTACCAGCCTGACCACCGCCCGCGGCATCGAGCGGGTGGAGATCTCCGAGGCCAGCGCTGGCGAGATCGTGGCCGTCGCCGGCCTGCCCGAGGTGACCATCGGTGACACCATCACCGACCCGGCCGACCCGCGACCGTTGCCCCGCCTGACAATCGACGAGCCGACGCTGCGCATGACCTTTGGCGTCAACACCTCGCCGTTGAGTGGTCGCGATGGTCGGTTCGTCACGAGCCGGCAGATCAAGGACCGCCTCGATCGCGAGGTGCTGGGCAACGTGTCGATCGAGGTCCTGCCCACGCCGTCGCCCGACACCTTCGAGGTCCGCGGGCGGGGCGAGCTGCAACTGGCGGTGTTGATCGAGCAGATGCGCCGCGAGGGCTTCGAGCTACAGGTCTCGCGCCCGGAAGTACTGCTGCGCACGGTCGAGGACGAGGTCCACGAGCCGTACGAGCGGATCACGGTCGACATCCCGCCCGAGTTCATCGGACCGGTCAGCCAGTCGCTGGCCGAGCGCCGGGCGCGGATGGAGCTGATGACGACCGACGCCGACGGCCGGACGCGGATGGAGTTCCTCATCCCGACGCGCGGGCTGGTCGGCTACCGCGGCCAGCTGTTGACCGAGACGCGCGGCACGGCGCTGCTCCATCAGATCGGGGCCGGCTACGGTCCGTGGGCAGGGGAGGTGGCCCACCGCACCAGCGGCGTGCTCGTAGCGGACCGGGCCGGCGAGTCGAACGCCTACGCGCTGTTCAACCTGCAGGAGCGGGCACAGATGTTCGTCGGCGCCGGCGTCGAGGTCTACGAGGGCATGATCGTCGGCGAGAACAGCCGCCCGGGAGACATGGACGTCAATCCGACCAAGGAGAAGAAGCTGACCAACATCCGCACGCACTCCCACGATGAGGCGCTGCGCCTGGTCCCGCCGCCGCCGATGACGTTGGAGGCGGCGATCGAGTTCATCGCCGCCGACGAGCTGGTCGAGGTCACGCCGCACAACATCCGGCTGCGCAAACGGAGCCTGGGCCAACACGACCGCCGGCGCGAGGCCGGGCGTGCCTACGACGAACGCCGACGGCGCGAGGACGCCGAGGCCGCCGGCTGACGTCCGGATGCGCGCAGTGCGAGGAACAGGGGGAACTCGCGGTTGGCGGCGTTTTCCGCCTTCGCCGTCGGCCCTGAGCGCGCCGCCTTGAACGTCGGCAGCTCACGCAGCGCGTCGACGGCGAGCCCGGCGTCGGCGAGCGCTGCGACGTAGGCCTCGAGCGGTCGGTGGTATGTCGTCGAGACCGTTCGCCGGCCGGCAGTCGGGCTGAGTGGGATCGCCATCTCCGTCAGGTACGAGTCCACGCGCCGGTAGCGCAGTTTGCGGCCTTCGTCCCAGCCCCAGCCGCTGTGGCGCGGGATGCGGAACGCGGGATGAGTCATCACGGTCACCAGCCGGCCACCGGGCACGAGCAACCGCGCCGCGCCGGCGACGGCAGCGTCGAGCGGATCCATGTCCTGGATGCTGAGCAGGAAAACCGCGGCGTCGAAGCTCGCCGCGGCCAGGTCGGGCAGCGAGCCGAGTCGGGTGGCGTCACCGACGATGAACCGGCCGTTCCGCCCGTAGCTCCGCTGCGCGGCCGCGATCAGCCGCGGACTGGCGTCGACGCCGGTGTAGACCGCGCCGGCCTCGAGCAGCGGCCGCGCCAGCACGCCGTGGCCGCAGCCTACGTCGAGCACGCGCTCGCTGGGCCGCACGTCGAGCAGCTCCAGCGCGGCGGGAATGGCGATCCGGCGGTGGTGCTCCGAGCCGAACTCGCCGACCCAACCGACGTACCAGTCGGCGGCGTCGTCCCAGCCGGTCGCCCGGCGCGGGCGTCCTTGTCGTGTCACGCGGCGCTGCGCGGCACGTGTTCGGTCGGCGCGCTGCGCTGGCGCAGGATGAGGGCGGCCAAGACCAGGCCGGCCGAGACCAGCGCGGCGGCGGTGACGGCGATGCCGGCCAGCGCGACGGGCAGCATGCCGGCGCTCAAGCCGGCCCAGGCGAGCCTCAGGCGCAGGATGTGGTGCTCGGCCACCGGCCAGCGGCCGAAGAGCAACTCTGCACCGAGTGGCCCGTACCGGCCGGTGGCGACAATGCTCGGGCTCGGCTGCGGCGCGCGGCTCTCCACGCGACGATGATGCCTCATCACCGGCGCGCGCCTGCCGTCGGCATGCGGCGCGTAGTGGCTATGCTCGGCTGACTGTGCGGATAGGAGTTGCGGCGACTCGCCTGGGCGACGTCGACGGGGTGTCGTTCGAGGCGATCAAGTGGCGGCGCGTGCTGGATGGGTTGGGTCATCAGGTCTACTCCTGCGCGGGCGCGCTGGGTCACGAGCCGGACGGGACGCTGATCCGCGAGATGCACTTCACCCATCGACCGGCCGCGCTGGTCAGCCAGGCCGCCTTCGACCTGACCAGCGACGGCGCCACGGTCAGGGCGGAGGTCGCGCGCCAGGCCGGCGCCCTGCGCAGGCGCCTGGAGCAGTGGCTCGCCGCGCACTCGCTCGACATGCTGATCGTCCAGAACGCGTGGGCCATCCCGATGCACCTGCCGCTCGGGCTGGCGCTGGCCCGGCTGGTACGCGACACGGGCATCCCCACCATCGGCCACCATCACGACTACTGGTGGGAGCGCGAGCGCTTCGCCGACACCGTCGTCCCCGACATCCTCGACGATGCCTTCCCGCCCGATCTGCCGTCCGTTCGCCACGTCAGCATCAACACGCTCGCCGCCGACGACCTGCGCCGCCGGCGCGGACTCGCCTCGACCGTCATCCCGAACGTCTTCGACTTCGACCAGCAGCTGCCGGACAACCTGGCCGACCGCGCGCGGCTGCTGCGCACGGAGGTACGCCTGCCGCCGACAGGGCTGCTCGCTGTACAGCCGACCCGCGTAGTGCCGCGCAAGGGCATCGAGCTGGCCATCGAGCTGCTCGCCCGGCTGGGCCGGCCTGACAGCATGCTGCTCATCACCAGCCCTGCGGGCGACGAGGGCGCCGGCTACCTGGTCGAGCTCAGACAGCTTGCCGGCAGGCTCGGCGTGGACATGCGCTACGGCGCCAACCGCTTCCAGCCCGATGGCGGGGGAGAGGCGCACGGACCGGCGCACTCACTGGCCGAGGCCTACGTCGCCGCCGACGTGATCACTTACCCGAGCCTGTACGAGGGCTTCGGCAACGCGCTCGTCGAGGCCGTCTTCTTCCGCAAGCTGCTGGTGGTCAACCGCTACCCCGTCTACGAGGCCGACATTCGCCCGCTCGGCTTTCGCTTCATCGAGCTCGACGGCGTTGTGACCCACGACGTGCTCGAGCAGCTGCGCACGGCGCTGGCCGATCCGGACCGGCGTGCCGCCGACGGTGAGCACAACTGGCAGCTCGGCCGCCGTCACTTCAGCTACGAGCGCCTGGAGCGGTCGATCAGGGAGCTGCTGCGCGGGCTGTAGCTGATGGGCGCCTGCCGGCTCGGCCACCAGGGACGGCGGCTCGATTTTGGCGCCCTGGCCCGCCCAATCCGGGACGTTCGGCTCTGGCCCCCGTCGACGCGGCGGGCCATGATGCGTCTGCCGTGCCAGCCATGGCGCGCAGTTCGCACGCGAGGAGACCCAGAATGCCGAAAGCCGAACTTGTCGTGGAAGAAGAGTCAACGCCCATCAAGCGCACGCTGGTTTCGTCTGTCGAGGCGCCGCGGGCCGCCGTCAGGCTCGCCGGCGTCGGCGTGATCAAGACGCAGGACGTCGCACTATCCAACGCCTTTGCCGGCGTGATCGTCGCCGGCAACAGCGCGACGCTCCAACGCGCCGGAGCTCGGACGATCATCACCACCGGTCCGCTCGACCTCCGCCAGGGTGGAGCCGGAGCGATCTTGTCGGTGGGCGACCTTCGCATCGAACGCGCTGGGGCGGGCATGCTGGCCGCCAAGAGCGCGTCGGTCGGCGCGGGGGGCTTCGTCGGCCTGGCCATCACGCCGCGGCTGGTCGTCGAGCCGGGCGGTCGGGTTCTCGCCGGACCGCGTCACGTGGCCGTGCTGGCCATCGTCGCCGCCGCGGCGGCCTCGCTGGCCGTGCTCCTGACGCGCCTGATCATGGCTCGCCGACCGGCGGTAGGAGGAGCGGTGCAATGAACGTCCTCGTCGCGTTCGCCAGTCGCCACGGGGCGACCAGGGGCATCGCCGAACGCATCGCCCAAACGCTCGAGGGCAAGGGGCTGAACGTGACGCTCCAGCCCGCCGGGCAGGCC
>Ga0299913_10002739_pt1 | contig 14078 bp, 11 predicted proteins | sample RVTome_9_FD_201360 | JGI IMG/M metagenome (GOLD analysis project Ga0299913, IMG submission 201360) | Soil microbial communities from uranium-contaminated site in the Upper Colorado River Basin, Wyoming, United States - RVT155D38 (version 2) ... | reverse complement strand
CCAACCGCTGTAGGACCGACCCATCGCCTCTGGTTCGGTGGGGGTTTCATGCCCGTTAGACACGGTCGGCTCGATCGCCCAATTCTCCAACTCCACGGGCCGCTCCCCGCCAGCCACCGCACCTAGTTCCCTAGGGCGCGCCAGCGTCCGGTGTGACCACTCGTCCCGATTCTCAGGTGGCCGCCGGATATGAAAGTCCGCCTATCAGTCGTATCGGCTGACGTACTCCTCGAATGATCCGAATGGGCCGGGCGGAGCTGATCCGTTGGTGCATCGTTGACTCGAGTGCAAAACTGCCCGCGGTCCTTCCGATCTATCGCATCGCGCCCGTTGGCGCCAATATGGCGTTGTGCTCAAATTGGCAGCCTGATCGCGGGAGGTTGAGATGCGACTCGTCTGGCTTGGCGTCGAAAAGATCGGTCGTTTTGCAGCCAAAGCGTCAGTAGACGTTGACGGGCGCGTCGTTTCTCTCGTAGGCGCGAACGAGTCAGGAAAGACAACTCTGCTTCGGGCTTGGGAACAGCTGTCGAAGCAGGAGTCGGAGGAGATCGCGCGGCTGCTGACGCAAGGCGCGGAAGTCGGCGAAGACGACGAAGTGGTTTCGGACGCTTCGCATTGGAGGCCGCTGACCGCGAGACCATCAATCACCTTTTCAACGGTGAACAAACACGATGGCTTCGCATTTCCATCGACCGATTCGGCGGCTTGTATTTTCAATTCGAACCAGATTTGGTGCGAGATCCACTGCCCACGAACCGCCTGGAACGTCACCTAAGAAGGGCCCTCAGAAACCCAGTTCTCCGCGAAGCGGATGGTGATCCACAAATTGAGTTCACCTTCGAGATGATCGACGATGCGCTTGCGGCGTTGTCTACTAGTGAGCCAGAGCGCGAAGATCCATTAGGCACGTTGGCTGATGCGTTAGAGGACCTTGGCCTGCGCGATGGCGCAGCATATCTCGAGCAGCTGTCGTCGCAGGTCCGGGTGATCGTTGAATCTGATAGCGCATCCCCTCCAGATCGAGTCGCTTGGGACCTCCTGAAAGAACGCATTCCCGACATAAGGCGGTTTACGAACGCTGACCGAGGTCTGCGTTCGCGCTACTCGTTCGATGAAGTCAACTTTCCCGATCAGGCCCTCGCCAATCTGCTCGCGCTGGCGAATCTCGACATCGACCAAATTGTCTCAAGCATTGACGCTGAGAATTATGGAACCGTGGCGACCCTTCAGGAGAGGGCGAATGCTCGTCTCGCACAAGAACTTGAACGTTGGACCCAGGCAACGATATCCGTGCGACTTCACTAGACGTTGATAGCCGGATGGCGCATGCAACCTCGAACCGGGGCGGGGTCAACCTGTCCTAGGATCACGACCTCGTCGTCTCGGTCACCGACCGGGTCGACCTCGACCTCCACGTCCAGGCATAGCATTTCTGAGAGCGACTCTGTGCTGCGCCGCGCCATCATTGACCTTCGGATAGGTCTGGTAGGTCGGAGCCAGCCGCAGTAGAGGAGGCTCTTCCTCGGAGCAGAAAGGGTTTTGTTGCTCCGTGGTCTTCGGCCCGGCTTAACGAGTCAGGCCGTCCCGGCTGAACCGGCATGGGCGTTGGTAGCCTCCGAGACGTCGCACTTTGAGTGATGGGCGAGGCCGGGGGACAGTACATGGCCGAATACGCTGAACTCGAGATCGGTCTCCGGCGAGGAGACGATGCCGAATACAACGTCGAACTTCGCTTCGCCGACCCGGCCAGCGAGTCTGATACGTGGATCGGGTTCGAAGAAGGCTGCATGGCTGTGTTCGACTTCAACCGGCTTGTCAGCCTCACCCATGACCCGGCCCAATACGGGGCGACGTTGACCAATGCCCTGTTCATGGAGCCAAATGTCCGAAGCTCATTCGAATCAGCGGTCGCCATCGCGCATGCCAGGGAGGTCCCCCTCCGTATCCGCCTGGTCATGGGGACAGGCGAGCTGCATGCTCTCCACTGGGAGACCCTGCTCGATCCCCAGAGTCATACGCCGTTGGCGACCTCGGATCACATTCGATTCTCGCGGTATCCCCAGAGCGACGACTTCCAGACAGTGAAGGTGAGAGGCAAAGGGGAGCTTTCGGCGCTGGTCGTGGTGGCCAACCCGCCCGAGCTGTCTGAGTACGGGCTCGCCGAAGTGGATCAGCAGGGTGAGATCGCCAGGGCGAAGGGAGCCCTCACCGGTATCGAGGTGTCGGTTCTCCCATCTGACGGGGACGCTGCCACCTTGCAGAATCTCGTCGCCGCACTCCGTGAAGACGAGTACGACATCGTCTACCTCGTGTGCCATGGCGCATTGGTCGAAGGGCAGCCCTGGCTGTGGTTGGAGAGCGATCCCGGCAAGGACCCTCGAACCAGCGGGAATGATCTTGTTTCGAGGGTGAAAGAGCTCTCGACCAGACCGCGTCTATTTGTGCTGGCGTCATGTGAGAGCGCGGGAGGGGGAGAAGGTGAAGCACTCCTGGCAATAGGGCCTCGTCTCGCCGGATCAGGAATCCCTGCTGTCCTCGCTATGCAAGGGAAGATCCAGATTGAGACGATCACCGGGTTCATGCCCGTCTTCTTCAAGCAGCTCTTCGAAGACGGTGAGATCGACCGCGCCGTGGCTGACGCCCGGCGGAAGGTGACAGATCAATCCGACTATTGGATGCCGGCCCTCTATATGAGGCTCAAAAGCGGGCGCATCTGGTATGTGCCCGGGTTCGGCCTGGTCAAGGATCAATTCAAAAAGTGGAGCGCCCTGCGCGCCTCGATCAACGCGAAGACCTGCACCCCCATCCTGGGGCCAGGCTTGGCCGAGGACGTCCTGGGGAGCCGGCGCGAGGTCGCGAGGAGATGGGCGGAGATCCATGGCTTCCCATTGTCCGGCGCCGACCGCGATGTGCTGCACCTGGTCGCCCAATACGTGCACACCACTCAATCTCGCAACGTGTTGCCCAGCGCACATCGCGAGATGCTGAAGGACACGCTGGTCAATGTGTATCCGGATCTGATCGAGCCAGATCTACTCAACACCGAGCCGTGGAGCCCGGCGCAGTTGGCCCGTGCACTCGACACCATGACGGACCACTACCTCAGGAAATACCCCGACAACGTCCATGCGAGGTTGGCTCGTCTTCGGCTTCCCCTCTACGTCGTCACATCGCCATACGACATCATGAACCAAGCTTTGAAGCTGCAGGAGGGGGTCACTCCGCAGGTGAGGGTCTGCCCATGGAACGAGCGGATAGACAAGGAGCACTACGCACTCGGCGTGGGGGAGGAGATCACTCCTGAACGTCCGCTGGTCTATCACCTCTTCGGCCATCTCGGTGTGGAGCACTCACTCGTATACAGCGAGGACGACTACTTCGACTTCCTTATCGGGACCACGCTCAACCGCGAACAGATCCCCGCCGCCGTACTCGCCGCTTTGGCCAGTACTTCTCTTCTCTTCCAAGGATTCGGTCTGGGAGACCGGGAGTTCCGGGTTTTCTTTCGTTTCATCATGGCCCAGGAGGGCCGTCATTTCCTGCGTGGTTTCAGTCATGCCGCGGTTCAGCTCGATCCGACCGAAGATTCCATCCTGGACGCGCAGCGCGCTCACGACTTCCTCGAGGGGTATTTCGACAAAGAGAACATCGATACCTATTGGGGCACCGCGGAGGAGTTCATGACCGAGCTGGCGACCCACCTCTAGATAGGTTGGCCATGGTCCCATCCACCTCGATGAACCCATACGTCGGGCCTTACCCATTCAGCACGACCGACCGGCTGTTCGGGCGGGACACTGAGACTGGCCAGCTCCGCAATCGACTGATCGCCGATCGCGTCCTCTTGATGTATTCGCCCTCCGGCGCCGGCAAGACCTCACTCATCCAAGCGTCGTTGCTCCCTCGCCTCCAAGATATGGGGTTCCTCGTCCGACCGCTGATCCGGGTCAATCTCGATATGGGCGAGGGTCAAGTGAAGAATCAGAATCGCTATCTCGTCAGCGCCATGACGTCACTTCGAGGCGGTGCCACCCCGGGGGAGATCACGATTGATGAGATGAAGGAGCAGAGCTTCGCTGAGTACCTGGAGGGACTGTCTCGGTTGGATTCGGATCATGGGGTCGAGGTTTTCGTCTTTGATCAGTTCGAGGAGATCCTCACCCTGGATCCGACCGACGGTGAAGCCAAGCGTGACTTCTTCGACCAAGTCGGTGCGGCTCTGCAGGATCCAGCTCGATGGGCGCTCTTCTCGATGCGAGAAGAATACGTGGCTGCCCTCGATCCGTACCGCCTACCGATCCCGGGTCGTTTTGCTTCCACATTCCGCCTCGACCTGCTCCATGTGGAGGCTGCGGTCGAGGCCATGACCGGCCCGGCCCAGCTCGCAGGGGTCGACTTCGAACGCGAAGCGGCGCTGATCCTCGCCGACCAGCTTCGGGCGATGAAGGTGCAGCGTCCCGATGGCCGGGTGACCGACCGGAAAGGGTACGCCGTCGAACCGGTTCAGCTCCAGGTCGTCTGCCGGCGATTGTGGGACTTGCCTCGTGCTGATGCGAGCCGCATCACGGTTACCGATGTCGATGCTCTCGATGACGGCGCTCGATCGCTGGTCGACGAATCTCTAGGGGACTTCTATTCGGCTCAGGTGAGTCAGGTTGCTGCAGATCACCCGACCCCGGAGCGTCTGATCCGCCGGTGGTTTGACGAGACTCTCCTCAGCCAGAATGGGATTCGTCTGACCGTACTCAGAGAGCCGGAGTCGACGGGTGGTCTCGACAACGCGACAGTCGATGCCCTCATCGACGCCCGGCTTGTTCGCCAAGATTGGGCCGGGGGGCGCGCCTGGATCGAGCTGAGCCACGATCGCCTCGTCGGCCCGGTCAAAACCGAGAACCAGTTGTGGTTCACCGCTCATCTCCACCCGCTGGAGCGGGGGGCTGTTGCGTGGGAACCGACCCGGTCCGACAGTCTTCTCCTCCGAGGTACGGACTATGCCGACGCGATGACATGGGTCGAGGAGACCGAGCCGCGTTTGCTGCCAATTGAGAGCGAGTACCTGGCGGCGAGCAAGGAGCTCGCCGATCAGGAGCGCCGGGATCAGCGTCGTCGACAAATCATCATCGCTCTGCTCGGGGTTGCGGTCGTGGCCGCGGTGTTGGCGTGGCAGAGCGCTCAGAACGCCCGCCAACAGGAAGAGCTCGCCATCTCGCGGCAGCTGGCCGCGGAGGCCACCGCTGAAAGCACCAGAGGCGACATTGGCCTTCTCTTCGCCCTCGAGGCCGCTCGTTTCGATCCGACCCTTGCGGCCCAGGGAGCGGTGCTGTCGTCTCTGGAGAAGAATCCGGCAGTCGTTCGATATCTCCATGGCCACACGGCCCCGGTCGTCAGCGTCGAGTTCTCGCCGGATGGCACCCTCGTTGCCACCGGGGGTGAGAACACCGAGGTTTGGATCTTCGATGCGGATAGCGGTGCTCCACTGGGGGGAGGGCCCTTGGTCGGTCACCATGCCCCCGTGTACGGGCTTACCTTCAGCCCCGATGGGTCAGTCCTCGCCTCGAGCGACGACACGGGCCAGGTCCTGCTCTGGGACGTCCAGTCGCTATCCCTTGCGATCGATCCCTGGCTTGCCCATATGGGGAGAGTGCGGACGATCGCCTTCCATCCAGCCAACCTCAACCTTCTCGCCACAGCAAGCGCCGACGGCTCGATCTCGATGTGGAATGTCAGTGGTCCCACCCCGAGGGAGATACTCGCCATCGCCGGCCATCAACAGGATGGGCAGGGGCGGCTGGTTCGGAGCATCGACTTCAGCCCGGACGGCAGCCTGCTTGCGTCAGGAGGCGACGATGGTCAAGTCCGGTTGTGGGACACGGCAACGGGCGGCCAGATCGGCCCGCCGGCGGGAGACCATGGCGATCTCGTGCGAGATGTCCTATTCAATCCCGATCCTGATCGACACACCATTGCGACGGCAGGCAACGACGAAGCTGTGATTCTCTGGTCATGGGACGCCGAGACCGGGCTCAGCCGCACCTTAGGGCTCGATGGTGAACCACTTCCCACCATGAAGGGCCACACCGAGAGGATCTACGGACTCGCCTTTGCTCCGGATGGGAACATGCTGGCGTCGGCCAGCCGTGACGGAACGGTCTTGCTCTGGGACACCGGGATCGGGTCGCGCTACCTGTACGGCAATGGGCAAACGACCAGACCTCTCTCCGCGCACTCCGGTGCCGTGAGGGACGTGTCCTTTTCACCGTCTCCGACCACCGGGCCAATGCTGGCTAGTGCGAGCAATGATCGGACGGTCATCCTTTGGGAGCCGTTGCGACGCCAGCGGCTGGGCGTCTCTCTAGACACGGGAACCTCCACCCTGCTCGCTCTGGCTCAACATCCTGTGCTACCGCAGTTTGTGTCTGTGGTCGAGCAGACAAATCTTCAGACATGGGATGTGCAGACCGCGCAGCGCGTCGGCCATCCAATGACCGGCCACATGGGGACGATACGAACCATCACCTTCGACGAAGCCGGAGAGCTCCTGGCATCGGGGGGTGACGATTGCGGGATTCACGTGTGGAGCCATGAGACAGGTAGTCGGATCTCCGTGCTGGGTGGGCACACCCGCTCGGTTACGTCGGTCGCCTTCGCTCCGGAAAGCGAGGACCTGATCTCGGTGGGACAAGACGGCCGCGTCTTGCGCTGGGACCTCGGGACCGAAGAGGCGCAAACCCTGACCGGCCCGGCCACACCAGATGAGATGTCTGGTTGTGGACCGGGATCGGCCGGGGAGCCGGCCATCGCCGACTTCGACTCGAGCAGCAGGGCACGGTTGCCAACTCATGTCTGGTTCACCCCTGACGCAGACTGGTTGGTTGCGAGCTGGAACGATGGATCATTTGGGGTCTGGCCGTGGGAGAACGGTGAACCGGGGGACCTGACCATGATCGATCCTATCGATCTTGTCGCGATGCCCCGTCACCTCGGCGAGGATGGCGCCGCGGTAGCGGTCGTGGGCGACGAGATCCTGGTCTGGTTGCTGCCCGATGACTGGACGCCCCTCGATGATCCTGGGGAGCCTCGGCTGCGGATCGTGAGTCCTGATACCACCGGCATCGCCCTTGGTCCGTCGGGGACGTTCATGAGCGTCGGTCGAGACGGTGCGTTTCGTTGGTGGGACCTGGCATCGGGAAGCCCGGTCGGGGAGCCCGTGCCAACTGGAGCCGTGGTGTATAGCGTGGTGGGTTTCGAAGACCCTCCAACCCTGGTCACTGCCGGCGAAGCCGGCAATCTCATCGTATGGGACCTCGACTTCGATTTTTGGCTGAGCCTGATCTGTCCGATCGCCAATCAGAATCTCGAGGACGAGTGGGAGCAGTTCATCCCCTCGCGGCCGTACCGCGACAGCTGCCAGATCGGTTCTTGATAAGGAGATGGCGGCGCATGCAACGAGACGATCCGAGGATCGGTCGCTGGCTGCTGTTTATCGTCGTAGCAGTGGGCTTGGTAGTAGGTGTTTCAGCTTCGCTCCGCGGCCCGCCGATACGGAAGCCGTTTCTGGTGCCTTCCATCACCGCGACACGCGATCTCTGGTATCACCCATCCGCGCAGCTGGACGTCTATGGGATGGAGGACCCGGGGAGACATCCGGTGATGGTCATGCTCCACGGTTGCTGTGGCGGCCGGGAGGATCTCTTCCAATTGGCCTTCGAGTTCGCTTCACGGGGAGTCCTGGTGTTCAACGCCGGGTGGACCCCGATCCCTGCCGGTGGTCGATATCCCGAGGTATACCAGCACGCGGCGTGCGCAGTCCGTTATGCCCGATCCACCGCTGAGCAGTTCGGAGGCGACGGCTCGTTTGTTGCCGTGCTCGGGTTCTCCGACGGAGCCCTCCTTGGAGCGACGACAATGCTGGCCTCGAACGAGTTCGAAGGCGAGTGCCCTCACTCCGAATCGGGCCAACCGGATCTGTTCATCGGTGTGTCCGGTTTCTACGGGTGGGAGCCCGGGGGAGGTGGAACGCTCGGATCGGTGAATAGAACGTCGGAGATGGACGACTTCTTCGGAGGTTCCCCGGTCGAGCAACCGAGAGCGTGGGAGATCGGGAATCCCTATCAGCACCTCGATTCTGCATCACCATCGTCGTTCCTGTTGATCGCGGGTGAAGAGGACCCCCTTGCGGCCGATGCCGCATGTTTCCACCTGGCCCTGGTCGACGCCGGTCAGACGTCGCGGCTGCTCATCGTTCCCCGAGCGGGGCATCTCGAGCTGATCTCGCCCCGGAGCCCGGCCGGTCGGACAGTCGTCGAGGGAACTCTCTCAGCACTGTTCGAGGGTGAACCACGAACCGGGCCGGAGGCCACCGACCATTGCCCCGCCGCCGACACCGGCTCTGGTTCCAAGGACTAGGCTCGCTATCAGTGGAACCGCAGTTGACTGCCGCTACGGCGGTTGGCGGGCGGAGCGTGACCTGTATTGCTCTGGTCCTGACCGCTGCTCTCGTCGCCTGTGGAGACGACTCGGTCCAGGACACCACCACATCGACCTCGACGCAGCCCACTTCGACGACAGCCGTTTCATGCGAAGCCACCGTTCAACCTCCGGTGGTCGACGACGACGAGATCTTCATCAACATCGACGTCCCCCAAGACGGCCAGGAGTTCACAGACCGACGCGTGCGTTTCGAGGGAACCACCCAACCCGGGGCAATTGTCCGCGCCGGCCAGTTTCAGGACTTCGCCGACGACGGAACCTGGTGCTTCGACCTCACTCTCCAGGTCGACGCTGGTCCCCAGCCGGTCCTGTTCACCGCACAAGACGCAGCAGGTACCCAGGACAGCGACACGGTGGAGGTGATCTATATACCACCTCCATCGACGACGACTACAAGTGAGCCGTCCCCCTGAGTCAGGGCGTGGCATCGGACGTTGGCGTGTCGCGCCGTATAACGATCGGCTTGGTGGCGCTCGTCGTGGGCGTTGCAGCATTTGCCATTCAACTCTTGGTGCTTTCAGGGGCGGTGGCCCGGTTCGCATTCGATTCCATTCGCCGTGATCAAGCCGCGGTTCCGTATCTGGTTTTGCGAGAGCCCGGCGAGATGCTCCATGTTCTGGTCGTGGGGAACGACACACGAGAAGCTCTGCCCACGGATGACCCCTACTGGTTTGGCACCCTGACGGGACAGCGCGCCGACGTTGTCATCCTCGTCGCCATCGACGCGTCGGGCACCCAGACCCGCCTGTTGAGCCTGGATCGCGATCTCCGTGTCGAAACCTCCGAATACGGTCCCCTGACTCTCTCCGAGTCCTTCGGATACGGAGGCAGCCCACTGCTCGTGCGGTCCGTTGCGCAGTTGACCGACCTCCCGATTCATCACTACGTCGAGCTGTCATTCGATGGCTTCGTGAATTTCATAGACCGGTTGGAAGGCGTGACCGTCCCGTTCTGTGCCCCTTCCCGGGATCTGATCACAGGGCTGTATGCGCCGTCCGGATCGATCGAGCTGGATGGGGAGGCCGCGTTGGCTCTGGTCAGGTCACGAGCATTCGAGCGTTGGGTCGATGGTGAGTGGGCGGCAGTCGCCCAGGGAAACACCGGTCGTGCCGACCGGCAACGGTTCGTAGTCGGTCGGGTCCTCGAAAAGCTCCGTGATGACCTTGGCGTTCTCGAGGCGGTCGCCTTGGCGTTCACCGTCAAGGACGTGGCAGTGGTCGATGCACGCTTTGGCTTCGGAACCATGCTCGACATAATCGGTGCTTCACGGACAAACCGGGTCGAGTGGCTGGCGCTACCGACGGTTCCTCTCCGGTCCCAAACGGAGCGCACCTCTCCATTCCCACCAGATCACCTCGGAGGAAGGCTCTATCTCCGGCCCGGACCCGAGGCGGCGGAGACTCTGCGCGAGTTCTCGAGCGGAGATGTGTTGCAGCTGTCCGATAACGGAGAGGGCTCACGTGATGCCACGTCGGATCCGCCTCGCCAACCAGACACTTGCCTCTGAACCCGCCTACACGGCGCCGGAGCTGAAGACGGCGATCAAGTCGGTCACCGGTTGGATGTCTCCATTGCCGGTGACCGTGAGCCGATAGGTGCCGGCAGCTACAGGATCCAACACCGCCTCGTGCCAGCCGTCTTGTTGTGCCTGTAGATCGGCCCTTGCCACCGATGCGCCCGTGTCCGTGTCCTCGATGCTCACCGTGAGCTCGGCCCACTCCACTTCGGGGAGAGCCCGAACAGGCAAATGTTCGCCTTCCAGGTAGGCATCGTCGATCTCCAAGCTGAGACCCGTGGTCGGGGCGAAGAAAATCGACTGGTCGATGACCTGACTGCTGAGAACCCCAGTCAGCTGTGCCAGGGCATGGGCGGTGTTCTGAAGTGAGCTATGCCGCTCCTTGATATAGATCTCGCGATCCTGGTTGCTGAACTCGAGCGGTGTGGCCGATACCCGCGGAACTGTCCCATCTCCACCGTGATCGTCACCTTGGTAGGAGCGGAGGAAGGAGACTTCCCCCTGACGCAGTCGAGCGGACTGAAGGGTTGGCTGGAAGATGCCGGCCAGGGGTTGGATCTTGTATCCCCTCTCGACGTAGGCAGCATCTTCGAGGTGGTGCTCGACTGCTTCTGAGATGCTCCGGTGAAACCCGAGCGCGGCAGAGGCCCGTTGCTGGTCGATGCCCGGGATGTTCGAAACCTCCGAGACACGACCAAGCTCGGCGGCTCCGGTGTCCACACACGGGTAGATCGGTAGCAACTGGTAGACCGACGTGAACGACCCCAGGAGGTCGGAGAGGTCGATCAGCGTGATTGGCCCGAGCTTCTTTCTCATTCCTTTGGCCAGGAACGACATCGCGTTCAACGAGCCCCGGTACGGGGTGCCGAACGTCAGTAGCAGGCGTGTGTCCTTCCATCCCTCCAACACCTCGAGGAAGTATCGAGAGATGAGGCCACCCATCGAGTGGGCGATCAGGATCAGCTTCGCATCGTCGTTCCCCGAGTGTTCTCGCCATGCACTGAGCCAGGTGTGAGTCGAATCGGCGAGCTTGCGCGCTGCCACCCGATTGTCGCGTCTCCAGTCGTACGGAAACTCGAAGTAATTGAGCCCGGGGGTGACATCGAAGCTCCCCTTGATCGTCTTGGTCACACGCCCGTATCGGTCGATCTTCCAGAACCCGGGGATGAGACTCAGATCAGGCAGGATCCGGGGGGCGGTCACGCCGTCGCCCAGATCGTCGACATCTTGGGGATCGTCACCCAATCTCAGGTCTTTGATGCTGCCACCAAGACTGAGCAGCGCCTTCAGGCCGGCCCCGCCGGACACGGCCCAAACATCTTTTCCGTTCTTCTGAAGGACGCTCCCGATGATGCCGGGCAACATCACGACCACGTCCCTCATCGGGATCTTGGCCATCTTCTCTTGACTCTGACCCGATACTATCCGAACGGCACCCGGACGGTCGTGGCCACGACTGGAGGGACTGTGACCGACCAAACCATGTTCGCCAACGGTGTCAACGGGGAGACAGGCGAGTATCTGCTTCATCCGATGGAGCCGGCAGAACTTGCCGTGCTGATCAGGGGCGAGAGGGGGGATCCCGAGGTCGCCGGGCGTCTCAAGGCCAGCCTGGAGAAGTTCAGGAGTCCCCATCTGGGACTGCCCTACAACGTCGATCCAGCCGACCCATCGCAGGCGGGTTGGGGCGTGGTCTTCAGCTCGGATGAGTCGACTGAGGTTCGAGCCGCGATCCAACCCCTGATCGATCATCGGATCGCACAATTCGGCGACGATGCGGTCAAGGTGCTCGATTACCGAGGAACCGAGACGTGGGCCGATTGGCTGGGGCGCCACGGCACCGGGGCGGGGAACATCAATCCGGCCAAGGTCCCCTATTACCTGCTGATGGTAGGCAGCCCAGCCGAGATTCCGTACCAGCTCCAGTATCTGCTCGACGTCGAATATGCCGTGGGGCGGGTCCACTTCGATTCCACGGCCGACTACAACCGCTACGGGGAGAGTGTGATCAGCCTCGAAGATGGTCAGGCAGCGCCCCGCCAACGCACGGCGGCTTTCTTTGCGACCAAGCATCCCAACGACCCAGCGACCAGAGTCAGCGCCGAGCGACTGGTTTCTCCCCTGTTTGAGGGCGACCCAAGTGAAGATCAGCCAGGTGTCCCGCGAGCTGTCGGGTATGCCTCCACGATGGCCATCGGGCCCGCGGCGACGAAGGCGTCCCTCGATGACCTGTTCGCAGGGCGCAGCGAGGCTGGTCGGCAGGCGCTGCTCTTCACCGCCACTCATGGTGTCGGTGGCTGGCCTCCTGGGCATGAGGAGCAGCAGGCGAAGCATGGTGCCCTTTTGTGTCAGGATTGGCCCGGAGTGGGCCGCATCGACGCGTCGAATTACTATGCCGCGTCCGACCTGCCCACGGACGCCGACATCCACGGCATGGTCGCCTTTTTCTTCGCGTGTTACGGCGCCGGCACCCCTCGACTCGACGATTTCGTGCTGGGGTCGGGTAAGCCCGCTCCCGTTATCGCCGACGCACCATTTGTGGCTCGCTTGCCCAAGGCGATGCTGGCGCATGAAAGGGGCGGCGCGATTGCGGTAGTAGGGCACGTCGAACGAGCTTGGGGTCATTCCTTCGTGTCGGGCACCACCTCCCTTCGAATCCCGTTTGTGAATGCATTGGGGCGGATCCTCAGAGGGGATCGCATCGGGCTGGCGATGAACGACTTCAATGAGAGATATGCGGCACTGTCCGCTTCATTGACCACCGTGCTACACGACCTCAGCTTTGGGAAGAAGGTCGCGGATTCCGAATTGATCAGGTTGTGGACCGAGCGCAACGACGCCCAGAACATCGTTTTGATTGGAGACCCCGCTGTTCGCTTGCGAGTGGACGACAAGTACCCGCTGTCATAAGTGCAGCACCCCGAGCCTCTCGACGTTCGATAACAACATGTGGGACCGCCAGCCGTTCAGCTACGGCGTTTATGTTTCGCGCTCTCGACCTGCGGCCTCTTCAGCAGGATACATTTCCGGGCCGCAAGGACACTCAATCGGGGTATGAAATGCCCAATGGGACACAGCCCTCCGAGCCCGAGGTCGATGCTCTGGTCAAAAGGTCAGAGTTACTCAAAGTGAAGGTCGCGTCACTGGAGAACAGTGGATTCTCTCATCAGGAGGCAATGCAGATCCTCTTCAAGGACATCGAGGCAGGACTCACAGAGTTTGGTACCCCTCCGATCACATCCACTCAACCCGGAGTCCCCGTAGGCCCAACGACCACACCCCCCTTGGACCTTTCGACGCTTGTGGGTAGCTGGAACATCACGCCGAATCCAATCTCCGAAGAGTGTTCGGTACTCAGCGGTTATCGGGAGTTCAAACTCCAGGCCGCAGTTATCGATATCTCGCTCCTGGACGAGGGACAAAGCCGCGCCGCGTTCTTGTTCCTCGATGCCGGAGGGGCTGCAACCCGTGCCTCTGGGACACTCACCTCGGTCGGGGGGTCCGATTTTGAGTACCTCGGGCTCTTCGAATCTAGTGGCGTCAGACTCCGCGTGACTGGGAAGAGTGACAATGGCTCGTTGGAGACGACGATCCGGTTCCAATACGACGGCACTCCGTTTGATGTTCCGATCTATGGAGGCTGCCGAGACGGCTTTCATCCGCGCACCCTTGTTCGCGTTTAGGGCGGGGTGCACCAACGACTGAACGAATTGAACTGACAGTACCTCGCTCGTTTATCCCGACTTCTACGAGTCGCCGTCGTCAAAACTCGCTGGTGCGCGCGAGCCCCAATAGGACTGTCGCTTTCAACTAGGTTTGACTCTCGCTCGACTCCCGGCTGCCCACAGCAAGAATGCCCAATAGCCCCGGGCCTCCCCGCCACCACAGCACCCGTTTCCCTATCGGGCTTGGGCGGCGAGCTCACTGATCATCAGCCTCGCTCGATCAATGTGGCCCTTCTGCTTGCCGAGGCCAATCCACGATCGGTCGTGACGATCAAGATGTCGCGCTGGCTGGCCAACTCGACATAGAGGGCGTCGACCAATCGCATGTTTCCGCGCCTCCGCCACGC
>Ga0299913_10002738_pt1 | contig 14079 bp, 13 predicted proteins | sample RVTome_9_FD_201360 | JGI IMG/M metagenome (GOLD analysis project Ga0299913, IMG submission 201360) | Soil microbial communities from uranium-contaminated site in the Upper Colorado River Basin, Wyoming, United States - RVT155D38 (version 2) ... | reverse complement strand
CGGGCCGCTAAGCGTGACCGCATAACTGACACGATTTTGCTCGGTATTCCACGCTCCGAGCACAGCGCTCAGGCGGAAACGCTTGACATGCAAGAGGTCACTGGTTCGAGTCCAGTGTCGCCCACCACTCACTGATTCGTAATCAGGACCGTGCCTTGAGCGCCGCATTCCGCAGGATTCGGGCACCACAGCGCATCCTGACCGCTTAACTGATCCTTCCCGAATCCCCAATCGCGGACCTGATTCGGACCGCGGCCACGCCCCGCATCCTATTCAGCCCACCGGGCCCGGCGCGCAGCTCGGCGTTGCGAGTACAGTTCGCCATGAGTACGCGCAGCGCGAGCGAATCCGTGATGGGAGCGGGCCGGCGACGGAAGTCGCCGCGCCGTACGGTACCAGCCCCAGGTAGAAGGCCAGCCTAACTCCGACCGGAGGAGAACAGCATGGCATCGAATGATTCTGCGCTGTTCTCCCGTGAGGCGCTGGCGAGCGGTCTGCCAGCTCGGCGTGCAACGACGCTCCTCTTCGCGATCGAGAACCGGACGGCGCACCTAGTCGCCCGATCAACGCAGGCCGTCCCGATCGTCCTCAGCGAACAGGCGGTCGCGGCGCGTGAGCGCGCGTTTCTGGAGGCGCTGGCACAGGGGCGCGACCTACCCATCCAGCCCACGATCCAGGATCTCGAGCGTTACGCTCCCGAGTGGGTCGATCTGGTACCGGAAGACCCGGGCACGCGGGCGGCGGTCGCCCACCTCCTGGGCACGAAATATGTCTTTACCTCCCAGGCGGTGCCGCGGCTGCGATCCGCCCTGGGCCTCGACACGGATGCGGTCAGGCACGCGCACGATAGCCTGTATGGAACGCCGCTGGCGACGATCTTCGCGCCGCGGGTGCGACCTGCCGACCGGCTGCGCTGGGCTGCATCCCGGCTGGCGGGCCGGCTGGATGCGCTGCCGGCATTCTGGCTTGCGTTCGTCGTCACGCTGATCATCGGCGCCGTCAACCTCGCTCTGCCGATCGCCGTGGCCGGGGTCGGCGCACTGCCCGGCGTCGTCCTGATCATCGTGCTCGGGATCGTGAACATGGCCACCGTCGCGGCGATGGTCGAGATGGTTACGCGCAGTGGCGGCATCCGCTACGGCAACGCCTTCCTCGGCACGGTGGTGGCGGATTACCTCGGCGGCGCCGGCTCGGCCATCCTCTCCGCGGTGCTGACCGCCTTCTCGTTCGGCCTGCTGCTGATCATGTACATCGGCATCTCGACGACGCTTGCCGACGCGACGGTGCTGCCCGCATCGGTCTGGATGATCCTGCTGTTCCTGATCGGGCTGTATTTCCTGACCCGCGGGTCGCTGAACGCCACGCTCGCGTCGACGATCGTCATTACCACGATCAACGTCGGGTTGCTGCTGGTGCTCTCGGCGCTGGCCTTCTCCCGGCTGCGGCTGGAGAACCTGACGTACGTCAATCTCCCGTGGAGCGCCGACGGCTCCTTCACTCCCATCCTGCTGGGGGCGCTGATCGGGGTCATCCTCGACATCTATGCGGCGCACATCCTGGTCGCCATCTTCGGCAAGATGCTGCTCCAGCGTGACCCCACCGGGCGCTCGGTCGTCCGGGGGCACGTCGCGGGCATCGGCTTCGCCATGCTGCTCAACGTCGTCTGGGTGCTGGCCGTCTTCGGAGCCGTTGCGCCCGACGTGCTGGCCAGTCAGACGAGCACGGTGTTGGTGCCCCTCGCAGCCGAGATCGGGGCGCAGGTTCGGGTGCTGGGCGCGATCTTCGTCGTCCTCAGCATGGGGCTGGGCCTGATCCAGTTCTCGCTGGCGCTCTTCAACCTCGCCCGCGAGCGCATCGGCCAGCAGTTCTCGTGGGGAGGATCCCGCGGTCGCTTCCTGCTCTCATTGAGCCCCGTGATCGGAGTCCTGCTGGTCGCCGAGTGGATGGTGCTCACCGGTACGGGATCGTTCGCCGGGATCCTTGGCTTTCTCGGGGTCATGGTTCACTCGCTCATGAGCGGCATCTTCCCGGTGCTGCTCCTGGTGGCGAGCCGTCGTAAGGGTGAGGTCGTCCCGGGCGTGAGCTACCGGGCCCTGGGCCATCCCCTGGTCGTCGGGGGCGTCTACCTGTTGTTCCTGTCCAACCTCTTCCTCCACGGCGTGGTGATCTGGGAGCATCCACTGCAACGCGCGGGAGGTGTGCTCACCGGCCTGCTCATGGTTGCGGTGACGGTCGCGATGATTCGGCGCGGCGCCTTCGGCCGGCGTGTCGTGGTCGAGCTGCGGCAGGATCGCCGCCCGGCTGGACGGTCGTTCCTGGCGATCACGGCTGGCGGCCGGCCGGCAGCCGCGGAGATTCGGCTGACTGACGCCGACGGCGACCGACGGATGCAGAGCGCCACGAGTGAGCTCCCTGAGCTCGCCACGCTGCGCTCGGTCGACGTTGTCCTGCCTGCTGGACGCGCCAGGGAGCTCAAGCTGTGGGCGCACACGATCTCGCCCGAGGGGATCAGCGAGCCCCTTCCGCTGCTCGCCGCCGTTCACGACGGCGACGAGAGGCGGGAGTTCGACCTGGGTCGGTCCGGCGGACAGATCGTGCTGCGCCTGAGCCACGAAGCGTGTCGGCTCGAGCTGGCCGCTCCCGTCGCATCCCCGGTGAGCGGTCTGCATCCGTCCATCGAGCGCACGCATGCATAGGAAGCGGTCCGGAACCGAATCCAGGCGCTTTCCAGCGACCCTCCCGCTCGGGCGGCGCGGCGGGTATGCTCAACACTGCCCGCGATTGATCACGGAGGGTCTCGGGTGGCGACGATCGTAAGCGTCCACTCCTTTCGGGGTGGGACCGGGAAGTCGAATACGACGGCGAACCTGTCGGCCCTCGTCGCCGCTCGAGGGCTCCGCGTCGGCGTGATCGACGCCGACATCCAGTCGCCCGGCATCCACGTCCTGTTCGGCCTGGCCGGTGAGACCGGCCTCGCATCGCTCAACGACTTCCTGTGGCATGGCAGACCGATCCGGGACGTGGCCCTCGATGTGACCGATCGCGTGGGCGGGGTGGACGGAGGCCGGCTCTATCTGATCCCCTCGAGCATGGAGCCCGGCGAGATCACGCGCGTCCTGCGCGAGGGCTACGACGCGCAGCGCCTGACCCAGGGCCTGCGCGAGCTGGTCGAGCAGCTCGCCCTGGACGTCCTGTTCATCGACACCCATCCGGGGCTCAATGAGGAGACACTCCTCTCGCTGGTCATCTCCGACGTCCTACTGATCATCATGCGGCCCGACCGCCAGGACTTCGAGGGAACGGGGATCACCGCGCGGGTGGCCAAGGAGCTCGAAGTCCCCCGGATCAGCATCGTCGTCAACAAGACGCCGACCGACTTCGACCGCGAATCGGTCGCCGAGCGCGTCCGTAAGACCTACGACTGCGACGTGGCCGCGGTCTTTCCCCACTCAGACGACCTGATGCGGCTGGGGAGCGAGGGCGTCTTCTGCCTGCGCAACCCCGATCACGAGCTGACGGCGCTCTACCGCGAGCTCGCAGACCGCCTCGTGCCAGATCGATCCCAATGACCCACGCGCCCGATGCGGGCAGCCGGGCAGCGGGGGCGCCGATGTTCAGCCGCAGCGAAGTGCTCGGGGGCCTACCGGCGCGGCGGGCGAGCACGATCCTGTTCGCCATCGAGGGCGCGACCGCTCGCCTGGTCGCAGCATCACGGATCAACCGAGCGGCTTTCATCGGTGAGCGAACGTCGGCCGAGCGCGAGCAGGCGTTCCTGCAGGCGATGTCCAGCGGCGGTGATCTTCCACGCCCACCAACCATCATGGACCTCGAGCGGTTCGCTGCCGGCTGGGCCGAGCTCGTCCCCGAAGCCCCCGACGTGCGAGCTGCCATCGCGCGCCTCCTCGGGACGAAGCATCGCTTCCGCCGAGCCGACATTCCGAACGTCCGGGCGGCGCTTGGGCTCGACAACGCTGCGTCCGGCGCAGCCTTCGCTCGGCTGCATGCCCACCCACTTGAATCGATCTATGCCGATCGCCTCCCGGCTCGCCATGCCCTGCGCTGGCAACTGTCCGGGGTCGCCACCCGATTCGATCGGCTGCCGCCGTTCTGGATCGCCTTCTTCATCGCCCTGACCGAAACGCTGGGTGAGGGAATCCTGGCCGTTCCCCTCGCGCTCGCGGGCCTCGGCCCGCTGCCAGGCGTCCTGCTCCTGCTCGTGCTCGGCCTCGTCAATCTCACGACGCTGGCCGCGTTCACCGAGTCGGTGACGAGAAGCGGCAGCATGCGCTACGGGACCGCCTACTTCGGCCGGCTCGTCCGCGAGCTCGTCGGAGGGCTGCCGTCGTCGGCCATGTCGGTCGCGCTCGTGTTCTTCAATCTCCTGACCTTCTTCGTCTATATGCTCGGGTTCGCGTCGGTGCTGACGGGCGCAACCGGGATCCCGCTCGGCGCCTGGATCGCGCTCCTGTTCGTGATCAACGTCGTCGTGCTGCGGAAGGAGACGCTGGACGACACGATCGCCTCGGCCACGGTGATCGGAACGGTCAACCTCTTGCTCGTCGTCGCGATCACGCTGATCGCGGCACTTCACGTCGACCCCCAGAACCTGGCCTACGCGAGCGTGCCCCTCCTCAACGGACGGCCCATCGACGGCGCCCTGGTGGGGCTCGTCTTCGGGGTCGTGCTCGTCGCCTTCTTCGCACATACCGCCCCGGCGAACGCCGCGAAAATGGTCCTGGCGCTCGATCCCTCCGGGCGAGCGCTCCTGTGGGGCAACGTCGCCTCGCTGGCCACGGTGATCGTCCTGTACTGCTTGGCCTCATTCGCCATCCTCGGTGTGGTTGGGCCCACGCCGCTGCTCGAAACGAACGGGACGGCCATCACCCCGCTCGGCGATGCGGTGGGTCCGGTCATCCATGTGCTCGGTTCGGTCTACGTTGTCCTGGCCATCGGAATCGGGTCGCTGTACATCACGCTTGGCCTCTACAACCAGGTGATCGAGCTGCTCCCAAGGCCGTCTTCCGCGCGAAACGGAGCGGGGCGGCTGGCGCGGCTGGCGGCGAGTCGGCGCGGCCGCCTGGCACTCGGCTTCGCGCCCGTCGCGGCCGTCTTCGGCGCCCTGGAGGTCATCGTGCTGACGGGTCAGGACTCGTTTGCCGGCCCGATCGCCGTCGGCGGCGTCCTCCTCGTCCCGCTCATCACCGGGATCTTCCCGATGCTGCTGTTGGTGGCCGCGCGCCGGAAGGGCGAGTACGTCCCGCACTCTGTCCTCCGGATCGTCGGCCATCCGGCGGTCGTGACCGCGGTGCTCGCGCTCTTCGTCGTCGCCGTCGCGGCCCACGGCCTGGCGATCTGGAACGGGCCGATCGAGCGGTCGGCGGCGCTCGCGATGACCGCCGTCGCCATCGCTCTGATCGCGCTGGTCGCGCGGAGTGGCGTCGTTCGCCGGGCGATCGTCGAGTTGCGGCGCGATCGGCGTTCCGGACTGACGACGATCTCCGTCACCGGCGCCGGCCAGGCCATCGTCCCTCAAGCGCTGATCGACGACATGTCCGCCCATCTCCTGACTGCGGACGTGCCGGCTGGCCGCTGGCGCGAGCTGCGCGTCTGGCCGCACGAGGTGATGCACGACGGCTGGTCCATCCCGCTGCGCGCCGAGATCGAGCTGGAGACTGACGGTCACACTGTTCGGCGCTCGATCGGGCCATCGCCCGATCCCTTCATCGCGGCGGTCGATGGGCGACCCGCGATCGTCCGTATCCGCCTGGGGGACGGCTCCCATGCCTGATTCGATGGGCGGCGGCACGAGTCGCGGGATGCGGCCGACGGACCTCGAGGGGGAGCTTGCCGCCGCCCGGGCCCGGACCGCCGAGCTTGAGGCCGAGCTCGCCATCGTGAACGAGGTGGGCCAGGCCCTTGCCAGGCAGCTGGACTTCCAGTCCATCATGGAAGCGGTCGGCGAGCGGGCCGCCGAGGCCGTCGGCGCGGCCGGGTTGTCGATCGCCATGCTCGAACCAGAGACCGGAACGGTCAGGTTCCTGTACTGGCTCGACCATGGCGTGCGGCATCGCGAGATGGAGGGAAGAGTCCTCGGCGACGTCCTCACCGCGCGGATCCTGGCCACCGGCCGACCGATTCGGGTCGGTACGGCGGACGAGGCCGCGGCCATCGGCGCCCCGTTCAAGGTCAGCGACACCGAGTCGTACCTGGGCGTTCCGATCCCGGCGAGCGACCGGGCCATCGGCGTCATCGCCATCGGCACCGATCAGAAGCACGCGTACAGCGAGGACGACGAGCGCCTGCTCTCGACGTTGGCGACCAACATGGGGGTCGCGCTCGCGAACGCGCGGCTCTTCGAGGAGACGAAGCGGCTCCTCGCCGAGACCCGCCGACAGAAGCAGTACTTCGAGGCGCTCGTCGAGATCAGCCCAGCGGCCGTCGTGACTATGGACCGCAGCGAGACCGTCTCCGGCTGGAACCCAGCCGCCACGCGGCTGTTCGGATACGAGCCCGACGAGGCGATCGGCCGCCACGTCGACGACCTCCTCTTCACGCCCGAGGAGCGCGCCGAGGGACGGCAGACGACGCGGCTGGCGGAGGAGGCCGGCCGAGCCCAGCTCATCTCGCGACGGCGACGGAAGGACGGCGAGCTCGTCGACGTCGAGATCGTCATGGTCCCACTCGTCGTGGACGGCGAGCACACCGGTTACTACGCGATCTACCACGACATCACCGAGCTCCAGGCCGCGCGCCGCGAGGCCGACGCGGCGAACGAGGCGAAGAGCACCTTCCTGGCCTCGATGAGCCACGAGATCCGGACGCCGATGAACGCCATCATCGGCATGAGCGGCCTGATGCTCGACACGCCGCTCGACGCCGAGCAGCGCGACTTCGCGGAAACGATCCAGATCTCCGCTGATGCGCTGCTGACGATCATCAACGACATTCTCGACTTCTCGAAGATCGAGGCCGGCCGCATCGACCTCGAGGCGATCCCGTTCGCCCTTGGCCCGTGCATCGAGGGGGTGATCGACGTCGTCGCTCCATCGGCGGCCGCGAAGCACCTCGAGCTGGCCTACACGATCGATCCGAACCTGCCCCATGCCCTCGTCGGCGACGCCGGGCGGCTGCGCCAGATCGTCCTCAACCTCCTGTCCAACGCGGTCAAGTTCACCGAGACCGGCGAGGTGATGGTGTCGGTTTCGGGCCGCCCCTTGGACCCCTCGGGTCGGAAGCCAGTCGCGGGGGCTGTCTGGGAGGTGTCCGTCGCCGTCCGGGACACGGGCATCGGCATCCCGCCTAACCGCATGGACCGCCTCTTCCAGTCATTCAGCCAGGCCGACGCGTCCATCTCGCGCCGATACGGAGGAACGGGCCTTGGCCTCGCGATCAGCAAGCGCCTGGCGGAGTTGCAGGGCGGGTCGATCACCGCCGACAGCACCGGCGTGCCCGGCGAAGGCAGTCGGTTCGTCTTTCGAATCGTCGCCCCTGTAGCGCCGCCCGATGCCGTGCCGGTCCCGAGACCCCGTCCGCCGGAGCGTCGGAACGCCGAGGTGCCGCTCGTCGTCGACGACAAGCCGCCGGCGGCTCAGGAAACGCCGATCGCGTCCGCTGCCCTCTTGGGGGACCGTCACCCGCTCCGGATCCTGCTGGCAGAGGACCAAGCGGCGAACCAGAAGCTCGCTCTTCGGCTGCTCCAGCGGATGGGATACGCGGCGGACCTTGCCGGCAACGGGCTGGAAGCAATCGCCGCGCTGGAGGCGGCCACGTACGATCTGGTCCTGATGGACGTGCACATGCCCGACTGCGACGGTCTTGAGGCCACCCGCCGGATCCGGGCGCGCTGGCCAGGGACCGCCAGGCCCAGGATCGTCGCGATGACCGCGAGCGCGATGGCGGGCGATCGGGAGGCGTGTCTGGCCGCCGGCATGGACGACTACATCAGCAAGCCGATCCGGCTCGACGACTTGACCGCGGCGCTCGAGGGCACCGCGTCACGCGGCGCCGTCGCAGACAGCCACGTGCCTGACACGCTCGACCGCGTGGCCCTGGCCACGTTGCTGGAGCTGGTCGGCAGCGATCCGGACTTCGTCGATCAGCTCGTGGATGAGTACCTGGCGGACGCCCCCCGCCAGGCCGCGGCCGTCCGGGCAGCCTTCGACGCCGGGGATCCCGCGGGGCTCGTCCAACCAGCCCACAAGCTCAAGGGAACCAGCCTCAACCTCGGTGGCATGCGGGTCGCCGATGTCGCGCACTCGATCGAGGAGCGCGGGCGGGTCGGCACCCTCGACGGGGTCGAGGCTCTCCTTGCTGACCTCGGCGGCGCCGCCGCGGAGCTGGCGGACGAACTGGAGAGGGCACGCGCGCGCCGTTGGGCGAGCAGATGAAGGCGCCCGAGCCTGTCCCAACCGACCACGGTGAAGGCCTGCGCGCGGACCCCGGCCGGATCCTCGTCGTCGAGGACGGCGCAATGAACCGCCTCGCACTCACCCGGGCGTTGAAGATCCGTGGCCATGACGTCCAAGCCGTGTCCGACGGCGTCGACGCGATGGAGGCGCTGCGGGGACGCCCCTTCGACCTCGTCCTGCTCGACATCGAGATGCCACGCAAGGACGGCTTCGAGACCCTCGCCGAGATCAAAGCCGACCCGGTCCTGCGCGAGCTGCCGGTCATCATGATTTCCGTCGTCGGGGACACCGAGAGCGTCGTACGCTGCATCGAGATGGGTGCGCTCGACCACCTGCCCAAGCCGTTCGAGCCGGCCCTCCTCGAGGCCCGAATCGGGGCGGCGCTGTCGGCCAAGCGCCTTCGCGACCTTGAGCTCGAGTACCTTGACCAGGTAGGCCGATTGACGAGGGCGGCCGAATCGCTCGAGGCCGACGCGTTCGATCCAGAGAGTCTCGTCTCGGTGGTCGAGCGGACCGACGCGCTCGGCGTGCTCGGCAGGACCTTCGTCAGGATGGCGAGCGAAGTGCGCGCACGCGAGGAGGCGCTCCGCCGCCAGGTGCGCGAGCTGTCGATCGAGATCGACGAGGCGCGACAGGCCCAAAAGGTCGCAGAGATCACCGACAGTGACTACTTCCGCACGCTGCGCAGTCGCGCGGCCGAGCTTCGACGTACCGCCCACGGCGGCAACGAACCAAGAGAGCCAGAATCCTCGCGATGACGGCGCTGGACATGATGTAGGCCTCGCGTGAGGGTGATCTTCGGTCGAGCGGACCGGCGTACGGGGAGCCCTAAATTGGAGCCTTATCGGTTTGTCTCTGGCGTCTCATGCGAACTCGACGGGAGGTGACCGTATAACTGCGCCGATTTTGCTCAGGCCTTCCAGCTTGCGAGCACAGCGCTCAGGCGGAAACGCTTGACATGCAAGAGGTCACTGGTTCGAGTCCAGTGTCGCCCACCATTCACTGATTCCATGCTCCATTCGGTCGTTCCGACCGCGGATCCTCGCAAGCGGTCCAGTACAGCGCTCCGTGACCGCTTACCTGCCCCTCCTCGGATCCGCGCAGGTAGGGGAGTAGCGCGACGAGGTCACAGACCGCTGTTGGCTCGGTTCGAGTCCAGTGTCGCCCACCAAAGCCCTTGGGCGGTTATCAGCCACGCGAGCCAGGGCTGGCGAGGCCTGGCTCCAGTGCCGCCCACCAAGCCCTGGGTCGATAAGAAGTCAAGCGTTCAGTCCGCGGCTTTCTAACGCCATTGGGCAGACCCATCGTGTCGTCGAGGGGGTCATGGCAAGCGCGAATCACATGAGCGTGAGCCTCACGCTCATGTGCATTGGCAACGGCGACCGGTCAGCTGAGCTTGCCCATGACGATCGCGATCACCGTGGCGACTGAGATCGTGTTCAGCGCGACGTGGACAACGATTCCGAGGTACACGTTCTCCTTCCACCACACGGCGTAGGCGAAGGGCGTGATGCCGGCGAGGCGGGACAGGAGCTGCCACGGCGACCAGAAGTGGTAGACCGAGAACAGGACGACGTTAGCGAGGGGAGCCCATCGCCCGAACTGCGACATGCGCGGGAGGAGATAGCCTCGGAAGTAGAGCTCCTCGACCACCGGCCCGACCATGGCATTCAGGGCCAGGTAGGCGACGAGGGTCACGATCCACACCGACGACGAGTAGTCTTCGACCGACTCCAGCGCCACCGGGCTCACGAACCAATCCGGCACCCAGCCGAAGAGCGCATCGCGAGTCGGCGGCTCGAGTAGCGCGAGCAGCCCAAAGCCGACGACGCCGACCACCAGCAGGCCCGGCGCGAGGATCAGCCACTCGCGGCGATGCATCGGCCGTCGGTAAGGGACGGCGGCCAGGATTCCACCCCGAGGGCTGGCCTGCCGGCCGGCCAGGAGGACAGCGCCCAGCTCGAAAGGAACGATGCCCACGCCGATGGCGATGAGGAACGCGGCGAGCGGCGGGTAGCCCGCCGTTTCGATCGGTCCCGCGAGGAGCACGAACACCAGGGTGGCGATGCCACCCGGCAGCAGATGCAGCACCACGAGCGCGGGCACGGACAGCGGCGCCAGTCGAGCGTTCATCTGGGAGATCCTCCGGATGCGGCGCCGGGTGCCATCGCCTCATCCAGCTCGCGCTTCACCGCCGCCGGATCGGCGACCTCGATCACCAGCCTGACCAGCCGTTCATCGCGCAGCGTGATGGCGATGACCTTATCGCCGCGCCCGACGTCCCACCACGTCAGCTGGCCGTCTCGGCGGAAGAGCCCTGAGACAATGAGTCCGGGGATCTGGATGCCGGCCAGGCGGATCCCCTGGTACCACCGCTTCGCCTCCGCCGGGTCGACCACGATGACGGACTCGACGTGAGCGAGCGGCACATCCACCGAGCGACCGAACCAGCGACCGACGCCAGACCGCTGGATCGCCAGCCGTCGGCCGCTGATGGCGATGCGCGCCGTCATCGGACGGCCCGGGTTGGGGCTGTGTCGCGCCCGTGGGAGACGATGCGACGGTCACGCATCAGAGAATCGTGCCGGATGCCGATGGTGATGCCGCCGACGGTCAGGGCCGTGCGGAGGCGGCGGCGCGCCAGACTGCGGAGAATCCGCATGAGTCGTCCTCCTCTCGAGGCGAGGCGCCACGAACACGGGCGCTTGGGAGACAATTTCGGTGAGCGAGGCGGCGCGCGCATCGGGGCATGCCCGAAACCTGGTGGTAGTGGCAGCCCTAGCCCGTCTGGCCGGCGCCGGCTGCATAGGCCCCCGTCCGGTCGTCACGGAAGCCAGACTCGGGGGCCGCACGACCACCGGGGTGGCGTTAGCTCTGTAGGCGGTGGCGGCCGGCGCTTAGACGGCAGGGGGCGTGCGATACCTGCGATCGTCGACGACCGACGGAGTTCGGCCGCGGCTCGCGACAGGTCGGTGGCGTCGCCAAAACGCCCGATGGCGCCACCCTACCTCGCCTTCGCAGTCTGAGCGATGTGCCGTGTGGCGATCGCTCGCTCCACCACCCGCAGCTGCAGGCCGACGAAGATCAGCCACGACAGCCAGGTGGCGAGGAAGATGCGCTGACCGACACCGACGAGCTCCAGGCGCTGGAACACCACCACCGCCACGAGCAGGGCGATCACCAGACCCCAGGCGAACAGCCGAGCGGCGAAGGTGGCCTTCGCCAGGCGGGGATCCCGACGGAACGCTCCCGACAGGATGAAGGCCCCCGGGATCATGCCCAGGAATATGACGTATCCGGCCAGCTCGTGCGCCATACCCGACGCGGTCGAAGCCGCCGACCCGTCGGCCTGGGCGACGTCGATCCGGGTCAGGCCGGTGGCGATGAGCCCGAGGCCCACGAGCGTCAGGCACACGGCTGACGCCACGCCCCAACGCCCGGACAACGCGGAGCGCGCGCGCCAGGCCAGGGCCAACACGCCGGTACCGGCCACCAGGTAGCCGACCATCACCAGCCAGCCCAACTGGCCGTGGGCGTACTCGCTGACGTAATGGCTGGCGGGATTCAGCTCCGGCTGGATGGCGTGCATCACCAGCAGCGTCGCGGCCAGGTACAGCACGGCTGCGACTGCCACGCTGGCATGCGGAATGGAACGGATCATGTCGGCTCCTCTGACTTGGGGGCGAACGCGCCTCGCGTCGTCCGGTGCCTGGAGTGTGCGGGCCGCGACGGCAAGGCAACATCGGAGTGCGCCCGACTTCAGGGGGTGGGGACAACCCCATTCCGCCGCGACAACCGAATGCGGACCGATGTCGATCGGCCCGCATTCCAACCGCGGAGAAGCGCGCAGAGCTAGCGCGTGGCTGGTGCCACAACGGGCATGGATGCAACGTCCTTCTCTCGGGACGACAGCTCGACGATCGCCGCGCCGGTGAGGAACACCAGCATGGCCGGGGCACCGATGAGCGGATGGACGAAGGTCCACACCACGCCGCCGAGCGCGATCGCCACGGCGGCTGGCACCGAGACGCCAGCGCGTTGGAGGGCGAAGGCAGCGCCGCCGAATACGACGAGCGAGAACACGGAGGCCCCCAACGGCAGCCCGGCCGCCAGGAACGGAGAATCGACGAGTGCCGTGGAGGCCTCGGCGACGGTCGCCGACATCCCGGGATGCTCGTGGGCAAAGCCAGCCAGGGCCCCCGTCGCCAGCCCGGCGACGCCGTCGAAGGCCGCGAAGAAGGCGACCCACGGGACGACCATCAGCCGCGCAGCAGCGGCGATCCTGCTCCCATCGCCGCGGAGCAGGAGGATGACCGAAATGCCCAACAGCGCGACGAGCGGGATCTGGAGGGTATGGATGAGGTTCCAGATGCCGAGGTTGTCCGCAGGCATCATCGGATGGATCGCCGCCAGCGTGCCGAGGGCGATCGGCGTGCCGAAGATGGTGGTGCGACGCAGAATGGCCGATGTCATCGCCGGGCTCCTTCTCTCGTGTGGATGGCTCTGCCCAACGTAGGTGGCGGCTGCCGGCCGAACATCGGAGCCCGCACGACTTCGACGCTGGGGATAACCCTGTTGGCGGCTAGGACGACGGCTGGCAGCATGGCGCCATGGCAACCATCCTGATCGTCGACGACCATTCCGCCTTTCGCCTCGAGGCGCGTCACCTGCTGGAGGCGGAAGGCTTCGTCGTTATCGGCGAAGCGGCCGATGGCCAGGCGGCGCTCTCTCTGGTGGCGCGCGAGCGGCCCGATGTCCTGCTGCTGGATATCGGTCTTCCCGACATCGATGGCTTCGCGGTCGCCGATCGCCTGGCGGCTGTCCAGCCGCCCATCAGCGTGATCCTCACCTCCAGCCGTGAAGGCGCGATCTACGGAAGTCGCATCAGCGACACTTCGGCGGTCGGCTTTCTCCGCAAGGACGAGCTGACCGGCGACGCCATCCGATCACTGATCGGCGCGGTCTGAAGCCTCTCAGGCCTCCAGGAACGCCAGGACCGCCAGCACTCTCCGATGGTCGTCGGGAGCGGGGACCAGCTCTAGCTTGGAGAAGATCGACGCTGTGTGCGCCTCGACCGTCTTGGGGGTGACGAAGAGCCGGTCGGCGATGGCCTGATTGGACCGGCCCTCCGCCATGAGCGATAGGACCTCGCGTTCGCGTTCGGTCAGCTCAGCCAGGGGATCGGGCCTGGCGCGCTTGGCGACGACGAGCTGCGCCACGACTGCCGGATCGACGACGGTTCCGCCGCGCGCCACACGGCGCACGGCATCGGCGAAGTCCTCGAGGTCGGCGACCCGATCCTTGAGCAGGTACCCCGTGCCGTCAGCGCCCTCGGCCAAGAGCCGAAGGGCGAACGCCGCCTCCGTATGATGGGAGAGGACCAGGATGCCGATCTCCTGGCCGTGTTGCTCGCGGATAGTCGCAAGGGCGCGCAGCCCCTCATCGGTGAAGCTCGGCGGCATCCGGATGTCGACGATGGCCACGTCCGGGCTGGCCGAGGCGATGAGCGCCAGCAACCCGTCGACGTCGCCCGCCTGGCCGACAACCTCGAAGCCGGCGTCCTCGAGCACGCGCACGATCCCTTCGCGGACCAGCAGCGAGTCGTCGGCGATGACAACGCGCGTCGTCATTCGACTCCCTCCGCTTCGAAGGGCAGATCGGCCACCAGACG
>Ga0299913_10002737_pt1 | contig 14081 bp, 13 predicted proteins | sample RVTome_9_FD_201360 | JGI IMG/M metagenome (GOLD analysis project Ga0299913, IMG submission 201360) | Soil microbial communities from uranium-contaminated site in the Upper Colorado River Basin, Wyoming, United States - RVT155D38 (version 2) ... | reverse complement strand
CACATCGGGTTGGTCAACCGGGTGGCGTCGCCCGGTGACGCTGTGGAGATGGCCAAAGCCATGGCGGAGACGATCGCCTCGAGAGGGCCGCTGGCGGTGCGGGAGGCAAAGCAGGCAATCGACCTCGTAGACGACGTGTCGCTGGACGAAGGGCTGGCCCGGGAGCTCGACGCGTCGGAGCGGGTCTTCTCCTCCACCGACATGCTGGAAGGGGCAAAGGCATTTTTCGAGAAGAGAGATCCACGGTTCACCGGTGAGTGAGCTCGATCTCAGGAGAGGTATCAAATGACAAGCAATGGACACGGCTCGGACAGCATCCAGCGATTCGGGGTATTCCTACCCTCATTCGTCTGGTCGGACGACGGGCCCGAGCGCGCCAGGGGAATCATCGACTTCGCCCGCGAGGTGGAGAGCATCGGATTCGACTCGATATGGATCACCGATCATCTCCTTGCTGCCAAGCAGTTCTATTCAGTGTCATTTCTGGAGCCTCTGACAACTCTGTCCCTCGTCGCCGGGGTGACCGAGCGAGTGAAGCTGGGAACGTCTGTCATGGTGATGCCCATCCGGGAGCCGGTGCTGCTCGCCAAGCAACTGGCCACGCTGCATTTTCTCTCCAACAACAGGTTCATCCTCGGTGCAGGCATTGGCTGGTATCCCCCGGAATACGCGGCGACCGGTGTCAAGAAGTCAGATCGCGGCGCTCGAACCGACGAGATCCTCGACATCATCGTCCCTCTCCTGGAAGGCGAGGCCGTCAGCTACAACGGTGAGTTCTTCTCGATCGAGGATGTCCTCATCGAGCCACTCCCCAGCCAACGTCCCGAGGTCTGGATTGGCGGAGGTTCCCAGCTCGCCGACCCCGGCTCCCCCGATCTCCCCCGCTTCGTAGATGCGGTCAAACGCCGAATCCTCGCCGCCGAGGGCTGGGTGCCCAGGCCGACATGCCCACCCGAGGACATCGCCCGCGATTGGCTGGAGCTGCAGGCCTATCTCACCGAGCATGGACGCGACCCCGGTGAGGTTGTTGTCGCCCATGAGAACTTCTATCACTTCGTGGGCAGTGAAGATCCGGCGAAAGCTCGGCGAGAACAGCACGATGCGATGCTCCGGGTGATGAGTGAGGCTCGCGGACCCGAGTATCTGGAGCGGGTCTATCTCTTCGGGACGCCGGACGAGGTCGTCCAGTCGCTGCAGGCTCGCGTCGATGCCGGCGTGCAGAGCTTCATGCTGCACACCATGACACCCGATCCGGCCCAGCTCGAGCAGTGGGCGACACACATCATCCCCCACGTCAGGTTTTGACACGACGGGTCGCCCTCATCGGAAACCCGCTGCGGCGGCGTCACTCTGCTGTGATGCACAACGGGGCGTTCGCGGCCCACGGCATCGATGCCAGCTTCGAGCTGCGTGCAATCGAGCTCGACGAGGTCTCCGCGTTCTTCGACGAGGCACGCGATCCAGTCTGGCTGGGATTCGGTGTGACCGCCCCCTACAAGCAGGTGGCGATGCAACACATCGACGAGATCGAACCCGGCGCAGCCGCGATCGGGGCGGTGAACAACGGTCTGCGTCGCGATGACGGAACACTTGTCGGCTTCAACACCGACGCCTCCGGTTTCATGGCGGCAGTGGGCTCGATGGGGGTTTCAGTCCGGGGACGTGTGGCAGTGGTGTTTGGCGCCGGTGGGGCCGCCCGGGCGGTGGTCTGGGCCTTGCTCGACGCCGGTGTCGACTCGGTCTTTGTCGCCAACCGCACCCGTGATCGGGCGGTCGAGCTCGCCAGGAGCCTCAGCGACTACGGGACCGTCCAACCTGTTTCGCTTGACGAAGCGGCACTGACCGGGGCGATGCAGTCCGCGGGAATTGCGGTGAACGCAACCACGGTCGGCATGACCGTCGACGCGGTGGCGTTCGACGTCACACCACTCCCCGATGATGCACTGGTATTCGATCTGGTCTATGTCCCGCCGGAAACCCCTCTCGTTCGTGAGGCGACAGCTCGCGGTCTGGCCGTCTGCAATGGGTTGGAGATGCTGGTCCGCCAGGGTGAGATCGCCTTCGAACGATGGACGGGGATCGTCTCCACCGCAGACATCATGCGTGACGCTCTCCGCTCCTGGATGGGCGATTCGGAGCCGGCAGTCTGAGGTGGCCAGTCGCACCGATCGCTCGCTCGAGGATGCAGGGCTTCCGCCTCTGGAGAGATCGGCCTGGGTAGAGGTAGACATCGACCAACTCGTCGCCAACTCCTCGGCGTTGCGCTCACACGCAAGCCCCGGCGCGCTTGGTGCGGTGGTCAAGGCCGACGGATACGGGCATGGGCTGGAGATGGCGGCACGTTGCGCCGTCGCCGGCGGTGCGGAGTGGCTTTGTGTCGCCGACGCCGGGGAGGCGATCAGGCTCCGGTCGGATGGATACGAGGGTCGCGTCCTCGTTCTGTATCCGGTGCCCCCAGCGCTGGTGGCGACGATGGCAGCCAACAGCATCGATGTGACTGTCGGGTCCTTCGAGCAGGCTCAAGCAATGGGACGGCTTCTTTCCCCGGACTACCCAACCCTCGCGGTCCACGTAGAGATCGACACCGGGATGACCAGGGGTGGGGTCGCCCCCGGTGACGCCTTGAACACGGTCACGACTCTCATCGCAGGAGATGGAACGACCCTGGGCGGGGTCTGGACCCACCTCGCCGCCCCGGAGGCCCCCGCCACCGCGGCCAATCAACTCTCCCGCTTCGATGAGGTTATCTCCAAGCTTGTCGCGGCCGATGTGGATCCCGGGGTGGTGCACGCCGCCGCATCGGGTGGGATGCTCGCATGCGACACCAGCTCCCATGACCTGGTCCGGCCAGGTCTTGCCTACTACGGACTGAGTCCGGATGGAGAGACTTCCTTGCCTTCTGTGGTCGGTCCTGCTCTCTCCGTTCGCGCCCTTCCGGTCCGTATCGCTCAGGTGGCGCCGGGGACCGCGGTGGGCTACGCGGGCACGTGGATCGCAGTACGACAGTCGACAATCGTCACTCTTCCCATCGGCTACGCCGACGGATGGTCGCGGGTGTCTTCTCCCGGGGGTTTCGCCCTGGTCCACGGAGAGCGGGCGCCGCTGGTGGGTCGGGTTTCCAGTGACTCTCTCGCCGTCGATGTCACCGGAGTGAGTGATGTCAGCGAGGACTCTGTGTTCACCCTGCTCGGTGTGGATGGTGATGCCGAGATCAACGCCGAAGAGGTGGCCGACGTCAGAGGGACGATCACCTGGGAAGTCCTCCAACAACTCGGCTCCAGACTGAGCCGGGTCTACACATCTCGAGGATCGCCAGTTGCCCTCCGCCCCGAGTCATCGCTCTCCGTGATCAACGCGCCCGGAGGGGTCATCCCTGCTTTTTGATCGTCCTTTGTCGACGGCCGGGCCGATGGCCTATCATCGGCGGTGGATAACGTTTTCCACCCACACAGTCCGACCACACGCAGCAGGAGACCACCGATGTCCACCAGAACGGTGACGATCCCTCTAGAAGACGGCTCTCTCCACCGTCTCACCCTCGGTGAGCCCGGGCGTTACGAGCGCCCGACGAGACCCTTGATCAGCCGTCGTCCATTCGCCGCCGCCCACGTGGTCGCCGACCCTCGGGCGGACAACACACCGGGAAGCGAAGCCCATATCGATTGGGACGCGACATTGGCGTTTCGGAGACATCTGTGGTCGTGGGGTCTCCCGGTGGCAGAGGCCATGGACACCGCCCAGCGTGGCATGGGACTCGACTGGGATGCCACCCGCGAATTGATCACGCGGTCGCTCGTCGAAGCCAAGGCCGTGGGCGGCGAGATCGCCTGCGGCGCCAACACCGACCAGCTTCCCGATGAGCCGGCGTCCATCGACCAGATCGTCGATGCATACCACAGTCAGATCGACCTCATTCAGAGTCACGGGGGACAGCCGGTGGTCATGGCGAGCCGTCATCTCGCTGCTGTGGCCCGCGGTCCCGAAGACTATGAGGCGGCCTACGCCCGCATCCTGGCCCATGTGAGTGATAGGGCAATCGTGCACTGGCTCGGTGACATGTTCGACCCGGCGCTCAGCGGCTACTGGGGCTCACACAGTCTCGACGAGGCTTCAGAGTCTTTTCTCCACATCATCTCGGAAAATGCGCTCAAGGTCGACGGGGTCAAGATCTCGCTGCTCGACCTGGATCGCGAAATCGAGCTTCGTCGCAGTCTGCCCGACGGCGTGCGGATGTACACCGGGGACGACTTCAACTACCCGACAACCATCCGAGGGGATGGGGAGGGTCACAGCGACGCGTTCCTCGGGGCTTTCGACCTGATTGCCCCGGCCGCCTCGGCCGCGATCCAGGCATTGGACGACGATGAGCCCGACCAGTTCGACAAGATCCTCGCGCCGACACTCCCGCTGAGCCGTCATGTGTTCTCCCACCCGACGTACTTCTACAAGACCGGGGTGGTTTTCATGGCCTACCTGTGCGGACATCAAGACCATTTCCGGATGGTGGGCGGTCTGGAGTCGGCACGTTCGATCGTCCACCTCTCCCGTCAGTTGACGTTGGCCGATCAAGCAGGGCTGTTCCCGGACCCCGAGCTGGCGGCGCATCGCATGCGTCCTGTCCTCGAACTGGCCGGCATCGACCAGACCTGATGCCCGTGGCCGAAACATATCGGAACTACATCGACGGGAAATGGGTGCCCGCCGCCACCGGAGAGACCTTTCTCGACACCAACCCGGCGCGACCCGACGAGGTGATCGGTGAGTTCCAGAGAAGCGGATCCGGGGATGTCGATGCCGCGGTCAGCGCCGCTCTTGGAGCCCAGGACGAGTGGCGCAAGACCCCGGCGCCACTCAGAGGTGAGATCATCGCACGGGCCACTCGAATCCTCGTAGAGCGAAAGTCGGAGCTGGCCCGGACCATCACCAAGGAGATGGGCAAAGTGCTGGTCGACTCCGGGTATGACGTGCAGGGGGCGATCACCTCCGGTGAGTACATGTCCGGTGAAGGTCGTCGCATGTTCGGCGAAACGGTGCCTTCGGGTCTCCCCGACCGACTTGCCATGACCATCCGCGAACCGGTCGGCGTGATCGGGATCGTCACCCCGTGGAATCTCCCCATGCTCATGCCTGCATGGAAGATGTTCCCGGCCCTGGTCTGTGGCAACACCGTCGTCGTAAAGCCGGCCGAGGACACTCCTCACACCGCAGTCCGGCTGTTCGAGATCCTGGACGAGGCCGGTCTCCCGCCGGGAGTCGCCAACCTGGTGACCGGTTACGGTCCCGAGGCGGGAGAGCCCCTGGTCGCACATCCTGACATCGACATGATCTCCTTCACCGGATCACGGGCGATAGGCCGCCAAATCGCCGGGGCCGCCGGCCCCGAGCTCAAGCACGTCTCCCTCGAGATGGGTGGCAAGAACGCCCTGGTCGTCCTGGAAGACGCCGACGTACCCGAGGCGATCACCGGTGCCCTCTGGGGCGGCTTCTCGACCGCTGGTCAGCGATGCACCGCCAGCAGCAGACTCGTGGTCGACACGAGAGTGGCCGACGACCTGGTCGAAGGACTGGTCGAGGGCATCCGCACGCTGGTGGTCGGTGACGGACTCGACCCCGACTCCAATGTGGGCCCGATCATCAATGCCAAACAGCTCGATCGGGTCCATTCCTACACCCGGATAGGCATCGATGAGGGCGCCCAGCTGGTGGTGGGCGGCGAGAAGCTCGAGGAGGGTCATGACGGGGGCTACTTCTACGCCCCGACGCTCTTCGACCATGCCACTCCCGACATGCGGATCGCCCAAGAGGAGATCTTTGGGCCCACCATCACGGTGATCCGGGTCGACGGGTACGACGAGGCCATCGCCGTGGCCAACGGGACCCGATACGGTCTTTCGGCTGCGGTGTACACCCGGGACACGATTCGCGCCCTGCGTGCAGTTCGCGATCTCCAGGCGGGTTTGGTGTATCTCAATGCTCCCACCATCGGATCGGAGATCCATCTCCCCTTCGGGGGCGTGAAGGACACCGGCAATGGTCACAGAGAGTCGGGACTCGCCGCGATCGACCAGTTCACCGAGACCAAGACCGTGTTCCTCGACTACAGCGGGACGCTGCAACGCGCCCACATTGACGAGCCCACCGACTGAGGAGCGGCCTGCTCTCTGCGCGGGCTCAGCCGGCCACCACCAGGCCGGCTGCTATGTCCACGGCTGCGGCGACATCGTCGTCGTGTGGATAGAGCAGGGATCGACCTACCACAAGACCGCGCACCCCGGGCAACCGAAGCACATTTTCCCAGGTGGCAAACACCTCTTCGTCGGACTCCTTGGGGTCGCCACCGAGCAGAAGGGTCGGCAACGTGGTCGATCTCATCACCCGCTCCATCTCGTCGACAACGGGGAGCTTCAGCCAGGTGTGGCGGCTGGTGTTACCCAGTCCTGAGGCGACGGTGACCGATTTGATCACAGCATCTGGGGTGAGGTCGTTGGTCAGCCTCCCGTCATCCCATCGCGACATGAACGGTTCCACCATTGCGATCAAACCCCGATCGGCAAGGGCAGACACTGCTCCGGCGGCTTGCTCGAGAGTGCGTGCCGTCGCCGGGTCTTCTGGGGCGATTCGGAGGAGCACCTTCCCGCCGTCGAGGCCCATGGCCGCCAACGATCCGGCGTCGTATGCCGTGAACCGGTCGTCGATCTCGAAAACAGAGCCCGCCAGACCTCCTCGATTCATCGAACCGATGACTACTTTGTCCTCCAGCGCCCCGAGCAGCAGCAGGTCCTCGATGATGTCTGGAGTTCCCAGGACCCCGTCCACGCCCGGGCGGCCCAGAGCTGTCGCCAGACGCCCCAGAAGATCTTCCCGATCGGCCATGGCGAAAGGCCTCCCCCGCGCACCCAACGACCCCCTGGCCGGGTGGTCGGCGGCGATGAGCATCATTCGCTGTCCCAATGTCCGGCGGGAACGGGACGCGGCAGCCCGCTCGATCGCACCCGGATCCTCGACCCTGATCGCCCTGATTCGATCGATGTTCACAGACATGCTCATCTCCAATCGGCCTGGGCCGCCAACACTTCTGCAGTATCCGGCATCGCCGTCGAGCATTCCAGCCTGGTGGCGACGATCGCCCCGGCGACGTTGGCGAACCGCAGGATCTCCGCCAACGGCCAGCCCGAGAGCAGACCGTGACAGAACGCGCCTCCGAACGCGTCGCCGGCGCCGAGACCGTTGACGACCTCCACTTCGACCGGAGGCACAGACACCACTCCGCTCGAGTCGAAGCCCCGGACACCGTCGGGGCCGAGCTTGACGATCGCCGTGCCTGGCCCCCGATCGAGCAGAGCCTTCCCGGCGCGGTCTGGCTCCGACTCGCCGACGGCGACCTCACATTCGGCGAGATTGCCAACGACCACGTCGACCGAGGGGAGAACGCGCGAAATCTCCCGTCGGGCGTCCGCCGGATCGTTCCAAAAGGCCTCTCGATAGTCGAGATCGAGAACGGATATGGCGTCATCTCTCTGCAAACGCAGGGCTTCGTGGTGGGCGGTTCTGCTGGGCTCGTCGGAGAGACCGGTGGTTGTGATCCAGAAGAGGTCTGCCTCGGCAATGGCCGACGCATCGAGCTCCTCGCTCATGATCTCCATGTCGGGCGCTTTGGGGTGCCGGTAGAAGGTGATAGGAAAGTGGTCCGGTGGGTGAATCTCACAGAATGTGATCGGAGTGGGCAGGCCGTCGACGGTGGTCACGAATTCGCTGCTCACACCGAGACGCTCGAGCTCTTCGCGCAGAAACCGTCCAAAGTCGTCGGCACCCGTGCGTGAGATCAGCGCGGTTCGTCTGCCATGTCTGGCGGCGGCGACCGCCACGTTGGCCGCGCTCCCGCCGAGGAACCTCCCGAAACTCGTCACCGAGCCGAGACGGACATCTGACTCCAGCGGATAGAGGTCGATTCCGAGCCGGCCCATCGTGATGACCTCGAACTTCATCCCGGCTCCCCATCGAAGACATCTCCGGTCATCACACCGTCGGGCACGACCTCGATCAACAACCCCGAGATCCACGCCGGCTCACCGATGTCGTGGCCGAGGAGGTCGAGACCGACGGCACGGAGCAACGGCGAGTGGGTGACCGCCACCACGAGTTCAGGATCCCCGGGAATCGCGTCGGTGAGGCTGGCCGCGAAGGATCGAACTCGCGCCGCGAGGGCGGCGGCAGTCTCACCCGGCGGGGAGTCATGGGTCAGCCACCAACCGATGCGGTCCGAAGACGCGAAAAACTCCGGGAAGAAATCGAGCTTGGCGACTTCATCCGGGGAAAGCCCATCGACTTGAGCAGCAAGTGAAGCGGCGCTGCTCACCATGTTCACCCGCGTCCCGGCGACGTACAGGTCAGGGTTGCGCAGGGCGAAAGCGACCTGTGGGCCGAGAACCCGGCCACCGACATCGGTGACCCCCTTTGCCATGCCGGCCGCGGTGTCGATGGCGCGACGGGTCTCACCACTGAGTATCAGAATGGCCCCGGATTGCTGCCGGCCGAAGACCTGCCCGGCGTGGAACGCCTTCTGTTGTGCATCCGCGGTTATGGGCACATCCCCACGATGGGATGTGACCTCGCCATGACGCAGCAGATAGAGACGCAACCCTTGTCTACGCGGCACCGGTCATCTTGTCATAGAGGGAGGCCGCATTCAGGGTCTGGATGTGATCCATCATGTAGCCCTGGCCGATGTCAACGGGGTACCTGTCGGCGAAGTTGACCCGCTCGATGGTCTCCTCCCTGGACCACCCGCTGGCCACCGCAGCGCCGATCGCAGACTTCCAGTCGAGGAGGTTCGACCTCTGGACATCGAGATAGCTCTTGGCCACCACCGGCCCGTGGCCGGGGAGGATGTGGTCGACGTCGAGACTCCGGATCGTCTCCAGGGCCGCCAGCCATTGGTCGACGTCTGAGGTCATGAGCCAGGTCTGACATTCACTGAAGATGGTGTCGCCGGTGAACACCACCCGCTCCTCAGGGACGTGAACCGCGAGCTGGCCGGGTGTGTGGCCCGGAGTATGGATCAGCTCGAAGGTGTGATCGCCGACTCTCATTGTCAAATTGCCGTCGAAGACGACTGTGCCCTTGTTGGGGTCGTCGTAGTACTCGTCCCGGTCAGGGAAAATGGCGGCACCTTCGGGATCGTCGGTGGGGATGGCCTCGGCGGCGTAGGCGAAGGGGTCGAGGTCGGGGGTGACGACCATGAAGTTCTCGAACACCCCGCGATGATTGACGACGGTTCCGGTGCCCTTGAAGTAGTAGTTGCCGAAGATGTGATCGACATGATGCTCGGTGTTGATCAGGTACCGGATCTCACCGTGTTGCTCCGCCTGGCGTCGCATCTCGACCGCCTTGGTGGGCAATTGTGGGGTGTCCACCACCACTACTCCCTCGCTGGTGACGACATATCCCGGATTGCAACCCCGCAGACCCGTCTCCACGAAGACCCGCTCGGTGACGTTTTCCATATCAGCTCCCTCATTGGGTGGCGGTGAGACCGCCGTCGATGGTCAGGATCTGGCCGGTGATGAACGCTGACGCGGGTGAGCAGAACAGAAGAGCGGCACCCAACAAGTCGTCTGTGGTCCCCACTCTCCCAATCGGAATCCTCGACACGATTCTCGCCTTGAAGTCGGGATCTCCAAGCAGTGACGCAACCTGAGGAGTATCGACGAACGTCGGCGAGATCGCGTTGACGGAGATGTCGTGTTTAGCCCATTCCGTGGCCCATTGTCTGGTGAGCGAGTCGATCGCTCCCTTTGCCGCCACGTAAGCCGAGTATCCCGCATTGATGCCGAGCTGGCCGCGCACCGAGGAGATATTGAGCACTCTCCCCCCCTCACCCTGGGAAATCATCTGGCGCACCGCAGCTTGGGTAGGCAGGACGGTGCTGCGCACATTCAGATCCATGATCCAGTCCCACGCCGCGCCCGGGTATTCCTCGGCGTCGTGAAGGACGTCGCCGGCGCCACCGCCGATCGCGTTGACGATGATGTCGATGCGTCCCAGCTCGGCGACCGTGTCGTCGATGATCCGTTGCGCCTGGCTGGGATCGGTGGCATCAGCGGAGATTGCGAGAGCCCTCCCGCCTGCGTCGGAGATTGCTGAAGCGGTTTGATCGACATGATCCTTCGACCTTCCGGCGAGAGCCACCGCCGCACCGGCATCGGCAAGACCGCGCCCAATGGCGGAGCCGATGGCACCTCCTCCTCCCGGTATCACGGCGACACGCCCCGAGAGATCGAACATCTCAACTGTCTTCACTGTCATGTCTCTCCTCGTTGTGTTTGGAAATCTGGATCGCCTGCCAGACACGTTCTGGGCTGAGTGGCAGGTCGGTGATCACGGCCCCGGTCGCCTGGGTGACCGCGGCTGCAATGGCCGGCGAGGTGGCCAATAGACCGCCTTCGCCACTGCCTTTGGCCCCTCCCGGACCCGGTCCGTCACCATTTTCGACCAGCACCGAGATCATCGATTTCGGGACGTCCTTGAATGTGGGGATCCGGTAGTCGAGAGCTCCCAGATTCCGGATGCGGCCCTGCTCGTCGAGGAGCAGCTGCTCCATCAGCGTGTGCCCGAGCCCCATGACGGCGGCTCCCTCGTCCTGCATCTCGACGTGCTGACGGTTGATCGCCTTGCCCACGTCGGCGACGGTGACGTGTTTGACCAGCTCGTAGTCGCCGGTCTCGGGGTCTACAGCAACCTCCGACGCGGTGCACGAGAATTCGTAGAAGGCGGCGGGACCTCCCAAGGCATGGCCGGCATCGCCCTCTCCCCGCGAGGTCCCGACCGCGATTATCTCCCCGGGCACCGACCCGAATATCCTGGCGACGATCTCAGGGATGGTGTGCGTGTCCCCGGCCACGGCGACCTCGCCGGGGGTGAACACCACCTCCCCGCTCTCCACACCGTGGGCCTGAGCGGCGCGCGAGACCAAGTCGTCGATTGCCTTCCCACAAGCATCGACGACGGCGCTGCCCATGAAAACCGTGGACCGACTGGCCGAAGTGGAGTAGTCGAACGGGACAACCGCGGTGTCACCCATGACGAGCGTCACTTGCTCCGCCGGCACCCCGAGGTTCTCGGAGACCAGTTGGGTGAGGATGGTGCGGGCACCCTGACCCATGTCCGACGTGCCGGCCACCAGTGCGACGCTGCCGTCGGGAAGGATCCTGAGGATGCAATAGGAGGACCCGGCGGTCGCCGACGCTTTCAACCCGACCGCGATCCCCCGGCCATGCCCCGGCGGCAATGTTTGGGTCCAGCCCACCTTCTCCGCGGCGATGCGGACCGACTGCGCCCAGTCACCGTCGGCGGGTTTGTCCCCGGGAACGATCTCCTCGCCCCGGGCGGCGAGGTTGCGCAGCCTGATATCCACCGCATCGATGCCGAGGGCTCGTGCGGCGGCGTCGATTTGCGACTCGATGGCCCAGGCTATCTGGGGAGCCCCGAAGCCGCGGAAGGCGGTGCTCGGTGTGGTGTGTGACATCAGCCCTCGGACTTTGGCCCGGACTGCCCCCACCTTGTATGGGCCGGCGGCGAAGTAGCTGCTCTTCGAGATCACCCTTGGCGCGATGTCGGCGTAGGCACCCATGAGAAAGTCGTTCATGGCATCGATGAACAACAAACGACCCTCGTCCGAGAAGCCCGTTCGAAAGTGAAGACGGGCGTTGGTTCGCCGCACCGCTTGAAATGTCTCTTCGAGCGTGAGCACCAGCCGCACCGGGCGGCCCAGCTCAAGTGCCACCATGGCCACCAGCGGCTCATACTTGGGGTAGCCCTTGCCCCCGAATCCGCCTCCGGGGTCGGGGGCATGGATGCGGACCTTGGCAATGGGGAGCCCCAACAGATCCGCCAGGGTCTTCTGCAGGATGTAGGGATGTTGGATCGAGCTCCATACGGCGACTCCTCCTGCTTCGGGGGCTGCGACAAAGACGTGGGGCTCGATCGAGAAATGAGTGACCATCGGAAACTCATATGTTTCCTCGAGGACGAGGTCGGCTTTGGTCGAATCGACGTCACCCCATCCCCATTCCCAGGTCTGTCTGATGTTCGTAGCGGCAAGGGGATCATCCGGCGGGCGGATGTCTGCATCGACGACCAGGGGCGACGCGGGTGCGAGGGCTTGATCTATTGAGTAGACACCCGGAAGCTCCGAATAGGTGACCTTCACCTCGGCAGCCCCTTTCGTCGCCGATGCCCTGCTGACAGCAACAACCGCGGCGACCGGATCCCCGTGATACTTGGTCTCGGTGGTGGCGATCACCGGGCGATCTTTGAACCTGGGACCGAACCGGGGCATGGGGTTGGGGAAGTCGGCACCGGTGAAGACACGGACGACCCCGTCGACTTCCCCGGCCGCTGAGACGTCGATCGACTCGATCTTGGCGCGACCACAGTCGAGATGGACCAGGGCGACATGAAGCAGGTCGTCATGGGCGATGTCGGCGGTGAACATCTGTGCCCCGGTGACCCGCTCGAATCCCCCAACCCGCGGCGCCGAGGTGCTCGCCCCCCGCTCAGTCATCTGTGTCTCCCCGGGTTACCGATGAGATCACCGCGGCGCAGATGCGCGAGTATCCGCCACAACGGCACAGATTCCCCGACAAGCCTTCTTGGACGTCGGTCATCGTCGGATCCGGGATTCGCTCCAGCAATGCCGAAGCGGCCACCACCATGCCGGGGATGCAGAAGCCGCATTGGACGGCCCCCGCTTCGAGAAAACTAGCCTGGAGACGGGTCATTCCTCCGTTTCCGATGCCCTCGATGGTGGTGATCACCGCTCCGTCGGCCTCACCGGCGAGGATGAGACAGGAGTTGACCGGTTCACCGTCCACGATCATGGTGCAGGCGCCACACTCGCCTTCTGAACAGCACTCCTTGGAGCCGGTCATTCCAAGCCGGCTGCGCACCATCTCCAGCAGAGTCATCGACGACGGCACAGTCACTGACCGTCTGGTGCCATTCACCGTCAGACCGATCGTCGACTCCCCGCTCATGATCGAGCCCGCAACTGAGCCATGGCCGCCACCAGGGCTCGCCGAGTGTGGACTCGGAGCATGGCGCTGCGGTAGTCCGCACCGGCACGTAAGTCCGAGATCGGGGTGGTCCCCGAGAGGAGATGATCCAATCCGTCATCGGTGGCGAGGTCTTCGACGGTTGACTCGGCCACCAGGGGCGTGGGGCCGACCGCTCCGAATCCGAACCGTGCCCGCCCAGAAGGTTCCACCACGCAAACCAGACTCACCGACGCCAGATCCACGCCACGGCGACGGGTGACCCGGGCGAAGCCGGATCCGATCGGGCCGGTGGGGATCGGAACAGCGACAGACGTCACAACCTCGCCCTGGTTCAGGATGGTGGCGCCGGGGCCCAGGAAGAAGTCGGACAACGGGACCGTCCTCCCCGAGTCGCCCGAAGCCAGTGTCAGCGTGGCCGAATGAGCGAGGAGGGCAGGGGCGGTGTCGGCAGCCGGAGACGCATTGCATAGGTTCCCGGCGAGGGTGGCCCTGTTCCGGATCTGGACCGAGCCGACGACCGAGGCCGCAGAGGCCAGCGCCGGGAACTGCTCGGTGACCACATCATGGCTGACCAGACGGCTCATCACGACCCGTCCTCCGATGACGAGGCGGTCTTCCTCGACAGCTATGTCGTCACCGATGTCGTCGACGGATTTCAGATCGACTACCACGGCTGGGCCCACGGTGCGATGGCGAATCGCCACCATGAGGTCGGTGCCACCGGCCAGGGCCACCGCATCGGTGTCTTGCAGGAGCTCGGTGGCCTCCGAGAGGCTGCTTGGCCGCCGGTAGTCGAGAACCGTCATGCCGTTATCGGACGGGACTGCAGCACGTACAACTCGTTCCCTTCGAGTGCCCATTCGATGTCCTGTGGTGACCCGAACGCTTCCTCGACCTGGCGCCCGATGGCGACAAGACGGGCGAGCTCACCCTCATCCAGCACCTGGGTGGCAGCCATGGCCCCGTCGAGATCGACGGTCATGGTCCCCCCATCTTCTCTGTGCACGATCTCCTTGTCCTGATTTC
>Ga0299913_10002736_pt1 | contig 14083 bp, 12 predicted proteins | sample RVTome_9_FD_201360 | JGI IMG/M metagenome (GOLD analysis project Ga0299913, IMG submission 201360) | Soil microbial communities from uranium-contaminated site in the Upper Colorado River Basin, Wyoming, United States - RVT155D38 (version 2) ... | reverse complement strand
TGCGAAGTGCTCCAACCATGCCTGCGCAGCCTCAATGCGCTGCAGCGCGATGTCCTGCTCGGCGTCATCGAGCTTCGCACCCTTCTCCGCGGCGAGGCGTTCCATGATGTCCGGCCCGGGCACCTGTAGCAGCAACGCCAGGTGGGCGAAGGGGGGTCGGTAGCGAGCCGCCTCGGTGACGGGGTCGGCGTGGGGATCGGTCAGAGAGAGCGCGAAGATGCGCTCGGGATCCGGGGGAAGCTCGCCACGCGCTGGCTTGCCGGCAACCGCGTCGGCGATACGGTCGAACTCATCGAAGAGGCGCGGGATCGTGTCGCCAGACGGGTCGAAGTCGATCGCCCGGTTGGGCCGGTAGCGCAGGAACAGGAAGCGCAGCAGGGTGGGTGGCAGGAGTTCGGCGATCTCATGCGCTGCTGCCCCCTCGCCACGCGACGTGCTCATCTTGCGGCCGCCGATGTTTAGGAACTCGTAGGCGATGTTCAGCGGCGGCTCGCGCTCGAACACGCGTCGACTGATTGCATCGGCCCGATCGCGTGAGCCGCCGGCGGTGGCGAGGTCCTTGCCACAACCCTCGATCGTGGCGTCGACCAGGCTCCAGCGGGCGGCCCAATCGACGTTCCACACCAGCTTGGCGTGGCCGCCGAACGGCGACACGCGACCACGATGGCCGCAACCGGTCGCCCACTCGACGAGGTCGGTCCGGCAGTCATACGAGACCGCCTTGCCGTCCCAGTCGCGCGCGGCGGTGGTCCCGATGCGGCCGCAGTTCTCACAGATGACGCTGATCGGCAGCCAGCCCGGCGGGTGGTTGACGGTGCTCACCGTGCGATAAATCTCGAGGATCACGTCGGCTCGGTCGAGGGCGCGCGCGACGTAGGGATCCATCGCGCCGGAGCCGTACTGCTCGCTCATCCAGTACAGCTGGGGGTGGATCCCCAGGTTGGCGAACGTTTCCAGGAAGAGGGTGGCGAAGTGGCGGGCATAGTTCGGGTGGGGACTGCCCGCGGGCGCCGGAACGTGGGCGAGCGGAACGCCCATGTATTTCTCGATCGCGTCCTTGGTGAGGAGGGCCTGGGCGTCCATCGGGTCGAGGTCTTCGACGCCGTAACGGAACTCGACGTCGCGGCCGGCCTCGGCGACCGCGCGGCGAATCGCGTCGTGGAGCACGACCCCGCGCAGGCTGCCGACATGTACGGTGCCCGAGGGAGTCTTGGAATCGTTGACAACCTGCCGGCCACTGGCCCGGCCGGCAATCTCGTCGGCCCAGTAGACCTGCGCCGGCCGGGTCGGTGCCGGCCTCAACGCGCTAGCTCGGCCGGCTGCCGTGCGAAGTCACCTCAGCTGATGCTGAGGATCTTGTAGGTGTAGTCGCCGGCCGGAACGCTGACGGTCACCTCATCGCCCTTCTTGCGTCCGAGAAGCGCGCGACCAACTGGCGATTCGTTTGAGATCTTGCCATCCGCCGGCGCAGCCTCTGCCGAGCCGACGATGGTGAAGATCTCCTTGCCGTCCTGCGAGCGGATGGTCACGGTGGAACCGATCTGGACATGAGTGGTCGAGTGGTTCTCCTCGATCACGACCGCGTTCTTGATCAACGCGGAAAGGGCCTGGATGCGACCCTCTACGAACGCCTGCTCGTTCTTGGCGTCCTCGTACTCGGCGTTCTCGGTGATGTCGCCGTGCTCCTTGGCCTCGTGGATGCGCGCCGCCACTTCGGCGCGCTTCACGTTGACCATGTCTTCCAGCTCGGTGCGAAGCTCCGCGAGCTTCTCCTTGGACAGATATGCGGGCTTGTTATTCATCGATTTGGATCCTGAGGTGGGGGAGTTGGACGCGTATGGTCGGCCGGAACGCGCCAGAAGTCCGGGGACCGGCGGATTGTAGGCGCGCCCAAATAGGCCGTCAAACGAGAGGTGGAGCGTGCCTGCGGAGCGATGATACGGCTCCAGGCCTAGGCTCCTGCTCCCAAGTCCTACTTTGACGGCGGGCTTGCCGCCACTATGGTCACGGACCGCTCAAAGTCCACCAAGCGGCGGGTCCAGTGCCTGCTTCCGAGTCGATATGGGGGGCAGCCACGCTCAACGCGAGGGCCTTGGTTTCTAGATTCTGATCCGGACTTGGCCGAGAGCCATTCGGCAGCCTCTTGACCATAGTGGTGTCACGGGCATCGACAAGCAGCGAGCCCAGTTGCCGACGGAGGCAGGTGACGCGGGTTGGCCGCGCCGGCGCGAGGCCGTCAGGTACCGCAGGTGCAGGCCGAGCAGCCGGCCGACAACCCGGCGGCAGGACCCGCCGCCCGGGCCCGCCGGCACGGGCCTCTAGATGTCGACGCTGGAGAGGCGGGTGAGACGCTTGCGGAGGCGTTCGAGGGACGCTCGGTCGGCACACGCGACGAAGACGGTGTCGTCCCCGGCGATCGACCCGGCGACCTCGGGCCAACCCGTCCGATCGAGCGCTGCGGCGATGGCGTGCGCGGAACCAGGCGTGGCGCGCAGGACGAGCAGCAAGCCGGCGGGACGGATATCGATCGGCAGGTCGCGCAGGATCATCGCCAGCCGCTCGTCGCCGGTCGTTTCGGACTGGCCGGCGCGCGGCGGGAGGGCGTAGGCACGCGACCCGTCGTGGTTCTGCTTGATCAGGCCCATCTCGGCCACGTCGCGGCTGACGGTGGCCTGCGTGGCACGGAAGCCACGCTCGCGCAGCGCCGCGGCGAGCTCGTGCTGGGTGGAAATCGAACGCGTCCCCAATAGGTCGCGGATCTGCTGCTGGCGCAGCCGCTTCATGACCTCCATCTGGACCTCATTCTGCTACGTGCTCAGCGAGTCAGCACCAGGACCGCGAAGACCCCCGCCGCCGCCACCCGATAGAGCCCGAAGATGTCAGTACTAAATCGGCGAAGGTAGGCCAGCAAGAACCAGATCGCGGCCAGCCCGGACAAGGCAGCCGCAATCATCCCCGCCGCTAACACCGTGACGTCGAAGGTGCCGGCGCTCCCGTCGAGCAGCTCGCGTGTCTTCCACAAGCCGGCGCCAAAGATGATGGGCGTACCCATCAGGAACGCGAAACGCGCCGCCGCCTCGCGCTTCAAACCCAGCAACAGGCCGGCGGAGATGGTGATTCCCGAGCGGCTGATACCTGGAAAGAGCGCGAACGCCTGGGCAAGGCCGATCCCCAGCGTGTCGATGAGTCGCAGCTCCTGCATCTCGCGCGTGTGACGGGCAGCACGCTCGGCGACGAAGAGAACCAGCGCACCAACCACCAGCAGCCCGCAGACAACGAGTAGGCGTTCACGGAAGAAGGTGTCGACGAAGTCCTCCAGGAGTACGCCGATCAGGGCCGCCGGGACAACGCTGAAGGCAAGCAGGACGGCCATCCTTCGGTCTGGATCGGAGCCAACGCGGCGGTCGCGCACGATCGCCAGTGCGGCCAGCGCGTAGCGGACCAGGTCACGCCAGAAGTAGACCAGCAGCGCGGCCAGCGTGCCCATGTGGAGCATGACCACGAAGCCCGGGCTGTTGATGAACGCGTCATCCCAGCCCAGGACGCGAGGCAGCAAGATCAGGTGCGCCGACGACGAGATGGGCAGGAACTCGGTAAGGCCCTGCACGACCCCAATGACGATTGCCTGGACGAGCGTGTCCATTTCTACCCCGTCAGGCGCGACGGCCTACCGGATGAAGAGCGGCGCCAGAACGAGGGTGATCGTCGCCAGCAACTTGACCAGAACGTGGAGTGACGGGCCGGCGGTGTCCTTGAAGGGATCGCCGACGGTGTCGCCCACAACGGCGGCGGCGTGGGCCGGCGTGCCCTTGCCGATGACGTTTCCGTTCTCGTCGCGCAGATGGCCGGCCTCGATGAACTTCTTGGCGTTGTCCCAGGCTCCGCCGCCGTTGTTGAGCACCGTGGCAAGCAGGACACCCGCGATAGTACCGACCATCAGCAGGCCGGCCACGGCCTCGTGGCCGAGCAGGATGCCGACGATGATCGGCGTCGCCACGGCCACACCACCGGGCAGCACCATCTCGCGCAGGGCAGCGGCGGTGGTGATGTCGACGACGCGCGCGTAGTCGGGCCGCTGGGTGTAGTCCATGATGCCGGGCATCTCGCGGAACTGGCGGCGGACCTCGACGATGATCGACGAGGCCGTCTTGCCAACGGCGCGGATGGCCAGGGAGCTGAAGAAGTACACCAACATCGCGCCGATCAACGCGGCGATGAAGACACTCACATCGGCCAGGTTGACCGCGTCGAGCGGCGTGCCGCCCCGGTTGGACTGGATCAGGTTGACCTTGTCGATATAGGCCGAGAAGAGCAGGAATGCGGCGAGCGACGCCGACGCGATGGCGTAGCCCTTGGTCAGCGCCTTCGTGGTGTTGCCGACCGCGTCGAGTCGATCGGTGATCTCGCGAGCGCCGGCCTCCGAGCGGCTGAACTCGGCGATCCCGCCGGCGTTGTCGGTGATCGGGCCGAAGGTGTCCATGGCAAGGATGTAGGCCGTGGTCATGAGCATGCCCATCGTGGCTACGGCGGTGCCGAAGATGCCACCAACGTCATGACCGGCAGCGTTGACCAGCCCGGCCTGCTGGCCGAGCCAGTGGCTGGCGAAGAGGGCGATGCTGATGGTGATCGCGGTCACGAAGGTGGTCTCAAAGCCGACGGCCGTGCCCGCGATGATGTTCGTCGCCGGGCCGGTCTTGGACGCCTCGGCGATTTCCTTGACCGGGCGCCACGAGCCGGCGGTGTAGTACTGGGTGATGTATACGAAGGCGACGCTGGTCGCCAGGCCGACTATGCCGGCGAAGAAGAACCACACCCACGCCGAGATGCCATTGGCAGGAAGGTCGGCGCCGGTGTTCATCATCACGAACGTCGTGACGCCGAGTCCCACGACCGACAGGATGGTCGTCACCCAGTAGCCGCGGTTGAGCATGTTCATCGGGTCTTCGGTCTCGCTGCCGCGGACGAAGAAGATGGCCACGATAGTCGCCAGCAGGCCGAAGCCGCGGACGACCAGCGGGAAGAAGATCCACCCTTCCGGATTCGGCCAGCCGGCGGCTTGGGCGATGAGAAATGCGCCGACGCCGAGGATCATGGCGCCGATGTTCTCGGCGGCGGTCGATTCGAACAGGTCCGCGCCGCGGCCGGCGCAGTCTCCGACGTTGTCGCCGACGAGATCGGCAATCACGGCCGCGTTGCGCGGGTCGTCCTCTGGGATACCCGCCTCGACCTTGCCCACGAGGTCGGATCCGACATCGGCGGCCTTGGTGTAGATACCGCCACCCAGCTGAGCGAACAGGGCGACGAAGGAAGCGCCGAAGCCGAAGCCGACGATCAGGAATGGCGCCTCGCGCACGGTGACGTCGGCGATGAAGGTCTCGTAGATAGTGAAGACGCTCCACACGCCGAGCAGGCTCAGGGCAACAACGAGGAAGCCGGAAACGGCGCCGCCGCGCATGGCGACCTGGACGGCCTCCACCAGCGAGCGGCGCGCGGCGGCCGCGGTGCGCACGTTCGAGCGGACGCTGATGTACATGCCGATGATGCCGCTGGCCATCGAGGCGACCGCTCCAACCAGGAAGGCGACGGCGGTCATGATCGCGATCGGCGCGCCGGCGAGCGCCGGGACATCGGCTACGTCGGGAGTCTCGACCAGGTAGATGACGACACCGATGACTGCGGCGCCAACCAGAGCGAGCAGGCTAATCGTGGTGTACTGACGGCGAATGAAAGCGACGGCCCCCTCGTGAATCGTGCTCGCCACGTCGCGCATCGCGTCTGTGCCGGTGTCGCGCCGCAACACGTCGCGCGCCAGGTAGCCGGCAAACAGCACGGCGGCCACGCCGGCGATGGGGATGATCCACAGGATCGCGGTGGCAAGGTCCACGCTGGAAAGAGCCTCCTCTGGATTATCGACGCGGACGCGTGGTCAGTCGGCGACCGCGAGATGGGTCCGTGAACGGACATGGAGACAGCACCCGCTCTGGCGATCAGGCGCATGCTGAGGGCGGCGGGAGTGTAGCAGAGCACGAGCCGACTGAGGCGGACGTGCAGGAGTCGGACGAAGCGCCCTACACTCGCTCGCCAGTGAGCCGCCGTCCATTGGGCTGCCTGGTCGAGATCGCCGAGACCCTGATCCTGACGATCGTCATCTTCTGGCTGATCCAAACCTTCGTTGCCCAGCCCTACCAGGTACAGCAGAACAGCATGCTCACGACCCTCGAAGAGGGCCAGTACGTGCTCGTCGACAAGCTGAGCCCTCATTTCGACGCGTACAACCGCGGCGACATCGTGGTGTTCAGCCCCATCGAGCGCGAAGATTCCTGCTCGGCTCCCGCCACGGGCACCCAGGGGCCCGACACGACACCGTTCATCAAGCGCGTCATAGGCGAACCAGGCGACGAGATCGAACTGCGTGAGGGCGATGTCTACGTGAACGACGCGCGGCTCGACGAGCCGTACGTCAACGGCGCCGACACCTTGCCGCTGGGCGACAACGATTCGTGGAGCGTGCCCGATGGGCGGCTCTTCGTGATGGGCGACAACCGCCTCAATTCGACCGACTCACGCTCGGAGCAGATCGGGCTGGTTTGCGTAAACGACGTAGTCGGCCGCGCCTGGCTGCGCTACTGGCCGCTCAGCGCTCTTGGGATCCTGCAAACGCCCACCTACCCGAACGTGTCTTCGTCAACCGCCGCGCCGACCAACATGCCAGCCTCCGGACGATCGGAACCGGGGCTTTAGCCGGGCGCAACCCGGGCGCCCTGACGTCAGTCGGTCGGGCCGAGGACCCAGCGGTCGATGTCGCGCGGGTAGCCGAGCAGCTCTTCCCGGCTGAACCAGAGCGCGAGCTCTTGCTCGGCCGTGTCGGGGGCATCCGACGCATGCACGAGATTTTGGCCGGTCTCCAGCGCCAGGTCGCCGCGAATGGTGCCCGGCGCCGCCTCCTGCGGCTTCGTGGCACCGTTGATGGAGCGACAGACGGAAATTGCATTTGGGCCCTCGACAGCCATGGCGACGAGTGGGGCAGAGGTGATGAACTCGACCAGGCCGGAGAAGAACGGCTTCTCGCGGTGTACCGCGTAGTGGCGCTCGGCGAGGTCGCGGTCGACCTGAATCAGCTTCATCGCCACGATGCGCAGTCCGCGCTGCTCGTAGCGGTCGATGATGCGGCCCACCAGCAGCCGCTGCACGGCGTCGGGCTTGATCAGGATCAGCGTTCTCTCGGTCACTTTCAGCGAGCTCCTAGACGGGCAGGTGGAGAGCGGACTCGAGGCCGGCCGTGGTTCGCGGCGGCGCGATGACGGCGAGGCACAGCTTCTCATCGCGGAAGAGCCGCTGGGCGAGTGCCTGGATTCGCTCGGGCGTCACCTGCGCGACGGCGGAAATGGCGTCGTCGAGTGTGAGGACCCGATCGTGGAGCGCTTCTTGTACGCCCAGCCAGGCCGAAAGGTGGCGGCTCTCCTCGAGCCGCAGCTCGAGCCGCCCGGTGGCGTAGGCGCGGGCGCGGTCGAGCTCATCCATCGGCACGATTTCCTCCCGTAGCCGGCGAAGCTCGCCCAGTAGCGCGCCGATTGTCGTGTCCAGGTCGGCGGGGTCGACGCCGGCGTAAATCTGCAGCGTCCCGCAATCTGAGAAGTCGGTCTGGAAGCTGTGAACGTCATAGGCCAGACCAGCCTCCTCGCGCAGCTTCTGAAACAGACGGCTGCTCGTCCCCTCGCCAAGGATCGTGTTGAGCATCTCAAGGACCCATTGGTCGGGGTCGTCGCGCGGCAGTGCAGGTACGCCAAGGCAGAGGTGCGCCTGGGCGAGGTCGCGCTGCTCGACACTCAGCCGCTCCACGGGTAACGCCGGAGCCGCCTGGAAGCCTGGCACCACACCGTTGCCGGTGCCGAAATACCGGCCGACCAAGTCCAGCACTTCTCCATGCTCGAGGTCACCGGCCACCGATACGACCGTGTTGGCCGGCCGATAAGTTGCCGACCAGAAGTCCCGGATGTCCTCGACGCGCAGTCCACGAACGCTGGCCTCGTCACCGGCGATCTCCCAGCCGAGCGGCGTGTTGCCGAAAAAGGCAAGGTCGAAGATGTTGAAGACGTACTGGCCGGGATCGTCGCGGTAGGAACGAATCTCCTCGACGATGATGTCGCGCTCGCGAGCGATGTCCGCGTCGCGCAATAGAGGCTGGAAGACGAGCTCTGACAAGATGCCGAATGCGGTTTCGCGGTTGCGGACGGGAAGGCGCGCCCAATAGACGGTCGACTCCCGGTCGGTAGCGGCATTGCTGCTACCGCCGCAGCCTTCGATCGCCTCCGAAACGGCGCGCGTGGTGGGGAAGGCGCGCGTTCCCTTGAAGGTCACGTGCTCCATGAAGTGGGCGACGCCAGCGCGCTCGGGCGACTCGAGGCGGGACCCGGCTAGCACATAGACGGCGACCGAGAGCGATCGACTGCCCGGCAGGCGGGCGGAAATGACGCGCGGCCCGTCAGGAAGCGCGGTGCGCTGGAACATTGCGCGGAATGCTACACGCCGGGCCCGGCGTGGCCGGGCCCGGCGTGGGGTAGGCGCGCCGGCCGCCCTCGCAAAACGGCCGGCGCGATCAGGGTTGTGCAGGGAAGAGTTCGTTGCCGGGGTCGGCCTTCTATGCAGCCGGCGGAGCCAGCACTGAGGTGATCCAGGTCGTCAGGAAGTAGACGACGAATGCAGCCGCCGCCAGCCACATCAGCAAGTGGACATCGCGCCACTTCCCACGAGCGGCCTTGATGAATACCCAAGCGATGAAGCCGGCCCCGATGCCCACGGTGATGTTGAAGGTGAGCGGCATCAGCAACATGGTCAATAACGCGGGGAGGCCCTCCTCCACGTCGGCGACCGGGATGTCGCGCACCAGCGTGAACATCAGGTAGCCCACCAGCACCAGCGCAGGGGCGGTGGCGAACAGCGGTATCAACTGTGTCAGCGGTGCCAGCAGGATGGCGACCAGGAACAACACGCCGGTGACCACCGCGGTGAATCCGGTTCTGCCCCCCTCAGCAACGCCGGCCGCGCTCTCGATGTACGTCGTGTTCGACGACACGCCGGCGGCGCCACCCGCAAACGCGGCGAAGCTGTCCACCGCCAACACCCGCTGAACACTCGGGACCGACCCGTCCTCACGAGCGAGCCCGGCCTGCGCGGCCACCCCTGTGACAGTTCCCATCGTGTCGAAGAAGTCAGCCAGCATGATGGCGAAGATCGTCAGGATCGCCACTACGATGCCGAGGTTGAAGACCTGCAGCGGGTCCTGGAGTCCGATGCCCAGCGTGGCGAAGTTCGGTGTCAAGGTGAGGTTGGCGGGTACCGCCGTCACACCGGCGACCAGCGCCACAGCGGCTGTCGCCATGATGCTGATGATCAGCGCCCCACGGATCTTCAGGGCGTACAACCCGAATGTGATCAGCAGTCCTATCAGGAACACGAACTGGGGCGGCGAGTTGGGAAACTTGATCTCGACCGGCGGCACACCGGGGGGCGGGCACGGCAGAGCGAAGCAAGTCGGCGAGTTGATCAGGCCGCCGTCGAAGAAACCGATGAACATGATGAACAGGCCGATGCCCACTCCGATTGCCCGCTTCAGCGACAGCGGCACGGCATTCATGACCGCCTCGCGGAAACCAACCAGCACGAGGACGAGGATCACGATGCCTTCGATAACCACCACGCCCATGGCACCGCGGGCATCGAGGCCAAGACCAGTGAGCTGGAAGGCGACGATCGCGTTGAGTCCCAGACCGGCGGCAATGGCGAATGGGTAATTGCCGATCAGGCCCATTGCGATGGTCATGATTCCGGCCACCAGCGCCGTGCCCGCCGAGACCGCTACGGCATCGAGCCCGAGTGGTGCGGCGATGATGTTCGGATTCACGAAGATGATGTAGGCCATGACCATGAAGGTGGTCACGCCCGCCCTTATCTCCGTTCCGAACGTCGTTCCGCGCTCGCCAAACTTGAAGAAGGAAGCGATCGCTTCCATCCCGCTCCTACCTCCCTCTGTCGGCTCGCGCAGCGCGAGCCTCATGCCCTCTCCTCGGCGGCCGATTCGACGGCCGCTCAGCTCCCTTCGGAACCCTCCCCTGCCTGATCGGAGCTCTCGCCACCGTCGAGCGTGCTGAGCTCCATCTGGACGTAGTCAGCCGTGGCGGGAAAAGCAAAGCGCTGCTGCTCGGGCTCGTCCGCCGAGGTTCGGCCGACTGGTGCGAACTCGACCATGATCCGCTCGTCGCCCTGCACGAGGGTGTAGACGATCAGCTGATCGGGCCGCGTCTCGAACTCGAGATGCTCGAACGAGTCGATGTTGAGGCAGATCGATAGCGGGGTGAAGAAAGTCGACACCTCGGGCCGATCGACGACGATGCGCTCGACCCAACCCGTGCCGTGGGAGATGAGGCCAGAACCCCGGAAGTAACGGTAGGAGACGGTCTGCTTGAGGAGCGGGCGCAGCAGGTTGTAGATGTCCGTGGGGCTCGATACTAGGCCGCTGTTCACGAAGAACTTGGCGGGCGGCTCGAGCGACACGCTCCTCCTTAGGCTCCGAGCCCGCACCGGCCGCTTCCGGCGCGCGGTCCGGCAGATGGTAACGCAGCCCGATGGCAGAGCGAAGTGCTGAATCGCACGCGGACGCAGTTGGGGGGACAGCGGCTTGGCGCCGCGTATGATCGAGCGCGTGATCGTCGCGATTGACGTGGGCAACACCAATGTCAGGCTGGGCATCGTTCAGGGTGGAGACGTCATCTCCTCGCGCAGCGCGCCGGCGCGACCCGAGGACACGATAGACGAGCTCGGGGCGACGCTGGACAAGATGCTCCGCGACGTTGGGGCGTCACTCGATGATGCCGATGAGATCGTGATGGCCAGCGTGGTTCCCGCAGTCACACGCACTGTCAGAGAGGTTGCCCGACGGCGTGGAATCAGCCTCCTCGTCGCGGGTGAGGAAACCATCCCGATGGCGATCCGCGTCGACCACCCGCAGGCGGTCGGCGACGATCGGCTGATAAACGCATTTGCCGCCGTGCGTCTGTATGGCTCGCCCGCGATCGTCGTCGACATGGGAACGGCGACCACGTTCGACGTAGTGGCAGCGGATGGCGCGTTCATCGGCGGCGCCATCGCGCCCGGCGTCAGGCTGGGACTCGAGGCGCTCGCCGAACGGGCTGCTCAGCTGCCGCATGTGCCTCTGGTCATGCCGCCGCGAGCGATCGCCAAGGACACCGTTAGCGCGATGCAGAGCGGCGCCCTGATAGGGCACCTCGGGCTGATCGAGGAGCTTGTCAGGGCGATCCGCGACGAGCTCGCCCTCGACGGCGATTCGGCGCCGAAGGTCATCTTGACCGGCGGCCTCTCGACGTTCGATTGGGTAGCGGCGATACCCGGTGTCGACGCCATCGACCCACTCCTGACCCTGCGCGGGCTGGCACTACTTCAGGCAGAAGTGGGGAAGCTGCACTCGGTGCCCGCGACATGAGCGACATCGAGGGCCGCTTGGTTTTGCTCGGCGTGACGGGATCGATCGCCGCGTACAAGTCGGCCGAGATGGCGCGCGCCCTCACCGCCGCCGGGGCGGATGTGCAGCCGCTGATGACGCACTCGGCGCAGGCTTTTCTCGGACCGCTGACGTTGCAGACGCTCACGCGCCGCCGGCCGATGACCGATCCCCTGGAGCTGCTGCCCGACCAACGCATCGCGCACATCGTGGCCGCCGACTCGGCCGACCTTATCCTCGTCGCCCCGGCTACGGCACGCTGGCTGGCGGCTATGGCTGCCGGACTTGCGGACGACGTCATTACCGCGACATGTCTCGCATCGTCCGCGCCGGTCGTCGTAGCCCCGGCCATGGATGGCGAGATGTACGACCACCCGGCCACGCGCGCGAACGTCGAGAAGCTCCGCGGTTTCGGGTACGCGATCGTGGAGCCCGAAACGGGCCCACTTGCATCGGGACAGGTCGGCCGCGGGAGGCTGGCCGAGCCGGCGGCGATCATGGCCGCAGTGGAACGGGCCCTCCAGGGCAAGCCGATCCGCCAACCGGATCCGGTGCTCCGGCCGCCTGCCGTGTCCGCCGTGCCGGCAGAACGCGAGCAGGACGTGGCCGGCTGGCGGATCGTGGTCACCGCCGGCGGCACGGCCGAGCCGATCGATCCGGTGCGCTTTATCGGCAACCGCTCCTCTGGCAGGATGGGCGTCGCGCTGGCCGAGGCCGCTCTCGCCCGCGGCGCCACGGTGACACTGATCCATGGCACGACCTCGGTGCCATTGCCGGAGGCGGCACGTCGGGTACCTGCCGCGACCGCGGCCGAGATGCGCGACGCCGTCCTGGCCGCGCTCGACGATGCCGACGTGCTGCTGATGGCGGCTGCGGTGGCGGACTTTCGCCCCCGCGTTCGGTCGGAATCGAAGATCTCCCGCGCGTCGGAAGGCCTGACTCTCGAGCTCGCGCCAACGGAAGACATCCTGGCCGAGGCGGTCGTTCTCGCCCGTGAGCGACCGCGACCGCCGGTGATCGTCGGTTTCGCCGCCGAGACCGGCTCGCTCGACCGGGCGGTGGCGAAGGCAGAGCGCAAGGGCGTCGATCTGCTGGTTGCCAACAACGTCGCCGAGGAGGGCTCGGGCTTCGGTACCGACACCAACCGCGTGTCGATCATCGTTCCCGGCGACGCATCCGAGCAATGGCCGCTGATGACTAAGCGCCAGGTCGCCGATCGGCTGTTCGATCGCCTGATCGACCTTCGCGCGGCGAAGGGTGCATCATTGGCCGCCAGATGAGCTCACAGGACCAGCCCGATCCGAAGCCGGCAGGGAAGCCGCCGCGGCGCGTCACCGTGTCCGACATCGCGCGGATGCATGCCGAGAGCCGGCGCATCGCCATGCTGACGGCCTACGACTACCCCACGGCTCGGATCGTCGACGCAGCCGACGTGCCACTGATCCTGGTCGGCGACTCGCTGGGAATGGTCATGCTCGGCTACGAGGAGACCGTCCGCGTGACGATGGAAGAGATGCTCCACCACGTGAAGGCCGTAGTGCGCGGCACGCAGCGATCGCTGGTCGTCGCCGACATGCCGTTCATGAGCTACGGCGTCAACGAGGAGGTTTCGCTGGCCAACGCCGGGCGCTTCATCAGCGAGGGCGGTGCGCAGGCGGTCAAGGTCGAGGGCGGCCGGCGGAGCGCGCGAACGATCGAGACGATCGTCCGCGCCGGTATCCCTGTCATGGGCCACATCGGGCTGACCCCACAGGCGGTGCACGGCCTGGGCGGTCACCGCGTGCAGGGCAAGACCGTCGAATCGGCCCGGCGCCTGATCGACGACGCGGTGGCTGTTCAAGATGCAGGAGCGTTCGCGGTTGTCTTGGAGCTTGTTCCGGCCGAGCTATCGGCAGCCGTGACCGAGCGACTCAAGATCCCAACCATTGGCATCGGGGCCGGTCCGGGTTGCTCGGGCCAGGTCCAGGTGATCACTGACCTATTGGGCCTCACATATGGCTTCATCCCGCGACACGCCCGCCGCTACGAGAACCTCGCCGATCGGATTTCCACAGCGGTCTCGGCCTATGTCTCCGATGTCACGGCAGGCACTTTCCCTGCCGCCGAGCACTCATCGTCGATGGACGTCGACGTGCTTGCCGAGGTGCTGGGCAAGGGCGAGCGCCATGTCGCCTCCGCGGGGGCGATGATGAGCGGCGAGCCCATCCCCCTCGACCGCGACCTCTAGCCGCGTCGGACATGACGGGGAAAGCCCTGATCGTCGCGGCGCGTGTCTTCGCCTTGCGACAGGCGCGCGCACCGGTTCTGCACTTGAAATGCGCACCGTCGCGACTGGGAGCGTACTTAGGTTGGCGCAGGCCGATGAGGCATTCGTCCCGCGACAACATTGCCATTTCATTTGCGGAATCGACGGTCCGGCTACGGCGAACTGGTACATGGGACGACGAAGTGTGCATTTGAAGTGGCATAGCGGTCGGTGAGGATTGTCCGAAGCCGCGCTGAGTTGCGGGAAGCGCGCGCGGCGCTCGAATCGCCGGTCGGCTTCGTGCCGACGATGGGCGCGCTGCA
>Ga0299913_10002735_pt1 | contig 14085 bp, 12 predicted proteins | sample RVTome_9_FD_201360 | JGI IMG/M metagenome (GOLD analysis project Ga0299913, IMG submission 201360) | Soil microbial communities from uranium-contaminated site in the Upper Colorado River Basin, Wyoming, United States - RVT155D38 (version 2) ... | reverse complement strand
CGCGCCTCGCCGCGACGTCGGCGAACGATCACGATCGCGGTGACCGCCCACACGCCCGCGAGGACGATCGCGACGCTCACCCAGGGGTTCCGGGGGACGATCGTCGGGTTCCCGGCGACCTTCTCGGCCCGTCCGATCGCCGCCGGCAGGATGAACGCGACCGCGAGGGCCGACGTCATCACCGCGCCGGCGACCGCCCCTCGCGTCCCGCGCGGCAGGTGAGAGCGCAGCACCGATGCGGCCGCCACGGCCGTCGGCACCACGAGGAGATCGTGCGCCAGCACCAGCCCGAGGGAGAACAGCGCCATGTTCGCCGGCCGCGTCTCACCCGCGTTCGTCAGCACGATCCATGCGCCGTACGCGATCGTGGCCCATCCGAGCGCGACGCCGACGCCGAACACGGCCCCGCGCTCCGGACGCCCGCGGCGCGTGCGGCCGTTCACAGGACCTCCACCGTTCCGACCCACTTGGTCTGCATCACGCCGGGGCGGTTCGGCCCGATCAGCCGGACCGGGGAGCCGTGGTCCAGCGCGAGCGGCTCGCCGTTCAGGTCGAGCGCCAGCAGCGTGTCGGGATCCTCCAGGTGCGCCGCGCTCACGACGGCCGCGCGGTACGGCCCTTGCGGCTGGATCGACGCGACGCGTGCGTCGGCGCCGGCCGGCGCCCCGGCCATCGCCACAAGTTCGCGGAGCGGCACACCACGCCACGACCCCGAGGCGCTCCATCCATCGACGCACGCGATCGCGAGCACCGCCTCGCGCTGGGGCAGCGCGCGCAGCTCGTCGAGCGTCAACGACAGCGGCGTCGCGACGTTCCCACGCACCTCCAGTCGGAACCCGGCGTCCTGCGCGAGCTCCACGACGCCGGCGCTCTCGGCGGTCTTGTTGATCGGGATCCCTTGCGGACCGAGGCGGGGATCGCGCGGCGCGAGGAGCGCCAGGGGCGCCAGCGGCCGCACCGTCTGCCCGACCGTGGTGAGCACGAACGCACCGGCGGCGGCGAAGGTCGCCGTGAGGAAGCCGCGCCGCGAGAGCCGGTCGGCGTTCCGAGCCTCGGGTGGGTCGACGGTCCGGCCCGCGAGCACGTCGCGCACCGTCGGCAGCTTCGCGGCCACGTGGATCACGAGCGCACCTACCGTGATCCACGAGGCAGCTCGGTGCGCCACGGGGAACGAGAACGTCCAGGGGAACCACCGGGAGATGCTTCCGACGCCGGTGAACACAAGGAACAGCGAACCGCCCACGAGCGGCACCAGCGACATCCGCTCGACCACGTGCGCGGCGCTCCGCAGCGGCGGGAACGTCCACAGGTGCGGGTAGACGGTCCAGAGCTTGGCGAACAGCAAGGGGATCGATGCGATGCCGGTCGTGACGTGGATCCCCTGGGACACGCGGTATCCCCACGCCGGACGCGCGGGCCACGTGAACCACGAGGGTGGATGTTGGATCAGGTACGAGACGATCCCGGTGGCGAAGCACAGCGTGAACGTCACGCCGAGCGCGATCCCGAGCACGGCGGCGACGCGCGTCGAGTGCACGGGGCTCTCGAACGCGCCCTCGCGGAAGGGCCCCACGCGCGGCGGCACCGGCCCGATCGAACCGCTCCGCTCCTTCACCGCGCCTCCAGCCGGGCGAACCACCGGCGGTTGTCGCATCGGATCTCGGTGACCGTGAACCGTGCCTCGGTTCCGATGTGACCGATCTCGTCGGCCCCGACGAGCGCCCACGGGAACCAGGGAGACGTCACCTCACCCGCCAGCTCTGCGCGGACGCGGAGTGGACCGGAACCACCCCCCGGCGGCTCCACCTCGGCGAGCAGCCGACCGCCGGGTCGGAGGACCTCGTGGATGCGGCGGAGCAGGCGCACCGGCTCGCCGCCGATCCCGACGTTGCCGTCGAGGAGCAACGCGGTCGCCCATCGGCGTTCCGACGCGATCGGATCGAAGATCGAGCCGAGGATCGCGGGCGTCCCGTGGCGCTCCGCGAGCGCGACCGCGCTCGGCGCCTGATCGAGGCCGACCGCGGCCACGCCGGCCGCGTTCAGCGCGCGGACGTGGCGACCGGGACCGCACCCCACGTCCAGGACCGGACCGATCGCAGCCGCGAGCAGCGCCCGCTCCTCCGGCTGCGGCTCGTCGAACCACCGATCGACGTGCAGGGGGATGTCGCGCCCGCACACCGACCGCAGGCTCGCCGAGAGGACGGGGAGGCACGCATCGGTCCGCGCGCCGAGCCGCGTCACCGAGCCGGCGGTGGTGGCGGCGACCGTCACACCGGCACCTCGACGCCGAGCCGACCCACGACCTGGTCGACCGCACGAACGAAGCGCCCGTGCGGTGCCAGACCCGCGACGGTCCGGGCGTCGTCGAACGTATCCACGTCGCGCACGGTCGGCAGCGCCCCCACGCGGAAGCCTCGTGCACGCAGCCGCGCCAGTTGGGCCGCGCCGGTGGCCGACGTGCTCATCGGCACCCCGAGGAACACCTCGGGATCGGAGCGGCGCAGCCCGATCGCCCACCACCCGCCGTCCACCGCCGGACCGAGCACGGCGTCGAGATCATCGGCCGCGAGGGCGGTCGCGGCGGCGGCGAGATCGCTCGACGTGAGCTGCGGCGTGTCCATGCCGATGAGGAGCGCCGGCACGGCGACGTCGTCGATCGCCGCGGCGAGCCGCTCGTCCAGACCGACGCCGCGCTGCGGCGCGACGTGCATACCGGGTGGCAACCACCGGCCAGGCCGCCCGTCGAGGACGACGACCCGCTCGTCGAAGGGCGCCGCCGCGACGGCGTCCAGCGTGTCGGCGAGCGCCGCCTCGGCGATCGCGGCCGCCTCCGACGGGTCGCACGGCGGGCACAGGCGGGTCTTGACCCGTCCGGCCACCGGCTCCTTGGCGATCACGATCGCCTTCATGCCAGCACCCGCGCGAGATCGCGCACCGCGCGCGCCGTCCCCCGCACCGTGCCCGTGACCTTGCTCGAGCCGGTGCGCGCGAGGTACGCGACGGGGAACTCCTCGATGCGCCAGCCGGAGCGGGCGGCCGCCAGCACCATCTCGAACGGCCATCCGAAGCGGCGATCCCGGAGATCGAGCGCGATCAACGGCTCCCGTCGCGCGACACGCATCGGCCCCAGGTCCGTCAGCGGAAGACCCGTCCGCCGCCGGAACTCCCACGCGATCGCGCGGTTCCCCAGCCTGGCGTGCAACGGCCAGGCACCCCGTTCCGAGACGCGTGCGCCGAGCACGAGATCCGCGCCGTCCGCGAGACGGGCCGCGAGCCGCGGGAGCTCGCGGGGATCGAGCGTAGCGTCGGCGTCCATGAAGGCGACGACGTCGGCGCCGGCGGCGCGCAGGCCCGCCCAGCAGGCGGCCCCGAAACCCGGCACCGGCTCGCTGACGACGCGCGCGCCGATCCGTCGCGCGACCTCGGCCGTGCCGTCGGTGGATCCGTTGTCCACCACGATCGGCCGCACGCCGGCGGGCATCCGCTCGAGGACCCATGGCAGGGCCTCCGCCTCGTTCAACGCCGGCAGGACGACTTCGAGCACCGTGTCGGAGTCTGTCGAGGCGTTCCTTACGTCTCGGTTACGGCCCTGCTCGCGCGATCGGCGCCCGATGCGGCCGTGACGCCCCCGCGCCGATCGCAGGGCCGTCACGCTCCCGTAAGGAGAGAAGCGCGATGATGGGCGTGATGGACGGCCAGCGGGTGCTCGTCGTGGACGACGAGCCGATGGTGCGCGACGTGCTCGCCCGGTACCTGACGCGCGAGGGCTTCGCCGTCGACGTCGCGGCTGACGGGCGCGAAGCGCTCGACCGTTACGTCGACGTGCCGCCGGACCTCGTGCTGCTCGATCTGATGTTGCCGGCGATCGACGGCTACGAGGTCTTCCGCCGGATGCGGCAGCTGTCGTCGACGCCGGTCATCATGCTGACGGCACGCGGCGAGCAGACGGACCGGATCGTGGGGCTCGAGCTGGGAGCCGACGACTACGTCGCGAAGCCGTTCTCGCCGCGCGAGGTCGTCGCGCGGGTGCGGGCGGTGCTGCGTCGATCGGCGCCCGACGAACCCAACGCGCCGGACGACGCGCTCACCTTCGGCGACCTCGAGATCGACCCCGGTCGCCGCGAGGTCCGGGTCGGAGGCGAGGACGTCCGGCTCACGCGGAAGGAGTTCGACCTGCTGCACCACCTGGCGTCGACCCCCGGCGTGACGCGCACCCGCACGCAGCTGCTCGAGGACGTCTGGGATTTCGCCTGGGACGGCGATCCGCAGACCGTCACGGTCCACGTCCGCCGGGTGCGCGAGAAGATCGAGCGCGACCCCTCGTCACCTCGGTGGCTGCTCACGGTGTGGGGCGTCGGCTACCGGTTCGAGCCGTGAGCGCGCGCGACGCGTGGCGCGCGCCCGTCGCGATCGCCTCGGTGGCCGCGGCCGGGATCGGCGCGTCGGTCGTCGTCGGCGCGGCGACCGGGATGCCCGGGAGCGAGCTCGCGAGCATCCTGCGTCTGCTCGTGCCGGCCGCGCTGGCGAGCCTGCTCGCGGCGATCGTCGTCGCGCGGCCGCTCGCGCGGCTCTCGTTGCGCCAACGGTTCGTCGCCGTCGCGGTCGTCGGCGTCGCGGTCGCACTCGCGAACGTCGGCCTGCTCGCCTCGTCGATGTTCGTCAGCGATCACGACGCCGCCCTGCTCGCCGTGCTGCTGGTCGCCGCCGCCGGCGTCGGCGCCGCCGCGGCGCTCGTGGTCGCGGGGGCCTCCGGCGAGGCGATCCGACGGCTCGCGTCGACCGCCCGCCGTCTCGGCGACGGCGAGCTGGACGCGCGGACAGGCCGCCTCGACGCCGGACCGGAGCTCGACACGCTCGGCGGGGCGCTCGACGAGATGGCCGACCGGCTGCAGGACGCGCAACGCCGCGAACGCGACGCGGAACGGATGCGCCGCGACCTGATCACGACGGTGTCGCACGACCTCCGCACGCCGCTCGCCTCGCTGCGCGCGATGACGGAAGCGATCGACGACGGCGTCGTCGACGACGAGCCGACGCTGTCGCGCTACCGGACCGAGATGCGGCGGTCGGTCCGGCAGCTCGCCGACATGGTCGACGACCTCTTCGAGCTGACGCAGCTCGATGCCGGCGCGATCGAGGCCGAGACCGAACGCGCTCGCGTCCGCGACGTGGCGGAACGAGCCCTCGCCGCCGTCACCGGCTCGGCCACCGCGAAAGGGCTGTCGATCGAGGCCGACCTCGGAGACGCCGGCGACGTCGCGTGCTCGCCGCGCCTGGCACGCGTGCTGCAGAACCTGCTGATCAACGCCGTCCGCCACACGCCGGCGGACGGATCGGTCCGCCTCGTCGCCGACGTCACCAGCGATCGGCTCAGACTGGCCGTGATCGACACCGGCGAGGGCATCGGCGCCGACGATCTCGCCCACGTCTTCGATCCGTTCTTCCGCGCCGACCCGGCGAGGAGCGGTCCCGGCGCTGGCCTGGGCCTGGCGCTCGCGAAGCGCATCGTCGAGGCGCTCGGCGGCGCGATCGTCGCCGAGAGCGCGCCCGGGGCCGGCGCTCGGTTCGCGATCGAGCTTCCGGTCCGCTGACTACGCGGAGGGACCGACGTCGGGGACCTTGCCCATCGTCAGCACGACCCACGGCCGGAAGCCTTCGCGCTCGTACAGGCGCAGCGCCGGCTCGTTCGTCGCGAGCACCCCGATCACCATCTCCTCGACGCCGATCGCGCGGACCTCGCGGTACACCTGATGCAACAGGCGTGTCCCGATGCCGACCCCCCGGTGCGACGGCAGCACGGCGAGCGACTGCAGTTCCGCGAACCGCTCGCCCGTCTCGTGGGAGTCGTCCTCGCCGTGGATCGTGACGAACGCGTAGCCGATCGCGCGCCCGTCGATCTCCGCGAGCAGCACGAAGCTCTCCTCCTCGTCGGCGAGCCACGCTGCGTACCGCGCCCGGCGGACGCGCCACCACTCGTCCTCGGTCCTCGGCGGGATGCCGGGGATCGCCGGATCGACGGTGGTGTGGTGCGCATGCAGCGCGCGAGCGAGGGGCTCGACGTCGGGCAGGCGCTCCACCCCTGCGCGCACGACGCGCACGCCGGGTCCGGCGCCCATCAGACGCCGGCGAGCGTCATCTCGCCGATCAGGATCGACGGCGTCCCGACGCTCGAGAAGAACCGGAGGTCGTCGCCGACGCCGGCGATGCCGAGCAGCATCTCGGGGATCGTCGAGGCGATCGTCATCTCACGGAGGGGTTCGGCGAGCGCGCCGCCGGTGATCCGCAGCCCGGTCGCGCCGACGCTGAACTCCCCGCTGATCGGGTTGGCGCCGGAATGCACGCCGCTCACGTCCTGGATCAGCACGCCGCCCTCGGCGCGAGCGAACAGCTCCTCGATCGACGTCTCGCCCGCCTCGACGTAGAAGTTCGTCGTGCCGACGCCGGGTGCGCTGCGGTAGCCGCGGCTCGCGTTGCCCGTGGAGCGCTGGCCGTCGCCGGCGCGCCGTGCCGTGTAGGTGTCGTGCAGGAACCCTTGCAGCACGCCGCCGCGGAACAGCTCGGTCCGCCCGCTCGGCACACCTTCGTCGTCGAACGGCGACGCGCCGGGGCCGTCGAGGATCCGCCCGTCGTCGACGAGCGTGAAGAGCTCCGACCCGATCGACTCACCGACGCGGTCGGCGAACAGCGAGCGGCCCTTCAGCACGTTCTCGGCGTTGAGCGTCGCCGAGAGCACCCCGAGGAACGACATCGCCGCGAACTGGTCGAGGATCACCGGCATCTTCGCGGTCGAAGGCTTCGTCGCGCCGAGCATCCGCACGCCTCGGTCGACCGCCTCGTCGCCGAGCGGATGCGTCTCGAGCTCGTCGAGTCCGCGGGTGATCCGGTACGAGAACCCGGTCTGCGTCTCGTCGCCGTCGGTGGCGAGCGTCACCACGACGCCCCAGGCGTCGGTCCGTGAGAACCCGGCGTCGACGCCCGTCGTCGAGGCGATGTGCGTCGACGACACGGAATCGCCGACCTGCACGATGTCGATCTTCGTCACGCGCGGGTCGCGCGAGATCGTGTACGCCTCGAGGTCGAGCGCCATCCGCACCTTGTCGTCGGCCGTGACGTTGGCGCTCTCCTCGCGGAACAGCTCGGGGATCGGCTCGAACGACTCTGGCTCGGGCAACCCGTTCGCGGGGTCGGGCTCGGCGAGCGCCGCGTTCTCGCGGGCCTGCCGCACGGCGGCGCGCACCTCGTCGGCGCTGGGGTCGGCGACCCACGCGTAGCCGAGGCGGTCGTCCTTGATCACGCGGACGCCGACGCCGCTGGATCGAGCGAACGTCATGCCCTCGACCTCTCCACGGAGCGCGCTGATCTCGGTCTTGCGGCCCTCCTGCGCGTAGGCCTCGACGGCCTCGTCGCCCCGCGCCGCGTCGACCGCGGCCGTCGCGAGATCGCGAAGGTCAGGCACCGGTGCCTCCGACGGTGATCCTCGAGATGCGGAGGGTGGGCGAGCCGCTGCCGACGGGTGCCGACTGCCCGTCCTTGCCGCAGACGCCTTCCCAGGTGTCGAAGTCGTCGGCCACGGCGTCGACGCCCTGCATGATGTCCATCGCGCGGCCGATCAGGTTCGCGCCGCGCACCGGCGTCGTGACCTCGCCGTGCTCGATCAGGTAGCCGAGCGAGACGCCGAACACGAAGTCGCCGCTCGCGGGATTCACTTGGCCCCCGCCGAGGTTCACGACGTAGACCCCGCGCTCCGTGGACGAGATCAGGTCGTCGGGGTCCGACGTACCTTTCAGGATGTTGGTGTTCGTCATGCGCGGGATCGGCGGCGACGAGTAGCCATCGCGCCGTCCGTTCCCGGTCGAGGGCACGCCGTCCTTCTCGGCACGGAGACGGTCGTACAGGAAGCCCTGCAGGACGCCCTTCTCGAACAGCGCGGTGCGCTGCGAGGGGACGCCCTCGTCGTCGAAGTCGTAGGAGCCCCAGCCGTTCGGGATCGTGGCGTCGTCGACGCCGTCGATCAGCTCGCTCGCGCACACCTCGCCGATCTTGCCGACGTACACCGACGCGTCCTTGTCGATCGCGTCGGCCTCGAGCGGATGGCCGACCGCCTCGTGGAACAGCACGCCGCCCGCGCCGGGTCCCAGTACCGCCGTCATCTCGCCGGCCGGCGCCGGCACCGAATCGAGCATCGTGACCGCGCGGTCGGCGGCCTTCTCGGCGATCGCGCGCGGGGTGAACCTGTCGAGGAACTCGACCCCCGCACACGCTGCCGGGCCGTAGTGGCCCGTCTGGATCGTGTCGTCGCGCCTGGCGACGACTTGGGCGACGAGGCGGATCCGCGGACGGTCCTCCTCGATCCATCGACCGTCGCTCGCCGCGATCAGCCGACGCTGGAGGGAATCGCCGTAGACGCCCACGACCTGCGCGACCTCGGGGCTGAACCCGCGAGCCGCGTCGTCGACCTCGCGAAGCCACTCGACCTTCGTCGCGGCGGGCACCTCTGCCGCGGGTCGCTCCGCACGGTTCAGGCCGCGGCCCTCCCGCCTCGTCAGATCGACGACCGAGCCGGGCGCGTCGCCCGTGAGCGCCGCCGACGCCGCCTCGGCCGCCTGCAGGAGCGACCCGCGATCGAGCCGGTTCGAGAACGCGTAGCCGTACGTCGTGCCGACGGCGACCCGGACCCCGGCACCACGATCGAGGCCGGTGGTCAGCTCCTCGACCTTGCCGTCGTCCAAGCGGATCGACGTCGATGCGCGCTCCTCGACGTAGACCTCGGCGAATGCCCCGCCCCGGCGGCGTGCCGCGCGGAGCACCTCTGCGACGAGATCGCGATCGAGCATGTCGCGGGATGCTACCAACGGGCCCCACGACGACCGGGTGGTACGGTCGGTCGCGCTCGTGCGGCGACCGACGGAACGCCGCCACCGGCGGGGCACCCGCACCGCCGGCGATGCGTATGAGGGAGCGATGCGACGGGCGACCACGATCGCGACGACGGTCGCCGCCGCGCTCGCGCTGAGCGCGTCGCTCGCGACGTGCGACGATCTCGACGCCGCCCTCGATCGCGAGCCGCCGACCGGCACGTCGGCGGGCTCGCCGGAGCCTCCGTCGCCGCCGCGGAACGGCCGCGCGTTGCTTTCCGTCGACGGCGACGTCCGCGCGGAGCTGGTCTTCGGCGAGCTGACGGAACCGGCGATCTACGCCGGCGGTGAGGGCTCGCTGTCGCTCGTCTGGCGCACGAGCTCGTTCGAGCTCTTCACGCTCGGCGGGGACATCCGGCTCGGTGCGCAGCCCACCTCGGCCACGCTGCTCGTGCAGCTCGCCGTCGACCTCGGGGACGGCATCCTCGCCTTCTCGTCGGACGACGGGACGTGCAGCGTGACCGTCGAGCGGGCGGCGCGACGGCAGCTCGCCGGGTCGATCGCATGCACCGGGCTCACCGACGCCGAGCGCACGACCACGATCGACGTGGAAGGTACGTTCGAGGCGGGTGGCGGCGACGGCTGAGCGGACGGCGTGGAGGCGTTCCGACGTGGCGCTCGTGGGTGGGCTCGCCGCCGTGCTGTTCGTCGTCTTCCTGTACCCGTTCGTCCTCACCGGGTACCCGGTGCCCGTCGGTCCCGACGTCCCGGTGTACCTGTGGTGGGCGAGGGTCGGCGCCGCCGAAGGCCTCTCGGCCGTCGGCACCCGCCCCGGCACACCGGCGCTGATCCCCACGATCGCCGGGGTGATCGGTGTGGGCTCGGTGACCTCCGTCGCCGGTCTGCAGTACGCCCTCGGGCCGGCGATCGGGCTGGCCGGCGCGGCCTTGATCCGCGGCCGCGATCGCACGCCACAGCTCGCCTGGGTGCTCGGCGGCCTGCTGACCGGGATCTGGGCGGTGCACCTCGGCGCCGGATACCTGGCGAACCTGGCGTTCGTCGCGTGCTTCCTGGCTGCCGCGGCCGCGCTCGCGCGGCGGACCCGACGAGGCGCCGGCGCCGCCGCGCTGCTGCTCGCCGGTGGCGGGCTCGCGCATCCACAGTTCTTCGTGGTCGGCGCCGGGATCCTGCTGGTCGCCGTCGTGTGGTCGGTGTGGCTCGACCGCGACGACGGCGCGTTCGGCTCGCGGACCGATGCCGGTCGGACGCTCGCCGCGGTCGCCGGCGGCGGCGCGGTGGTGGGTGGCGCGCTGCTGACGATGCTCGCGGGCCCAGACGCGCTCGGCGGCGACACGTCGAAGGACGCCTTCCTCCGGCGCGTCGGCGCGCTCGAGACGCTCGGGCGCACCTACCTCGATCGGTTCTTCCGGAACCCCGGTCGGTACGCGCCGTGGGTCTCGGTCCCGTTGGCGGCCGTGGGCGCGTGGCGCGGGATCGGCGGCGCTTCCGACGCGGATGCGGTGCTCCGGGTCGGGCGACGGGGCGGCTTCGTCAGACGCTTCCTGTTCTCGTGGGTCGGCCTCACGGTGATCGCCGTTCCGTTCGCGCTCGCCACGCGGTGGTTCCCCCCCGACCGCATGCTGACGTTCGCGTTCTGCGTGCCGCTGCTGGCCGCGCTCGGCGTCGCCTGGATCTGCCGGCGGATCCGGCGCCGCGGGTGGGCGATCGCCGTCGGCGTGGCGCTCGTCGTCGCCTTCGCGTGGCCGGCGCTCACGTCGTGGGCGAACCAGCGAGGGTTCCTGGGTCCTCAGGAGGTCGCGGACGCGACGACCGTGGGCCGGATCGCTGCGACCCTCCCGCCGGGCACGCTCCTCGTCTACGTGGTCGACGAGCCGGCGACCAGCGGCACCTTCGCCGCCTCGCACGCGCTGAACGTCGCCCGCGGCACGGTGCCGCCCGATCGTACGCTCGACGTGCGCGTCTACGTGGGCGACCCCGGCCGGCTGCTCGACGGCGAGCCGACGATCCGCGACGACCGGCTGTTCACGCTCGCGTCGACCACCTCGCTCGAAGGCATCCCACCCGACCGACCGCGGGAGGTCTTCGTGATCGCGGACTTCGCGCGCGGCGAGCGCTCGTTCGACGACCCGAGGCTCGTGCGGTGGAGCGACGGGCTCGCCACGACGGTGCCTGGGCCGCGCCCGCTCGAGGAGGTGTCCGGCGAACCCGGGGTGTCGTCGCCGGTCGCGATGAGCCTGGCCGCGGTCGCGACGTTCGTGCTGCTCGCCGCGATCGGCTACGGGTGGGCGCGGTGGGCGATCGATGCGGTCGGCGCGGCGCTCGCCGCCGCACCCGCATGCGGCGTCGCCGTCCTCACCGTCGTCGCCGTGGCCGCGGAACGGATCGGCGCCCCGCTCGACGCGACGGTCACGGCGTTCGCGATCTCAGCGGTGGCCGGCGGCCTCGGCTACGTGCTGCTCGCGGTCCGACGACCTGCGCTCCCCGGGGACGACGCGACGCTCGGCGAACGCGAGACCGAGGTCGGCGCGCCGGCGCAGATCCCGTAGCGCGCGCAGCGCGAGCACGAGCAGGACCGGCGTCACGAGCCAGCGTCCCAGGAACAGGTTCAGCTCGAAGGCGCCGGGGAACCGCAGCGGTTCGGCCGACCACAGCGTCACCGCGAGCCGCACGCTCGTCGCGAGCAGCGCGACCCGCGGCTCGCGCGGCAGCAGCCACACCAGCGGAAGCGCCCACACGACGTACCACGGGAGCAGCACCGGCCCGAGCAGGGCGAGCAGCACGAGGGACCATCCCCACGTCGCGATGAGCTCGGGCACGCCGTCGTCGCCGTCGGCGGCTCGCCGCCACACCGCCTTGCCGAGCGCGATCATCCCGAGCAGCAGCAGGACGCCGAACGCGAGCCGGACGGCCCAGCCGAGGGTTCCGAAGCTGAGGACGTCGAGCAGGCGCCCGATCACCGCCGACGGGGCGAGCCATCCCTCGTGCGAGGCCAGCTCGAGCATGCCGAGCGTCGGGTCGTTCCACTGGACGTACGGCGCGGCGAGAACCAGCCCGAGGACGACCGCGGGCACGGCGTACCGCACGAGCGCCCGCACACGTTCGCCCGGCGGGGCTCGGCCCACGAGCCACACGAGCAGCAGCAGCAGCGGGAGCGCGGCCGTGGCCTTCACCAGCGCGCCGAGCGCGAGCGCGATGACCGCCGCGACGTACCAGCGCGCGACCACGAACGCGACGCCCACGACGATCGCGAGCGCCACGAGCAGGTCGTTGTGGCCGCTCGCGACGGAATGGAACAGCACGATCGGGTTCGCCCCGAACGCGGCGAGGGCGTACGCGGTGCGCTCGGGCCAGAGGGTGCGCGTGACGGCGACGATCACGCCGCATGTCGCGAGGCTCGCCACGATCGCGAGCAGACGGTACGCCTCGACGTGATCGACGGGCTTCGGAAGCACGTGTGCGAGCGCCGTCGAGAGCGTCGTCCACGCCGGTCCGTACACCGCCGGCGTATCGACCCACTTCGGCCCCACGTAGGTCCACAGCAGGTCACCCGAGTGATCGAGCGGCGTCTCGACGTACGGGTTCGCGCCGTACACCCCCTCGATCCGTCCGTAGTAGGCGTAGGAGTAGACGTCGCGGGAGAACAGCAGTGGCAGGAAGAGCAGCAGCACGTGGGCCGCCACCACCACGACCGCGACGGGCGCGACACCGACCCCACCGCGGCGCGCCACGGCGAGCAGCCACACGAACGCGGCGACGGCGGCGACCGCGGCGAGCACGCCGAGCGCGAGCGACGCGTTGCCGTGCACGTCCTCGACGCCGACCGAGCGCGCGAGCTCGCGCACCCATCCCTTCGACCGGCCGTTCGGTGTCAGCAGCGGTTGGAACGGCGAGCCGCGGCCCGCCGCCACGAGCGCCATCGCGAACAGCGTGAACGCCGACACGGCGACCGGCACGATCCCCGCCCGGGACGCGACGCGGGACGGCGGATCGGCGCGGACGGTCACGGTCGTTCGACCGTATCACCGGGTCTGCGCTCGGACGGCCGCGGTGCCCGGCGGGATCACGGGTCGCTCGATGCGTCCGAACACCGCGACGAGGACCACGAGGTACAGCGCCGAGACGGCCAGCCAGAGGGGGCGCTCGAGCCACCAGCTCGGATCGGTGTCGCTCTGTCCGCCGACACCGAGCGGCCACAGCGTGAGGACGGCGAGCAGGAACGCCGTCATGTGCCACAGGAAGAGCGTCATGATCACCGAGTTCAGCGCGATCGTGATCGTCCACGGACGCGACCGCTGCAGCCAGCGCGCGAGCGCTGGTCGCAGCAGCATCACCGCCCCGATCGTCCACACCCCGCCGAGCAGGAAGCACACGGTCGGCGGGTACGCGTTCGACACGAGCTCGACATCGGTGCCCAGGAGGCTCTTCGGGTACGCGCCGATGCCGGGGAACCAGTCGAACCGGGCATCCCCGAACAGCTGCCACAGGGGCGGGTTCGTGAGCAGCAACAGCCCGCCGAGACCCCCGACGACCATGGCCCAGAAGACGCGCCGCGGGAGCCTCGTCAGCGTGCCGTCGGCGTAGAAGTGCCCGAGCTGGTGCGGCAGAAGCAGCACGAAGACCACGTTCCACCACCGCCACGCCCAGACGCCTGAGGCGAAGCCGGCGACGTCCGCCGTCACCGCACCGATCGCCATCGCGACGACGACCCACCACCGGAACCGCCGGTGCAGCGCGACGGTCCACGGCGAGATCGCCACGACGACGAGGTACACGCCGAGGAACCAGAGCGGGCCAAAGGGGACCGTCGCGCCGGGCGGCTTCATCCCTCGCAGCAGCGCCACGTCGCCCCACAGGCGAGGACCGGTGGGCGCGCCGACGTCGAACAGGTGCATCGCGAGCTGGATCACGGCCCAGACCCCGAGGAACACGACGGACGGGCGGAGCAGCCGATCGATCCGGCTGCGCACGAACGCCGCGGTGGAGTCCCCACGCCGTCGGAACGCGTCGAGCGCGACGAGGTTCGAGAACCCGCCGACGAAGAAGAAGATCGGCATGACCTGGAAGACCCACGTCGCGAGCCACAGGTACGACGTCATGCCGACGGCGTTCCGCGTCCGGATCACGCCGCCCTCCCACACGACGAAGCCCACCGTCCAGTGGCCGACGACGACCGCACAGATGCTCGCGGCGCGCAGGAGGTCGACTACGC